>WNGH01007801.1_pt1 | contig 10158 bp, 10 predicted proteins | sample 5400631 | NCBI WGS metagenome assembly WNGH01 (sample SAMN13153373, study PRJNA577476) | soil metagenome | isolation source: 115 cm soil or saprolite under Garry oak tree replicate 1 | place: USA:California | collected 2016-06-15 | reverse complement strand
AAGGAGAGGGGCGGACATGAATCGGAGACTCATACTATCGGTTTTGGCGGGCATCGCGCTTGCCGGGCTTTTTGCCGGGGGAATCGGCGGGTTGCGCGCGCAGTCGGGGGCGGCGCAATCGCCGGCAAGCGGAGCGGCGGTTAAGCCCGCGGAAGCGGTCTTCAAGAATATCCAGATACTGAAGGGCGTGCCGTCGGACCAGATCCTTCCGGCGATGCAATTCATCAGCGCCTCGCTCGAGGTCGAGTGCGAGTTCTGCCACGTGAAAGACGCATTCGAAAAGGACGACAAGCCCAACAAGGCGACGGCGCGAAAAATGATGCAGATGCAGACGGCCATTAATAAAGATAATTTCAAAGGGCGTCCCCAGGTGACCTGCTACTCCTGTCACCGCGGCGCGAATGAGCCGGTCGGGACGCCGATTATTTCCGACGAGGAGCCCAAGCCCGCAGCCGCCGCAGCCGCGCCGGGCGGCGATGCGAATGCTGCTCCGAAAATCACCGCCGATCAGCTGCTCGAGAAGTTTGTGCAGGCGCTCGGCGGGGCGGAAGCGATCCAGAAAGTCATGAGCCGCGTGGAGAAGGGCACCATTGGTATCGGCAGCCGCCAGTTTCCGATCGAGGTCTTCGCCAAGGCTCCGGACAAGCGGATCTCGATTGTGCAGACCCCCAACGGGCAGAGCATCACGGCCTTCGACGGTCATGCAGGCTGGCTGGGCAACACGGGGCGTCCCGCGCGCGATATGAGCGCCGCGGAAAACGAAGCGGCCCGACTGGACGCCGATTTTTACTTCGCAGCGCACGTGAAACAAGTTCTCCCGCAGTTGCGAGTGGGACGGCCGGAGAAAATCGGCGACCGCGCGGCGAATGTCTTGTTTGGGCGGCGCGAAGGCCAGCCGCCGGTGAAGCTTTATTTCGACCAGGATTCGGGATTGCTCGTGCGCCTGGTGCGCTACACGGAAACACCGCTGGGGCGCAATCCGGCCCAGATTGATTTTGCAGATTACCGCGACTCGGGAGGCGTGAAAATTCCCTTCCGCTGGACCCTGGCGCGGCCCAACGGGCGCTTCACGATCCAGGTGGAACAGGTGCAGCAGAACGTTCCCATCGACGACGCGAAGTTTGCCAAGCCGCCTGCGCCGCCGGAGGCGAAGCCGGCCACACCGTAGGGACCGCGTCCAGGAATGAAGCTACTTGCCGGCCATTTCGAGGACGGCGCCGCCCCCGGTGCCGGTGTCGGTGCGGAGTTCGACGGCGGGTTCGTTGGGGCGCTTGAGATACAGTTTGGCGGAGGCGAGCGAGTTGTTCAAGACATCGAACGTGCCGGAGCAATTTGTTTTCACGTAGGGGAGGCAATGCACGGACGGGCCGGTGCCATCGAGGATGGCGACCAGCGTGGTGTTGTCTTCGCGGCGCGCGCAGTGGACAGTGCAGCGAAACGGATGGAGAGTGCGTTCGATCATTTTCAGGCGGCCGAAATCGTACAGGACTCCTTCGTGGCGGAGTATGGCGCGGCGGAAACGCATGCCGAGACCCATTTCGTATTCGAGGGCTTCGAAGGCGCTGAACTTTCCCTCGCCGGACGGCTGCGCACTTCGCGACTCCGTGCAAGCAAGAACGTGCGCCCACGTCCACAAGCGGCGATGACGATAGCCGGAGTTGTGACCCTGAAGGCCGCAACCGAGCGGGTCGGCCTGCCAGGTGCGGTCATCGAAGGTGATGCGCCCGGAAATGACGGCGTCGGAATGCGGAGTGCGGGTGAAGCCGATCCAGCCCTTGTCGCTCATGGAATAGGCTGTCGAGGAACGGTAGCGCAAGTCCCAGGAAATGCGGTGGGTGCCGACTTCCATGGCGGCGCGGCATGAGTTTTCGTCAATGCGCTGGCCGGAACATTCCAGAGAGAAAGGCGAAGCGAAACGGCCGCTCGTGGCCAGATCGCCCTGGGAAAATCCGGCGATGAAACTTTGCGGCGCTGCGCCGCGGGGAAACCACGTCGCCCACACCTGCACGGGATAGCCCGGGAAACGGAATTTTCCGCCGCAGCCCCCGGCGCAGGAGCGTCCGAGGTTCAGCAAAATATAACGCAGCCACCACGCGCCGGAGCCGTCGGCAAGGGCGAAGCGGAGAAACCAGGCTTCGTAGCGGCGGCGCATGGAGCGAGTGGAAAAAATCGCGTTCAAAGAGGGCGAGGACATGCGTTTGAGGGTGACCAGTGTAGCAGCGTTGGGGAGAAAGAGAAAAAGGTTGACGGCAGAACGCCATGGCGGAAACTTGAGGGGCGCGAGCGGGTATCGTATGATGCGGTGGGCTGCGGCCGCGCCGGGGCCCGCGCGATTTCTGACGAATGCTTACGAAATGGATTGGCGAGGGCAGCCGCTGGCTGCTCGATAAAATCGTTGGCGCCCTGGCGGCGACGGGGATCAATCCAAACTTCCTCACATTTCTCGGCCTCGTGGTGAACTTCTGGGCCGCGGCGATGTTCGCTACGGGGCGCTTTCGGCTGGCAGCGGCGATTATTTTCTTCGCCGGGTTCCTGGACATGCTGGACGGACAGGTGGCGCGGCGGCAGAATCGCGTCACGGCGTTTGGCGCGTTTTACGATTCCACGCTGGACCGCTATTCGGACATGGCGCTGTACATGGGCCTGCTGGTGTACTACGCAGTGAGCGCGCGGACGTCTTACGTGGTGCTGGCGGCGGTGGCCACGGCCGGGTCGGTGATGGTCAGTTACACGCGCGCCAGGGCGGAGTCGCTGATTCCGACGTGCAAGGTGGGCTTCATGGAGCGGCCCGAGCGCCTGGTGCTGCTGATCCTGGGTGGCGCGTTCAACCGCATGGCGCCGGTGCTGTGGGTGATTTCCGTGATTTCGACGATCACGGTGATCCACCGCATTCTGTACACCTGGCAGGAAACCAGAGCGGGACGCACGCTGCCGGGAATCAAGCTCACGCTGTAGCTTTTCCTCCTTTTCTTCCCGCGGGCGCCGGGCCAAATTAAATCAACAGAAACGCATGGACAATTTTATTGAACGGAGTGACGTGCCGCGGTGTCAGAACAAGTAGGGATGCAAGCGGAGTGACCATCGCGTTCGTGGAAACGCTGATCGCAAGAGCCGAGCCCGGCGAGGACGACGGTGGATTCGCCGCACGCGTGGCGGAGAACCAGCGGAGAGTCTTCCAGATCGCCTACCGCGTGCTGGGAAATGCGGCAGACGCAGAAGAGGTAGCGCAGGAAGCGTTCCTTCAGGCGTTTCGGAAAGCGGGTTCGCTGCGCGCGGCGGGAAAGTTTCGGGCGTGGGTCAGCCGGATCGTCTTCCGGCTGGCCCTCAACCGGCGGCGCGGTTTGGGCCGGCGCATGGCGCGGGACGATGCGTGGTACGCGGCGGGAACTCCAAATGTGACCGACGGCGAGCGCAGCGCGGAAGACCGCGTGCTGCTGCAACGCCTGCGGGAGGAGATTGACAAACTGCCGGGGCGACTTCGCGCGGTGCTGTTGCTTTCCATCGTGGAAGACATGGAAGCCGCAGATGTCGGTGCGGCGCTCGGAATTCCTGCGGGGACGGTGAGGTCGCGGCTGCACGCGGCGAGGAAACTCTTGTTGGAAGCGATGAGATGAAAAACCATTGCGCGAAATGGAAAGAGGAGCTCCTGGAGGCCGCGCTGACGGGGACGCCCGCGGGCGAACTGGAGCGGCATTTGTCGTCGTGCGCAGATTGCGCGAAAGAGCTGGAGGCACTTCGGGCGCGGCGGGAGCAGTTGGACGCGCTGCTGCCGCTGGTGGCGCGAGGCGCAGAGCCGCCGGCGGAATTTGGCGCGCGAGTGCTGGCCGCGGCGCAGGCCGCGGGCGGATGGAAGCGTGCCAGGCGGTGGCGCGTATGGGTGCTGGCCGGAGCAGCGGCGGGGGTCGTTGCCGCAGCGACGACTGGTCTGGTTTTGCGCCGAACAACAGCGCCAATGATCCCGGATACCGAAGTCGCCGCCGCTCAAAAGCTTGCGGAATGGCAAGCGCCAAGCGACGCGCTGCTGGAGACTCCGGGGCAAGAGATTCTGCGAACTACGCCGAAACTGGGTGAGTCGTACATGAGGATTCCAGTCAAGACGAGTGAGGAGAAATGAAATGAAAACGAAAATTTGTTTTGCGTGCGCTCTGCTGTTTCTTGCGGCGGGCCTGGTTCGCGGGCAGCAGCCAGCCCCAGGGCTGCAGCCCGGCCCGGACCCGGTCGGACGGAGCTTCTTTGCCCCGGAACTGGTGATCCAGAACCAGGAAGCGATCGGGCTCAGTGACGAGCAGAAGAGCTACCTCCGGAACGAGATCCGGCAGGCGCAATTGAAATTCACCGACTGGCAATGGAAGCTGCAAGACGAAATGGAAAAGATGGTATCGCTGATCAAACAACCGCAGGTAGAGGAACAACAGGTTCTGGCGCAGCTGGAAAAGGTGCTCACCGTGGAGCGCGAGATCAAGAGGGAGCAGGTAACGCTGCTGGTGCGGATCAAGAATAAATTAACGCCGGAGCAGCAAACCAAGCTGGAGGAGATTCGAAGCAAGCCGGGTAACAGATGAGACCAAGGCCCGAGCTGAAGGGCGAGACATCTTCATCGCGTGCTTAGAACCTGCCGGAAGGAAGCAACAGAGGCTTAGCCGCGCGGGACGCGTTGAGCGCCGCCGGACGCAGACTTGCTGGGCCACGTGACGCCGAGGCCCGATCCGAACAGCGGCAGTATCTTGGAGTGCTTTCCGACATGAATGACGAGGACGCTTGGTTCGCCGGCGCGCAATTCCGCGAGGCCATCTTTCTGGCTGCGTAGAGTCTTATCTTCCTTGTACAACGCGACGCTGATCTGATGCGAACCTGGAGGGAGAGCAAAGGTCCGGCGGATGGGAGAGGCGTCGTCACCGTACGTCCCGCCGAGATGAAAACTAAGCAACACCTGGCGGTCCGCGAGGATCACCAGCGTGTCGTCGCTTGATTTCGTAACGATTGCGACGGTCAATTGGGAGGCGGCCGACTTTCGAGAAGCTTCCGAGGAGCCTGGCTCAGATGAGGGAGTTGTTGCGGGCACGGCGGCCCGCGCAGTGTTCGGACCGGAGGACACGGGCAAAGGCATCGGAAGTGAAACCCGGGCTGGGCCCGACGATTGTCTGCGAGTTTTCCCGGGTGACTTACGGGAAGCTGGGAGCGCATGAGACGCTTCCTTCGAGGACAAGTCTTCTGCTGGAATGGGAACAGCAGTTGAGGGGAATTCGGATGGCGGTCTTGGCTCCGCGAAAACTGCGGCCGGCGGCGGAGGAACGCGCAGGACATTGCGGGCGTAGCCGCGCACCAGCGAAACCGAAAGCGCCAGAATGGCCAGGCTCGAAGCAAACACATATCCGCGCAAAAACGGGGCGGATTTTTTCCGGCGGGCAGTTGTTACGGTTGCAGAGGCCGGGGCGGCGATGGATTCGAGTTCGGCGGCCAATTCTTCGGCGCGAGCAAAGCGCCTGGCGGGATCTTTGGCCAGGCAGCGAGCCAAGGCACCATCCAATTGGCGAGGGAGCAACGGATTGAGTCTGCTGGGCGGCGCTGGCACGGCTTTGAGAATCTGCGCGCAGACCGCCGGGAGCGAATCGCCCTGAAAGGGGCGGTGGCCGGTGGCCAGTTGATACAGAATGATGCCGAGCGAGAACAGGTCCGAGCGCGCGTCGGCGCCGCGTCCTTCAATCTGTTCCGGAGCGAGATAGGCGGGCGTGCCCATCAGCCGGCCGCTGTGAGTGGCCTGCGTGGCCAGGCGCGCGATTCCGAAATCGGTCAGCTTCACGCGGCCGTCTTCATTGATGAGAACATTGGCGGGCTTGACGTCACCGTGAATCACGCCTTGGCTGTGCGCGTAGTCGAGCGCACGCGCAAGCCCGATGCCCCAGGTAAAAAGGCGATCCGGCAATGGCGTGCCCTCAGCCAGGATTTGCTCGAGGGTGTGGCCGGTGATGAATTCCATGACCAGGAAGGGCGCTCCGGAGGCTTCGTCGATTCCTGCATCGTAAATATTGACGATCCGGGGGTGAGAGAGCTGGCCGACGATATGGGCTTCGCGGAGGAAGCGGTCTCGCCATTCGCTTCCGTGGAAGCCGGTGTGAAGGATTTTCAACGCAACCGTGCGCCCTATCAGAGTGTCCCGTGCTTTGGAGACACTGCTGCTGGCCCCTTGGCCGATGGTTTCCAGGATTTCGTACCGTCCCAATTGCATCGGACGAGACCTCACACCACTCTGTGCTGCTCGGGCCGGGTAGGGACTAGCATGCAATAAGGCGGGGTGGCTAGGAAATGGCTCCAAAGTTCCGGGAGATAGTACTTTCGTACTAGCGGTGGACCGGAACGATTGGAATCGAAGGGCGCGGCTTCTCGGCGGTGGGTTGCCGGGGCGAGAGGGCTTTGTTAAGCTGCGGGCAGCATGGAGCAAGCCATCGCGCCAACATCCGAGAGAAGCAGTGGAATTCCCTGGTATGCCTGGACTTCGGCGATTGCCGTGACCTCGATCGCGGCGGGGCTCTACTGGGATATTTCCTGGCACATGTCCATTGGGCGCGACACTTTCTGGACCCCGGCGCACTTAGCGATTCATTTCGGCGCCATTGTGGCGGTGACGTCGGCAATCTACCTGATTCTGACAACAACGTTTGGGAAAAACCGGGCCGCGCGAGAGTCTTCTGTGAGGCTATGGGGATTTCGCGGGCCGCTGGGAACATTTGTATCGCTCTGGGGCGGGCTTGCGATGCTGACTTCGGCGCCCTTTGACGACTGGTGGCACAACGCGTTCGGGCTGGACGTGCAGATTATCAGCCCGCCGCACATGGTGCTGGGTGCGGGGATTTTCGTGCTGGGGTTTGGCGGGCTGATCCTGATTGCCGCGCTGATGAACCGCGCGCAGGGCGAGCTTCGCAACCGGCTGAATTACGCGTTCTTGTACGTGGGCTGCCTGCTGCTGGTCATCCACATGATGCTCATCATGGAGTACACCGACCATACGTTGATGCACAGCGGGGTTTTTTACCGCACGGTTGCGCTGGGAATTCCGATGATCCTTGTTGGGCTGGCGCGGGCGTCGGGATACCGCTGGGCATGCACGATGGCGGCGGGGATGTACACCGCGCTGTGGCTGGCGGCGGAATGGCTGGTGCCGCTGGTGCCCGCGGAGCCGAAGCTGGGGCCGGTGAACACGCGCATTACACACCTGGTGCCGCTGGGGTTTCCGCTGCTGGTGATTGCCGGAGCCTTGGCGATGGACGTCTTGTTGAACCGGCTCAGCGCGCGGCCGAAGTGGCTTCAGGCAGCGGTGGTAGGCGGGGGATTCCTGGCAGGGATGATTGTGGCGCAATGGCCGATGGGGAGTCTTCTGGTTTCGCCGCGCGCGGAGAATTGGATCTTCGGGACGGACTACTATCCGTACATGCTTTCCCCGCAGTTCTACAAACCGTACGCTCATCAGTTCCGCGTATATGAAAAAACACGGGAGATATTCTGGCTGAATCTCGGCATTGGACTTGTGGCGGCCATCGTTTCGGCGCGCATTGGATTGATGTGGGGCCAATGGATGCGGGAACTGCGGAGGTAAACCAGCGCGCGGCATCCGCGACGGCTCGCATGAGAAAACTGCTTGGAGCATCTGCCCTTCTTTTCCTGCTGACAATTCCCTTATTCGCGCACGTGGGCAGCCCGGACGTGTTTTATGAGGGCGCCGCCGGCCCGTACCGTTTGTATGTCACGGTGCGGACCCCGCAAATGATTCCGGGCGTGGCAGAAGTTGAGGCCCGGGTGCTGGAAGGCGATGTGAGCGAGTTGCGCATTGTCCCGCTGCGTCTGGTGGGGCCCGGGGCGGAATTTGCGCCGCCGCCGGACCCCATGCTGCGGTCGAAGACCGACCCGCAATACTTCACCGGCCAGCTCTGGCTGATGGCCTCGGGGTCGTGGCAGGTGCGCATGGAAGTTCTCGGCGCCCAGGGAAAAGCCGAACTGGCGGTGCCGGTTCCGGCAGCGGCACGGCGGACCATGCGCATGCAAAAAAGAATTGGAGCGCTGCTGCTGGGATTGATGCTCCTGCTGGTCATGAGCATGATCGGCATTTTCGGCGCAGCGGCGCGCGAGGGGAAACTTGCGCCAGGCGCACAACCGGAGGCGAGCCACCGGCGGCGGGCGCTCAAGTCCATGGTGGTAACTGCCGTGGTGGTCGCGGCGGCGCTGTACCTGGGAAATATGTGGTGGAACGCCGAGGCCAGCGACCGCGCGAACCGGATGATTTACAAAGCGCCGCCGCTGACCGCCTCTCTTCAACCAGATGGGCGGCTCGTGTTGCAGATGGGGCCATCGTCGTGGCACGAAACTCGCAGGGATATGTTTGTTGTGAATCTCATTCCCGACCACAACCACGTGATGCACCTGTTCCTGGTGCGCACTCCGGGACTGGACGCGTTCTACCATTTGCACCCGGAACGCACTGAGGCGAATACGTTTGTGCAAGACCTGCCGAACATTTCTGCGGGACACTATCAGCTGTTTGCCGACGTGGTGCGGGAGTCGGGATTTCCGGACACGATGGTGACGGAAATGGATTTACCGGAGATCGAGGGCAAACCACTGACGGGAGATGACTCGGAGGCTGCGGCCCTGGCCCTCTCCTCCGACACCGGGGATCGGATGATCGCGCCGCTGGAACACGGCGGGCGAATGGTCTGGGTTCGAGGCGATGCAGGGCCGCTGCGCGCAAACCAGCCGGCCATTTTGCGATTCCGCTTGGAAGGCAGCGACGGAAAACTCGTAAAGGACCTCGAGCCCTATATGGGTATGGCAGGCCATCTGGTGATTCTGCGGAATGATTTGAGCGTGTTCGCTCACGTGCATCCGGCAGGGTCGGCGCCGATGGCGGCGCTGATGATGGCGCAGAAGAATCTGCAGGATAGCGCCAATGGTATGCCTGAAATGCAGGCACATAATCCGGCGGATGTGACGTTTCCCTATGGGTTCCCGCAGCCGGGCGAATACCGGCTGTTCGTGCAGGTCAAGCGCGCAGGCCAAGTGGAGACGGGCGTGTTCGATGCGCGTGTGGAATAACCCAAGTCGTCCTTCGAAGATCGGCATCCAAGTCTGAAGAGTGACTCCGCCACTCGTTAGCCCGCTGGAGTCCGGGGCCGTTCCGAATAACAATTCAGGAATGCATGGCATCTTCGATGGGGGCGGAGACGATTGCCTGAACGCGTCCGCGGAGCGATGCGGTGGCGTCTTTGGAGAGATCCGAGATATCGATTGTGTCGTGAAGATGCACGGTGATGGTGGCGGGCCAGAGCATCCAGTTGCCGGTGCGATGATGGTCGAAGGAGCCAACGATGCTGATGGGAGTGATGGGGACTCCGAGATGGAGCGCCAGCCGGAAGGCGCCATCCTCGAATGGGGCGACATGGCCGTCGCGCGTGCGGCCGCCTTCGGGGAAGACGATGAGGCTCGTGCCGCCGTCAATGGCTTGCCGCGTGCGGCGCCACATGCGCTTGAGTTCGGAAGGGCCGCGGACATCCGGAACGGGAACGTTTCCGAAATGCTTCATCAGCCAGCCGTACGCGGGGATTTTGAAGTGCGATTCCAGCTCCCAACCGCGCACGAATTGAGGGACGGCGCAGTAAAGGACGAATGGGTCGAACAAGTTGACGTGGTTGGAAATGAAAAAGCACGTGCGCTGCGGGTCAAAGCCGGCGGAGCGCCGGACACAAACTTTAGCGCCGGCGAAGAACACAATCCGCCGGCAAAAGGAGCGCTGGAGATAATCGTGCTTGCGATGGTCGAGGAGGAAGGACAGGGCAACCAGAATCGGGACCATGATGAAGAAATGGAGGATGCTGACCGTCCAGAGCCATGCGCTGCGGAGCGCGAACCAGGATTTCTTCATACGAAGACATCCAGCGCGGCAGGAAGGATTTCGAGAGTGCGCAGATGCAGCGTGTACACTTCGCCGTCCACCATGGCGTCAACGGGGGCATCCAAGTCGAAAACGATGCGTCGCGACGGGTGGCGCGAAGCGAGCGCGTGCTTCATGTGTGTGCCGTCGTACAGCGAGGGCAGATTATAGAGTAGGCCGAGGCGGCCGATGGGCCCCCAACGAACGAGCTCAATCAAGCCGTCGGAAGTATCGGCATG
>WNGH01007799.1_pt1 | contig 10159 bp, 9 predicted proteins | sample 5400631 | NCBI WGS metagenome assembly WNGH01 (sample SAMN13153373, study PRJNA577476) | soil metagenome | isolation source: 115 cm soil or saprolite under Garry oak tree replicate 1 | place: USA:California | collected 2016-06-15 | reverse complement strand
TGTCAGGAGCGGCTCTGGGAACCATGAGCACTGTGTCGCTCATGAAGAAAGCTATGGCCGAAGCCCAGCTCGCAATAGATATATATACAGATTATTTCGGCGAGGCCCCCTACAAGCGGCTGGCCATGACCCAGCAAACCGCCTTCAGCTTCGGCCAGTCATGGCCGGGTTTGGTGTACTTGCCCATCTCCTATTTTTTTGATTCCACTGTTCGCCACCAACTCGGCATGGACGATCCCCATGGCTACTTCAAGGTGGTTGGGCCGCACGAGATTGCCCACCAGTGGTGGGGTCACATGGTGGGTTTCAACTCCTATCGTGACCAATGGATGAGCGAAGGCTTTGCGGAAATGTCCGCGTCCATTTTCATTCAGTATATTTACAGGGAACACGGGCTCGATGATTATCACAAATTCTGGGCGGACGAGCGGCAATTGATGACCGAACGAAACAGGGAAGGCAAGCGGGCCATCGACGTCGGCCCGGTAACTCTAGGTTATCGTCTGCAAAATGCGAGGTCGGGTTTCGACATTCCCCGGCGCTTGATCTATCCCAAGGGCGGATACATTCTCCAAATGGTGCGCTTTATGCTTTGGGAGTCCAGGGCTCAGGACCCTGACGGCAGGTTCAAAGCCATGATGCATGAGTTTACGAAAACCTATGCCAATCGCCCGGGGAGCACCGAGGATTTCAAAGCCATCCTGGAAAAGTACATGGTTCGCGACATGGATATTGACGGAAATCAGAGAATGGATTGGTTTTTCAACCAGTACGTCTATGGCACCGACTATCCGACCTACAAGTTTGAACACTCCTTCAGCAACGACGCCAACGGCGACGTGGTCCTGAACATGAAGATCACGCAATCCGATGTCGGTCAGAAATTTGCCATGCCCGTCCCGGTTTATTTGGAATTGAGCAACGGAAGGGTAGCGCGCTTGGGCACCGCGCGGCTGGTCGGCAACACCACTGTCGAAGAGCACGTCCCTCTGAAAGGTCTGAAGGAGAAACCCAAGCGGGCGCTGCTGGCTTATTATGACGACGTCCTGGGTAACATAGAGAACCACTAAATTCCAATCACGCTTTTCTCATTGTCTGGTTTCTGTCGCCGTCAATGAGGGAGCCGGCAGCAGCGGGAGGCGCCGCGGCTCGCCGCGCGCCCCGCGCACCTCTACTTCCTCGAACAAGAGCGATGGGGCCACTACCGACGCCGGCAGCCCGCCCTGCGCAGACCCAAAGGCCGCCAGCGCCGTTCCCGCAAACCCTTGCGCCTGGTTCTGCAGGAAGGTGAGTACCGCCGCATCGTTCCCGGCGCCTGCCAGGTTCCGCAGCGTCCTTACGTTCAACCCGATGAGTCGGGAACCGCGCACGAGCTCTTCGCGGCCGTCGGTGGGATACACGCGGTATACCAGCAGCGGCAGGCGGTCGCCGGTGGCTGCGCCGCTTGCCAGGCTGGCGATCATTTCGGAGAAATCGTCCTGGTGCAGGAAGCTCAGCGCCGGGTTGTCCATGGTCTTGACCACAATGCAGTAGGGCAGCTTCTCCTCGCGGCACTTGTCCAGAAACCGTTTCTTGAGCTCCGCCGGAGAAACGCCGTCACTCGCCGTGAAGAAGAGATTGCTCATCGTCGGCCGCGGGTCGTTGAGGAAACCGGCGCGCCCATGGCCATTGGAATGGTCGAAGTCCGGCCCGGGCCGCCGCGACATCAGCAGGTTTTTCAAAATGCCGTTTTCGACGATGGCCGCGCGCTCGCCGCGCACGCCCTCTTCATCCGCTTCATACCCGCCGAGCAGGGGCTGGCCTTGGTAAGCTTTCGCGGCAGGGTCATCCACCAGCGAGTTGCTCGCGGGCAGCACGCGGGCGCCCACGCGGCCAACCCAGTCGCTGTGGCCCCCCATGGTGTTCAAAATCTGCTCGAACATCGGCAGCATCGCCACGGGCGAACGCGAGCCGTTGAGCGACGGCCCGAGCATCTGCGCCAGCAGCGATCCCGCCGCCTTCGCTTCAAACAGGACCGGACCGGTGTAATCCTGCGCCGGCGGCGCGGCCCGCAGCGCCATCAATTGCTGCCCGGCCTTCTCCAGCGCCTGGCGCACCTGCGGCACGGTCGGCAGGTCGGCCGGGCGCGCCGCATACGTGGCATAAAAATTGTGCACCGGCATGCCGTCCTCGGCCTGGGTTTCCATTCCCGCTTCAACGGCCGAAAGGGTATGGCTGGTGCGAATCTCCGTGCCTTCGCTGGTCAGCAAGTATTCGGTTGCATAAATGATGTGGTAAGCCACTCGCGAGGAATACATTTCGCTGAACCCGCGCAGCGCCGCCGAAGTCTCCCGCGCTTCGGCTTCCCAGTTGCGCGAAGTCCAGTCGGGCTCGACCCGCGGTTCCACGAGCTTCACCGCTGGCTCCTGCGAGAAGTCGTCAATGTTCGAAGGCCGCGCCAGGCTGTTGAGATAGGCTTGCTTGCGCGAGAATTGCTCGACCGCTTCCTTGAACGCCTGATCGGTGGCGATCCACAGATCCTGGCGCAAGGAGTTATAGTCGCGGTCAATGCCCACCGACCCGGTCGAGCCGATGAATCCGCGGAACGCGTCGTCGCTGATGAAATTCGAGCTGTCGAGCTTGTAGTTCCCCACGCGCGCTTCCACGCTCATGAAGCGGTTGCGCACCGTCGTGCTCGATACAATCGCGCCGAATTCCGCCACCACGGTGCGCACATCCAGGTCCAGCAGCCGGTATTCGATGTAGTAGGGCCGCACCGGCGTGCCTGTGCCGGGGATCTTCAATTCCAGGCGCGCTTTGGAACGCGCCATTTCATCCCGCATCGCTTCCAGCGTGTGATCGTTATCGTCCGCTGCAGCCGGCGGTGCCGAGAAAGATGCGGCAAAGAAAGCCCCGGCAAATCCAAGCGCCATCGCGGGAAGCAAGCGTTTCATTGCCGGCCTCCCGTTTTTACCGCATCGTGCGCCGGAGGAGGCAGGATGGGCGGCTTGTCGGTGTTCGTTTCCTTTTTCTGAATTTCCATTTCGGAGATCAGGATCTCCGGCGCCGCCGCGGCCACCGGCACCGAGCCCGATTCCGCGCCGCAATAGCCGTTGAAGACATCCGGGGTGTCGCCGGTCGCCACAATCTTCGTCAGGGAAACCAGCGGCGTGCCGACAATGTCCACGCCGCGCACCAGTTCGTCCGGGCGCCCGTCGGGATACACTTTGTAAACAACCAGCGGCAGTACCTGGAACGCTTGAGGCTGCCCGCGCCCGGTAAACGTGAACCCGCCGGCGATGTCGTCAATCAGCAGGCCGAAGGGCTTGCCCTGGGTCTTGATCAGCTCGATGAGTTTCTTGCGAAGCTCCGCGTTGCTCACCTGGCGGCTGCTCTGGACAATCAGGTTTCCCTGCCGCGAGACCGGCTCGAACCCCAACTGCCTCCGCCCGTGCCCGTTCGAGTGCGGAAAACCCACCAGCGGCGAGCGCGACATCTCGAAGTTGCGCAACACCCCGTGGTCAACCAGCGGCACCCTCTGGGACGGCTGCCCTTCGTCGTCGAACTTGTAGTAGCCCAGCAGTTCGGTCGGGCCGAGGCGCCGTTCCGTCGGGTCATCCACGATGCTCAGAAAATCCGGCAGGATCTGCTCGCCGACTTTCCGCGCAAACGTTTGTCCCTCGTTGATATCTTTTTGCCGGTGGCCCTCGGCGCGGTGCCCGAAAACCTCGTGGAAGAAGACCGCCGCGGCGCGCCCGGTCAGCAGCGCTGGCCCCGCGTAAGGCTCCACAATCGGCGCGGCCACAAGTCCCTCCAGCTCTTTGCGCATCGTTTTTTCTGCCGCGTACACAGCCTTATCGTCGGGCGCTTCCGAGGGATCCACCCAATCAAAATTGTAGTAACGGTTGATGTCCATCCCGTCGGGCGCTTTGCCCTGAATGAACAGCTCGAGCCGGTAGCGCGATTGGCCGAATTGCAGCTGCGTGCCTTCGCTTGAAACCTGATATTGATTCTGCGCCTGCGCCGTAAACGTCACGATGGAATTGATAATCGCGGCGGAGTCGCGGAAGGCCCGCGTGTAGGCCCGCACCTTTTCTTCCCAGGGCTTGCGGTCCAGCGTGAAGGAGACCCGCGGCTCGATGTAAGTGTGAGGCTGCTCGCGGGAGAAGTCCGGGGCCCCGCCCTCGGCCGTTTCCACCTTCACCTCTTTTCCGGTCTTGATCTTGATGAAGGCCTCGGCAGCGGCGCGATATTGCCGGTCTGTCTCGAGCCACAGGGTGCGCCGGATCACCCCCGCATCGTCGTCCACCGGCACCGGCGCGCCGGGCCCGCCGCTCGACGGCCCCTGCCGTTCGCCCACTTTGCGGGTGTTGTCGAGGTCGTAGCTGCCCGTCCGCACCTCCACTTCCAGCCAGCGGTTTCGCGCCTCGAGGCTGGAAAGCAGCGCGCCATTCGAGCCGGAAACCTCCGCGCGCTGCGTGTCCGTGAGGGTGTAGCCAAGGAAGTAGGCCGGCGGATCGAGCTTGCCAAAGGCCGCCCTCGAGCGGTCCAATTCCGCCTGCATGGCGGCAATCAGCGGCGATTTTGCAGCATTGTCCGCGGTGCGGCCGGCGCCGTGTCGCGGCTCAGCCGCTCCTGCGCCGGCAAGCCCGAATACCGCGGCGAGTAGCAGTCCGGAGATTCGTCTCCAATCGAAATCAGCAGGAACTCTAGGTTGGCTCAAGGGGCGTGTCCTCAGTGACAAAGGTTGTTCAGCCATAAAAAACCAGTGTACTTCACTTCCAACAAATTCCCCAAACTCTCGCGGCGGGTTGCACAGCTCGACACTAAGCAGGACGTGAGAAGGAACTGTTTCTATGACGATTCCTGAAGGCCGTTATGCTTTCAGAATCCCTCGCTCTGTTGCGCGGGGATTATTTTCAGGGGAAAAGGCCGACGCGGGGCCGGCCCACCCCTGCTGTGTAAGCTATCTTCCACCCGGCCGGAAAACTATGCCCGCGGAAATCCGGGCGTTGTTCTGGTGGGTGTTAGTCCCGAACTTCGTCAGCACATAGTCCACCTGAATCAGACGGACAGCCACATGGGGCGTGACTTTGGCGTCGAAACCGCCGCCAAACGCCAGGGCAAACGCACCACTCCCACTAACGTGCGCGCCGCCGAGAAGGAAGTGAAAGTAAGGCGTCAGTTTATCGCTGTGGCGATAGGCAAATTTCGGGCCAAAGAGATAGGTGACCGTGTTAACGCCCGTACCGAGGACACTCCTGTGGTATACCCCGAAGTCTCCCACTAGCCCAACCCAATTGTTCGGGTTGATGGAGATAGAACCGCTGGCGCCATTGGAACTGAACCCCGTGCCGAGTACGCTGGTATGCAGGTACGAATACCCCCCGAAGACCTCTGCCTTCGGGTAGTCCTGCGCCGACGCGGAAACGGCAAGAGCCAGAACCAACCCGCACAGAAATGCTAGTTTTCGCACGTGAAACCTCCTCAGTTTTTGTTGAACCACGATAAAGGCGTGTCTGAAGCTTCCAGACAAGCACCCCACAACTCATCCTAACGTGGCGCAAGGAGGGAACCCGTCAAGAAAATTTCCGCATTTGCCCAATGCAGCAATTCTGCCGCGCTCTCAAGACGCTAAACAAAGCGTTTCCGCCGGTTCGCGTGGTACCGGCAAGGTCGTCCTGACTGTTGCGGAATGAAAAAAGACGCGCGTTTTCGTCTTCCACGGCAATCCGCGTTGCGCCTGTATCGATACCGCGCGCTTCCGCGAGCACAATTAGACAACTTCGCGCAGTGGCCCGTTGCGCTCGGAGCGGCGCAGGGCGACAATGATCCTGTCATGCGCGCTTTGGTCGGTCTTGTGGTCATCGCGGCTCTCGTTTTGGGCGTGTACTACTTTTCTTTGAAACATCTGCCCGCCGGCGAAGGCGGCGGCCCGGCCACTCAATCCATCAGCCTTACCGGAGTGCGAGGCGACTTGCTGTCTATCGCGCAGGCCGAGCGGATGTATATCGCGCAGAACAGCGGGTGCGGCTCGATGGGCGATCTGGTTTCGAGCGGGACGCTTTCCGTTGCCCGGCCCGGCCGCGACGGTTACACCTATTCGATAGACTGTTCCGGCGGCGGAGAAAACTTCACGATTGCCGCGCGCCATCCGCCGGCCCCCGCCGATGCACCGGCCTTGCATTTCCCCACAATGGTCATTGACCAGACCATGCAAGTCCGGCAGTTGGACTGAGCCTCTTTCCAATTCCCGCTGCTCTCCGGTGGACGTGTCCTTTCTTCCGTGGATCACGGCGCGCGCTTCTGGTCCGCGACCACGACTCCGGCTTCCGCGTAATTCGCCGCCGGAACATCCAAGAAAGAAACGTGAATGTTTTCGCGCCTGGCGCGGCCGTCTTCTTCCAACGCCTGCGTAATGCGCTGCGCGATTTTGCGTTTCTGGTCGGGCGAGCGCCCTTCGACCCAGGTGACTTGCACGTGCGGCATTTGGCTCCTCCTTCTTGTGAAAAACGCGGCGCATGGTAACCGGTGTCCGCGCCGGAAGCCAACGCCAACGCAGAAAAATCCCTCAGCCCGCTTGCGAGGCCGGGGCTTGCAGTTTTATTCCGCAGTAGGCGCAGTTGCCCCAACCCGCCTCGACCGTGCGGTGGCACTGCGGGCAGGAGAGCGCCAGCCCGGCGCCGCAATGAGGACAGAAAGCGAACGTTCCAGCGGCCGTTTTCCCGCACGCCGGGCACGGCCTGGGCAGCGGGTCGCGAAGCAGGAAGTAGAGGATGATTCCGATGGCGTTCGGAACGAAGATTGCCAGCAGCGTCCACATGACGTAGCGCATGTGGCGGCGCTTGGCATCGCCATTGATATAGCCGATCAGAGGAATCCACACCAAGAAAAAGAGCGACACTCCGAAGGCAAACAGCGCCTGCTGCCAGTGTTGCCAAAAGCGCATTTCCTTGTCGCCCGGAACCAGGACCAGCAAGGCCAGCAGCGCAAAGCAAATATACACAGCGAACGCGATGACCCACGCCGTTACGGGGATTACGCGCAGCGGACTGACCTTATTTCCGGCGGAGGTGAGCGCGGCGCGGTCGCGCGCTCCACGCTCCGCAACCATGCGAGCCTTTTGCTGTATATAGCTCATGCCAACCTTCCTTCCCGGCGCCGCTTCACGCTCAGTATTGCTCCGGCAACACCCGCCGTGACCCAGCCAAGCGCCGTGTAGCCCGCCAAGCCGAACCACGTTTGATTGAAGCCCAGATCGAGCCAGCTCAGAACACCGCCGGAGAGCAAACGAACAATCGGCCAGGTCACCAGCGTCACCGTCCAGGTAAACAGCAGCAGAAACGCCATCACCCAATAGCTCTTGCGGCGTTCGGCGATGGCCGCCAGCTCCAGAGCCACGCGCGAACGCGTGCGCTCCACCAACATCGAGGGAGCCTGCGGCGTGGGCAGCCGCTTCAAGCTCGCGGCCAGCCCGCGCCAGGCGTCCAGTTCGGCGCTGCACGCGGAACATTCCGCCAGATGGCGGCCGAGTTTGCGCTGCTCGTCTTCATCGAGCGCACCGGCGGCGGCGAGCGCCAGCAGTTCGCGTATGGATTCGTGTTCGTTCATTTTGGCGTCACGCAGTTTCCCGGGAGACTCCTCGCGCTTATCTTCATCCCGCGGACTCATGCCAGCCCCCATTGACCGGGAGAGCGCGTCTCCATCTTTCGCTTCATCCCGTCGAGACCGCGGCGGAGGCGCGTCTTGACCGTGGAAAGCGGCAGCTCGAGCACGCCGGCGATTTCCTCGAGCTTCATCTCTTCTTCAAAGCGCAGCGAGAGTATCTCTCGGTAGATGACCGGCAAATCCGCCAGCGCACCGGCAACAAGCCCGGCGCGCTCCTGGTCGAGCAGACGGTCGAGCGCCGTGGGACCATCCGCGGCCAGCCGCGCCTGGCGAGGCTCGCCGGACGGATCGCCCGCAGCAGGCTCGTCCAGGCTCTCCGGACGGTAGCGCCGCAAATGGTCAATGGCCAGATTCCGCGCCACCGAAAATAGCCAGGCGTCGAAATTGCGGCTGGGATCAAAACGCTGGATGCGCTCGGCGACGCGCAGCCAGGTCTGCTGAAACAAATCTTCGGCCAAAGCCGGCTCGCGCACCAGCCTCAGCAGGTAACGATAGAGCCGGTGCTGATAGCGCGATAACAGCGCTTCGAGCGCTTGCGGATCACCTCTGCGTAAGCGGGCAACATCGGAATCGAGGCCCACGCCTCCCTCCCAGCTCAAGACCGCTGCATGGCCCATCATACGTTCCCTATATACGTTTGAGGCCGGCAAAAGGACTCAGGAGCCGTGATTCGTGGCCCGTGATCCGTGTCCCGTGATTCGTCCCGACAGGAGTCGGGACTCGCATAAAGCGCTCGTGACCGGTGCGGGCGGGAGGGGGTGCCCCCCACCCCCATCCCTGTTTTTCGTAAGTATGTGATTCAAAAGACTTTGTGAAAAAGTGCCATGCAAGTATGTGTCCCTAAAGGGTTTGAAACCCATTGTTTTGACATAGATGCACGTTTTCTTATTAGTATGTGATTCTAAATGCCTTACGGACGCCATTTTTGATAAGAATGTGAATCTAAAGAGGTTAAGTGGGACTTCGCTGCAATTTGTCATTTTCCGACTCCTTGGGACCTTTGCAAAAACCGTTCGGGACGACCAAATTTTGAATCTTGGATCAACTGTTAGAGGTCAACCCTGAGGCATATCGAGGCGGCACGTTTGGCAGGACCACTCCAACTAGCAAACGCCTGACGATGATGCTGGAATGGACATAACACAATCAGTACCGGAAGTCAAGGCCTGATTTGGACGTGAAGGCAAAGCGAGTTTCCCCACCTTTTCGCAAGAGACGCAAAAAGATGCGGCACCCGGCAGACCACTTAGCAGTGTGTTGGGCAGCTATTACTCTTCCGCTGCTCTTCAGAAGCTTGAAGGCTAAAATGGCCCTGGGTACTGTATAAATCAGTAATGGCCGATTCACAGACCACGATCGCTGCCATTTCTCTGGACGACCGGCGAACTCAGGTTTCCGCCAGCGAAAGGCGTAAGCGTTGGTTCGAAGTTTGTCTAGTCGTGTTGGTGGCGTGCGGAGGTCCCATCCTAAACAGCCTCTATCTGCTCGCGAACGGTCCTGGCGCCATGCCGCACATTTCAAATGCCCGATGGACCCTCGGTATCGTGCAAGAAATTACCGCCCTGCTTTTGCTTGGATATGTGTTGTCACGGCGTGGCCTTAGCTTCACAAACCTGGGTTTCCGTTGGGCTGCACGGGATGCGGGGATCGGACTACTTCTTGCCGGTCTTTCCTACGCTGCTTTTGTTGTGGGTTCCATAATTATTTACGACGCGCAGTATTTGATCTATGGTTCGTCGGTCACTGGGCACACTGCGAATGATTTCTTCGCGCACCCGTCTGTGGCTGCGATTCCCTTTTCCCTTTTGAATCCATTTTTTGAAGAGCTGATTGTGCGGGCATATCTGATGACCGAGGTCGTTCAACTGACTGGTTCTTCGGCACTGGCTGTCTTTCTTAGTGTCGCAGTCCAATTTTCATACCATCTGTACTATGGTTGGGCTGGGGCAATTTCCTTGGCTTTTCCGTTCTTCACCCTCGCTCTGTATTATGTCCGCACACGACGAGCCCTGCCCGTTATCGTCGCGCACGGTTTCTTCGACATTTACGGGCTACTCCGGCTCTTATAGATTCATCGGTTTATCGATTCTCTTGGCCAAGAGGTTTGGTTGATGAAGGCGGGCGAGACAATCGGTAACGCGACCAGCCTGACGATCCGCACTTCTGCGTAAGGCTGGTTGGCACAACTTGCGAAATCAAGCGACGCATTACCGAGGAAAGCCGACGCGTTTTGTGGCCTGACCGGCAGCGGTGACGGCGCAGCGTCAGCGCATCGGAGCGAGAACGGCAACGTCGAACTTTGCATAGTACTTCTCCATGTTCGGGTTGTTGGACTACCGGGACCGGCCCCGTTGCAGGCTCCACAGTCCGCGCGCCGAGAGGATGAGGGAGAACATCCCAGTCACGCCGAGCGCGTGAAGCGTCCAGACGAACAAGAAGGCTGGGCTGGACTTGGCGATCTGGCCGCGAAAAACGCCTCCCGCTCCCATCACGTGGATGACGGGCATGCCCG
>WNGH01024308.1_pt1 | contig 10160 bp, 7 predicted proteins | sample 5400631 | NCBI WGS metagenome assembly WNGH01 (sample SAMN13153373, study PRJNA577476) | soil metagenome | isolation source: 115 cm soil or saprolite under Garry oak tree replicate 1 | place: USA:California | collected 2016-06-15 | reverse complement strand
GTCCAAGACAGATGAAGACGATCAAACAAGACGAGTCTATCTCCCGGAGCAGATTCGTCGACTGTCCAGTCTGCAAGAATCATACTATGAAGCTGAAGCGGACGGTGCAGGTTGGCCGGTGTAAGACATGCAGCGAGTCCTACAAGATCATTGTCGTATACGTTAAGACAGGCGCTAGGAGGACAAAGTCTCCAGTAGCGACTAGCTCTCAGAACGAGTCGAAACCGGAGTCGACTCCAGAGTCATCTTTGCCATCCTGGCAATTACCCTCCGATACTTCCCTATTCAGTACGTCGACTGGGAACTCGTCAGAGTTTTCCGATATAGCTTTCGAGTACAACAAGCCCGAGAATACTGGCGAGTCTGAGTCGACGAGCGGACAATAGATCAGCTCCTAGATCGGGAGGAATCGCTACCGATCCCGAAGGGGACGCGGAGCAAGGGTGCTAACCTACTTCGTGTCTTTCTTCTTGAAGTCTAGCGATAGCGAGTTTACGCAGTAGCGCATTCCCGTTGGCTGGGGTCCATCGTCGAAGACGTGGCCTAGGTGGCTACCACAGTTCTTGCATAGAATCTCGACCCTCTCCATTCCGAGTGCGCGATCTGGGACCTCCACGATGTTGTCCTTGTGAAGGCTGGCTCTGTCGCCTTCTTCCTCAGTACCTTGTACTGTTGGGGGTCCAGCTGCTTCTTCCACTCCTCGTCCGTCTTATTCATGACCATAGGATCATAATGGCTGTGCTGGTATTTGAACGCCTCATGGTATGGGATTGTTGTGGCCTGGCATTGTGGATCTGGGATCTGGGCTTCTTCTTACCGGGTTATGGGGAGGATTCGATAAAGTGTGAAGGACTTTTTTTGTTTTGACATACCCCCGGGGGGGTCGAGAAATAGTTAGTAGAAAGAGAAAAGATAGCAGAAAAACAAGATAGTAGATAGGAAGAGATAGTAGACGAAGCATTTTCGGAAGAGAAAAGATTCCCTGAAGAGCCGTTTTGTGTCGCGGGAAATAATTTTTTTGTAAATTCTAGGAAGGAGCCATTTGCTGGCTGGAAGGCTTTTGGGCGGGATTACTGGTTTTTCGCGCAGAACGGGCTAATCAGCGGTTTTTCGAGAAGCATTCATCTGTATCAACGCAAGCGTGAACTAGGCATCTTATGGAACCCACCTTCCAAATTACGGATCGGGGCTGATTCTGAACGATTTCTTCATTCGAAAGAGACCGGACCTTTCCGAGGCTATTTCGCTTTCCAAGTAAAGACTTTCACAGGCTGGAACTCTGCCAGCGAGTCTGTGACCCAGCCGTACTTCTTCTTCTGAGCCTCCAACACCTTCTTGGCAGTTCCGCTATTCATGTCGAGGAACACAGCGTTTCCTTCGAGTATTGCCTGGCGTTTCGAGCCGTCGGCCAGCATTATGGTGATCGCGGGATTCGCTCTGAGGTTCCGATGCCGAGCCGTCGCCTTGTCTACTCCGAGATAGAAGACTCCGTCAACAGCCACAAAGTCCGTAGGGGAGAGGTGAGGTCGGCCGTCCGGTCTCACTGAAGCCGCAAGAGTTAGGACCCGACCGTTCGCCATCTCGATCACCTCGCTCGCCGTAAGGGGATTCTGATTGTACACTTCTTTGGTGTGCGTGCTGGCTTTGCTTAGAGAGTTCTTGATAATCGAGTCTAAGCTGGACAATGATGTTTCGGGTTTCGAGAAACACCGTCGGGACAGATAAGGTGATTACCCTATCTGCAACCTTGCAGCCTTCCCTACGAATGGATTTGCCAGCTTCTCATCACCAATAGTAGTCTCAGGCCCGTGGCCTGGGTAGACGGTGGTGTCATCTTCGAGCTTGAAGAGTCGTTCCATGATCGACCGCACGAGGGTGTTGAGGTCTCCCCCGGGAAGATCGGTTCGGCCGATGGACTGGTTGAATAATGCATCACCAGTCAACACGTATCCGTCTCCCACTAGGCTGATGCTGCCGGGCGAGTGACCGGGAGTGTGGAGTACCCGAATCGTCTCGTCTCCCAATTTTAGAAGTTCTCCATCTTTGAGGTAGCCATCAACCTTCGGTGGTGGGGGACTCTCGAAGCCCATGAACTGGCGTACGCGCGACTGCATCGACTCTAGCATTGGCAGGTCGTCTCGATGGATCATGAATGGGGTCTTGGTCGCTTTTCGGACTCCATCGACGCCGAGCACATGATCAAAGTGAGTGTGAGTCGCGACAATACGGGTTGGTGTTGCGTTGATATCTTTGATGAACCTCAGGATTCTTTCTGGCTCGTCTCCCGGATCGACGATAATCGCTTCGGCCTGGGATTGAACGATGAAGCAATTAGTCTGTAACCATCCAACAACCAAAGAGTGTATCTTGTTCATTTCAGTGCTCGATTCGTTCTACTCTGCGAGATATGAAGCTGGGGCCAGCACTTCGCGTTGGAGCCGATGCATTGTTCAAAACGTCAATCAATTGTTGTTCCAGTGCGGACTCAGGGCTAAGGCTGCGAAAAAAAGAGAGAGGATTTTCTGGCTAGAGTTTCTGAGGTGCATGACCGCCGAGTCCGCCGCCGCCTGGAGGGTCGGCTCGGACCCAGTAGGGAAGATTCAATGGAATTGTTCCACCTGTCAGCTGAATGTCTCCGAAGTAGTCGCCGTTTGGCAAACTTGGTGAGAGAGTGAGGGAGACTGTGACTGTTCCTGTCCCGCCAGCAGCAAGTGTCAGAGAAGTGACGGAGAGGGTGATTGTGGGGCCGGCAGCTGCCGCAAACACTGAGGCAGAATATACCACTGTGGATGTTGAGACTGATGTGACCGTGATGTCAAAGCTCCGAGTTATCCCTGACGAAGGTAGGACGCCGAAGCTGAAGCTAGCCTGACCATCGCCGCTACCAGCCTCGAGAGTAGCAGTGACTTGAGAGGCAGCCGCAAGATCGATTCTGCCGCCGCCCCTGACCATGGGATTGTTGAGCGGGTTACCACTACTGAAGCTCTTCACGGGTCGGTGAGCCGAGTTGACAAGGGCTGATTTGACCTGTTCAGGGGACCAGCCCGGGTGTAGCTGTAGCAGGAGCGCGGCCGAGCCAGCGACATGAGGTGTGGCCATACTGGTTCCCTGGAAGAACGCGAAGCATGGCGGACTAGCGCAACCGAAGCTTGGAATCGAGGAGTATACGTTGACACCGGGAGCAGTTACATCTGGTTTGACCTTGTCCTGAGGTTGTCCGACTCCAACTCCAGCGGTCTGGATTAGAGGTGGGCCTATCGAGGAGAAGGAGGCCAGAATGTCTGCGCTGGGTCCGTCGGTGAAGAACTCTTGCTGAACTGTTCCATCAACGGTCACCATACCACTGGTTCCCATGACCAATCCGTTTGAATGGGACACCATTACAGCTGGGATGGTTGGCTGGTTGGGGGTTCCGTCCTGGGCCATAGCGACTGGGTCGCCTATCTGGCTGTTGTAGACGATTGCACCGGTGGCTCCTGCATTCTGGGCATTGCGGATCTTGGTGCTGAAACTGCATGTGCCTCGTGCTATCAGCGCGATCATGCCGGACAAACTGCCTGTCGTTATAGGAAGGCATCCAAGACCGTTGGGGGAGGGTATTGTCGCATAGGTGGCTGTGACAGCTGGAACAAAATTGGCGAACTGTCCCAGTGCAGCGCCGAAGGTACCTAGGCTGCTCGTGGATACGGAGATTCCGATGAAGTGGGGGTTCGTGCTAGCGCCTACGGTTATGACCTTGTCAGCTATTCCGGGCGATTCAACAGTTCCTGGTCCTGGGCCAGCATTGCCTGCAGCGATAGCCACAACGACTCCTGCGTCGACGGCGGAGTTGACCGCGTTGACTAGAACGTCATTGGGTCTCGCTCCTCCTCCTAGGCTTAGGTTGAGGACGTCCATTCCATCGGCGACAGCGGCGTCCACCGCCTTGGCAATGTCATGGCTAGACGCGCTGAGAACGTTTCCTGGGAATACGTTGTAGTTGCCGAGATAGGCTTTGGGCGCGATGCCGCTGAGGTTGCAGGCGGGTATGAACGGAGCGCATGTGTTTGCGACGCCGGCGGCTATTCCGGATACGTGTGTGCCGTGTTCCTGGGCTGCATGACCGTCGAAGTTGGTTCGGGTCTCGAAGACTTTTGCCACTACGACTTTGTTGCTCACGAAGTTGCACTGAGTGTCGACTATGCCTACTGCAGAGTCGATAGCGTCACACTTCGGAAATCCTGCGAGAGCTGGTAGCGTGTTGTCTGTTAGAAATGGGTGTGTCTGGTCGATTCCAGTGTCAATAATTCCTATCTTGATCCCGGCTCCTGCGTTACTCTGGCCTCCAACTGCGTTCCAGAGGACAGGGGCGCCGATCAGAGTGGGGGATCTGTTCATCTCCAAGTGGAAGAGGTAGTCTTGGACGACCCAGCTGGCTCCGGGAGCGTTTAGCAGATGACTCATGCTGTGGCCATTGAGCTGTACTGCGATGGCGTTTAGGACGACCGAGTATTCGTCGAGTATGACTGGGCCGCTGCCGAGCTCAAGTCGAGCTTGTGACCCGGAGTCGGCATTGTCCTAGCGTAGCCTTGTACATGGCCATCGTAGCTCGCTAATGGTTGGTCCTTGAGCACGATTATGGCATTGTCCGTCAGGACGCCATCGGGGGATGGAGTTGCATCCGAACCAGTGTAGATAGCTCCGGTGAAGATTGGGGCAAGCGAAAGCACTGAGACGAGGATGACCGAGAGAAGAATCTGTGTCTTCATAGATATTTCCGGAACTGTCTGTCGGCGTAGCGGTTTTAACCCTTGTGGTAACGTGCACTCCCAGACATCAAGAGCAACTCCACGATACCACGAGATTTATCCAGATATTCTGGAATCGAACTTCCGAGTCGATTCTGCTCCTCCACCATGCTTATAGAAACACAAGATCCCCCCAGAGATTCCCAAAAACGCATATAATCGGGCGTCCCAAACTATGTCTCCGGTCTTTGGTCTCCCTCATGGGAGGAACTAGCCGTTGTCTGAAGTAGACATCTGTCCCCTTTGCGGAGAACCTGTTAAGAGGAAGAATCTCATACGCCACTACGGGAAGGTTCATCCGAAGCGAGCCACAGCACTTCTCCAGCCAAAGCCTGAGACTAAAGCATGGAAGAGTCCGAGAATTCGTCGACCTAAAAGAATCCTGTTCTACGCTCTACTCGGTATCTCTATCATACTTGTCTCAGTTGCCGTAGGCGAGTTTGTAACCCTCAACACGATTCGAATGCATATCCATCCACAGCTCTCAATATTGATACGCGGCGCATCAGAAATCCTTCCGGCCAACATAGGAATCGACCGTGACCTATGGAGAGACCACTCTCTCGATCGGTACGGCGTGAACGGACTGTCCCCTCTTCTCACAAGGGACAGTACAGGCACCATTCACATAGAATCTAATACGGTTCGAGATTTCACCTTGTACGAGCTTCTCGCTGTTTGGGGAGAATCTATGGACTACAGCCAGGTAGTTGGCAATCCAGTTCAGCCTGGCGAATCAGCATGCATTTTTGTCGATGGACAATCGATGTCGCCATCCAATGATGTAGTGTTTGTTGATCTGCAAAAGATCATTCTCGAGATTCCTCCCAATTCCCAGCCTTGCTCGGCGATAAGCTAAACACGCTCGGCCTACGATCTCGTAGAATACCCGATTTCTCGCTGTAAAAGAAGCGCCGCAGGACCGGTTGTCCAAGAAGAAGACAGGGAGGACCCGCGAAAGGGGATTTGCGACGAAACCGCTTCGGACTGCGCGGGCGCGAGCGATATTCTAGGAATCCTTAAACTCGATTCCAGAATCTGCTGAGAACACGGTAGAAAAAAATGGGCACTGTCCACCGCGTCGTCTTTGGAGACTGCAGGACAATGAGGGAGATCCATGACGAATCGGTCCAGTTGGTGGTGACGAGCCCGCCCTACTACAACGCGCCTTTCGACTATCCTAACCTGTTCAAAGACTATGACGAGTTTCTTAGATTGATTGATGATCTGTCCCGTGACCTCTACCGGGTCCTAGCCCCTGGCCGAGTGGCCTGTTTTGTAACGGATGATATGCTCGTGAAGGGAGAGAAGTATCCCGTCGTTGCTGACATCACGAGGCTCATACTGGATGCCGGGTTTCGATATCGTGATCGCATAGTGTGGGTCAAACCGAAAGGCTACGTGCGAATAAGTCGACGGAGCGGCGTCGTAATTCAACATCCATATCCGATGTACTACTATCCCGACAACATTCAGGAAAGCATACTCATCTTCCAAAAAGGAAGATTCGACTACTCACATCTACAAGAACTCGACCCGAAGAGCCTAAGAGAATCCAAGATTTCTATCGACGACTACCATAACCAAGAATGGTATCTGACAGTATGGAACATCACCAATGTTCTACCCTTGGGAGGAAGGCTTGAGAAAGGCATCGCAGCCTTTCCAGAGGAAATTCCGAAACGCCTAATCAAGCTCTTCAGCTACTTCGGCGAGACCGTTCTAGACCCTTTTCTGGGCTCCGGAACCACGATGAAAGTGGCCCAAGAATTGGGCCGGTCAAGCTGGGGCTATGAAATAGATCTCGAGTTAAAGAAAATCATCAAGAAGAAACTTAACTTCAACCACTCTTCAGACTCCCGACTCATCTTCATAGACGGGCGAGACGCTAGGAAGCTCCGCTCATCGTTTCAGAGGAAAGTGGAAACCAAGTCTCCGTGACAAACAAATGATTCCACGTCCCTAAGCAACGGTTCAATTGTTCCAGTAAGGCCGTGTTGTTATAAACTGCAACTTGGCCTCCAAGAGATCTTTGTAGAATTCCTCATCGCTCTCGTGCATCTTCGAAAGAACCCGGCTAGCAGTCTGCGGTCCAATTCCGTAGACAGATTGTGCAATCACAGCCCTCCTCCCATAGGCAATAACGAGATCGGCAGAGCGACGCGCCCTAGTCAAAGCCTTCTTCTCGTTCTCATCTAGTGACTGCTTCTCCCGCTTCTTCCGGAGAAGACCCGTCACATAGCCGCTGGACCAGAAGACTGGAGCAAGAAGCTTAGACCCACATTTCTCACATGCGGGATGTTCAGAAAGACTAGCGATAGTGGTTTCAGTTGCGAGGTTGGTGCAGTCGAAGCATAGTAGGTCGATGGCTCGGCCTTCGATCGAAATGCGCAGCCGGGCCATGTTGTCAGCTGCAACATTCTCTGGGGCAATTAGCTCCGGAATGTCAACATGACGGTAGAGAATATGGTAGGCTAATGGTGTGGGCTTGTCTTTGGATCGGAAGAATCTAATGTCGAGCTCATGTTCTTTGATCTGCTTGAAGATCCTCTTGACTCCTTCAAAGTCGGCTCGTTCGACTTGAGCCTCGCGGATCGTCTCGTCGTAGATGGGAGTTAGTCGGAATCTGACCTGTAGCTCCTTCATTGTGCCTCCATACATGAGCCGACCACGGTTCAACGCTCCAAATCTCTCCGCGATCTGTTTCATCTGTAGCTCCCAGGGAAAGTGTCGGTGTAACACTCCATGACAGGCGCCTCCGAGGACTGGCTCGTCAACGCCGAAAATCTGTTTCAGGAACAAGTCTTCCAAGTCCAGATCTGCCGTGTCCGCCGTCATTTCGTAGAGTATCCTGTATGAGTCCCACCACCACATTCGGACGAGACCCTGGCGCCGGAGAAGTTCCTCGATCACTTCACCCAAGGTGAAGTTGAGTACGTCTCCGAAATGGGTGTGAATTATGATGTACCTATCAAACCCTTCGACCAGAACCAGATCATTGGTTGGGATGGGTGCGCCAGTGGCCCTGTGAGTCTCTATCTCTTCGACCGCCCTGCGTACTCCATAGGGGTCTGCGGGCCATATTCGGGCGAACTTCTCAACAACAGAGGCGCGAGTCTTGTGCTCGTCCAACAAGCGATTGATCTGTTTCCGGTATTCTCCCACTCGGATTGCCAGTTCACTCGGAACCGGGAGTATCTGTCCATCCCATCCGGGAATGGCTGCAGTGGGATCATTGACTGGGAGAACGTACACTTTCCCGTCATCTGTGATCTGTTTCATCTGCCAGACCCGTCCCTTGACGATAAAGTTCAGGCCGACGTGGGCCATTGTGAGCATAAATTCTTCGCCCAGAATCCCAACCGACTGCTGGTTGGTTAGATCAATTACGGAGTAGCGTCGTTCGTCTGGAATCATGCTGAGGTTCTCGTAGTAATAGATCCTAGTCCGGGAGGTCCGGTAGAGTGTCTGATCGTCTCTTTTGAGATACCCCATTTTCCGCATGAACTCGACTACCTTTTCGAACTCACTATCCTCGAGCTGAGAGTAGGGAAATGCTCGCCTGAGAACTTGCTTCAGGTGGGTGAGGGAAACGCTACCTTCCGAGTCCATCAATAGGCCGGCAACCTGATGTGCCAAGACATCGAGAGCTCTGTGGTGAATGACTGTTGGTTCGAGCCGGCCTTCCTTGGCGAGTTCAATGACTCCTATCGACTCCAAGAGGTCCTCCGTTGACACAGCTACTAGAACTCCCTGCGAGGTTCTGGTGAGACTGTGTCCGGATCTTCCTACCCGCTGGACCAGACTATTGACCTGTCGTGGGGACATGTACTGGACGACAAGATCCACGGAACCTATGTCAATCCCCAGCTCTAGGGTGCTCGTGCAGACGAGTCCTTTGATCTGGCGCGCCTTGAATGCTTCTTCGGCTCGGACCCGCTCTTCTTTTGGAAGCGAGCCATGATGGACCATTATCTTCTGGTCCATCATGTTGAATTTTGAACCCAGCATCTCTGCATTGACGCGACTGTTGACAAAGATCAGAGTAGAGTCATGAGCTTCAACAAGATCTGAGACGAGAGCTAGCCGGGCTGCGGCTTCGGGGGCTGTATAGAGGCGTCGTGCTAGTTCTTGGTCTTCTTCACCTGGCGGCGGATACTCGATCTTGTATCGAGTGTCCTTGCTTAGCGGAACCTGAACGATCCTAACAGGATCGTTGCCTCCCAGAAACTGTGCTATCTCGCTTGGATTCCCAACAGTGGCAGACAATCCTACCCTCTGAAAACCCGCGGGACGAACCTCTCCCAGTCGTTCTAAGCCGACGGTAAGTTGGACACCTCGCCGATCACCTGCAAGTTCATGGATCTCATCGACCACGACTGCTTTGACATGACTGAGATGCTCTCTCATCCTCTTCCCGGGGAGGATAGCCTGTAATGTTTCAGGAGTAGTAATGAGAAAGTCTGGAGGCCTACCTGCCATACGCCTGCGATCAGCCGCTGGGGTGTCGCCGTGTCTAACTTCAACCGAGAAACCTAGCTTGGCAGACCAGACTTGTAATCGTTTGAGCAGGTCTCGGTTCAAGGCCCTGAGAGGTGTGATGTATAGTAGCGAGATTCCCTGCCTCGCCTCATCTTGGACCATCCTATCGATGAGGGGTAGGAGAGCCGCTTCTGTTTTTCCAGAGCCGGTTGGCGCGATTATCAGGACGTTCTCGCCGTGAGCCACTAGGGGGATGGCTTCCTCTTGGGGTGGTGTTGGCTTGGAAATCCCGGTCTCTTGGAGAAGGCTCTTCAAAGGGGGTGAGAGCAAGGTGAAGGCTTCTGGCATGGGCACGACTCCTAAGGCGGAGGAGTCATTCTTCCCTTCTCTTGAAGATAAACTTCCTAGGTCTCGAAAAGTAAGCTTTTGGCGCTTAGCGGTTTGAGAGGAGGCTTATGGAGTCCGAGGTGATTTAGCGCTCCGATGTCCTGAGAGGCTAGGTTATTTCTTTTCGGTAATCTTCTTCACAAAATCTCGGTAGGCTTCCGGTGTCATCAATGAAGGGAGGTCCTTCTTCAGATCGTCGGGTCTGATTATGGTAATCCATCCCTTTTCATAGGGACTCTTGTTGACAAGTTCGGGGGCATCAGAAAGTTCGCTGTTGACCTTAAGGACGACGCCAGAAATCGGGGAGTATACGTCGGCGACTGCTTTCACAGACTCCACAGTGCCGAGACTCTGCATCTGGGCCACCTTGGCTCCGACCTTTGGAAGATCAACGTATACAATTTCGTGTAGCGAATTTTGCGCGTAGTCGGTGACGCCTATTCGACAATCAGCGCCCTCTACGTGGACCCATTCGTGCTCTTTCGTGTAGTAGAACTCTGCAGG
>WNGH01007796.1_pt1 | contig 10162 bp, 8 predicted proteins | sample 5400631 | NCBI WGS metagenome assembly WNGH01 (sample SAMN13153373, study PRJNA577476) | soil metagenome | isolation source: 115 cm soil or saprolite under Garry oak tree replicate 1 | place: USA:California | collected 2016-06-15 | reverse complement strand
GAGCCTTGCCTGAGTAGCGGCAAGGCCTTTTGAATCGTGAAGTAAACCCCCTTGAAATCGATGCTTATCACCTTGTCGAAGTTTTGCTCTGTCACCTCTTCGAACGGCAGGAACACGCTGTAGCCTGCATTTACGAGGACGCCATCCAGGTGCTCGAACTGCCGCTTGATCGTGGCGAACATCGTGTCGAGGTCGGTGAGATTGCTGACGTCCGCGCGAACCGCGAGACTTCCGGCGCCAAGCGTCTCCTTCGCCGCCTGAAGCGACGACTCATTCAAGCCGCAGATGGCGACACGCGCGCCCTCTCTGTCGAATTCCTGTGCTGCCGCCAGCCCGATCCCACTGTTGCCGCCGGTGATAAGGATATTCTTGCCCGTTAGCTTACCCATTGTCGTCACTCCTTTGGATTAAACATGTTCGTGTCGGTTACGTTTCTAAGGGTCATGCAGGTGCTCGTCGCACACTGCTGCATAAACAGCCCTCTGTTTCTTAAAGCTGCGATCACCTCGAGGACTTGGTCATGCCCGAAGGCGGCGCGGCCGCGAAATGCGCGCGCCCATCCTGGATGAGCCATTTATCGGCGTGGCGGACGGCCACGTAGAAAAAGTCGATCGGAATCACGGGGATGATCGTCCCATCTGGACCGTTGACATTGCGTACGGTAAGCAGCGCGTCAACGACCGCAACATCGGGTTTGATGAAGCGGATCCGGTAGTTGGAGAACGCTGCTTGCGTACTGCCGTTGACGGCTTGCTGCGCCTCGGGACCGAAGTCCTTCACCATTGCGACCCGCCCTTGCAGAAAGTCACCCTGCGGCGTCACGAAGGTTCCGTCTTCGGCGAATAGGGATGCTCGGAGCTCAGCGTTCTTCTGAACGAAAGCGTTAGCAAAGGTATCGCCGAGCGCGCGAACGGATCTTTCGTCTTGAGCCGCGCTGACATTCGTACAGCCGCTTGTACCGATGACGAGCGTAAATGCTAGAAACGCTAATCCGAGACGCTGTATCAGGCCCCGGATCGCTGACTTGGCCCTCTGGGGCTCTGAATCAATGGTGCGAATTGCGATCAAAGCAGCTGGATAAGTTTGGGTGATTTTCATTTCTTTTCTCCTTAGTCTTCTGATTACTTGCGTTCTGTAGCACGAGTGTTGACAGCGCGGGCACAACAGCCGTAGCAGCGAGTCTAGCCATTGTCGTCAACTCGTTAACGGCGGCGGGCTCCGATGATGAAAGACGCCAGGGTGGCCGGCACGTCCCCAACCACGCGCCAACGGTGGCGAGTTCCGTTCTCAATTAGGACATCGCCGGGAGACAGCAACACCTCCGCGCCATCATCAAGCTCGAGTGCCATGTTGCCGGAGAGAAGGACCCCGAAATCCGTCGTGTCGGTCGTGTGAAAGCCGTCGTTTGCTCCACCGGGTTCGTCGCCATCCTCGAGGTGCATCTCGGGAGTGGGTTCTGGCGCAATCACACCGGGCAAGTACGTCCCTATGATGTAGCGGATGCCGCCTACGGGTGGGAATATACCGGGGGCCGCCGGATTGTTCCCCGCGCTCGGGTAGGTTGCCGGCTCATCGGCATTCCAGAGAAAGGCGAGCTCTCCCAGTCCAGGAATGGGCGTCCCATCGACTTTCTCGTCTTGCACAAAAACAGACCGACCCTTGGCGTCATGGCCGGTGACAACCGTGCGCACCTTCATTCCCTGTCTCTTCTCGTCGGGATTGTTCATGGTCACGTTCTTGGATTTCGTTTTCATTTTTAATTTTCCTTTCGTGTTGTTGAAGTCACCTTCTGTAAATGCCTTGTTCAAATCCCTCCAAAGCGATCTCCAGCCATCGAAGGACCGCTGTTCGAATGAATCATCGCAGCGGCATGAGTAAGCGCAACTCAAGTGCCAGTCCTAACTAACTGAATCCATTACCCTGGCTGGTCTGTTTCACTGCTGAAGTTCAGCATGTGCCGACTTTCGGCAGCTTATAGAAGTGGGCTTCACGCGGCTCTCGATATAACGACACCGCAGTAGGAGTGGCCAACAAGCACTGTGGGACTTGTTTGCGCCGCCAGGGCGCTACAAGTAACGGCGTTATCATGTTCAAGCGAAGTCAGCGGTAGCTGTACCGCTGTCACCGTGATTCCCTTTTTATTGGAGGGGATGGTCCAAGTTTGCCGTAAGCACGGAATAGTTGTTAATGGCCCGCGGCCGCCGCCCCGCCGCGTCGGATGTTCTTGATGAGCAGCACCAACGGAGCTGCCGCAAGCGCCAGCACGCACAGGAGCCAGAACACGTCAAGTGAGGCGAGCAGCGCTGATTGCTTTTGCACCGTGGCATAGATGAGCGCCTGCGCGCGCGCCATCGCTTCGCCTGCCGGCACTCCTGCTGCGATGAGCTTCCCCGTGATGTCTTGCAGCGTTCCGCTGGCCGCCTGGTCATAGGCCGAGACGTGTACGCCGAGCACGCTTTGATGGAACTGGCTGCGCCGGGCGAGCATCGTTGCGACGAAGGCGACGCCGAAGCTGCCGCCCAGATTCCTGAACAGGTTCACCAGACTCGAGCCCCTGTTGTTTTTCTCCGCCGGCAGGTACGAGTAGGCGATCAGATTGAGCGGGATAAACAGGAACGCCACCCCCAGCCCCAGGACCAGGCGCGGTATCACGAAACTGTAATAATCGCCGTTCAGGTTGAGCCGAGTCATGCTGAAAGAAGCGAAGGCGCAGACCAGCAGGCCAAAGCCCATCATCCAGCGCGGCTGCACCCGTTGAGAGATCATGACGATTACGGGCGCCAGCACAACGATGACCATCGCCCCCGGCGAAAGAACCTCTCCTGCGTCGGTCGCGGTGTACCCGTAAAGGTTCTGGAGCATCAGCGGCACGAGCAGGGTGCTCGAGAACAGGATGAAGAAGACAATGAAATAGAGGATGCTCGACAGCGCGAAATTCCGCTCCTTGAGCAGTGTCAAGTCCACCACAGGATCTTTGCGCGTCAACTCCCAGACGACCCCCGCCACGAGTGCGACAATTGACGTGATGAGAAACGCGACGATGAAGCTCGACTGCAGCCAGTCCTCTCGCTCGCCTTTATCCAGCACCACCTCGAGGCAACCGAAGCCGACGGCTACGAGCAGGATGCCGATGTAATCAATCCTCAGCTTGCCTTTATTCGCCCGCCGCTCCCTCGTGTACTCCGGTGGATCGGAGATGAGCGCGCCCGAAAGCAACAGTGAGAGCAACCCGATAGGGATGTTAATGAAGAACACCCAGCGCCAGGAGTAAGTGTCGGTGATCCAGCCGCCGAGCGTCGGCCCGATGGCTGGCGCGCTGACGATGGCGATGCTGTAGACGGCGAAGGCCGAGGCACGTTTCTCGGCAGGGAATGTGTCTACGAGAATCGCCTGCTCGACGGGGGCGAGTCCGCCCCCGCCGATGCCTTGCAGCACCCGGAAGAAGATGAGCCATCCAAGGCTCGGCGCGAGACCGCAAAGCAGAGAGCTCGCGGTGAAGAGCGCGACCGAGAGCATGTAATAGTTCTTACGCCCCATCAAGCGCGACAGCCACGCGCTTAACGGGAGCACGACGGCATTCGCCACCAGATAGCTGCTCAAGACCCACGTCGATTCGTCCTGTCCCGTGCTCAAGCCGCCGGCGATGTGTGGCAATGAGACGTTGGCGATGGAAGTGTCAAGGAGTTCCATGAACGTCGCCAGCGTGACCGTGATCGCGATGATCCACGGATTGATCGCGGGTCGAAGCGCCGCAGGCATGACCCCAGGCATCAGTGTGTCGGCAGCTGCGCTCATCGGACTTTGACCGCCGTCTCTACCGACATCCCCGGTGCGATCAGATGCTCGGGATCTGGTTGCTCATCGAAAACGATCTTGACGGGCAGGCGCTGAACAATCTTCACGTAATTGCCGGTCGCGTTCTCCGGCGGAAGCAACGAGAAGCGCGAGCCGGTGCCCGTTTGGAAGCTGTCAACATGCCCCCTGAAGATTTTGTCAGGATATGTGTCCAAGCTGATCTCGACTGGCTGGCCGGGGCGCATGCGGTTGAGCTGCGTCTCCTTAAAGTTGGCCAGTACCCACATCTCGGCGGGCACAAGGAGGAACAACGCCTGGCCGGGCTGAAGGAGCGCGCCGAGCTCGACCGACTTCCGCGTGATCCGTCCGTCTTCGGGCGCATAGATTTTCGTGTAGGAGAGATCGAGTTCGGCCTGTCGCACAGCGGCCTCGGCCTGCTCGATCTCAGCGGCCGTCGTTTCCAGCTCCGACTGCTTAACTGCGACCTGCTGCGGAGCCGACTTGGCCTCGCTCAATTTTCCGACGGCTTGGCCAACCTGCGCTTCTGTCCCGGTGATCTGGGAGAGTGATTGCTTGTATTGATCTGCCGCCGCTCCCTGTGTGGCGCGCGCCTCTCCCGCCTGCGCTTCGGCAGCGGCGACGCGTTTGCGCGCCGCTTCGAGTTGTGCGGCTGCGGTGGCATCAGCTGCCGTTGTCCGTTCCAACTCCTGGCGTGAGACGACGTCTTCCTTGTAAAGGGCTTGATAACGCACAGCGTCGGCGCGCGCGCGCACGGCTTCAGCTTCCGCCGCGACGACCTGCGCCTGGGCCTGCGCCACGTTCGCCTCGGCGGTTCCGACCGCAGCCGACAACTGATTCGCATGTCCCTTGGCGGCGGAGGCGGCAGCGTGCGCCTGCGCGACACCGCTGCGCGCGGACTCTACCGCAGCAGATGCTTGCTCAACTCCGGCCCCGGCCGTGACGCGGATTAGGGCAAGGCTAGCGCGCGCTGCCTGACTGCGGGCGATTGCGGCGCTGAGTGCTGCACGAGCCTGCGAGAGTTTGGCTTCATAATCTCGCGGGTCGATCTCGACAAGCAGATCACCCGCTCGTACCTGCTGGTTGTCGGTGATGTAAATTTTCTTGACGTAGCCCGGCACTTTTGGGCTGACTTGCGTGGCGTGGCCCTCGATGAAAGCATCGTCGGTCGATTCGTAATGCCGCGAGTTTAGCCAGTAACGCACCCCCACGACCGCGCCTATCAGGAGTACGACGCCGATGACGGCGAACAGGAGGCGGCGCTTCGATCTGACGCTCGGAGGAGCGGGAGTGTTTTTAGCCTCTTGCCCCTCGTCCTCGTGCGCGGTGTTAACGCCATCAGCCTCAGGTTCATCGAGCGTCGGTTCGCGGACTGACGGCAATTGCCTGGTACCGACGCGGTTGCCGTTGGGTCCCGGAAGGTGTGCGCTCCGCCGACTAGCAACAGACTCGCCGTCCTGAATAATTTTCCCCGCTTTCTTCTCTGCCATATCCTTCCTCCCCACCTGACCGGCCCCAAGACTTTCCTTGCTCGCCTGTCCTTTCACCGACTCTGCTGCGGAGTTCGGTGTGCGGGTGCCTATGGCTACAATTTGCCGGCTCTGTCATTTTCCCTGGAGATCCACTCGCGTATGTAAGGTGAGCAATTCAGCAGCTCGATGCCCCTTGCTTCACATCTCGCCAGGAACTGCACGACGTCAAGATCGACAAGTGTCACCTCCTCCAGGTCTATCGCGACCATTCCGGTGCTGCTTTCTATCTGCTCGGATAATGCCTGACATTGTGACGCCACCAGTCGCCCACAGAGCCGGACAGTAGTGTTATGATCATCACAACTTTTCTGGATTCTTAATGTCATCCTCGCTCCCGCGCGCCTAAGCAGGGCAACTCAGGTGCCTGACCTAACTTATTGGATCCATTACGCGAGGCTGGTCTGATCTCACTGCCGAAGTTCGGCATCTGCTGATTTTGGGCAGGTTGAATGCCAGGGAGCAGGCAGTCGCATCGGGAAAAATGTGAGGGTCGGTACTTCTTGTAAACTGAAATGAGAGGATGAATCGTCCTGACCGCCAACCGCCTGCAGGGTCGACCTAAAGAGCTGGCTTTCTAAGAGACGAAAGTTACGCGTGCCGGAACCGGTGCTTGTCGATGCCCAGGCTACGAATCTTCGACTCGAGCGTTTGTCGCGGAATTCCCAGCCTGGTCGCGGCCCCGGACGGACCCGAGACGCGGCCCTCGCTATCCGCGAGCGCAGCTTCGATGAAGGCCCTTTCGCGCTTGCGATCCCGGCTCAACGCACCGTCCGGTATGCTCCCGCGACGCGATTCTTGAGATGATTCGTGCTTCAGCCATTTCTCATCGACGGAAAACGTTTCACCATCGGACAGGATGACCGCTCTCTCAACGACATTCTGCAGTTCGCGGATGTTACCCGGCCAATCGTAGGCTTGAAACAGATCCAGGGACTTCTTTGTTATGGTCTTGATCTTCTTTCCCGTTTTTTTCGCATAGCGCTCGATGAGGTATTCGACGAGCAAAGGAATGTCGTCCACGCGTTCGCGCAGCGAAGGTATCTGGATCGGAAATACATTCAGCCTGTAAAAGAGGTCCTCACGAAATGTCCCTGTAGCTACGGCGGCCATCAGGTCAATATTTGTCGCGGCCACCACCCGCACGTCCACTGAGATTGGCTGGCTGCTGCCGACGCGTTCAACTTCTCGCTCCTGGAGGACCCGCAATAGAGCGATTTGAGTCTCGGCCGGAAGGTCGCCGATCTCGTCTAGAAAGATTGTCCCGCCGTTGGCGGATTCGAAGCGACCCAGCCGCCGCTGCGTCGCGCCGGTGAAGGCACCCTTCTCGTGTCCGAAGAGTTCGGAGGCGATCAAAGAAGGAGGGATCGCCGCGCAATTCACTCGGATAAATGCCCGCGTCGCACGATTCGACCTCTTATGAATTGCGCGAGCAATCAATTCTTTACCTACTCCGGTCTCACCCAGGATCAGAACTGTCGAGTCCATCGGCGCCACTCTAGCGACTTGCCGCAGCACAGTGTGTAAGGCCTCAGACGAACCGACGATTTCTTCGAACATCGAGGCGTGGTCGATTTCTTCGCGCAGCGCCAGGTTTTCACTTCGGATCTGCTCTTCGGCTTGCTTTCGATCTTCGATGTCGGTGCCGGTCGCATACCAGCGAATGATTTGCCCCTGTTCATTCCGCAGCGGCTTGTAATGAATGAGAAACCATCGATACTGTCCGTCTCTGCGCCGCACCCGTTGTTCGTTTTCAAACGGGACGCCTCTTGAAAGGGCTTGCCGGCGTTCGTCGCGGAGCCTCTCCACATCTTCCGGATGAAAAAACCGTGTCCGAAAGTCCGCTGCCATTACCTCGCGCATCGTGAGGCCGCTGAAATCGAGCATCGACTGATTGGCGTAGAGACCAGTCCCATCCGGTGCCAGGACCATGATGGTTTGCGTGATGGCATCGGTGATTTGTCGCAGCTCCATTTCGTCTTGCCGGAGCTTTTCTTCAGCCCGCTTTCGGTCTTCGATGTCGGTATTGGTTCCATACCAGTTGACGACATTCCCGTGTTCGTCGCGCAGGGGTTCGGCCCGGAACAAGAACCACCGATATTCTCCGTCGAAGCGTCGCATGCGTGCCTCGACCTCGCCCGGATCCTCGGAGGCGATGAATTCGAACGATCTATCCATTAACTTTTCTAAGTCATCTGGATGAATCGTAACCTTCCACCCCCAACCGCTGGCCTCTTCCGGAGAGAGACCCGTATAGTCGTGCCACCGCTTATTGAAAAATTCCTTGGAAGCGTCCGGCAGACCGCACCACGCGAGTGTTGGAATCGTATCGATGATTTTTCGCAGTCGGGCTTCCGATTGCTTGATCTCCTCGAACGCATTTTTCAGCGCCGTTTGTGATCGTTCTCCCTTGATGGCGATGACGGCGATGTTAGCGGCCCCCTCGATCAAGTTAAGATCACTGTCGCTCGGCTGTCGGGGTTCCCGATAGTAGATTGCGAAGGTGCCGAGCAGTTCATTGTCTTTCGAAATGAGCGGCTGGGACCAAGCCGCTCGCAGTCCGTAACTCAGGGCAATCTCTGTATAGTCTGGGGCTGTAATGTCCGACCACGGCGGATCACTCGCGATGTCAGAGATGATCACTGGTTTCTTCAGAAACGCAGCCGTGCCGCACGAACCCATGCCAGGCCCAATTGGCAAGGGAGTGATGGTCCGAACCCACCCTTCGGGAACGCGACGACCCGCCGCGGGCCAAAGCCGTTCGCCGTGTGGGTCCATTAGTAGAATCGATGAAATGATCTCAGGAGCCTGATCGTCAATTGTGTCGCATAAATCTTCCAGGACATCAGTGAGGCTGGCGCCACCGGCGATCATTTCCAACGTTCGCCTCTCCGCTGCCAATAGTGATTCCACCTGCTTATGGTCGATGACCTGCATAGCCACTTCACCGGTCGTTATCTGCCTTATGGCGTCTGGTCCGAGAGACAACTCTGTGGTACTCATGATGGCTGCACCTCCACGAATAGATACTCAGGATACGACTTGTGCGCCGAAAGTGCTGTTCAACTCAGACCGCTACGCAATCTGTGACTGCCTCCTCGGGCAAGCTGTTGTATCTCACAATCATGCGTGAAATCGACTCTTTGCTGGTAGCGCCAACCACGCGTTCAACTTCCTTTCCGCCGCTGAACAGGATCAAGGTCGGAATGCCTTTGATTCCGTACGTCGCCGCGGTAGACGGATTATCATCCACATTCAGCTTTACTACTGCGAGGCTTCCCGAATATTGTTCGGCGATCGCTTCAACCGTCGGCGACAACATCCGGCAAGGCGCGCACCAGGCAGCCCAAAAATCAACCAGCACTGGTTTTTCGGATTTCAGAACTTCGTGCTCAAAAGAATTGTCGGTTACTTCTTTAACGCTCTCATTCATTTTTGTAGTTCCTTCTTACTTCGCTTGCTTGTTAGAAATGCTCGAGAATTTTTACGCTTGACTCCGCTCCTACCGTTCACGTCTCCCCGTCGCCAAGCACTGCTCGCTCAATTTTTTTCCCGCCTGCAAAAACTCGTCGCTGAGCCGCGTGCCGGCCACCGCCTGGGACAAGGAGAGCCCGCCGTACATCAAGACGAGCAGGGCGACTGCCTTTTCGCGGCTTTCGCTTCCAGCATCAATCATTTGGGCGAATGATTTGATGAAGCTCGACAACTCTTTCTCGAGAGCACTGCGATACGGCTCGCCCGCTCGGGCCACTTCCGCTGCGGCGCCGGGCAGCAGGCAGCCGGCATCCTTACAGTCACGATGCCGACGTGACAGGTACTGTCTGGTAACACTCAGTGCGCGAGCCCGAGGCGAATCGCCTCTTGCCGATTTCAGTAGGCTGTTCCAGTTCGCCCGGGACCCGTTTTGCAGTACGTGGACGAACAGCTCTTCCTTCGAATCGAAGTGGTTGTAAAAACCACCGACAGTGAGCCCGGCGCCTTTCATCACGTCCATCACAGAGCTCGCCTTGATGCCTCGTTCACGGAGGAGCGCAGCAGCCGAGGCTTGAATTGCTTGGCGAGATTCCTGTTTCCGCTTAGCTTTCCGGTTCGTCATGGGCTCACATCCTTTCGATGATCGTGGCGATGCCCTGGCCGCCGCCAATGCACATGGTTATCAGCGCCGTGTGTTTGCCGCTCCGCTCAAGTTCGTCTAGTGCCGTGCCGAGCAACATTGCGCCGGTCGCGCCCAGCGGATGGCCGAGCGCGATCGCGCCGCCGTTAACGTTGACAAGATCGGGATCGATTTTGAGCGCGCGAGTCGTTTGCAGCACAACGCTGGCGAAGGCTTCATTGATTTCCCATAAATCGATGTCGTGCGGTTTCATGCCTGCCAGATGCAGAGCTTTTTCGCTCGCCAGAGCCGGCGCGGTGAGCATGATCACCGGCTCGCTTCCCACCGTTACCATCGCGCGAATTCGAGCGCGCGGTCTTATCCGACGTTCTTGCACAAAGCGTTCGGAGGCGAGAGCTACTCCGGCGGCTCCATCGCTAATGCCGCTTGAATTACCCGCCGTGTGCATGTGCCGAATCACCTTTGCTTCCGGATAAACTCGAAGCGCAAGTTCGTCGAATGTCTCACCATTCGGCCCTGCAACCGATTGACCAAGATTGATGAAGGCAGGATTGAGTGCTGCGAGTCCTTCAGCAGTCGTGTCTGGCCGCGGAAACTCATCCCGGTCTAGAACCACTTGACCCGTAAATGGATCGCGCACTGGAAAAAGAGATTTCGAAAATCGGCATTCCCTTATAGCCTTGGCTGCATTCTGTTGCGAACGCAA
>WNGH01007795.1_pt1 | contig 10162 bp, 8 predicted proteins | sample 5400631 | NCBI WGS metagenome assembly WNGH01 (sample SAMN13153373, study PRJNA577476) | soil metagenome | isolation source: 115 cm soil or saprolite under Garry oak tree replicate 1 | place: USA:California | collected 2016-06-15 | reverse complement strand
ATCGACAGCGCGGCGACCAACGCGGCGGCCGAATTGCAGAAACTCGGCGGCGCGCGCGTGATCCTGGCCACCGCGCCGAGCTCGAAGGCCATGTCGTCGCTGATCGACGGCCTCGGCGAGAACGGCCGGATGATGGTGATAGGTGCGACCACAGACCCGATCGAGGTGACGCCGGTTCAGCTGATCTTCGGGCGAAAGAGCATTCAGGGCTGGTCGGCCGGCACCCCAGCCGATTCTGAGGACGCGCTGCGCTTCGCGGTGCTCACGGGCGTCCGGCCCATGATCGAGAAATTCCCGCTGGCGAAGGCGAGCGAGGCCTACGCCCGCATGATGAGCGGCAAGGCCGAGTTCCGGGTGGTGCTGACGATGTGAGTGGTCTACCCTTGGGGGCCATGAGCTGTGGTATCGGCTCCGGGCGCGGCCGGTGTCTGAGTCCGGTACGTAATGTCACGTGGATGGGGCCCAAAGCAGCGGCAGGCCTACAATGATGGTATGAGAATATTTCTTGCCGGCGCCTCCGGCGTGATTGGGCAGCGGCTGATTCTCCGGTTGGTTCAGGCCGGGCACGTAGTCGGCGGCCTGACGCGCTCGCCCAGCAAAACGGAGTTACTGAGCCACCTCGGTGCCGAACCGATTCTTTGTGATGTCTTCGACCGAGAGGCACTTATCCAGGCGGTTCGTGACTTGAAACCGGCCGTCGTGCTGAACGAGCTGACCGATCTGCCGGATGATGCGGCGCAGATCAGTGAACTCGCAGATCTGAACGCTCGCATCCGAACCGAGGGAACCCGAAATCTGATCGAGGCCGCGCGGCGGAGCGGGTCGCCGAAAATCCTGGCTCAAAGCGTCACCTGGCAATTACCTGATGGGCCCGATGCCCAGGCTGTCGCAGAACTGGAGCGTTCCGTTCTCGCCGAGGGCGGCGTTGTGCTGCGCTATGGACAGTTCTACGGGCCCGGCACCTATAACGAGCAGCAACCACCCGAGGAACCTCGGGTTCACATCGACCGAGCTGCCAAACGAACGGTAGAGGCGCTGGGCGAGCCAACGGGCGTCGTCGTCATTATCGACTGAGCGCGCGACCGCGATCCGGCCGACCGTCGAGCTGCGTTGAATTCGGGGATGGATGAGATCCTGGCCGACTACAACGAAGCTGAATTAGAGCTGCTCGCGGGCTGCGCGAGACGCTCTTTCTCGGGGCGGGCGTGCGGAGGCATCGCCTTCGAATCCAACCCCGGGGACCGTGATCGCCTCGGGCGTGCGGTCCGGATATGAGATGCACGAGCCGCGGGGTTGCCCCGCGGCGGGAAGGAAGGGGAAATGGCGAGTTCCGAGGGACGAGTGCTCTCCGTCAACGTCGGGAGGCCGCGTACCTTCGAGTTCAACGGCCGCCAGGTTCGGAGCGCCATCTGGAAGTCTCCCGTCGTCGGTCGGGTTGCCGCCCGAGGCGTGAATCTCGAGGGCGACGATCAGGCTGACCGGAAGGCGCACGGAGGCGTCGACAAGGCCATCTACGCCTACGCGATCGAAGATTTGCGGTGGTGGGAGAGCGAGATCGGCCGATCGTTGCCGGTCGCGCAGTTCGGCGAGAACCTGACCACGGAGGGGATCGAGGTGAACGGGGCGCTCGTCGGCGAGCGCTGGGAGGTCGGGACCACGTTGCTCGAGGTCGCCGAACCCCGCGTGCCCTGCTGGCGGCTCGGCGTCCGGATGGACGATATGGGCTTCGTCCGACGCTTCACCGAGGCGTTACGTCCCGGAGCGTATCTGCGAATCCTTTCCGAGGGTTCGGTGGCCGCCGGCGACGAGATCCGGGTGGTCGGACGTCCGAACCAGGGCCTGAGCGTCCGCGATGTGTTTCGCATCTACTCCCGCGATCGCCAGGAGGCCGGGCGACTGCTCGCGGTGCCGGGGATGTCCGAGAGCTGGAAGGCATGGGCTCAGGCGCTGCTGCGAAGAGCCGGAAGCGGTACTACGCCTGCTCCCGATCCTGGATGCTGTTAGTTGAGAGCCGCGGGTCGGTCTGCTGTCCTTCTCCGGAGAGGACGGCGGCGCCTGAGTGAGAGCGCCGGTCATCAGCGGGCGCCAGTTGGGCGGGGGTCCTTCTCGGGTCTCAGAATCGCCGGACGATCACTTCCGAGAATCGCCGTTCTCGATAGGCAAGCCGCTGCCGGTTGGGTTCCGACTCGGACGCAGGATTGGCCGGCGCCGATAGCCGCGCCGGCCTCAACGAGCGGTCGCGCCCGAAACAAGGGCTCCGGGCCGAGCGCGCGGATGGCCTCGGCCGGCGCCTTGGCCCCGGCGACTCATGGCATCTGCGTCGCGGCGTCGAGTGCGCTAGTGGCCTCCTCCCGCGCGCAGTGCGGCAGGACGCGCAAGCAGCGCAGCCCCGTGAGCGTCGCGATCGTCTCGGCGTTGGTCGCCGCCGAGGCGTCCGTCTCGGCCGCCGGCTGCGAAAGCACGAAGCCGTGCACCACGAGCCCGGCGGCCGCCGCGACGCGCGCCGTGAGCGCGCAGTGGTTCACCGTGCCGAGGCGGTTCGCCCCCACGATCAGGAGCGGCAGCCCGGTCCGCACCGCGAGCTCCGCCCAGGTGGTGCGCTCGTCGAGGGGGACGAGGAGCCCGCCCGCGCCCTCGACGAGGAGCATGTCGGCCTCCTGGCGGCGGCGGGCGACGAGCGCGACCAGGCGCGCCACGTCGATCGTCACCCCTTCGAGTCGGGCGGCGACCGCAGGCGCGAGCGGCGCGCGCAGGCGATACGGGCAGATGTCGTCGAGCGGCGCGGGATCGGCGGCGGCGGCGCGGAGCGCGAGTGCGTCGGCGGGCCCGTCCTCGACGCCGGTCTCGACCGGCTTCATCACCGCGACGCGCCGGCCGCGCTCGCGGAGCGCGGTGGCGAGCGCGCACGCGACGAACGTCTTGCCGACGCCCGTGTCGGTGCCGGTGATGAACAGGGCGCTCACGCTCCCGTCGCTTCTTCGATCGCCTCGCGGGCGACGTCGACGAGCCGCTCCAGCTCCGCCGGCGCGATCGCGAGCGCCGGCATGAGCACGATCACGTTGCCGAGCGGGCGGAGGATCACGCCCCGCGCCCGCGCCGCGCGCCCCACGCGCTGCCCCATGCGCGCCGCGGGCGGGTAGGGGACACGCCCCGCGCGCTCCGCTACCAGCTCGATGCCGACCATGACTCCTTGCTGCCGCACGTCCCCCGTGTGTTCAAGCGGCGCGATGTCGGCCGCCAGCCGCTCGCGGAAGCGTGCGATCTTGGGTGCCAGACGCTCGAGCGTGCGCTCCTCGTGGAAGAGCCGCAGGCTCGCGAGGGCGACCGCGCAACCGAGCGGGTTCCCGGTGTAGGTGTGGCCGTGGAAGAAGGCGCGGAACTCCTCGTAGGGGCCGAGGAAGGCCGCGAACACCTCCTCGGTGGCGAGCGTCGCCGCGAGCGGCAGGTAGCCGCCGCTGATGCCCTTGGCGAGGCACATGAGATCCGGCGTGATGCCGGCGTGCTCGCAGGCGAACATCCGTCCCGTGCGCCCGAAGCCGGTCGCCACCTCGTCGGCGATGAACAGCGCGCCGTGGCGGTGCGCGAGCTCGTGGAGCGCGCGCAGATACGCCGGCGGGTGGACCCACATCCCCGCTGCGCCCTGCACGAGCGGCTCGACGATGACGGCGGCGAGGGTCGGGCCGTGCGTGGCGAGCGTCCGCTCGGCCTCGTCGAGCGCGGCGGCGAGCGCCGCCTCCGCATCCATGCCGCGCCGCCAGCGAAAGACGTGCGGCGGCGTCAAGCGCACGGCGGGTACCACCGCGCCGGCCACGAAGCGATGGAACGTCTCCGAGTAGCCGACACCGACGGCGCCGAGCGTGTCGCCGTGGTAGCCTTCGACCAGCGAGGCGAAGCGCGTGCGCGCCGGCTCGCCGCGCAGCTGGTGGTACTGGAGTGCCAGGCGGAGCGCCGCCTCGACCGCGGTGGCGCCCGCGTCGGAGTAGAAGACGCGGGTCAGCCCGGGCGGCGCGATCTCGATCAGCGCGCGGGCGAGCTCGATCGAGGGCACGCTGGCGAGCCCGAGGAGCGTCGAGTGGGCGACGCGCGCCAGCTGGTCGCGGAGCGCGGCATCGAGCGCCGGGTGCCGGTGGCCGTGCACGTTGCACCAGAGCGAGGAGACGCCGTCCAGGTAGTGCCGCCCGCGCGTGTCGACGAGCGTACAGCCCTCCGCCTCGGCGATCACCAGGGGCTCCTCGGCGAGCCAGTCCGCCATCTGCGTGAACGGGTGCCAGAGGTAGCGCTGGTCCCAGGCGGCGAGCGTCGCCGGGTCGGTCATCCGACGAGGCCCGTCGTGCGCGCCGCGTCGCCGAAGGCCGCGAGCGCGCGCTCGAGCTGCGCCGTCGTGTGCGTGGCCATGGGTGTGACGCGCAGCCGCGCCGTGCCCTGCGGCACCGTGGGCGGCCGGATCGCGAGCGCGTGCACGCCGCGCGCGAGCAGCTCGTCGGCGAGGGCGAGCGCGGCGCGGTTGTCGCCCACCAGGACCGGCACGATGTGCGTGTCGCCGCGCGCGTCGAGCCCGAGGGCGCGGAGGCCCTCGCGCAGCATGGCGGCGTTGCGTGCGAGCGCCGCGCGCCGCTCCGGCTCGGCCGCCACCACCGCCAGCGCGGCGCCGGCCGCGGCCACCGCCGCCGGCGCGAGCCCGGTCGTGTAGATGAAGGCGCGCGCGCGGTTCACGAGCAGCTCGACCAGCGCGCGCGCGCCGGCGACGTAGGCGCCTGCGGCGCCGAGCGCCTTGCCGAGCGTCCCCATGTGGACGGTGACGCGCGCGCCCACGCCCTCGGCCGCGGCGAGGCCGGCGCCGCCGGGGCCGAGCACGCCGGTGGCGTGGGCCTCGTCTACCATGAGCCAGCTGTGGTATTCCTCCGCGAGCGCGGCCAGCGCCTGGAGCGGTGCCCGGTCGCCGTCCATGGAAAAGACCGAGTCGCTCACGATGAGCCGGCGGCCGCCGCGTGGGGTGGCGGCGAGCGCGGCCTCCAGGGCTTGCACGTCGCGGTGGGGATAGACCTGGACGCTGGCCCGCGAGAGCCGGCACCCGTCGACGATGCTCGCGTGGTTGAGGGCATCGCTGTAGACGTGGTCGCCGCGGCCGACGAGCGCCGTGATCGCGCCCACGTTCGCCTGGTAGCCCGAGGGGAAGAGGAGCGCCGCCTCCGTGCCCTTGAGCGCCGCCAGCTTCGCCTCGACCTCGGCATGCAGCTCGAGGTGCCCGGAGATGAGCCGCGAGGCGCCGGCGCCGCAGCCCCAGCGCTCGATCGCGGCGCACGCGGCCGCCTTCACCGCCGGGTGGGTGGCGAGCCCGAGGTAGTTGTTGGAGGAGAGGAGGAGGACGCGACGGCCGTCGAGCACCACCTCGGCGTCGGACGCGCTCGCGAGCGGGCGCAGGCGGCGGCGGAGCCCCGCGGCCTCGAGCGCCGCGAGCTCCGCGTCGAGGACTCGCACGCGGCGGTCATGCCGGGTGCGTCCACCCTTGTCAACCTGGAGCGCTCGCATGGTTGACAAGGCGCGGCGCTCGGCCTTCGTCTGCCAGCAGTGCGGCCACGCGGCCCCGCGCTGGCTCGGGCAGTGCCCGGGCTGCGGCGCGTGGAGCACGATGGTCGAGGAGGCGCTCCCCGAGCCGCGCGCCCGCGCCGCCCGCGCCGGCGCACCCGGCGGCGAGAAGCCGCGGCCGCTCGCCACCGTCACCGCCGGCGCGGCGCTCCGCCGCTCGACCGGCCTCGCGGAGCTGGACCGCGTGCTGGGGGGCGGGCTGGTCGCGGGCTCGGTCGTGCTGGTGGGCGGCGACCCGGGCATCGGAAAGTCGACGCTCGCCCTCCAGGCCTGCGGCGCGCTCGCGCGCCAGGGCCTGCCCGTCCTCTACGTCGCGGGCGAGGAGTCGCCGGAGCAGGTGCGGCTGCGCGCCGACCGCCTCGGCATGGCCGAGGCGGGCGTGCTGGTCGTCGCCGAGACGGTGGCGGAGAGCGTGGCGGAGCTGATCGGCGAGACGCATCCCGCCGCCGTCGTCGTCGACTCGATCCAGACGCTGCACACCCGCGCGCTCGGCTCCGCGCCCGGCAGCGTGGGACAGGTGCGCGAGTCGGCGGCGCTGCTGGTCGCGCGCGCGAAGGCGAGCGGCGTCGCCTGCTTTCTCATCGGCCACGTGACCAAGGAGGGCACGCTCGCCGGCCCGCGCGTGCTCGAGCACCTGGTCGACACCGTGCTCTACTTCGAGGGCGACGGCGCGCACGCCCTGCGCGTGCTGCGCGCCGTCAAGAACCGCTTCGGCTCGACCAACGAGGTGGCGGTGTTCGAGATGGGGGAGGGCGGGCTCGCGGAGGTCCCGAACCCCTCGGCCGCCTTCCTCGCCGAACGGCCGGCCGGCGCGCCGGGCTCGGCCGTGCTGGCCACGCTCGAGGGCAGCCGCCCCCTGCTGGTCGAGATCCAGGCGCTCGTCTCGCGCTCGGGGCTCGCCCTGCCGCGCCGGACGGCCATCGGCCTCGACCCCGGCCGCGTGGCGCTCCTCCTCGCCGTGCTCGAGAAGCGCATGGGGCTCCCGCTCCACGATCAGGACGTGTTCCTGAACGTGGCGGGCGGGCTGCGCGTCGACGAGCCGGCGGCCGACCTGGCCGTGGTCGCGGCGGTCGCCTCCTCCGCCCGCGGCCGCGCGCTCGCCGACGACGTGGCGGTGTGGGGCGAGGTCGGGCTCACCGGCGAGGTGCGCGCCGTCGGGCGCTCCGAGGCGCGCCTCCGCGAGGCCGCGCGGCAGGGCTTTCGGCGCTGCGTGCTCCCGGCCTCGAACGCGCGCGGCCTCGCCGTCGACGGGACGCGGGCCGAGGGGGTCGCCACGCTCGAGCAGCTCCTCGAGGTGCTCGCGCTGGCATGACGTTCCTCGCCCTCTTCTGGCTGAACGTCGGGCTGCTCGCGCTGTTCGCCGTCCTCCTCCAGCGCGAGGGACTCCTCGGCTTCGCCAAGGGCGGCAAGTGGTACCTCACCTGGTTCGCGGTCGGGCTCATCACGCTGATGGACGAGCTCACCTCGATCTTCTACGCCCCCGCCGAGGCGCACCGCTTCATCGGCCTGCCGGCCATTTTCTTCATCGCCGCGACCTCGCTGCTCATGCGCGTCCTTTCCACGCGCATGGTCGAGATCGCACAGATCCTGGAGCTGCACGACATCCGCGGCGGCGGCGTCTACTCGTTCTCCTACTTCGTCCTCGGGCCGGTGGCGTCCTTCGTCGCCGTCGCCTCGATCATGGTCTCCTACATCCTGACCGCCTGCATCTCGACCGTGAGCGCGGTGATCAACGGGACGGCGTTCCTCCCCCTCGGTCCGGCGACCCAGCAGGGGCTCATCCTGGCGATCATCTGGGCCATCGCGGGGCTCAACATCCTCGGCATCCGGGAGAACGCGCGCGTCACCTTCGGCATCTTCATCGTGGCGGCGTTCGTGCTGCTCAACCTGATCGCGCTCGGCTTGCTGCACATGGCGCCGGGCAGCCCGGCGGTGATCCTGGGGAGCGCGACGAGCGTCGCGCGCTCGGTCACCGGGTTCGGGCTGCCGCACGCCGTCGCGATCGTCACGGTCGGGATCGCGAGCTGCATCCTCGCCTACTCGGGCATCGAGTCGGTCATCCAGACGGCCGGGCTCTGCCAGAACTGGCGTGACATCTCGAAGGCGTACTGGTTCCTCGCGCTCACGGTGGGCATCGTCACGCCGCTCATCTCGGCGCTCGCCCTCTCGGCGCCCATCGACTTCGCCCGGCACGAGGGCGACCTGATCACGCACTGGGCGACGGTGGTCGGCAACGTGCCCTTCGGCGTGGTGGTCGGCCTGGTGGGCAGCGTGATCCTGGTGATGGCGGTCAACACCGCCTACGTCGCCTCGAGCGAGCTGCTCGAGCGGGTCGCGCACCGCTACCGCTTCGACTGGCTGGTCGCGACCAACCGGCGGGCGTCGCTCTACCGCATCCACTGCCTCAACGCGACGCTCTACACGAGCATCATCCTGCTCACCGAGGGCTCGCAGGCGATCCTCGCCGAGATGTACGCCGTCAGCCTGCTGGCGAGCTTCTGCATCAACATCGGCTGCCTGCTCATCTACCGCTACTTCCAGGGCACGAAGGAGATCCGCGAGTACCACACCTCGCGCACCGGGACGCTCGTCCTCGAGGCGATCCTGGTCGCCTGCTTCGTGTACCTGGCGGCGCACCGGCCCTACGGCACGGCGCTCTGGGCGGGCGTGGTGGGGGTGCTCCTCACCACGGCCATTCCCTTCTCGCGCCGCTACGGCCCCGAGGCGGCGGAGGTGCGGCGCAGCGACTACCCGATGGAGATGCTGCTCGCGCTCGGCGAGACGGACGGGCGGCTCGACGTCTACTTCCGCCGCCCGGGTGAGATCGACATCGTCCAGGCGTCGCCCACGAGCGCCTTCATCACGCTCTTCTCCTCGCGCCAGCCGATTCCCGACCGCGTGGCGCCGAACCACTACCGCTTCCCCATCCAGGGTGGGAGCGTGTATCGCAGCATGACCGCGATCCTGGCCCTCCTCCAGGAGGAGCTCGACGGGCGCGAGGTGCACGTCCACTTCGGCTGGCCGACCTCGTCGTGGCTCGATCGGCTGGCGGTGGGCGTGTTCGTCGCCAACCTGATGCGGCTCCCGAAGCTCTTCCCGAAGCTCACCTTCTCGATCGACGCGGTCGCGCGCGTGGGCGCCGCCGCGGCCAACGCAGCGGCGGGCCAGCTGGCGGGGTCGTGAGGCCGCCGCTCGCATGACCTTCCTCGCCCTCTTCTGGCTGAACGTCGGGCTGCTCGCGTTCTTTGCGGTCCTGCTCCAGCGCCCGAACCTCCTCGGCTTCGCCAAGGGCGGGCGCTGGTACCTCACCTGGTTCGCCATCGGCCTCATCACGTTGATGGACGAGCTCACCTCGATCTTCTACGTGCCCGCGGAAGCCCACCGCTTCATCGGCGCCCGCGCGATCTTCTTCATCGCCATCACCTCGCTCGTCATGCGGGTTCTCTCCACCCGTATGGTCGAGATCGCGCAGATCCTCGAGCGGCACGACCTCCGCGGCGGCGGGCCAGCTGGCGGGGTCGTGAGGCCGCCGCTCGCATGACCTTCCTCGCCCTCTTCTGGCTGAACGTCGGACTGCTCGCGTTGTTCGCCGTCCTCGTGCAGCGCGAGGGGCTCCTCGGCTTCGCGAAGGGCGGGCGCTGGTACCTCACCTGGTTCGCCACCGGGCTCATCACGTTGATGGACGAGCTCACCTCGATCTTCTACGTGCCGGCGGAGGCCCACCGCTTCATCGGGGCGCGGGCGATCTTCTTCATCGCCATCACCTCGCTCCTCATGCGCGTCCTCTCGACGCGCATGGTCGAGATCGCGCAGGTGCTCGAGCGGCACGACATCCGCGGTGGCGGCGTCTACTCGTTCTCCTACTTCGTGCTCGGTCCGGTCGCCTCGTTCGTGGCGGTCGCGTCGATCATGGTCGACTACATCCTGACCGCCTCCATCTCGACGGTGAGCGCGGTCTACAATGGGACCGCCTTCCTCCCCATGGGGCCCGCCGCCCAGTACGTGATCATCTTCGCGGCCATCTGGGCGGTCGCGGGGCTCAACATCCTCGGCATCCGTGAGAACGCGCGCGTCACCTTCGTCATCTTCATCGTCGCCGCCATCGTGCTGCTCAACCTGATCGCGCTCGGCCTCCTGCACCTCGACCCTCAGAGCCCGCACGTCATCTACGAGAGCGGCGCGAGCGTCGTCCGCGAGGTCAGCCATCACGGCCTGCCGCACGCGATGGCCACCCTCACGACCGGGGTGGCGTTCTGCGTGCTCGCCTACTCGGGCATCGAGTCGGTCATCCAGACCGCCGGGCTGGTGGAGAGCTGGCGCGACATCTCGAAGGCGTACTGGTTCCTGGCGCTCACGGTGGGGGTCGTCACCCCCCTCATCTCGGCGCTCGCCCTCTCGGCCCCGATCGACTTCGCCGCGCACGAGCAGGACCTGATCACCCACTGGGCGACGATCGTCGGCAACCTCCCCTTCGGGGTCGTCGTCGGGCTCCTCGGGAGCGTCATCCTCATCATGGCGGTGAACACCGCCTACGTGGCCTCGAGCGAGCTGCTCGAACGGGTCGCGCACCGCTACA
>WNGH01018314.1_pt1 | contig 10163 bp, 9 predicted proteins | sample 5400631 | NCBI WGS metagenome assembly WNGH01 (sample SAMN13153373, study PRJNA577476) | soil metagenome | isolation source: 115 cm soil or saprolite under Garry oak tree replicate 1 | place: USA:California | collected 2016-06-15 | reverse complement strand
GTAGTGTGCGACGGTTGTTCGGATGGGGAGTTCGGGGGGATCTGATGAGATTGCTCGAAGTGCGCCAGGCGCCGGAGGGGCGCCAGCCCGAGGCGCGCCAGGAGCCTCGCCGGCGGTTCGAGCTGCGCCCGGGGCGCCGGGACCGGCGCGAGCAGGCCGGGCGCCACGAGCAGGCCGGGCGCCACGAGCCGCAGGAGGGGCGGCACGAACCGGAGACCCGCCAGGGTCTCCCGCAGCGCCAGGAGCGCCGCTCCGATCGGCACCTGACGCGGCTGCCACGGCGCCGGCTGGCCACGCTGCTGGCCCTCGGGGTGGCGGTTGGGGCCATCGGAGGCTACTCGTTCGGGTCGCACGCGCGCTCACGGGCGGTGACGACGGAGACCGGCGGCGTGCACGCCACCCCGGAGTGCACCAGCGCGGTGGCGCGCGCCAACACCACCATCGCCTGGGCCGTGAAGATGGGCAGGGCGTTCGTCCAGCAGACCCAGGTGGTCAACCAGCTCGCCCGCGGCCAGACCACGGTGGCCGGAGCGGTGCGGGACGACCAGGCCCCCAGCGCCGAGGGCGTGGCGGCCGTCTCCAGGTTCAACGACGCGCTCGCCGACTACCTCCGGGTGGTCGACAGCTGCCAGCTCGAATCCGGCTGAGCGCCGGGTCAGCGCACGGGCCGGGCGGATGACATGGGGCCGATCGAGGTGGCCAGGCGCTCGTCGGCGAGCGCGAAGGCGTCGACGGCCAGCGGGGCGACCGGCGGACCCACCGGGATGCGGGCGGGGTCCAGCGCCAGCCGCAGGTAGCCGCCGACGTTCGACGGCCCGAACCACAGCGTCCCGGCAGGCTGCTCGCCAGGGTCCGTGAAGCGGCAGCCGCCGGGGCTGAACGCGACCGGCCGCTGCCGGCTGGTGGCGGGCGCCCGGTGGGTGACCGTCCAGACGGCGCCGGAGCGGTGCTGGTCCGCGCGATCCAGCACGTCGGCCTCGAGCACCGCCGACCTGATGCCGAGCCGCTCGCCCTCGACCACCGCCAGATTGAGCAGCCACAGCGGCAGGTCCTCGCGCCCGTCGGCCATCACCATCAGACCGGCGCCGTAGCGGGTGTTCAGCTCGGTGGGCAGGAAGCCGTCCTCACTGAGCACGCCGTCGACGGTGAACGCGCCGAGATAGCCCACCCGGTCGCGCAGGGCCACGCCGACCACGCCGGCGACCCGGCGCATCGCCTCCCGGTCGCCCTCCGGCGGGTCCCAGAAGGTGGCGGCGCCAGCGAACACCAGGCGGTTGGAGCCGGAAGGCCGCAGCGTGATCATCTCGACCGGGCGCAGCACGGCCACCCCGTCGGCCAGCACCAGACCGTGGATGCTGCACGGCACGCCCTCGATGAACGGCACCACCCGGGCCCGGTCGCAATGGATCGTGAAGAAGGCGACCGCCTCGGCCGCATCCCACTCTTCACGCACCCAGCGGACGTAGACCGCGCCGCCGTTGACCCCCTCGCGGGTGTCGCCGGACCACACCGTTCCGAGGCCCTGGTCCATCCGCCGCGCGGCGGCCAGCATCGCCTCCCCGGTCGCCGGCACCACCTCCGAGGGCGGGCGCCGGATGCCGTGCGCGTCCCACAGCTTGTCGATCAGGGTCTTGTCCTCGAGCCGGCGCCAGGAGGGACGGCGCGGAGCGTAGACGCGGCGACCGGCGATGCTGCGCAGCTCGTTGGCGGGAGGGCTCAGCACCAGCGCCTCGTGGTCGGGGTCGTAGCGGTCCAGCGCGGCCAGCGCCTCCGCCGGAAGGTTCGCCAGCAGCGACATGATCGTCCGGGTCTCGCTGACGATGTCGGGCGCGGTGAGCTGCAGCACGTGCCGGTCGCCCTCCTCCTCGCTCGGCAGCGGGCCGGTGCCGACGCCGGCCGCCAGCAGGAAGGGGCGGGCGGCGCCGAGCGAGCGGACCATCCGGCTGGTGCCGCGCAGCATCGCCAGCGGAGCACCCGTGAGGATGAGCTTGCGCCCATCGTAGAAGCGCCGCAGGCGCGCGGCGTAGCGCCCGGTCATGTCCATACTGGGACTTTATGCGCGGAGCAGGGATTTATCCATATCTACCGGCTCAGCCGCGAACGGCCAGGACACGCCAGCCACCGCCCGCGCACGACCCCTGGGGTCAGGGCAGTCGGGCGACCACGGCGGCGAGGTCGAGGTTGCCGCCGGAGAACACCGTGCCCACGCGGAGGCCCGCGACCTGGCCGGCCCTGCCGGCCAGCAGGGCGGCGACCCCGCACGCTCCGGCCGGCTCGACCACGACCTTCATGCGCTCCATCACGAAGCGGACGCCGGCGAGGATCTCCTCCTCGGACAGCAGCATCACCTCGTCGACCAGCTCGCGGAACAGCGGGAAGGTCCGCACGCCCGCGCGCGGCGCGCAGAGTCCGTCGGCGACCGAGCGAGGCACGACCGGCACCGGACGGCCGGCCTCCAGGGCGGCGCTGAGGGTCTGAGCGCCCCGCGGCTCGACGCCGATCACCCGGCAGTCCGGGTTCGCCGCGCGGACCGCGAGCGCCGTGCCGCAGGCCAGCCCGCCGCCGCCCACCGGCACGACCCAGAGGTCGAGCGGACCGGCGGCCTCGACCAGCTCCAGCGCCACGGTCCCCTGGCCGGCGACGATCTCGGGGTCGTCGAAGGGGTGGACGAAGGTGAGCCCGCGCTCGTCGCGGAGCCGCTCGCTCTCGGCCAGCGCCTCCCCGGTGGTGTCGCCGTACAGCACCACCTCGGCGCCGTAGTCGCGGCAGGCGGCCACCTTGGCGGCGGGCGCGTGCCGGGGCATCACCACGGTGGCCTTGGCGCCCACATCGGCCGCCGCCCATGCCAGCGCGCCGGCGTGGTTGCCGGCCGAGATCGCCACCAGCCCGCGGTCGATCTCCTCCCTCGGCAGGGTGAGCAGCCGGTTCAGGGCGCCACGCACCTTGAAGGAGCCGGTCTTCTGGAGCGCCTCGTTCTTGACCGCGACCGTCGCCCCGAGCTTGGCGTCCAGCGTCGCCGAGGTCTCGACCGGCGTCGCGTGCACCTGCCCCGCGAGCCGCTTGGCCGCGGCCCGCACCGCATCCGCGTCCACCTCGCCTCCCTTCTCGACCGCGCCGTCGTTGGCGCGGCCTTGGCAAGGGCTACGCGCGAAGCGCGTAGCCCTTTCAGCGGTTATGACGGTCCTGAGCGCGCTCCAGGGGCAGGCGGGTCAGGTCCAGCGCCGCGTCGGCGCCTCGCTCGACCAGCACGCCGAAGTCCTCGGCGAGCCGCTTGGGGATCGGCGCCAGCACGTAGTCGGCCACGTCCTGCCGTCCGGGCGGGCGGCCGACGCCGAGCCGGACGCGCAGGAAGTCCGGACCGCCGAGCGCCTTGACGATGTCCTTCAGGCCGTTGTGCCCGGCCGTGCCGCCGCCGCGGCGGACCTGGAGCTTGCCGGCGGCCAGGTCGATGTCGTCGTGGACCACGATCAGCCGCTCGAGCGGCACCTTGTAGTAACGGGTGAGCAGCGACGCCGGCCCGCCGGACTCGTTCATGTAGCCCATCGGCCGCGCCAGCACGATGCGCGTGCCGTCGTCGCGCGCCTCCGCGACGGCGGCGCGCTGGCGAGAGCGCTTCAGCCGCTCGCCGAAGCGGTCGGCGAGGCGCTCGACCACCATCGCGCCAGCGTTGTGGCGGGAGTTGGCGTACAGGTCGTCCGGGTTGCCGAGCCCGAGGATCAGCCAGGGCCCGGTGTCGCGCCGCGACGCACGAGCCTCCTCCCCGCCGGTCGCGGGGTCAGCGGCGTTCGTCCCGGAGCGGCGCCAGCGATCCAGCAGGGACAGGTGCGACTACGCCTCCTCGCCGCCCTCGGAAGCCTCCCCGGCACCCTCGGCCTCGGCCGGGGCCTCGCCCTCGGCGGCCTCGGCGGCCTCCTCCTCGGCCTGGACGGGCTCGACGGTCGGCGCGACCACCGAGACCACCGACGAATCGGGGTCGTCCAGGATCGTCGCGCCCGACGGCGCCTTGAGGTCGCCGACCCGCAGCACGTCGCCGATCTGCAGGCCGGAGACGTCGCCGTCGATCGCCTCGGGCACGGCGGTCACCTCGGCCTCGACACTGAGCTGGTGCAGGTCCTGGTCGAGGATGCCGCCCTGGACCACGCCGGGCGCCTCGCCCACCAGGTGGACGGGCACCGACACGGTCACCTTCTCGCCGCGGCGGACGACCAGGAAGTCGACGTGGGTGAAGGTGCCGCGCACCGGGTGCCGCTGGACCTCGCGCGCCAGCGCGAGGTGGCGGTCCTTGCCGAGCTGGAGCTCGAGCAGGGCGTTGGCGCCACCGCTGCGCATCGCCTGGCCGAACGCGCGAGCATCGATCGACAGGTGCTCCGGCTTGATGCCGTGGCCGTACAGGACCGCTGGGACGCGGCCGGCGGCGCGGACGCGGCGGGCTGCTCCCTTCCCCGTGTCCGTGCGCGACTCCGCGGCAAGCTGGTACTCGGACATGGGGAACGAGCCTCCTTGTCGGGTTCGCCGGTTCCGCAGTGAGGCTGGAACCGCAACGCAGAACGGCCCCGCTGCCGGCGGGGGCGCAGCGCAGGGTAGCAGTGCCGCCCGTACCGGCTCAAGCCGCGGCCCCGGCGCTGCCGCCGGATGCCGGGACCGGAGCAGTCGACGCGCCGGGTGCACGCATCAGCCGGTGCCGGGGCCGGGCTCGGCCTCCTCGATCCTGGTCTCGGGCTCGGCGCTGGGCGGGGAGTTCATGGTGCCGCTCAGCCAGTAGGTGGGCGGCACGCCCTCCCGCACGTACGAGCGCTGCACGCCCTGCGCGGCGCCAGGGTCGTCCCTGCCGAGGAAGGGCAGGAACGAGGTGACCGCCTCCTGGTCCTCGGCGTCCGGCCCACTCTCGGTGGCCATCTGCTCGAGGCGCTCCCGGAGCTCTTCGGCGCGCCCGCTGATGGCTCCGGCCGGGTGGACCATCACGACCAGGTCCTCGCCGACGGCGAACAGCCCCCAGAAGCCCGTTCCCGTCCGCACGGCGCGCGTCGGCTCGGCGAGCGCCTGGTCCCCCGCGGACACCGGCCGTCCCCGCTCGAACCGGAGCGCGTCACGCTGATATTCGGTCACCATTTGCCTCGCCTTCCCTGGGCGGCCGGGCGGGAAACCGGCGGGCCGGTTGGGGCCCGGGCTGGGACCGGGGTTGGGGCCCGGACTGGGACCCGGCTGGGACCCGGCTGGGGACCGGGCTTGGGACCGGGCTTGGGCCCGGGCGGCCTGGCCCTGCCCACCAGCCCGCGACCGGCGGCTCAGGTGGCGTCGCCGGCGAGGATCTCGGCCAGGTCGAAGGCCACCGGGCGCTCGATCTGCTCGTAGTTGCAGGAGGCCGGGTCGCGGTCGGGGCGCCAGCGCTGGAAATGGGCGGTGTGCCGGAAGCGCCGGCCCTCCATGTGGTCGTAGGCGACCTCGCAGACCAGCTCGGGGCGGAGCGGCTCCCAGGAGAGGTCCTTGCCGCCGCTCCAGCGGGACAGCCCGCCGGGGACGCGTTCGGCGCTCACCGTGCCCATCCACGGGTGGTGGTCGCCCTCGTGAAGCCGGTAGGGCGCGATCTCGTCGAGCAGCTCCTGGCGGCGCGCCAGGCTGAACGAGGAGGTCACCCCGACGTGCTGCAGCTCGCCCCGTTCGTCGTGGAGGCCGAGCAGCAGCGAGCCGACCACCGGCCCGCGCTTGTACCAGCGGAACCCCGCCACCACGCAGTCGGCGGTGCGGGCGTGCTTGACCTTGAACATCACCCGCTGGTCCTCGGCATAGGGCAGGTCGCGAGGCTTGGCGACCACCCCGTCGAGGCCGGCGCCCTCGAAGGTCCGGAACCAGCGCTCGGCCAGCCGGTAGGAGTCGGTCAGCGGCGTCACGTAGATCGGCCCGTGCTGACCGTCGAGCGCCTCGACCAGTTTGGCGCGCCGCTCGGCGAAGGGGCGCTCGACCAGTGCCTCGTCGCCGAGCGCCAGCAGGTCGAAGGCGATCAGCGAGGCGGGTGTCTCCACCGACAGCAGCTCCACCCGGGAGGCCGCCGGGTGCAGCCGCAACTGGAGCGCCTCGAAGTCCAGCTCCTTGCCGTCGCGGATCAGAACGACCTCGCCGTCGACCACGCAGCGTGGTGGGAGCTGTTGGCGTGCCGCGGCGATCAGCTCGGGGTAATAGCGCCCCATGGGCAGCTCATTGCGGCTGGCGAATTCCACCTCGTCGCCGTCGCGGAAGACGATCAAGCGGAAACCGTCCCATTTGGGCTCGTAGAGCATGTCATGGGGCAGAATCGACACCGCTTTGGCGAGCATCGGCTTGACCGGAGGCATGACTGGCAGGTCCATACGCTCATGGTTACACGCTGGACCGACGCCGTCAGCCAAACGCGCCCCGGCCGGCGGGTCACCCGCCAACCGGGGCCGCGGTGCGCAGTCGACTGCGCACCGTGGTCGGTTTCGCGAGGGTCAGGCTCGCGCGCCGGCAGGTCGTCCGGCTTGCGGCTGGAGACCATGCCCGCGTCGTTGACGCACTCCTCGTCGACCCAGTTCGCGCCGGCGTTGCGCAGGTCGGTCTTCAGGCTGGGCCACGAGGTGATGGTCCTGCCCCTGACCACGTCGGCCTCGATCAGCGTCCACGGTCCGTGGCAGATCACGCCGACCGGCTTGCCGCTCTCGAAGAACGCCCGCGCGAAGGCGACCGCCATCGGGTTGGTGCGAAGCTGGTCCGGATTGGCCACACCGATCTTCTTCCCTTGCAGGGAGCCTGCCATTGGATGGTTCCTCCCTCCGTCGTGCTTCGGCACGTCGTCCGGCCCCTGGCTGACCGCCACGGCCGGGGCTAAACGGGGGAGATGCTCAGACCTGGTTCTGGTCGTTGAAGATCTCGGACACGCTGGCGTCCTCGAAGACCGCGCGGATCGCGTCGGCGACGATCCTGGCGATCGACAGCACGACGATCTTGTCGATCCGCTTGTCCTCGGGGACCGGCACGGTGTTGGTGACGACGATCTCGGCCAGGGGAGCGTTCTTCAGCCGGTCGATCGCCGGGCCTGAGAAGATGCCGTGCGTGGCCGCCGCGGTCACCCGCTCGGCGCCGTTGGCCACCAGCACCTCGGCGCCCTTCACGATCGTCCCGGCGGTGTCGATCATGTCGTCGATCATCACGCAGTGGCGCCCCGCGACCTCGCCGACCACCTCGTGGACCTCGACCTGGTTGGCGACCTCGCGGCTGCGGCGCTTGTGCAGGAAGGCCAGCGGCTGGCCGAGCATGCCCGCCAGCTTCTCGGCGCTCTTGACCCGGCCGGCGTCGGGGGCAACCACTACCAGCTCGCCCTGCTCGTTCTCGCGGATGTAGTCGGCCAGCACCGGCAGGGCCGTCAGGTGGTCGACCGGTCCGTCGAAGAACCCCTGGATCTGGCCGGAGTGCAGGTCGATGGTGATGATCCGGTCCGCCCCGGTGACGTCCAGCAGGTCGGCCACCAGCTTGGCCGCGATCGGCTCGCGAGAGCGGCCCTTCTTGTCCTGCCGCGAGTAGCCGTAGTAGGGGATGACCGCGCTGATCCGCTTGGCCGAGCCGCGCTTGAGCGCGTCGATCATGATGAGCTGCTCCATGATCCGCTCGTTCACGGGCGCCGAGTGGGTCTGGATCACGAACGCGTCGGTGCCCCGGACGCTCTCCTGGAAGCGGGCGTAGGTCTCGCCATTGGCGAAATCGCGCAGATCCACCGAACCGCACTCGATGCCGAGATGCTGCGCCACCTCGCCGGAGAGTTCCTGGCTCGCCCGCCCGGAGAACAGCATGAGGTGCCTGCGCCCGAGGGTCTCCACCATCTTGGGCGTCACACCGTTGCTCACTGCCCGCCTCCCCGGCTCCGCTCCTGTCGGCTCAATCGTGGTCGCTGGTGTGATCTGTGCCGCCGCGCCGCCTGCGCCGGGCCGCCCAACCCTCGATGATGCGCTGGACGGCGCGCTCGATGGCCAGCGCACCGGGCGGAACGTCCTTGGTGATGGTCGAGCCGGCCGCTGTCTGCGCCCCATCACCGATGGTGAGGGGCGCAACCAGCATGGTATCCGATCCGATGAAGGCGCCGTCACCCACGACGGTGCGGTGCTTGTGCTGGCCGTCGTAGTTGACGAACACCGTGCCGGCGCCGACGTTGACGTCCTCGCCGATCTCGGCGTCGCCGACGTAGGTGAGGTGCGGCACCTTGCTGCCACGCCCGATGCTGGACTTCTTGACCTCCACGTAGGTGCCGACCTTGCTGCCGGGACCGAGCTCGACCCCCGGCCGCAGGTAGGCGAAGGGGCCGACCACGGCGCGCGCGCCGATGTGCGACTGGACCGCGACCGCCTGGGTGATGGTCGCCTCGTCGCCCACGGTGCAGGCGATCAGGCGGGTGTTGGGCCCGATCGAGCAGCCGGCGCCGACGCGCGTGCCCGCCTCGAGGAAGGTGAGCGGCTCGAGCACGGTGTCCTGGCCGACCTCGACGTCGCTGTCCGCGTAGGTGGTGGCCGGGTCGACCACGGTCACGCCGGCCCTCAGCAGCCGTTGCAGCGTGCGCCGGCGCAGCACCGCCGTCGCCTCGGCGAGCTGGGCGCGGTCGTTGACGCCGAGCACCTCGTCGGCGGGCGCCTCGCTGGTCGCCACGCGGCCACCCGCCTCCAGCAGCAGCGGGATCAGGGCGGGCAGGTAGTACTCGCCCTGGTCGTTGTCGGGCTGCAGCCGGGCGAGCCCGTCCAGCGCCCGCCGCTCGAACACGTAGAGGCCGGCGTTCACCTCGGTGATGGCGCGCTGCTCGGCGGTGGCGTCCCGCTGCTCGACCACGCCGGTGACCGCGCCGTCGGGCCCGCGCAGCACGCGGCCGAGGCCCGTCGGGTCGGGCAGCCGGGCGGTCAGCACGGTCGCCTGGGCGTCGCTGCGCCGGTGGGCGGCCAGCAGGCGCTCCAGCGTGCCGGCGGTCAGCAACGGTGTGTCGCCGTACAGCACCAGCACCTCGCCGGCGGTCGGCAGCAGCGGCAGCGCCGCGGCGACCGCGTCGCCGGTGCCGCGAAGCTCCTGCTGGACCGCGAAGTCGGCCTGCCCGAACCCGAAGGAGTCGACGACGGTGCGCACCTCGTCGGCGCCGCGGCCGACGACCACCACCGTGCGCTCGGCGCCCAGTCCGGCGGCCGCCGCGAGCACGTGCCACAGCAGCGGCCGGCCGGCCGCCCGGTGCAGCGGCTTGGGCAGCGCGGAGCGGAAGCGCTTGCCCTCGCCCGCGGCGAGCACGACCACGCTCAAGGCCATCGGCCTTCGCCCTCCCATGTTCCTGTCGCCCGCCTCCGGGCGTCTGTTCCTGTCGCCCGCCTCCGGGCGTCGATCGAGACCTGAGCTGGCGGGCAAGGATTCGAACCTTGACCTGACGGCTCCAAAGGCCGCCGTGCTGCCATTACACCACCCGCCACCGGAAGTCTGTTCCCGAGCCCGAATGGTACCGGGCCTGGCCGTCAACGGCCGGCCGCCGTCCACAGCCCCCCTGGACCAGGGCTACCCGAAGGTCACGCCGGGCACGGGGCCGCGGGCGACCTCGACCCTGGCGAAGGCTGGTCGCACCGCGCCGGCGAGCTGGCCGGCGTGCTCCTCGTCCCTGGCCAGCGCCAGCAGGGTCGGGCCGCTCCCGCTCATCACCGCGCCCACCGCCCCGGCCTCCAGCAGCTTGTCCTTGCCGGCTTCCAGGGCGGGGTGCAGGTCGAACGCGGCCGGCTCCAGGTCGTTGGTCAGCGACGCACCGATCCGCTCGATGTCGCCGGCGGCCAGCGCCTCCAGCAGCGCCGACGGCCAGCGGTCCTCCAGCGGGCGCGCCAGCCCCAGCTCGTCGTAGTGCTGGTACACCGGGGCGGTGCCGAGGCCGTCGGAGTCGATCGCCACCACCCACCACAGCGTGCCCTTGACCGGCGCCGCGCCGAGCCGCTCTCCCCTGCCGGTGCCGACCTGGCTGCCGCCGCTCAGGCAGAACGGCACGTCGGAACCGATCTCGGTCGCCATGACGTGCAGGTTCACCGAGGGCAGGTGTAGCCGCCAGAGCTTGTCGAGCGCCAGCAGCGCGGCGGCGCCGTCGGCGCTGCCGCCGCCGAGCCCGGCCGAGACCGGGATGCCCTTGCGCAGCCGGAAGCGCGCGCCCGGCA
>WNGH01032176.1_pt1 | contig 10165 bp, 8 predicted proteins | sample 5400631 | NCBI WGS metagenome assembly WNGH01 (sample SAMN13153373, study PRJNA577476) | soil metagenome | isolation source: 115 cm soil or saprolite under Garry oak tree replicate 1 | place: USA:California | collected 2016-06-15 | reverse complement strand
AGAGGCGCTTTCAGCGTGGCTTACCAAACGCGGCAAAGGTAATGGCGAGCACGTGCAGGTGGAAATCCATCCGGCGTGATGCAGGGGGCAGGGAGGCAAGCAATACCGAGGTGCGATCTCTTTAGGGATTGGGTGAATTCCCTGCTTCCTGCCTCTTGCCTCCTGCATCCTTACTTGGATCCTGAAGCGATCACAGTAGATTCTTGCCCGCCTTTCAGTGCGAGCGCGGCGCGAATTTTCGGCAGTGCCGCGCGCCCCGCAATTTCGCCCGCGGCGATGAGCTCGGAAGTCTTCTCGAAATCGTCCCACAGAAAGTCTTTCACAATCGGCTCTACGACGACATCGGCTGTGCGCCGCCATTCCAGGTCCGCATGCCGCTGCAATATAGCGAAAGAAAGGCCGATCACATCCACGATGCTCGTGGGCCTCCGGTTGTTGGCCGCTTCGAGAAATATGGCGATCACCACGTCGGCGCCCATTTTACGAAGCGCGTCCACGGGTACGGGCGCGGCCAGAAAACCGTCCACCAACATGCGGCCGTCCACTTCGACTGGCACAAACATCCCGGGATACGCGCAGGAGGCCCGAAGTGCGGGCCCTAAGGGTCCACTCTTGAAATACACCGGCTCTCCCGAGCCCAGGTCGGTGGCCGCGATGGCCAGGGGAATTCGCAATTCTTCGAAGGTGCTTACCCCAAGAAATTTGCGCGGATAGTGTGCGAGCTTTTGGTTGGAGGCCAGGCCCAGCCACGATAGCTTCCAATTGCCGAAATCCTTGAAGCGCGTCGCTCTTGCCTGCTCCACGATTTCATGAATGGGGTGGCCGCTCGCGTAGGCGATGGCCAGCATCGCACCGGCGCTGGTCCCCGCAAGGTAATCGACCGGAATGCGCTCCTCTTCCAGCACGCTCAAGACACCCAAATGCGCGATTCCGCGCGCGAATCCGCCCCCCAGCGCCACACCGACCTTGGGCCGGACTGCGGACCCGGCGGCGGGCGGCTCCGTGTAGGCGAATTCACGAACGCGATCGACCGCGTTGTGCAGCCAGTTCATGACTTTCTTTTTCTTGTCTGTGCTCATCTGAGGTATAGAAGAACATTAACGTAAACTAGGCACGACCGGGGTTTCCGGTTGACCCATAATTGTCGCTTCTGTAACCTTCACAGGCGCCGGGGATCTATCCAGAATTGGATCTGTCTGGCAAGATGCGGAACTGGCTTACCGATACAAACATCATGAAACGAGGCATCGAAAAAGTCGTGGTCCTCGGCGCTGGAACCATGGGCGCGCGGATCGCCGCGCATGTCGCCAATGCCGGCGTTTGGTGCGCGCTGCTCGATATGATCCCGCCGGAGCCCAACGCCGAGGAAAAAAAGAGCGGGCTGACGGTTGCCAGTCCAGAAGTCCGGAACCGCCTAGTCCGGGCGGGCCTCGCTGCCGCCGCAAAATCCAAGCCCGCGGCATTTTTCACGCGCGGGCTCGAACAGCGCATCGTCACCGGCAATTTCGAAGACGATCTGAAGCTCTGCGCCGAAGCGGACTGGATCATCGAGGTCGTCGCGGAAAATCTCGAAATCAAGCGCGCCTTGCTTGCGCGCGTTGCGCAATTCCGAAAACCCGGCGCCCTCGTCTCCACGAACACCTCCGGTCTGCCTGTCCGCCGTATCGCCGAGGGCATGCCCGAAGAATGGCAGCAGCACTGGGCCGGCACGCACTTCTTCAACCCGCCACGCTACCTGAAGCTGGTTGAAATCATTCCCGGTCCTGTAACACGCCCGGAGGTCGTTGAAGCCCTCTCCGAATTCTGCGACCACAAGCTCGGGAAAGGCGTCGTCGTCGCCAAGGATACACCGAATTTCATCGCCAACCGCATTGGCACCTACTCGATGCTCAATGCCATTCGCCTGATGGGCGAACTCGGAATGACGTTTGAAGAGGTGGACGCCTGCACGGGGCCCGCGCTTGGCTGGGCGAAGTCTGCAACGTTTCGCACCGCGGACATTGTCGGCATCGACGTTCTCGAATACGTCGTGCGCAATATTTACGACAATATTCCCGGCGACGAATCGCGAGAATTCTATCGCCTCCCAGCCCTGATCGAGGAATTGACGCGCCGCGGATGGCTCGGCGACAAGTCGGGCTGCGGCTTCTACCAGCGCGTGAAAAAATCGGGCGGCGAATCCGAAATCCTCACGCTCGATCCCGCCAACATGGAATACCGCCCGCAGCAGAAGGCTCGGTTTGCCTCCATCGAAGCGGGAAAGGCAATCGAAGACACGCGCGAGCGGCTGCGCACGTTCGCCGGCCCGGTGTTGGTGGGGAAAGAGGCCGACAAGGCGCAGAAATTTATCTGGGGCGTGATCTCCGAAATGTGCCTCTACGCCGCGCGCCGCGTTCCGGAAATTTCAGACTCGATTGTGGACGTGGACCGCGCGATGCGCTGGGGCTTCGGCTGGGAACTCGGCCCATTCGAAACGTGGGACGCCATTGGCGTGGAATCCATGGCGAAGCAGCTCGGGAAAGAGGGCAAGCCGCTGCCGCCGCTGGTCACGGCGCTTCTTTCCTCAGGCAAAAAAGCGTTCTACCAGTCCGCGCTAGGCGAGACGTCGTACTTCGATCTCGCGGGCAAAGCCTACAAGCCCTCGCCGCAGCCGGAGGGCATACTCCTTCTGAAATCGCTTAAAGAACGCGCAAAGGAAATCGAGAAAAATTCCGGCGCCAGCCTGATCGATTTGGGCGACGGCGTGGTCTGCTGCGAATTCCACGCCAAGATGAACGCCATCGGCGGCGATCTCCTCGCCATGATCACCAAGGGCCTTTTGCGCCTGCGCACCGAGTTCGATGCCATGGTGATCGCCAATCAGGCCGTGAATTTTTCCGCCGGCGCGAATCTGATGCTCATCCTGATGACCGCCCAGGAGCAGGAATGGGACGACGTGCATCTCATGGTGCGGCAATTCCAGAACGTCACGCTGGCGATCAAGCACGCATCGAAGCCCGTCGTCGTCGCGCCGCAGGGCCTGGCGCTCGGCGGAGGCTGCGAAATCGCGCTTCATGGGACGCGCATCCATGCCGCTGCGGAAGCCTACATGGGGCTCGTCGAAACCGGCGTGGGACTGATCCCCGGCGGCGGTGGCACGAAGGAAATGATGATTCGCGCCAACGAGCGCGCCGAAGGCGAAGAGAATCTCGACCTGTTCCACGCGCTGAAGCCCGTATTCGAAAACGTATCGATGGCGAAAGTCTCGACGAGCGGCGAAGAGGCGCGCGACCTGGGTTATCTCCGCCGCGCCGACCTGGTGGCCATGAATCAAGATCGCCTGGTCGCCGATGCCAAGCAAACCGCGCTGGGCCTGGTTCGGGGAGAGTGGCGCCAGACCGCGCCCGCCCCCGCGGAGCCTTCGATCCGCGTGCTGGGGGAAGAATTCAGCGCCGCGGCGAAGCTTGCCATCCACATGATGCTGCGCGGTGAATATATATCGGAATACGATGCATTGGTCGCGCGCAAGCTCGCCCATGTGCTGTCCGGCGGCGCGCTCACCTCCGCGCAACTCGTGAGCGAGCAGTACGTCCTCGACCTCGAACGCGAAGCCTTCGTCTCCCTCTGCGGCGAACGCAAAACGCAGGAGCGCATCGCCCACACGCTCAAAACCGGCAAGCCCCTACGGAACTAGGCTGCGGGTCACCGGAACGCGAAACGATTTGCCGCGCCTGGCAGACTCAGCTTTGTTCCAGGAGTTCCAAGTAGCGTTCGCGCGAGATGCGTGCGGTGCGTAGGACGTTCTTGACGATGAATACGGGCAATGGGTTGTAACGGGGAACCACGCGGGCCTCTCGATGCCGGGTTTCGTGAACACCATATGGTCTCCGCTCTCTCGGGCAAGGACAAATCCTTCGCGTTCCAGGACGCGCACTAGTTTGCGGTAGTGGATTGGTGCAATTCGAGGCATGCGCCGCTTCTAGGAAGCGAGGGGAACAGTCATGCGGACTTTGGCGCGTATGATGATCCGGCGCGGTCGATAGCTCCGGCCGCGTTTCGCAAACCCCGATTCAGAGAGGATCGCGTCGAGCGTCCCTTTCCGTGAACACTCTTCCAGGAACAAACTCACAGCTTCACGCAGGCGAGAGCGGGCTTGGGCGACAGAATCGCCGCAACTCGAAACATCGAGTTCCGGAGCGTAGCTCACGTACGTGGCGCCTTCCTTCCATACCTGGGCGGTGAAGTCAATCTCTGGAAGTCCTACTCGTCTCTTTGACAACATTTGCGCCATATTCGCTCAATTATAGTCCCTTCAACCGCGACATCAAAACCTGGCGGGGCGCACCACGCAGGTTTCGGTAGCACAGGCACTTTTGCCTGTGCGGTTTATTGTAGAGTGTGGCGATGGCACGCACAGCCAAGAGTGGCTGTGCCACCGCCAAGCTGATGTCATAAAGAAGCGGCCCCACACGGCCCAAGTCAACTGTTTCGGTGTTCACCCGAACAGGGCTCGAGCCGGAGGAGGCCTCGATGCGAATTATAGGCGTTGATTTACACACGCGGCAACGGACGATCGCGATGTAGGATACCGGAACAGGGGAAGTGACGGAGAAGCCGCTGAAACATGAAGCAGAGACAGTGCGGAAATTCTGTGAGGCACCGCCGGGCTCTGTCCAGGCAGGGATCGAACCCACCGGAACAATGCACTGGTTTCTGGATTTGATAGCCAACGGCCTACAGCTTCGTCACTCCCGGCTAAACGTAAGGTTTGGCGCCAACGGCCTACAGCTTCGTCACTCCCGGCTAAACGTAAGGTTTGGCGTTGCGGAGCGTTCAAGAGAACTGAATTTAGGAGGACAAGATGCCTGCTTTGCCAACCAGAGATGACGCCTGGGCTCTGTTGTGTGAATACACGCAAAACGAAAACCTGCGCAAGCATGCTCTGGCCGTCGAAGCCTGCGTGCGCGCGTATGCCCGCAAGACCGGCGCCGACGAGGAACTCTGGGGCCTCACCGCGCTGCTGCACGATTTCGATTACGAACGCTGGCCCAACGACGCGCACAGTTCCACGGAAGAACATCCCGCGGGCGGGTCGGCAATCCTGCGTGAGCGCGGCTATCCCGAGGAAATGATTCGCGCCATCCTCTCCCACGCGGATTACTGCGGCGTCGCGAGAGAGACTCCGCTCGAACATACTTTGTTTGCCTGCGACGAACTCGCGGGATTCCTCACCGCCTGCGCGCTGGTCAAACCCGGCAAAAGCATCTTCGAGGTCGAGCCCGACTCGGTAAAGCGCAAGCTGAAGGACAAAGCATTCGCCCGCGGCGTCAATCGCGACGACGTCCGCAACGGCGCCGCAGAGTTAGGCATCCCCATCGAGGAGCACATCGCCTTTTGCATCGCCGCCATGCGCGCCGCCGCGGACGCACTCGGCTTGCGCGGAAATCAGGCGGCTACCGTGTAGCCAAAATAGCGAAACCGGGGGCGTACTCTACTTTTGCGACGAACGCCCCGGCCTGGCCGGGGCGTGAAGAGTCAGGGTGGCAACCCGGTTTTGCTCAATGTAGCGCCCACCTTCAGGTGGGCATGTACTTGAATCTACAATGTCGAGCTAAAGGCCGACGCTACGAAAGTTTTTGGCGCACAGGTTCGCACACTGACTCCTGAAGCCTGCCAGAATTGGGTTATCGGCGCTACTTCACTTGGCTGCCTGGGCCGCCTTCCGAAGAAACGGCGCGGAGTGAAGCTCGCCGGTCGATCCTGATCAGTGGGTCTGCGTCGTTGATGCTGGCGCCTGCAAGTTGCGTCTTGAGCTCGAATTTCTGACGTGGAAGCAAACTGAGTTCGGTTTCGAAGCTCTTATACCCACCCAGGGCGATCTTGATCCTGTGCTTCCCCGGGGCCACTACCATCGCATGATCGAAACCATAGAACTCACTGACGTGACCCACGAAATAGTCGTCCAGGAAAACCGCGGCCCGATCCGGCCGCACATCGAGTTTTACTTCGGCACTCGTTTTCTCTTGAGGGTATTGAAACCGCGAGTCCCTCTCCATTACCGCGTGGACCTCCAAGATCTTGCCGGGCTCGATGGTGACCTTTCGGTTGAAATCTTCATAGCCAGCCTGCCGGACGATAATTTCATGTTCGCCAGGCAAAAGCTTGAGCCTGGAGGATCCCTTGAGCTCGCCCAGGTAGCCGGTGTATTGCCCATCGACCCACACCCCTGAGGTTCTCGCCACTTTGCTCGCCTCGACAAAGTCAATCTGCCCCGTAACCTTGTCATGCGGTCGAGCGGCAGGCGGACCCACGAAAAGGCAAAGAAGACCCACGAAAGACACGAGGACGAATGTTCTCAATCGTTGAGTCATAATTCTTACCCCCCCTATATATTTGGCTGGAAGGGAAATTGTCGCATAGTTGCTGAAATAAGCAAATAAATCAGAAACTTGGCAGTGGCTCTGTTTGCGGGTAGGCCAGACACTCTTGTCTGTCCGGTACGATATCGCCACAGCGAACGCGGACAGGCAAGAGTGCCTGTCCTACCAAAACCTGGCATCGGGCAAACTGACCCATTCCCCATGATTCAGGATATTGTGAGGCCCCCGGCAGGACTGTTATCATGAAGAGGTTTCGCAATCAGCATATGCAGATCTTTCCTATCACTCGGCGGAAGACAGTAGGCGTCAAAGTCGGCCACATTCAGGTGGGCGGCGGCGCTCCGGTGGTCGTGCAGTCGATGACCAACACAGACACGGCGGACATTTCCGGGACTGTGGCGCAATGCAACGAACTGGCAGAAGCCGGCTCGGAGCTGGTGCGCATCACTGTGAACATGCCGGAATCGGCCGCGGCGGTGGCGGAAATTGTCAAGCGGCTGCGCGATGCCGGCTGCGTCGCGCCGATCATCGGCGATTTCCACTACAACGGGCATGTCCTGCTCACAAAATATCCTGACTGCGCGCGGGCGCTCGACAAGTACCGCATCAATCCCGGCAACGTGGGCGCGGGCGCGCGGCGCGACGAGCAGTTCGCGACGATCTGCAAGGTTGCCGTCGATAATGGAAAACCCGTGCGCATCGGCGTCAATGGCGGCTCGCTCAATCAGGAACTCGTCATGCGCAAGATGCAGGAAAACACCGACCGCGACCTCGGTCTCGAATCCGAAGAGATCATTAACAATTGCATGGTTCTCTCGGCGATTGAATCCACCGAGCTGGCGCTGGAATCCGGCTTGCGCCGCGACCAGATCATTATTTCCTGCAAGGTTTCGAAACCCCAGAACCTCATCCAGGTCTACCGCGACCTGTCGCGCAAGACCGAGCAGCCGCTGCATCTGGGCCTCACCGAAGCGGGCATGGGCACCAAGGGGACGGTGTGGTCCGCGGCTGCCATTGGCATCCTGTTGCAGGAAGGCATCGGCGACACGATTCGCATTTCGCTCACGCCGCGCCCCGGTGGCGACCGCCGCGAGGAAGTTTACGCCGCGTGCGAACTGCTCCAGGCGCTCGGATTGCGCTCCTTCGCGCCCAGCGTGACGGCCTGCCCCGGCTGCGGACGCACCACCAGCACCACGTTCCAGGAACTGGCGGAGCGCATCCAAGGCTATATCCGCGACAAAATGCCGGAATGGAAACAGGAGTACGAGGGCGTCGAGGAAATGACGCTCGCCGTGATGGGCTGCATCGTCAACGGCCCCGGCGAATCGAAAGCCGCCAACATCGGCATCAGCCTCCCCGGCACGGGCGAGGAGCCAAGCTGCCCCGTCTACATCGACGGAAAAAAATATGTCACCCTGCACGGCAACTACGACGAGCTTTCCACCGCGTTCCGTAAACTAGTCGACGATTACATTCGCACGAAGTACGCGCTGCGCGCCGCTGCTCCTGCCGCGGCCTCCAGCCACCCTTGGACTTTGTAGCGCCCACCTTCAGGTGGGCATACGCTTGACCTTCGGGTGCCACCCTGAAGGGCGGCGCTACAAAAACATCTCTTGTCCAAGCTACGCCTGCTGCGGCCTCCACCGGCCGTCCTTGAGACAGCAAAATCCGGTCGTGTGTCAGTTAGCAAAGAAAAATGCCCTCTCCGTCCCGGAAAACACGGGACGCAGAGGCCGCCACAAGAGCGCTCCGTACGGATGGAAGTTGCCTTTGTAGCGGCCGCCCGTTTTGAGGGCGGGCAGCTTTTCGCTCCGTCAAACCCCACGACAAAAAACCCCCTTGGTTTGATTTTTCACCGAAGCCCGCAGGGGTGTACACTTTGGTTGTTCCCGCCCCGGAGGAATCATGCGCATCTACTCCATTCCGCTAGCGGCGATCGTTGCTCTGGCGATTGCATTTCCATCGCGGGCGGCAGAGAAGCCGCGCCCCGCGCAAGCCACGCAATCCAGCCAAGCCAAGAAAGTCTGGACCAACGACGATATGGATCAGCTTCGCGCGCGGGGCCTGATCACCACTTTCAGCCTGCCCCCTGAAGTAACTGCGCCAGCACCGGCTGCGTCATCCGAACCCGCAACGTATACATCGAGGCTCGAAGATCCAGCGTGGTACGCCCAGCAGGCGAGCGACCTTCAGGCAGAACTGGACAAGCGCGAGGCCGCTCTTCGCGAAGCCCAGGCAAACCTGGCACAGGCAGCGGAAGGAGTAACGCAGCCGGGAATCGCCATGGACAAGAAAAATCCCGGAGTCACGCCGGAGGCGGGCCTTGACGCGCTGGAGGCGCAGGTACTCGAAATCCAAAACCAGCTCGATGAACTCAGCGACCTCGCCAGACAAAATAATATTCCACCAGGCGTGCTGCGTAGTTGAGATTTCAGCTTAATGCTTCCCAGCTATCGCAGTGTTTCCGCGCGATAGAGCCTCACCGTATTACAGATGGCCGAAACGACGAGCATGAGCGCCATTCCCGCGACGGCGGCGATTCCTCCCACATCAAACACGCGATAGGACGAACCGAAAATCCGCATGTCAGGATGGAACCACAAGGCCACGTTTCCCAGTGCCAGCAGAATCCGAATTTCAGTAGGTCCGAATTTTGCGAACGAGAGCCGAAATTTCCCAAGCGTGTATGCCGCCAGGTAAACTTCCACGGAGAGCATCAGAAACGCGATAAACATCCGAACCAGTTGAGAGCCAGAAAAATCGTCGCCAGGATCAGCCCTACGCGGTTCGTGCGCGCAAGTGCGTAGCATGCGCCAGCCAGCAACATGGCAACAAATCCAAGCAGCGTCAGATGGTCCGAATTGATCCACAACGGCAAGCGCGCCGCGAGCCATGCGAGCGCCTTGCGCTCGGATCGCGCCGTAAAGCTTTCCTGCAGTCGGATCGCGTCCGCAAACGGAATGGATGCCTTTGCACCGCGCAGTGGAATCCCTCGAATTGGCACAATGCTAATCTGCGTATCTCGCAAGGGTGACATGAATAGCCTCCAATCTGTCGCGCCGCCGCACCGAGTCGCGCTCTAGCACGGAATCGCCTTTAGTGGCACAGACTGAAGTCTGTGCCACGGGACCCAAGTCCGATGATTCACTCACGAGTAAATTAAATCTATTGCACAGCGTCCGAAATCCGAGTGAGAACTGCCGCGCGAGTAGACCGCAGCGTGAATTCAAGTGATTCTTTAGGGATGCTCTCGATAAATGGTGCGATCAGCCAACGAAGGCCCGCAGGAATATCGCGTGTAAGAGAGACAGCCTCGCATTGCACGTATGCGCCGCGGCCCGTTTCGAATAATCGCCAGTAGGAATAGAGTCGCCACAGAAAACCGTTATCTTTTCCCGGAGGCATTTGGCGCTCACTGGATTCGCCGGGATGCACGACTTCCGCGATGCGAGTGCTGTAGGAACGGCTCACGACGCGGGTCGCATCGACCCGTTCATAGTGGACATCATATTCGGTGTCGAGCACGACCGTAATTATCTTCTTGCGGGTCAGCCGAAAATAAACCTTGAAATCGTCGCCCGCGTGCTCCAGCGTCTTCGATTTCGCCACCTCCGGACTGAAATACACTGCGTGGTGGTCATAATCCTCAAGCAACGTCAGCACCTGCTCCAGCGAAGCTCCGGGAATGAACACGGTTCCGACCCAGTGGTGAATCAACGCGCCGGGCACGCGCAAATGGCCTGAGGAATCCCGCGTCTCGAGTCGTCCGGTCACGACCTCGCCGCGCCTTAGCCTCGTGTATGCGT
>WNGH01017626.1_pt1 | contig 10166 bp, 9 predicted proteins | sample 5400631 | NCBI WGS metagenome assembly WNGH01 (sample SAMN13153373, study PRJNA577476) | soil metagenome | isolation source: 115 cm soil or saprolite under Garry oak tree replicate 1 | place: USA:California | collected 2016-06-15 | reverse complement strand
TGGCCCTTGATCATCGCAGCCGTGTGGTCGAGCAGTCTTTTGCCCGCCTGATACTTGCTCTCCAGCACGGTTGTGAGCACCGAGGCGCCGTCGCCCCCGGCGAGACGATTCGACAGGTACTGTGAGAGACATCGCCGCTAAGATAATTTCGTGAAACGTCGGCCACCTCGCACATGAGCGAACGACTTCCAGTGACGGCGCGCGGGACAGAACCGGCGCGTGCGACGGTGGTCGGCTCGGTGTTCGACCTGCACGGGCTCCGGTGCCGCTCGGACCCAGCGACGGCGGCCGCCGACGAGACGGAGATGCAGGCGGCGGTATCGCGTCCGAATCTCGCGTTCCCACTGTTGCCGATGCAGGTAGAGATAGGTGGCCGTGGCGACCTTGGGGTAGAACTTCGCCGGCGAGAGTTGCTCAGGCGCCCACCCGACTTGCGCCGCGCCCTCGCTCTGGGCCACCCGCAGAGCGTTGTAGACGATCGCCGCGGCGTAGACCTGCATGGCCACCGCATTGGGATTGGCGGCGTACAGGCGATTGAGATTGAGCACTTCCTTGAGATCGAAGAACATCCGCTCGACACTCCAGCGGTAGGGGTACAAGTCCAGCGCTTCTTCGGCGCTCAACCGCGCGGGCGCGAGCACGTTGGTGAGCACCTCGTAGCGCGTGCCCCCGCGGCGCCAGCGGATGTAGCGCAGTACCTGACGCGGGGCGGAGGCCCCCGTGCCCGCCCGCACCAGCCAGTCCTCGAGCAGCCCGCCGTGGATTCGGCGTTTGCGCAGGCGCTGGAGCTTGTGCAGGCTCAGTTGCCGATTACGCCGGACGACCCCCCAGCAGTGCTGGTGGGCCAAGGCCGCGAAGAAGTCGGCGGTGCCGTAGAGCCGATCGCCCAGGATGAGTGTGTCGGGGCCGAGAGCGGCCACCGCCGCTTTCGCGCGCGTCATCTCGCTGGCCGCGGCATCGGCACAGAAGGTCAGCTGCCGACACAGCCCGCGCCCCAGATCGTAGACGCCGAGCAGGCAGCCCGGCAGCACCACCGCGCGCTCGTTCCACAGCAGCTTGAGCCGATGGGCGATGGCGGCCAAGCGCGACCCGTCGAGGATCACGATGGCGGTGAACCGGGCGCGCACCGGCGCCACCTCGGCGGCGTAGCGCGGCGGCACCGCCGTCACCAGGCGGGTCGTGAAGCGCTGAAAGACCTCCGCAAAGAAGGCCGGCCGCAGATCGCGACAGCGCTGAAAGAATGCTTCGGGGCTCGCCTCGATCCGGGGGAACGTCGGATCCCGCCCCTCCAGCGAGTCGACCAGGGCTTGACTCAACGCCTTCGGGGCCCGCAACACCACCGCCGTCCAGAAGCGGATCAAGGCTTCGAGGGTCCACACCCGCTGCCGCTCGGTCTTCCGCACCGCGCCGAAGACCGTGCGGCACAGTGCTGGCGTGATGTGCTCCTGCAGCAGATCGACGACCCGCAGCAGATCGATCGTCTTCGCGCGCTTGGCCATAGCCCCTCCTGGCGATGGGGGTGCTATGACTCAGTGAACGCAACGAGTGGCGATTTACCGTCAAATTATCTTAGCGGCGATGACTCTTAATCAGCGGGTCCAAGGTTCGAGTCCTTGACGGCCCACCATCGTTGACGGGCACTTCGGTGACAGCCGAGGTGCCCGTCGTCGTTTTTGCAAAAGGGCTAGCGGGCGCTCAGGCGCAGGCCTTGACCAGCTTTCTGACTTCGTGGTCCTCGAGCAACGCGGCGTGCAGTCGCTGGAGCCGGCCGGCCGACTGGTAGAGCAGATCGCCTTTGCCCAGCAGGGTCTCGGCGCCGGTCTGATCCAGGATCGTGCGTGAATCGGTCCCGCTCTGCACGCGAAACGCGACCCGGGTGGGGAAGTTGGCCTTGATCAGTCCGGTGACGACGTTCACCGACGGGCGCTGGGTGGCGATGATCAGGTGGATCCCGGCCGCGCGCGCTTTCTGGGCCAGGCGGGTGATGAGGTCCTCGGCCGGCTTGCCGAGGATGAGGATCAGGTCAGCGAACTCGTCGATGAGGAACACCACGTACGGCAGAGGCTGCCACTTGCCGTTGAACTGGACGAACTCGCTACGGCGTCGCGTGCGGATGGTCTCGTTGAACTCCTGGATGTTGCGAGCCTCGAGGCTCAGCATCATCTCGTAGCGGCTCTCCATCTCGTCGACCAGACGCTCGAGGAGCGCCTTGGCCTGGGTTCGCACGTCGCTGATCACCGGGCAGGCGAGATGGGGGAGGTTCTTGTAGGCGGCCAACTCGACCATCTTGGGATCGATGAAGACGAAGCGCATCTCCTTCGCCGTCCGCTTGCACACGAGTCCGGCGATGAGGTTGTTGATGAACACGCTCTTGCCCGAGCCGGTGGTGCCGGCCAGCAGCAGATGGGGCATCTGCACGAGGTCCTCGACCACGGGGTTGCCGAAGGTGTCGACGCCGAGGGCGACCGGCAGCGTTAGCTCGGCGCCGCGGAACCGGGGGCTCTTGATCACGTCGCCGAACCGGATGATGCTCCGCTGTTCGCTGGGGATCTCGATGCCCACGGTGTTGCGGCCCGGCAGCGCGGGAATCACCCGCACGCTCTGCGCCCGCAGCATGCGGGCGATGTCGTTGGCGATGCTCACGATGCGGGCTGCCTTGGTGCCGGCGCCCGGCTCGCATTCCAGCGTCGTGACGACTGGCCCCTCGGTCGTGTTGGTGATCTTGCCGTCGATCTTGAACTCGCGCAGGTGACCCTCGAGCTGCTCGACCAGCGCGGTGAAGTCGGTTCGCTTCGACGCATTGACCTTGCTGGGCTGGAACATGTCGAGGTCGGGTTTCCCGTTCCTCGGCACCGCCGACGTGAGGTCGAGGGGAACGTCGATCTTGCTCTCGTCGCCGTTGTCGGCCGCCACTGAACGGGCTGGGCGCTTTTCCTTTTCGCCGTTGGTCGCGGCGGCCGCCTCACCTGTCAGCGGGCTGGCGCCTCTCCTGCTTTCTCGGCCCGTCGGCTGGCTGGCGATCCGCCCGAGCACGAAGATCAGGTATTCGACGAACCGCGCCGTGCCGGACACCGTGAGGTTGCCGCTGATCACCAGGCTGGCGATGCCCGCGAGACTCAGCCCGATCACGGCGCCACCGTAGCCGATGGTCCTCATCAGCGTGTCGCCCAGGAACGTGCCGATCACGCCACCGTGGCCACTGGGCAGATGCGTCATGCTGAGATCCGGGTGCTCGATGTGCGAGAGCCCGGAGCACACCACCAGGACGGCGGCGAAGCCGACGAACCGCTTGGTCTTCGGCCAGCGGATGAAGCCGAGCGCCATGGCCAGGCCGAAGAGGAACAGCACGGGCGCGATGAGCAGGCTGACGATGCCGATCGCGCCGAGGAGCGCATTGGCGAGCCAGGCGCCCGCTGGCCCGCCCATGTTCCGGTAGACGTCGCCTGACGTCACGATCCGGGTGATCCGGGTGGGGTCGGCCGGGTCGTAGGTGAACAGCGCGAGGCCGCAAAACACTGCGGTGGCGAGCACGACCAACCCGAGCAGTTCGAAGAACGTGCGCGACGAGGGGAGGACCGCCTTGGATTTCTCGATCACCGTCCGTGCCGGCCTGGCAAGCAATGTCCTCGTTGACACAGGGATCCTCCGAAAGCTCTTGATTCAACCCGGGCGCGCCGAACGCCTTCTGAGACGCCGGGCCCCGTAGGCGAGGTTCGTGCCAGGTCTGGTGCCCGGGGTTCGTCGGGAGCTGCCTCTTGCTACCCACGCTGCTACCAAACCATCCCGAACCACGCCGATCCATGCCGCAGAGCGTCAGTCCCAAGCGTAGAGATCTTCGCGGTCTACATCGTCGTGGTTCTCGGTGGAAATACTCCGGGGAGGACTCTTAATCAGCGGGTCCAAGGTTCGAGTCCTTGACGGCCCACCAATCGAATCGGGGAGTCGCGCCGGGCGGCTCCCCGTTTCTGTCTCGCCCTCTCACATCGCGCGGTTCACGGTCCACGGCCAGTCGGCGTGCGGCAGGCGCGCGGCGGCGTACAAATCGCGCGCCCCCGAGACGAAGACCCCCACGGCCATGACGACGAGCGTCCAGCGCAGGGCCGCCGGGATGGCCGCCGGAGCGAGCCGCAACGCCGTCGGCTGCTGCGACCACGTCGAGAGCGCGGGGAGCAGAACCGCGATCATCGCGCCATATACGATGCCCATGACCGCGTGCGTGACGCGCTCTCCAGCGTACACGTCCCCAAGCGATCGGCGGACACTCATCTCGGTGACGAAGTCCGCCATGGTGAAGGCGATCTCTGCGACCAAGATCGCAGCAAGCACCACGGCCCAGACACCGTGCCACGCCACCCACGGCAAGGTCCCGAAGAGCACGGCATAGAGGAAGTCGCGCGCGGCATGCAGCTTCAACTCGGGAGCGGCGATGGCGCCGCGCGCCGGAAGACGCGCACGCCACTCGTGGTAGTACAGGGTATCGAAGGCGCCGATAATGCCCTGGACAGCAAGCAGCCACATGGCCGCTGAGGTCACGGGCGCTCCACCTGAACGCATCCTTCGTAAGACATCACCAATCCGAACCCGGGCGCTGAGATCCCGACGCGAACGTAAGCGCCTCGGCCGCCGGCGGATGCCTCTCGTGCCTCGACGCGTGGAGAGATCCACCGTGGCAGTGGAATCCGCAGCCGCCCGACCATGACCCCGGCGCCCGCTTGAATGTACGTCAGTGCGCCCTCGGCCACGCGAAGGTGAAAGCGAAACTCCAGCGCTCCGAACCGTTCGGCCAGCGTCCCGTCAGGCAGTCCGCGCTGGATCGTGACGAGCAACCGCCGGCCGAATGTCCGCGCCCATCTCTCCGACTCACCGTCGCGTGCGATCGCGAGCCGGGCTTCGAGCCTCATTGCGGATGACGGAAGCCGAAGCGCCCAGCACGTGAGGCGGGCCGCCAAGCCGCGGCCGCGACGAAACTCGACCCGTCCGGTGGCCACGCCATCCGTCAGGTGCAGCCAGCGGATCGCCGGGTGCAGGTCGAGCCACGCGGGCCCCAGCAGTCGGGGATACAGGGCGGGCAGACGCTCGGCGTCGGTCTGCTCGCTGGTGGCCGTCATCGGCCGACACCGAGGAGGTGACGCAGGGCGCCCTCGAGCGTTGGGTAGCCGAACTGGTAGCCCGACGCGGTCAAGCGTGCGGGCTGGGCGCGCGTGCTCGCTAGCAGCAGCTCATCGGCGACCTCGCCGAGGCCGAGACGGATCGCGAACGCGGGCAATCGCAGAATCGTAGGGCGCCGTAGCACCCGGCCGAGGGTCTTCGTGAACTCCCTATTGCTGACCGGGTCGGGCGCAACGAGGTTGACCGGTCCGACAACCGTGTCAGCGAGCAGGAGATGCTCGATCGCCCCGACCACGTCGTCGATTGCGATCCAGCTCATGTACTGCCTTCCCGACCCCATGACGCCGCCGAGTCCCAGTCGGAACGGCGGCAGCATTTTCGCGAGCGCGCCCCCCGTGCCGCTCAGGACGACGCCGACGCGGACGTTGACGACCCGTATCCCCGCGTCGGTGGCGGGACGCGTCGCCGCCTCCCACTGGGAGCACACCTCAGCCAAGAATCCCTGGCCGGGAGCGCTTCGCTCGTCGACAACCTCGTCGCCGCGGGTTCCGTAGATGCCGACCGCCGACGCAGAGACAAGCACCCTCGGTTTGCGATCGAGCTTGACCAGTGCGCGGGTGAGAAGCCCCGTGCCCCGGACACGACTGTCCCGAATCCGGGCCTTCCTTGCAGCCGTCCACCGTCCCGTGGCAATGGTCTCGCCGGCCAGATGCACGACGGCATCGGCGCCTGCGAGCGGGCTCTCGTCGAGCGAGCCATCGTCGGGATTCCAACGTGCCGCCCCTTCAGCTCGAGCCCCGCGAACGAGGCGACGGATCGTGTGGCCGTTCCGCGAGAGCCGCGGCATCAACGCCGATCCAATCAACCCTGACGAGCCAGTGATGACGACGTTCATGGGTTCGTCGGCGCAGTGGCAGTCGCCCCACGTTCTCCGCCTACGATAATTGAAATTCCTTACTCTCTAGTCAAAAATAGCGGCCGGGATGGAGACGTGACCCTCGACTCGAGCTTCTCCGTGGATTGCCGGCCCTCCTATTGGCATTGCCTCGCATGACAGCGGCACTGGCGATCGGCCTCGTTATGCTGACAGTCCCCGCTTTGTTCATCAATCTCTACTTCACGTCGCTGATGCTTGGCCGGTGGCCCGGGTTTCGCCACCGGCTGGGGGTCCTGTTCACGACCTGCGGCGCCGACACGTCTTCCTGCGCCATCGTCGTGCGGACGCCGTATGCCCGGTTGTTCGGTGGAGCACCGAACGTCCACGTGGGCATCGTATGGAACGTGGCCTTACTTGGCCTCGCCCTCTCGTGGATGGTGAGCGGCCGCGTGGCGGTCCCATGGCCGTACCTGATCGTGGGGGCCGTGAGCGTGCTGGTCGGGGTTTACCTCGTGCGCGCTCTTGTCGTCGACCTCCGACAGCCGTGTCCGCTCTGAATCGTAGGCCACGCTCTGCACGCGGCGGTCGCCGCGCTGCTTGGAATCGTATGGTGGGTCGTGTGAAGTGACGCACCGAGCGCCCCAACGGAGGGACGACGATGATGACGAGTCGACGAGCGGCCCTTGTCAGTCTCGCAGCAGTACTGCTGGCCACGCTCGCCCTGAGCCCGTCGATCGCGACGGCGAAGGACAAGCCGGAGCCTTTGGGCGTCCCCGTGAACTGCGTCCAACTCGCGACCGATCCGGCGGTCGGGTTGGCAGGCAATCCTGTCATCAAGGCTGCAACCAGCACACTCATCCCGGCGAGCGGTGTGAACAAGGCCCATTGCCGGGTGGACGTGCTGTACGGTACGTCGCCCGAGCAGAACATCAATATCCGTGCCGGCCTGCCGCTCAATTCGTTGGACGGCGGCACGGGCGGCATTCAGGGCGCCTGGAACGGTCGCACGCAGGGCGTCGGCGGCGGTGGATGTGCCGGCAACGTGAACGTCACGGCGCCGGTGAATGCCGGTTATGTCGGGTCCGGAACGGACACCGGCCACGCCGGCGGCAACTGCGAGCCCGGTGTAAACGAGGACGGCACGTACAACCTGCAGTTCATCGACGACTTCATCCGCAACGCGATCAAGCAGCAGGTGGTGCTGTCGAAAGTGATCGCGCGCGCCTACTACGGCATCGCGCCCGCGTACAACTACTGGAACGGGTGCTCCACAAGGCGGGCGGCAGGGGTATCTGCTTGCGCAGGAGCTGGGGGAGGAGCTCGACGGTATCCTCGCCAACGCGCCCGCGATCTACTGGACGCGCTTTCAGACCGCCCAGATGTGGGGGCAGATCGTGATGAAGGATCTGCTCGGCGGGGCGATTTCGGCGGCGAAGCTCAACCAGGCGACCGCGTCCGCCGTCGCCGCGTGCGATGCGGCTGACGGCGTGACCGACGGCATCATCGACGACCCACGCACCTGCCACTTCAGCGCGACGGCCAACATCTGCGGCGCCCCGACCGCGCCCGCCACCAATTGCCTCACCCCTCTGGAGGCGCGGGCGATCGACATGATCTGGGACGGCCCACGCAACCAGGATGGCCAGCGCATCTGGTTCGGGCTCGATCGCGGCACGAACCCGGCGGCGCTGAACGGGACGACTCCGTTCTTCCTCGGGGTCACGCAGTTCCACTGGGACGAGCATGACCTGAACTTCGACTGGCGCACCGTCAGCATCGACCAATATCCGCAGGTGGCGCAGGACGGCTCGGGCAACATTGCTGACGTGACTGATACCTTCGGCGACCTCGATGTGTTCCGGCGCCACGGCGGCAAGCTGCTCACGTTCGTCGGCGGCAACGACCAGCTCATCATGCCGCGCGGCGTGATCAACTACTACCGACAGATGGCCTCGCGCTTCGGCCAGGGAGCGGGGAAAGGGCCCGACTTCGAACGCCTGCAGGAGTTCTATCGACTGTTCCGCGCGCCGGGTGTCGCGCACTGCGGCGGTGGCAGCGGGCCGCAGCCGCAGAACCTGTTCAATGCTCTCGTCGACTGGGTCGAACACGGAGTGGCGCCGGCGCAGATCCGCGCGCAGACCACGAGCGGCGGCGTCGTCACGCGGACGCGGCCGCTGTGCCCGTATCCGCAGACCGCCATCTACAACGGCAGCGGCAGCACCGACGACGCGGCCAACTTCCATTGCGGCGGCGATCTGGAGGCGCCCGAGGTCGTCTGCGTTGACGTGCTCACGAAATACAAGCACGAGGTGAAGGGCCCGCTCGACTTTCCCGGCTCGGGTGTGAACCGCAACATCTGCGTTGGTGGCGATCGCTAGGACGGCCGACGAGCTCGGCAGGCCGTAGTCGCTGTCAGGTCGCCGCGTGGTTGGGGAGCGCGTTCCCCAACCACCCGCCGGCGCGCGTCCCGTCGCGCTTGATGCCACCTCGACCGAGGTAGACGCTGCAGCGTCGAGCGGTGGGAACGTCTATCCGTTCAACGCGACCTACCGTGCCTCCGTGCCGGCGGAATCCGTGGCGTTCCCGCTAGGGTTCCATCGAACGAAGCCGGGTCGGAGTACGCTGTATGCGGCGTCAGAGCGGCATCTGGTTCACGGCCTGCGAGGAGGGGCCATGATCCCGTCGCCCATCACCTGGTTCACCGTGCCCTCGTAGCGGTGCACGGCGTCCATCATATGCGCGAGGACCGGGTCGAGGATCTTGCGTGCTTCCTCGGGATCGCGGTCCGCGAGCAGCTCCATCGAGCCCTTGAGATCGGCGAACAGAACCGTGACCTGCTTCCGTTCGCCTTCGAGCGCCGACCTGGCGGTGAGAATCCGCTCCGCGAGATGGCTCGGCGTGTACGCCTCGGGAGAGGCCGACGGCGACACCGTCGCAGCGCCCGACGGCGTGACGCGCGCGCCGCTCGAGGGTACCCGAGTCCTCGGAAAAAGGAAGGCAGGGGGCGTCTGGCGCATTGTTCCGTCTCGGAATACCCTTGGCCACCACGGACCACCGGTGCCGTGAAAACAGACGCGGGGAGGTCATCATGCACAGGACAACGGCGTCGTACCTGAGCGCGGCGGTCCTCGCCTTTGCCGCGCTCCTGATGGCCGCTCCGGACCCGCTCCCCGCTCAGCAGACCGCGCAGGTCGCCATCGATCACGACGATATCGGCGGCGTCGTGCGCAGCCGGAGCGGGCCGGAAGCCGGGGTGTGGGTGATCGCGGAGACGACGGAACTTCCGACCAAGTACGCCAAGATGGTGGTCACCGACGACAAGGGGCGCTACGTCATTCCCGACCTGCCGACGGCGAACTACAGCGTCTGGGTGCGCGGCTACGGGCTGGTGGATTCGCCCAAGGTGCGCGCAAAGCCCGGCCAGCAGCTCAATCTGACCGCGGTGCCGGCGCCGGACGAGCGGGCGGCCGCGCACTACTATCCGGCGCTCTACTGGTACACGCTGATGAAGATCCCGCCGGCAAAGGATTTCGGCGGCGCCAGCGACATCCCGAAGAACGTCACCCAGGAGCTCTGGCGCCATCGGATGAACAACACCGACTGCATCGGCTGCCACCAGCTCGGTCAGGAATCGACGCGAACGATCCCGGCCGCGCTCGGCGAATTCAAGTCGGGCGCGGAGGCGTGGGCGCGCCGCATCGCCTCGGGCCAGACCGGCGAATTCATGATGAACCGGCTCGCCGTGCAGCTCGGCGGTGTGCCGTTCAAGTATTTCGGCGACTGGACCGACCGCGTCGCCAGGGGCGAGCTGCCCAGACACAAGCCGCCCCGGCCGGCCGGTATCGAGCGCAACGTCGTCGTCACCTCGTGGGAGTGGGCCACCGAGAAGCACTTCGTGCACGACCTGATCTCCTCGGACCGGCGCCATCCGACCGTCAATGCCTACGGGCCGCTGTATGGCTCGAACGAGTACTCGAGCGACGACATGCCGATCCTCGATCCGAAGACGCACAAGGTGACGTTCTTCAAGATGCCGGTCGCGGATCGGGACGCACCCGAATCGTTCGGACCTCCCTTCCATGCCTCCGCCGCCATGAAGCCGATGCTCCCCTCGGCATACTGGGGCGAGGAGAAGATCTGGAGCCAGCGGGCCAACAACCACAACGGCATGTTCGACAAG
>WNGH01013378.1_pt1 | contig 10166 bp, 6 predicted proteins | sample 5400631 | NCBI WGS metagenome assembly WNGH01 (sample SAMN13153373, study PRJNA577476) | soil metagenome | isolation source: 115 cm soil or saprolite under Garry oak tree replicate 1 | place: USA:California | collected 2016-06-15 | reverse complement strand
GCCTTGCGGGACTCCTTCGTCACGTTCTCGATATACGTGTAGGTCTTCTGGAGGACCTGACTCCCCTTTAGCATATCAGTCATGCTTCGCGCGTTCTCCTCAATGCCTTGATTTCGCTAAGGTTTCGGTATTCTTCATTCGTATAAGAACTGAAGGTTCGGTTTCAATGCGAAGAAATGGCATCTAGCGCCGAGTGAGCAGCTGGAGAAAACCGATCGTTCGCTCAACCAATTTCTCGGTTACACCACGGCTTTATCGCCGCCGAGGCAACGATTCAAGCTCACGCGACACGAGGTCAGAACTTGTTCTTCAGAACCCTTGCAAGAGCCACGATTAGGCACAACCGCGCAATTCTTGCCATCTGGATAATCGCCCTGGCCGTGAGCATCCCAGCCATCTTGCAGGTTCAGAAAGTAATAGTCTACTCCGAGACCGCCTTCAATTCCAAAAGCTCCGAATCCAGCATCGCCCAACAGGTGGTCAACCGCGAATTCAACATCCAGGAGGGTTCAAGTGGCGTCGTCGTAATCAGCCACAACGACGTCCGCGGCAACGAAACTAGGGATTTCACTCTCGCACTAAACTGGACCCTGAGAAACGACCCCACGCTCACCAACATAGGCAACATCACAACCATCTACGATATCTACTACCAGCTACTCCTAGGGTTCACCAGCGTCGCCCACTTCCAACTCTACCAGATACAAAACGCCACCAACCTAGCCAACCTCTTGGAGTTCGGCATCCCCAACGCCTACCTAACAAGCTGGACCAGCATCGTCAATAATGCAGGATTCAACGCCACCGGCAACCAAGTAATTGCATACAATCGAATCGCCAACGCGACAAGCTGGGCTATGGTTTCCTCACTCATCCCATCAACCTACGCGAAAGTCGCTATGATCTACCAAAATCTGTTCTACAAGTCCTGGAACTCCACCTTTAGCTCTGCCGAGAATTATAACACGTTTCAACTCCTCTCAAATTACTCGCCCCTCCAAAGGGCCCAGAACGTCACCAAAGGTTATCCAGGAATCACAGGGCAGCCTCCATACTACAACGTCACTTACAGCTATTTCGAATCACTACCCCTCGATCCTCAAACTAAGGAACTTTTTCTGAGCACTATCCAAGTCTTCAACATGTACCCCATCTGCTCCAGCTGCAACAACTGGAACAGCCCACCGGCGGTTCGTGATTTCTCAATCAGCACATTCGAGAGCCAGGCGAACCTCACAGCGACCCAGCAAGACCTCATAGGTCCAATCTACGACCTAGGCCCCTCATCATATCAACCAGGGTTTTCGAGCCTCGCGAGCCAGCTTCTTCACACCGGCAACATACATTCCTATCCAGTGCAGCCCAGCCGGGCAGTCTCAGACCAGTTCATATCACGGGATAACAGAACGATGCTCGTCATCATCGACTTCAAGCCTCAAGGGAGCGACCCGAGCAGCTCCACACAGCAAATAAGAGATGACGTGAGCGTAGCGGCCAAGATCAGCGGACAAACCCTCTCCGCCTACGTCACAGGCGCTCCGGCGTTCAACTATGATGTGGAGATACAATCCGCGGCCGATGTTGAGAGAATAGACCCGGTGACAGTCGCGCTAATACTGATCATCGTGGGCTTGTTCTTCAGCTCATTGTTCGTGCCTATGTTGCCGGTTTCCGCAATAGGCCTGTCCGTTGGAGTCGCCTTTGGATTCGTCTACGTTATCGGCACTCTCGTCACGAGTGTCCATTTCCTCGTTCTCACCCTGCTTCCAGTCTCAATGTTCGGGGCAGGCTCAGACTACTGCATATTCCTGGTAAGTCGATACGCGGAAGAACGCAAAGCGGGTAGAGGAAAAAATGACTCGGTAGAGCGGGCGGTTGTCCGGGCAGGAGAAAGCATCGCTACAAGCGGGGCTACTGTCGTGATCGCATTCGGGAGCCTCGCGGTGGCGGGGTTCGGCATGTTGCGGTCAATAGGGCTTGCGGTCATGCTTGGCATATCCGTGGCGCTGATAGTCTGCCTGACTCTGGTCCCGGCCACCCTTTCACTTCTCGGGGACAAGCTCTTCTGGCCGAGAGGATTGAGAGTAAAACCTCCGAGATCTGGGTCGAAGAGCTACTACCATCGAGCTGCTAAGTTCACAGCGAAACACTCCAAGATGGTGCTCCTTGTCGCCTTAGCGGCGTCGCTTCCAGCGACGGGTGCGGTGTTGTATTCGAAGACAAGTCATGACCTAATCAGCCAGATCCCCGACGACTTGGGAAGTAAACAAGGCTACATCGAGATGACGAATGGTTTCGGTGCCGGGACCATCACTCCGACGTTCACAGTAGTCGAAACCCCTGTGCGGCTAATCTTAGGTTCCACGATCAACGTCACAGCGCTCCGTAACATCTCAGCTCTCGAAAATTCGACGTTGGCGGTCCCCGGCGAGCAACAACAAATGTTCGACAGCATGAAGCCTTTCCTGGGCTCGAGCGGAAAATCAGCAATAGTCTTCGCAGTTCTGTCTAGCGAACCATATTCAGACAATGCAATTGAAACACTTGGAAAGATTAGAGCCGTTGTTAACATCCTTCAGAATCAGAACCCATTTCTTTCTACATCAACGGTCCTTGTGGGCGGAGAAACAGCGTCAATTGCAGACCTTTCCGTATCGAGCGCTAGCGACTATCTTGAAATGGCACTTCTGGTCCTGGTCGGTGTCTTCATCATCCTCTTAGTCGCCTTAAGGTCGGTGCTGACCCCCATCCGTCTTATCTTCACAATTCTTCTCAGCGTTTCCTGGGCGCTCGCAGCCGTTGTCTATATCTCGCAATTGTTCTTTGGATCTTCAATTATCTGGATGCTTCCTATCATGCTCCTGGTGATAATGATAGGGCTCGGTCTTGACTATGACATCTTCCTAGTCACACGGATAAGAGAATATTTCACGGAGGGTTCCTCCGATGATGCCGCCATCGAGAACGCGGTGGAGCATACCGGCCCGATAATCACTACGAGCGGACTAGTCACAGCAGGAGCATTTGCTACTATGATGCTATCTCGTATTCCGCTCTTACAGCAACTTGGCATGGGCATTTTCATAGTCGTTATGCTCGACTCTGGTCTCGTCAGGATATACCTCGTCCCATCGATCATGCGTTACATGAAGAGGCTCAACTGGTGGGCCCCAAGAATCTTTAGACGGGTCCCAGTTCGAAACCCCCTAGAGACCTTCCAGCAGAAGATCCTTGATCGCGAGGCAAAAGAAGGCTAGGCGGGAGCTGTTGGAACAGCCCACTCTCGTGGCTATCGCGCAGCTGATTTCATGCTTTTCATTTTTCTTGCCTTGGAGGCACGCAAGTAAACGAAGATTCCTGAAGATACCCCTGTCGCAAAGACGGTTGCAAGGATGATCCATTCGGCGTTCGCGGTCACGACTGAATATCCGCCATTGGCCAGGGGTAGCTGGACTTGGACGCTTGTATTCGAGCCTAACGTGACCTCTGCTCGGCCGTAAGCCGATTGTCCACTGGTCTTCGCGATGACGATCAGTTGACCCACCGGGATGTCATGTACGCTAAGGGCCCCGTTGCCATCCGTTGTTCCTTGGGAAAGTATTTGCCCGCTGAGGAACACGATCACCTGTGAACTCCCCACGGCATGGCCGGTCTGGTCAACGACTTGAATCGCAAGGTCGTAGATCCGTAGCTTGAATGTTGGGGTACCATATTTCGGGTCGAAGGACGCGGTCGAAGGAGAAACATCCACCCCCTTCCAGGTCACGTCTGACACCGTGTAAGTTCCTCCAGGAAGCGAGTAGATTCCTGACGGGTCTGCTTCCGTGTAGGACGCGTCAGGGTTGACCAGGTGGAACTTCGAGGGAAACGTTGGAAGAGTGTTTCCGTTTCCGTCAGTGAAGACCTTGCTGAAGTCCACTTGGTAGAGAGGAATTACTATTGACAGGTAGATCGAACTCGGGCGAAACAGGTTCGTTTGATTGACCAGTATTCCGTTCCAGTATGAGTCAACGGTGTAAGTGGAATTGTCCGGCAGAATCGCTAGCGGGACCACGTACCCAGTGGAATTGGAGATACCGAAGTATACCGGGTTCCCTGACGTGAACACGGCTACTTGGACACCGGGAACAGGCGTCTGTGACGAGTCAGACTGGACAGCCCGAATAGTCAGCAGCCATGTGGCGTAGAGAGAGTAGGAAAGCCGGCTTGTCGCGACTATTCCACTATTGTCGATCGCTACGACGGCAATTTGGTAGACGCCGCTTGGATCGGTGTTCGAATACGTGACGTTCAATTCCCAAGTTCCTGCGTTCGACATGTCTGACCCCTTGATTCGCTCTAATCGAGCGTTGGTTGAGTAGGGTGATCCTGTTGGAGAAGTGATGTTGGTTTTCACGGAGATAATATCGTAGAGTCCGAGAGCATCGAATGCCTGCGCTTGAAGAGTAACCTCCCGGCTTGTGGATGTCAAATTCTTGTTGAAAGCACTGCGCAGCACTCCCGTCGAATCGTAGGTTGCACTAGAGGAGAAGCCTAGTCTGGACTGAAAATCCACTGAGTTGCTACTCGGTGAGGATGGGCTATCATAGTACATGAACAGTTGCGCCGTTGAACCTGGAGCGGTCACTGTTATAGTGAAATTCAGGATGGATCCTGCCGTAACCTGTAATGGACCGGCGGATGAGGACAAAAGGTAAGATTGCAAGACTGTGTGGACTTGGCCGTTGAGGGTGGCGCTAGCCACAAAGACATTGGCACCAGTTGAGTTGACCTCTCCCAACGAGGCTGTGATAACCGTCCCGCCGCCAGTGCTTGACGAGGCCTGGAGATAGAGTGTGAAGTTGACGTAGCCTTGGACGATCACGTTTCCGGCTATTACCGGCTGGCTGTAAAAGTTGAAGACCGCAGGGCCGCCGCTCAAGTTTCGCTGCTCGACCTGGGTCGAAGGCGACCATAGGCTAGTTGTGTTGGACCACAGGCTTGTAGTGACGGCATTGATAGTCTTGGACGCCTGCTTGTGAAAGTAGAATATTGAAGTCTGGGCCGGTGGAGACCCATGAACCCTGATTGATAGGGCCGGAATGAGAACAAGGCTGGCAACAATGAATAGAAAGAATAGGCGAGCCGTGGTCTTCATGGGTTACTTTCATCCGACAGAAAACAGGTAGTAACGACAAGGATTGTCAGTACCAAAGCGTGCTGTCACTTATGAATCGTCGCAAATGGTTACAGGGATGAGTCTCAGCTTTTACCAAGCCTGATAGAAGGATCCAGAACTAACCAGACAGTTGCTTCAAATTCACGAGGAAATGTCCACGATCCTCACAATCCGCCTTTAACCCCTGAAACAAAGGCATGACCGCAAGGAAAGACATGTAGCCTAGTGTACTTGTCCCCATTCGTTGCCGCACGTGTCGCAACGGTACAGCTTCGCCTTACCAGAACGTTGCTCTCTCGTAGACAACTCGATATTCGTGGACCCGCATTTCGGGCAGATAGTATGGTAGATGTTCATTTTCAGCGTGTCGACAATGTAGCAGGACTTCGAGTGGTCGTTCCAGAACATGCACAAATCCCGCACACAAACAGATGCCATCAAGGGGCATATCATCTGGTTGAACTTGCTCGTGGCGGACCGAAGGATTCGGCGAAAAGTAGGGTCCCGCATGTCAAGGAAGGGCTCTATCCTCGCATCATCCGGAGGGTCCTCTTCACGTTCCTCTCTTGCTTCGCTGTCGGACCCTTCATCTTCGGCCATTGACTTACCGTCTCCCCTAATCGTCCGTTCTCGCTATGGACAAACCGCGTAGCTAAGGATAGTGTCCCTCTCAAAACGGGCAACCAGTCACAGAGGTGCGCGTTGAGTCAAATTTTCTCTTCTCTGAACAGCGGGGATTACAAGACTGGGGCGGTAGTTCTTTTATTGGGGCGGAACATCTACTCTTCTTGAGAAGGATTTCTCGTCATGCGTGTTCGCCTTGTTGGCTACGAGCCAGACCTCGAAAGGGTCTGCGCCGCAGCGATGCGATCATGCTATTCTCCCCATCCCGGGTATGAGCTGTTCACGCACACCTCGCAAGACAAGGTGTTGGACGGGGAAAAAATCTTCGATGCCGAGCGAATAGGCGGATTGTTGAAGCGTGCCCTTGAGCTGGGCCACTACGATATCCTTGAGCACAATAGCATCACCTGGCTGGTGGAGGCTGACGAAAAAGAGATCCTCTTCCTCATGGAATCATCGAAGTTCTTCGAGACAAGCCAGGTCGACGAACAGCGATGGCTCATCACAACAAACCTACGCGTACTAGTCGAGCTAGCGCGAAGAACCAACGACCTACCGTTGACGAGAGAACTCGTTGCGACCTTGAACAAGGCAGCCCCGATAATCGCCTCAGCATTGTCAATACCGACAGCAAGAAGCTAGGATGAGAATGGCAAGCAAAGCAATTCTGTTCAGCTACACTAACTATCCCGAGCTCAACGAGAACTTGGAAAGGGCCGGGGTGAAGATGAGCCAGGACAACATGCTACGTCATGGAAGCTTCACGTTCGACCTGCAAGGGATAAGCAGAGCAGCAAGTCACCAGATCGTCAGACATAGAATAGCCTCCTTCTCTCAGCAAAGCCAACGTTATGTGCGAGTCACGCGAAGTTATGGATATCTAAAGCCGCCCGGGATTCTCGAAGATCTCAAGGTCCCAGTTGAGATTAAAGGGCACAAGCTAGAGCTGAACTTTGCAGACGTGATGGATTTGACTCGTCAAGCGGAAGAAGGTCTCGCCGCGAAGGGCATTAAGGCAGAAGATGCCCGATATCTCAGGCCGAATGCGGCAACCACGAACATTGTCATGAGCATGAGTCCTCGACAGCTCATTCACTTCTTCAATCTCCGCTGCGCTCCTGACGCTCAGTGGGAGATCCGCGACCTTGCATGGTCAATGTACGCAGCGGTTCGACTTGCATCACCCGAAGTCTTCGGTCCTCTACCCGCCGCCGATGAGAGCGATTACATCAAGAAACGAGTCTCCGTTGTCGAAGACTTGGTTCGAAAAGGAGAGAACGGATTCTCCAGGACGCCGCCTGGGGAACTGTTCCGACTCGAGCTTCAACCCGTACTAGAGCTCGTCCATCCAGTCGAAACGTTCGTGCGACGCTACTAGAACGACGCCGTCGCAGAATTATCGCAGTATATTGCTTCCAGTGGTAGGCCGTTTGGCCCAGATTTTCTTTTCGCTCAACAGAAATCTTCCCCCGAACGTGAGGAATATGCTCGCAAGGTTAGACCAAAGATAGGGAACGCCCAGGGCAGTTGTCAAGCCAAAGAGTAGGGGAATTCTTAGAAGCAGATCAGACGAGGAAACCACGTTGAAAAGCAGGGCTTTTCGGACAAGCCCCCCAGCTGTTTCTCTCGATCTGAAGACAAGAAAGTTGTTCAGAGCAAAGTTAACGAAAACAGCTGCTTGGCTACTGAGGATCGCACTGAAAAGAAAATAAACGCCGTAGAGACCCGTTAACACAAACAGGACGTACTGGTTGAGAAATATTCCCAATCCGCCTACGAAACCGAATTTCAATAGAATCCACGCTATCGAACCTCCGGTCTTTGGCTTACGTGGAAGAGGCGGCGGGAACATCCCGAATCCGGAAGAGAACCGAGTGTCCTTGAGCGCTGCCCTGTAAAGAGATTCTTGGGAGTACTGTCGCCTTGCTAAGACTTCTGTCAGAGGATTGATAGGACGGATCTCTGAACTCAATAGCTAGCCGGCAATTCTAGCTAGAAGCGTTTCCCACGATATAACCGATACCCTCTCTGTCGACCGAACTGTTTAGGATCGCGTGGAAGAGACACGCCACGATTTCGTAGTATTTCCACGAAAACGAGATTGACGGGAAGCCTATAGTTGAGACGATGTTGTGATCATCGGCATTATAGGAAGTTGTTGTCCCGGCTCTACGAGTTCTTCGAATTCTCGTCTTGCCTTGTCCATCTTCGGATAGATGACCTCTCTGAAACCTGTCACTGTGAATTCGTTTGGCCTGTATGGATCATTGATGACCCTTAACGCTCTGAGAGCAAGATCATAGTTTGAGGACGCAGTCTTGAGATAGAATCCTATGACTTCGTCTTTGTACCAGTCGCGGAAGGCTCGTTCTTTCTTGTGCCATCCCCAGCTGTCGAGGATGGTTCTGGTCCATTTCATGTGTTTGAAGATCCTCATCAGCCAGTTGTGGGCAAGCCACTGGGGCAGGTCGAACCTTAGTTGTTTGCCGAAGACCTCGAACTCGGGCCGGTTGATGTGCTCGTAAGTTATCTTGTCACCGTTCTCACCGTCAATATTGTACCGTATCTTGTCCCGGTCCAGTTTCTCGCCGTCAGTCAGCAGGTGTGGAGTGTAGATCTCGTCTTTGATCGCCATTACTTTGTGAAGGTCCAGCATTGCCGTTTTCGTTGCTGCGTAGCCCTTGTCTTCCCTGTCGTTCCTGAACACTTCGAGGATCTTGTCCACGTATTTCTCGGCATAGGGAAGTTCTCCCCACATTATGAGATCGTATACTCTCCGGGCAATCGCTCTGTTCGTATCCTCGTCGAGCCTCATCGTGGCAACAGTGCTCTCGACGAGTCGTCGGTATTCGTCCGCGACCGTTTTTCCGCGCCAGAACATCCAGTAGGAATGGGAAAGCTGCTTAGCTTTCATGTCGAGAACAGACTGGTAAGTTTCCTTCGCACCAAACAGAGTAAGGATACGCTCGTCCGCAACAATATTCTTGAATTCCAGAAGCTCCGGTTCGATGGCCATTTTTCGTCCGAGGCGTAGAGCCTCCATGTTTCTAGTTCGCTGGCTTGAAGGGACTGTTTCCAGTATAGCATCGATCAGATTCTGTTCGCGAACAGGTATCAGGCCCTTCTGGAAGGCGGCGCCCAAGAGGATCATGTTGGTGAAAAGCTTGCTTCCGAAATACAGTTCCGAAATCTCGCTAAGTCTTCCACCGAAATATTCGTCGGAGTTAGTGTGTCTTCGAATATTCTCCTCGGCGTCTGGAGGATAGTTCATCATCCCTGCCAGCATCGGGATAGTCGGGACCACCGTGGTGTTCACCACCGCAGTAGTGTGAACCTGGCTCGCGTATACTAGACTTCTCTCCGCCTCAAGCATGTCCACACCCATCAAGAGATCCGCCTTGCCGTTCGGGACGATGGTTGAGATCTTTGCCTTTCCATTCGAGTACAGTACGTGAGCTGAGACTGCTCCGTTTCGGATTGCAAGTCCTTTCTTATCGTTGAACCGGACGTGGTATCCTTCTTTGGTTCCAGCTCGAGCGAGAACTGACGACAATACACCTACGCCCATCCCACCTACGCCGCTGATGAAGATCTTCCAAGTATCAGTGAAACGGTGCGGAGTAGGCTGCGGAATATTCTCGAGCGAGATCTTCTTGACCCGTGACCTCGGCGGTTTGTTTCTAGTGACTATGACCTTCTCAAATGACGGGCAAGCCATGACCTTAGTGCAGTAAGTGTCCGATACACAAATCGACTGGTCAATCCCAATCTTTTCGCCATAGTCAGTGTTGATTATCGTAAGCCCAGGACAGCCAGTATTCTTCGTGCACTCGCGGCAGTTCTCGCATACTTCCTGCGAGATGTTGACGAATGTCTCTTTCTTGATGAAACCCTGTCTCTCAATGATCCTGTTTCTTTCTGAACGCTTTCTCTTGTGAAATGTGATGCCGCACTCTTTGTCGGCTATGATGACCTTGACGCCGGGTTTTTCGAAGACCTTGTCCAGTTCTTTCATGTACTTCTCTCGGTTTGAGGGAGGCATCTTCTTCACGTAGATCTGCCCTTGACCCATAGCTCGTACGATGCTCTCGATGTCTTGGGGGGTTGTCTTGTCGCCCATCAGGTTGTGGCCTGACTCCGGTGTCGGCTGGTGGCCTGTCATCGCAGTGTTCTTGTTGTCGAGAATGAGATAGAGGATGTCCTGTCCTTCTTTGATCGAGTTGGAGATGGCGGTCATTCCTCTCCAGAAAAACGTGGAGTCGCCCATCAGCGCGTACTGCTTGTTTGTCACGAACGGGTCCATACCGGCTCCCGCAGCACCGCCCAGGGCCATTGCCGTTAGGTTGTGCATTTCACCGAAGGGCGGGAGGAACGACATTGAGTA
>WNGH01007790.1_pt1 | contig 10166 bp, 8 predicted proteins | sample 5400631 | NCBI WGS metagenome assembly WNGH01 (sample SAMN13153373, study PRJNA577476) | soil metagenome | isolation source: 115 cm soil or saprolite under Garry oak tree replicate 1 | place: USA:California | collected 2016-06-15 | reverse complement strand
TGTTTCCCGGAAAGGCGGTGGTCGCGATCGACGGCGGCGCGCCACGGGTTCTTACGGTGGGCCAGAAGCCCGTGGAGGGCGTCAGCTTGATCTCGACCGACCGGGAGTCCGCGACGCTGCTCATCGACGGTCAGAAAAGGACGCTCGCAATCGGACAGCATCGGGCCGGTCCGGCTCCGGCCTCCTCGAACCAGAGCGCCACGCTCACCGCCGATTCGCGCGGACATTTCGTCGTCGATGGGCAGATCAACGGGGGGGCGGTGCGCTTTCTGGTCGATACGGGCGCCACGGCTGTTTCGCTCTCTTCGGACGACGCCAGCCGGCTCGGAATCGACTACCGCAAAGGCCGGCCCGGATTGATGGGCACCGCCAACGGCACGGTGGCGGCGTATCGGGTGAGGCTGGACACGGTGCGCGTCGGGGATATTGTCGTCAACAACGTCGATGCGGCCGTGGTGGAAGGCAACCACCAGATGCCGTTCGCGCTGCTCGGCATGAGCTTCCTCAACCGCACGGAAATGAAGCGCGAAGGCCAGACGATGGTGCTCATCCGCCGGTTTTAGCTGGCTCTATCCGGTTTTCGGTTGGGGAGGGGGTAATGGGGGAACCGTAGGGTTCCCCCATTCGTAACTTAGTTCTTACTCTTGTCCTTCTCGATCAGCGCGTAGGCGGAGTGGTTGTGAATGGACTCGAAGTTCTCGGACTCCACCCGGTACCACTCGATGCGCTTGTCGCGGTTGAGCTCCGCGGCGATGTCGCGAACCATATCTTCGACGAACTTGGGGTTGTCGTAGGCGCGCTCGGTGACGAACTTCTCGTCGGGCCGCTTGAGCAGGCCGTAGAGCTCGCTCGAGGCGTGCTCCTCGGCGTAATCGACCAGCTCCTCGATCCAGACGAACCCGTTGGTGCGCGCGGTGATCGTGACGTGCGAGCGCTGATTGTGAGCTCCGTAATCGGAGATTCTCTTGGAGCACGGGCAAAGGCTCGTCACCGGCACGACGACTTTCATCTTGAAGCACTTCTCGCCCTTGTCGATCTCTCCGACGAAAGTCACTTCGTAGTCCATCAGGCTCTTCACCTTCGAGATCGGCGCGGCCTTGTTGACGAAGTACGGAAACGTCATCTCGATGTGGCCGGACTGGGCTTCCAGGCGCTCGACCATCTCGTCCAGCATCAGCTTGAAGGTTTCCACGGAGATCTCGCGCTCGTGCGCGTTCAGGATCTCGACGAAGCGCGACATGTGCGTCCCCTTGAATTGGTGCGGCAGGCCGACGTACATGTTGAACGTCGCGATGGTGTGTTGCACTTCGCCCGAGCGCTCGGCGACGCGGACGGGATGGCGGATCGCCTTGATCCCGACCTGGTCGATGGCGAGCTTGCGCCTGTCCTCGGAACCCTGGACGTCGGGGATGGCAAGCGGATCGCGGATGTTCATGAAGAGCCTTTCGTCACGTTGGCTCAGGGTTAGAGGAGTTTAACATGCGCCCCGTTCCCCCTTTTTCAAGCCGCGCGCGGACGGCGGCGACGATGCCAGCCTTGCCCAGGCCGATCGAAGCGAGCAATTGGGCCTGGTCACCGTGATCGACGAAGCGGTCGGGCAGCCCCAGCTGAAGGAGCGGGGTGACGATGGCGCGCGCGGCGAGCGCCTCGGCGACGGCGCTTCCCGCGCCGCCCAGGACTGCGTTCTCTTCGACGGTGACGAGGAGCCCGTGCGTTCCCGCTAGCTCCGCTGCGAGATCCGCGTCCACCGGCTTCACGAAGCGCATGTCGACGACGGTTGCATCCAGTTCGTTGCCCGCCTCGAGCGCGGGCTTGAGCAGGCTGCCGAACGCGAGAATCGCCACGCCGCCTTTTCCAGCCGGACCGCGCCGCCGCACCACCCCTTTTCCGAGCGGCAGGGAGCGCATTTCCTTCACGATCGCTGACCCCGGGCCGCTGCCGCGGGGATAGCGCACCGCCGCGGGCCGGTCGAGCGCAAACGCCGTAGCGAGCATCTGGCGGCATTCGTTCTCGTCGCTCGGGGTCATCACGACCATATTGGGCACGCAGCGCAGATAAGTCAGGTCGAAGGCCCCGTTGTGCGTGGCCCCATCGCCGCCCACGAGGCCCGCCCGGTCGAGCGCGAACACGATCGAAAGGTTCTGGATGCAAACGTCGTGGATCAGCTGGTCGTAGCCGCGCTGCAGAAAAGTCGAGTAGATCGCGAGCACGGGCTTCAAGCCCTCGCAGGCAAGCCCCGCGGCGAAGGTGACCGCGTGCTGCTCCGCGATGCCCACGTCGAAATACCGGTCGGGGAATTCCTGCGCGAAGCGCACCAGTCCCGATCCTTCCCGCATCGCCGGGGTGATGCCGACCAGACGCGAATCGAGCCGCGCCATGTCGCACAGCCACTCGCCGAATACCTGCGTGTAGCTGGGCTTGCCGCCACTCGCCTTCTTGATGCCCTCAGCCGGGTCGAACTTGCCCGGACCGTGATAGAGCACCGGATCGGCCTCGGCGAGCTTGTACCCCTGGCCCTTCTTGGTCACCACGTGCAGGAACTGCGGGCCCTTCAGCTCCTTGATGTTCTTCAGCGTCGGGATGAGCGAGTCCAGATCGTGGCCGTCGATCGGACCGACGTAGTTGAATCCGAATTCCTCGAACAGGGTCGAAGGCACGACCAGGCCCTTGGCGTGCTCCTCCACCTTTCTCGCCAGCTCGCGAAGCGTCGGTACGCCGGCCAGAACCTTTTCGCCTGCTTTCCTCGCCGCGGCGTAGAAACGCCCCGACATGAGCCGCGCGAGGTAGCGGTTCAACGCGCCCACCGCGGGGGAAATCGACATGTCATTGTCGTTCAGGATCACGAGCAGATCGGTGTCCATCACGCCGGCGTTGTTGAGCGCCTCGAAAGCCATGCCGGCCGACATGGCGCCGTCGCCGATCACCGCTACGACGTGGCGCTTCTTCTCACCGGTATCGCCTTTCAGTTTCGCGCCCTGCGCCATGCCGAGCGCCGCGCTCACCGAGGTGCTCGAATGGGCGGTGCCGAAAGTGTCGTACTCGCTCTCGCCGCGGCGCGGGAAGCCCGAAATTCCCCCGCTCATGCGTATGCGGCCCATCGCCTCGCGGCGGCCGGTGAGAATCTTGTGCGGGTAGGTCTGGTGTCCCACGTCCCAGACGATGCGGTCGTAAGGCGTATTGAAGACGTGGTGCAGCGCGATGGTCAGCTCGACCGTCCCCAGATTGGAGGACAGATGGCCGCCGGTCTGGCTGACCGATTCCAGAATGAAGGTGCGCAGCTCGTCGGCGAGCCTCTGCAGCCCCCGCCGGTCCAGAGCTCGCAGTGCCGCGGGATCGTCGATGGTTTTCAGCAGCTCGTACGCCGCCGGATCGTATTCGGTCGATCCGGCCTTCGACCCCTTGCCGGGAAGATCCGCCTTTCCGATCGCGCTCATAAGGGCAAATTATCCCGCAAACCGGGAAAGCTTGTCCGAGGAGGACACGATTTTTCCGCAGCTAGAACTTGCGAAACACGATGAAATCGGCTAGCTCCGCGAGCCTCCGGGCGCCGCCGTGCAGCTCCGACAGCGCCGCCTGCGCCTCTTCGCGCAACTCCTCGGCGAGCGCCTTGGCGCGCGCGAGCCCGAGCGCCGAGACGTACGTCGGCTTGCTGTTCGCCGCGTCCTTGCCGACGGTCTTGCCGAGTGTCGCGGTCGAAGACTCCTGGTCGAGAACGTCGTCGACCACCTGAAAAGCAAGCCCCACGCATTTTGCATAGTGATCGAGGCGCGCAAGCTGTCCCGCGGAGAGAGCGCTCGAGCAACGCGCCCCGAGCGCGACCGACGCGCGGATCAGCGCGCCGGTCTTGTGGATGTGCATGTATTCGAGCTCGGGCACGCTCAGGGCCTGGCCCACGCCCGCGAGATCGATCGCCTGCCCGCCCGCCATGCCGCGGCTGCCGCACGCGACGGCGAGGATCTTCACCATTTCGACCTGAACCGCGGGATCATCGGAGAGACGGTGCTCGGCGAGCAGCTGAAACGCGAGCGACTGCAGGCTATCGCCCACGAGGAGGGCGGTCGCCTCGTCGAATTCGACATGGCAAGCCGGCTTGCCGCGCCGGAGAACGTCGTCGTCCATGCAGGGCAGGTCGTCGTGCACGAGCGAGTAGGCGTGAATGCATTCGACGGCGCAGGCTGCGATTTCGAGCCGCGCCGGGTCCGCGCGGGCCGGTTCGCCCGCGGTGGCTTCCCCGGCGGCAAACGCGAGCAAGGGCCGTATCCGCTTTCCTCCACCGAGCACCGCATAGCGCATGGCGTCATGCAGGCGCTGCGGCGCGATTCCTGCCGACGGGAGAAAACGCTCCAGCGCCGCTTCGACCCGAGCCTGGACCTTTGCCATCCAGGCGGTGAATTCATTCGTCGTCGTCGGCACCGGGGAAATTTTTCAGCGTGTTTTCTTCAAGCACCTTCACTTGCTGCTGCGCGCGGGCGAGTACCCCCTGGCAGTACTGAGCCAGCTCCAGGCCTCGCTTGTGTGCGGCAAGGGACTGCTCCAGAGTCAGCTTTCCGGACTCCATGCTGGCCACGATCTTCTCAAGCTCGGCGAGGGCGGCTTCAAAGCTCTCGGGTTGATCGGTCTTGGCGGATTTGGACATGGTGGAGAGGCCGCCCCGGGGGCGCCGTTCTGTCAGGAAACGGCAAAATAGCCCATGAGGAAAGGACGGTCAAATGAAGTCCTGCTGCCAACTCCGGCGGAAAATAGGATGCTCGGGCGCGAAAACCCCTGGTGCCTCCCGGAAAAAAGGTCTAGAATCGCGCGCATTTTTACGATTTACCGACCCAAAGGGAGCCCTCCCGCCGTATGTCCGACTTGCCCAGTTCGCGAAGACTTAAACCCAACACGCCGCAGCTTCCCGTTTCCTGGTACTTCGATCCGCAGCTCTTCGAGCTAGAGCAAAAGTTGCTCTTCGCGAACAGCCCGGGCTATGTCGGGCACGAGCTGATGGTGCCGAACGCGGGCGACTACCATACCCTCGCCTGGATGGATCACGGCAAGGTACTGGTCCGGAACGCGAGCGGCATCGAGCTCCTGTCGAACGTGTGCCGTCACCGCCAGGCGATCCTGCTCGAAGGCCGGGGCAACGCGCAGAACATCGTCTGCCCGCTGCACCGCTGGACCTACGACATGGGGGGCGAGCTGCTCGGCGCGCCGCATTTCCCTGAAAATCCCTGCCTCAACCTCGGCAAGACTCCTTTGCAGAACTGGCGCGGCATGCTGTTCGCTGGCAAGCGCGACGTGGCAAAGGACCTGGCCGGGTTCGCCAGCGCCGACGACTTCGATTTCTCCGGCTACATGCTCGACCGCGTCGAGATCCTGGAGTTCGAGCAGAACTGGAAAACCTTCATCGAGGTGTACCTCGAGGACTATCACGTGGTCCCCTACCATCCGGGACTGGGCAACTTCGTCACTTGCGACGATCTCAAGTGGGACATCGCCGAGGCCTATTCGGCGCAGGTGGTGGGAGTGAAGGACGGGTTTGCCAAACCGGGGACGCCGACTTACGCCAAGTGGCACGAGGCTCTCACCCGCTACACGGCAGGCAAACCCGCCAAGCAGGGCGCGATCTGGTTCCTGTACTACCCGAACGTCATGCTCGAGTGGTATCCCCACGTGCTGGTGGTGAGCACACTGCTCCCGCGCTCACCCACGCACACGACCAACGTCGTCGAGTTCTACTATCCCGAGGACATCGTGCTCTTCGAGCGCGAATTCGTCGAGGCCGAGCAGGCCGCCTACAGGGAGACCGCGATCGAGGACGACGAGATCGCCAGGCGCATGGACCGCGGCCGGCGCGCGCTGTGGGAGCGCGGCGAGAACGAGGCCGGCCCTTACCAGTCGCCGATGGAAGACGGGATGATGCATTTCCACGAACACATCAAGCGCGGGCTGGCTGGACAGATTTAAACCACAGGAAATTCAAATCCGGCGGCGATTCCGCCACGCCAAGCCGGGACGACGGGAGCAGGCACGGACGAGACCGGCGCCTGAGTTTTTTTAACTCACTTAAATTCCGGCTTCTCCTTCACATAAAACTTCTGGAGCAGCGGCCGGTAGCGCTCCATGATCTCCTTGTTGAGATGGATCGGCGGCTTTTGGTCCGGGGGCAGAAACGATTTGTACTGGACGTCGCCGATCTCTTTTTTGAAGCTGTCCTTGGCCTCGTCCACCAGGGCGGTATCGGCGAAGAAGTCGAGCGCCGAAGCGGCCAGGACTTTGGCCCCCGCGACGGCCCCCTTATGCGCGAGCGACGTGGCCGGGGCGACTCCCGCCGCCCAGTGGTGCGCCGGGATGCCGGGGATATTGGAGGGAAACGTCACCCGCCCAGCGGGAACGATCCAGGTCACTTCGCCGGAGTCGTTCGAGGAGGCGGTCTGGCGCGATTCGCGCAAACCTTCGACCTTGTGATACAGGCCGATGACCTTGGCGCCTTGCTTCTTCTGCAGCTCCTTCGCCAGGTTCTCTTCCTGCTCGCTCCACTTGGGCATGCCGACGAGCTCGATATTTTTTTGCGTCACCTCAGCCAGGGTTTTGTTGCCGCGCGTCGGCCAGATGGCGCTGAAGACCTGCACGCTCCATTCCGTGCCCGTCATCAAGGCTGCGCCCTGGGCGACTTTTTTTGCCTTTTCAAAGTTCGCCTGCGCCCTTTCGATCGACGTCTCCCTGAAGAACCACCATATTCTGGCCGTAGCGGGAATGACGTTCGGCTGATCGCCGCCGTAACTGATAACGCGGTGGCTCCGCTGGGTCGGCTCGAGATGCTCGCGCAGCTTGTCGAATCCCATGCTCATCAATTCGGCGGCGTCCACCGCGTCCCTGCCGAGCCAGGGCGCCGTGGCGGCGTGGGAGGTCTGTCCCTTAAAGGTGAATTCGGCGGAGATCAACGCGTATTGCCGGATGCCGTGCTCGGTTTTCAGCTCTTCCCCGATGTGGGTGTGAAACGCCACGTCCACGTCCTTGAAGTAACCGTCCCGGACGAAATAGGGGCGTGGGACCAGCAGTTCTTCCGCCGGGGCGCCGAAAACCTTGAGCGTGCCCTTCAGCTTGAACTCGTCCATCGCCTTTTTGATCGCGAAGGCGGCTCCGACCATGACCGCCGCGTTCACGTTGTGCCCCTCGGCGTGTCCGGGCGCTCCTTCGATCATCGGCTTGTGATCGGTCACGCCGGGAGTCTGCGAGTTTCCCGGGGTGGTGTCGTACTCAGTGTGCAGCGCGATGACCGGCGCGCCCGATCCGTAGGTCGCCAGGAAAGCCGTCGGCATCCCGGAGATTCCGCGCTGAACTTTGAATCCACCCTTTTCCAGGATCTCCGTCATGAGCTTGGAAGTCTCGAACTCCTGCATCCCGAGCTCGGCGAAATAGAAAATGTTGTTGCCCAGCAAAGCGATCGCTTTGGCGTTGTCGTCGACGACCTTGAAGGCGAATTTCTTTTGTGCAGGAACGTCCTGGGCGAACGCAGGGGCGACACCGCCCAGCACCCAAACTAGTGCCGAAAAAAGAGAAACCCGTCTGGCCGCCGCGGCCTTGGCGTTAAAAAGCATCTGTGATGCCTCCTGCCGGAAAATTGTCCCGAAAGTATATAACGGCGCGTCCCGCTGTCAAACGGCGGAGTCTTTTCTTTATCCGGCTGTTAGACTCGGACCGTTTCGACGAGGCCAAGGGACTAAGATAGCGGCATGATCCTCACCGCGCTGATCAGCACCGAAATCCTCGCACGGCAGCTTGCCGATCCCGATTGGGTGTCGTTCGACTGCCGGCATGATCTCGCCGATCCCGCCCACGGGCGCGCGGACTACGAAAAGTCGCACATACCCGGCGCACGATTCCTGCATCTCGACGAAGATCTCTCAGGACCGAAGACCGGGAAGAACGGCCGGCACCCCCTGCCCGATCCAAGCACGCTTGCGGAAAAGCTCGGACGAGCAGGAGTCGATTCGAGAAAGCAGGTCGTCGCGTACGACGCTCAAGGGGGCATGGTCGCGTCGAGACTGTGGTGGTTGCTGCGCGCTCTGGGCCATCTGCCCGTCGCCGTGTTGGACGGCGGCTGGAACCAATGGATCTCCGAAGGGCGAGCGCAGAGCGCCGAGGTGCCGCGGCCGCAAGCGACGCGATTTTCGGGGAAGATAGCAAACAGCAGCTGGGTCAGTGCCGATCTGGTGCGCTCCAGGCTCGACGACCCTGGCATGCTGCTCGTCGACGCGCGCGCGCCGGACCGCTTCCGCGGACAGAACGAAACACTCGATCCCGTGGGCGGGCGCATTCCCGGCGCGCGCAACCGGTATTTCCGTGACAACCTCGACGCGAGCGGGCGTTTCAAATCACCCGAAGAGCTAGAACGGGAGTTCGGTACCGTACTCGGTGCCGCGGGCGCGGAAAATGTCGTGAACTACTGCGGCTCCGGGGTTTCAGCCTGCCACAACCTCCTCGCAATGGAGGTCGCCGGCCTGCGCGGAGCGCGCCTCTATCCCGGTTCATGGAGCGAATGGTGTGCCGATCCCTCGCGGCCGGTCGAAGCGGGTGAGCCGAGAGCGGAGAGGCGCTGAGCGCCCCGATGGGCTCCACATGGGTCGCCGATGCAGTTCTCGTCGTGCACGTCCTCTTCGTGTTGTTCGTGGTCGGCGGCTTCGCCCTGATTCTCGCCGGGGCGGGGCGATGGGACTGGGTGCACAACCGCGCGTTTCGCATCGCGCATCTCGCCGCGATCGTGTTTGTCGCCGTCGAGACCCTGCTCGGCTTCACCTGTCCGCTGACCCTCTGGGAGGACGTGTTGCGCTCCACCGGGCGCGAGGAGCGGAGCTTTGTCGGCCGCTGGCTGAGGTGGCTGCTTTACTATGACCTTCCGGAGTGGGTCTTCGCAGTGGCCTATGCCTCTTTCGCGCTGGCGGTGATCGCGTGCTGGCGCGCGGTGCCGCCGCGCCCTCGTTCAGGGCGCTCGCGTAACGCGCTATGATCTCGAAACCCTTTCCGGTCGCGCCTCGATGAAGCAATACCTCGATCTCATGCGTCACGTGCTCGATCACGGGCACAAGAAAACCGACCGCACCGGAACGGGCACGCTGTCCACGTTCGGCTGGCAGATGCGATTCGACCTGGCCCCCGGCTTCCCGCTCTTGACCACCAAGAAAGTCCATCTCAAGTCGATCGTCTACGAGCTGCTCTGGTTCCTCAAGGGCGACACCAACGTGCGCTGGCTGCAGGAGCGCGGCGTCACGATCTGGGACGAATGGGCCGATGCCGACGGCGAGCTCGGGCCGGTGTACGGCTCGCAGTGGCGCAGCTGGCCCTCGGCCGACGGGGGCGCGATCGATCAAATCGCGCAGGTCGTAGGCTCGATCAGGACGCGGCCGGATTCGCGCCGCCACATCGTGACTGCGTGGAACCCCGCCGAGATCGATAAGATGAAACTGCCCCCGTGTCACGTCCTCTTTCAGTTCTACGTGGCAGATGGACAGCTTTCTTGCCAGATGTATCAGCGCAGCGCCGACATTTTCCTCGGCGTGCCGTTCAACATCGCTTCCTACGCCCTGCTCACGCTGATGGTGGCGCAAGTCTGCGGCTTGAAGCCGGGCGAATTCGTGCACACGCTCGGCGACGCCCACCTCTACCTCAATCATTTGGAACAGGCAAAAGAGCAGCTCGCGCGCTCGCCGCGGCCGCTTCCGCGAATGCGGCTCAACCCGGCGGCGAGGGACGTCTTCGGGTTCCGCTACGAGGATTTCACCCTCGAGGGCTACGACCCCCACCCCGCGATCAAAGCTCCGATCGCGGTCTAGTCGACGGCCGTGCGCTCGGGCGCCGGGCGGCGTAGCAGCGCCGCTTCACTCGCCGCTTCCGAGGGCGGCTGGGAAGCAGGCAGCGGCACCGCAGTGCCGTCGATCGGAGCTCTCAGTACATCCCGGCCCGTTTCCTTTCCCGAAGCGTCGCGGTAGACCAGCTCGTTCGTGTCGAAATCGTACTCGGGATGACGGGCGTCATTCCACTGGTTGAGGAACACCATGTAGAAGGGTACGAAGAGGCCCTGGCGCGGCTCGCGGTGCTGCAGGGCGAACACGAATTCGGGCTGCTCTCTGACCGCGAATCCGCTGTGGCAATGCTGCACCCAGACGTAGTCGCCGAGCACGATCAGC
>WNGH01010796.1_pt1 | contig 10167 bp, 9 predicted proteins | sample 5400631 | NCBI WGS metagenome assembly WNGH01 (sample SAMN13153373, study PRJNA577476) | soil metagenome | isolation source: 115 cm soil or saprolite under Garry oak tree replicate 1 | place: USA:California | collected 2016-06-15 | reverse complement strand
GCGCTGGCTCTCGCTCTTCCTCGGCGTCGCAGGGACGTACCGCCAGAACGACAGCGTCGACGTCGTCTACGACGCGGGCGGCCGGCGGGTGGTCGCGTCGGGCCTGCCGTTGATTCCGGACTGACCCTGGCTCAACCGGGCGTGTCCCCGTGCCAGACACCGGGACCTGGTTGCCAGGGACGGTCCCGTGCCATCCTTGACTTCTCGCCCGCGGTCTCGTTTTATCGTTCTACGAAAGCGAGGGGAGTGGGTTTGAGCAGGCAGGCGGTCGAATCCAGCGCGAGGGTTGCACCAGACGCACCCGTCCCGTCGGCGGGTACACCGGCCGTTCGCGCGGAGGCGATTCGCAAGAGCTTCGGCGACAACGTCGTCCTCGACGCAGTCGACCTCACCGTCGGCGCCGGGCAGGTACTCGTCGTCATCGGGCCGAGCGGGAGCGGCAAGAGCACGCTGCTTCGCTGCATCAACCTGCTCGAGCCGATCGACAGCGGCCGGATCTTCTTCGAGGGCCAGGAGATCACTGCGAGGGGAGTCAAGGTCGACCAGGTTCGCCAGCGGATCGGGATCGTCTTCCAGCAGTTCAACCTCTTCCCCCATCTGAAGGTGATCGACAACCTCACGCTGGCCGCGCGACGCGTGGGCAAGGTACCGCGGGCCGAGGCCGGGTCGCGCGCGCTCGAGCTACTGAAGCTCGTCGGCCTCGAGGACAAGGCCCGTCAATACCCGCATCAGCTCTCCGGCGGGCAGCAGCAGCGGGTCGCGATCGCCCGCGCCCTGATGATGGCGCCGCACGTGATGCTCTTCGACGAGGTCACGTCGGCGCTCGATCCCGAGCTCGTCGGCGAGGTGCTGATCGTGATGCGCGACCTGGCCCGCAGCGGGATGACGATGATCGTCGTCACGCATGAGATGCAGTTCGCCCGCGACGTGGGCGACCATCTGATGTTCATCGACGAGGGCCGGATCGTCGAGCAGGGAAAGCCGGCCGACGTGCTCGACCACCCCAAGGAGGAACGAACGCTGCGTTTCCTGCGCCGCTCGCTCCAACTGGCCGAGTCGCTCGAAGAGCTCACCGTCGGAGAAGTCGAAAGCCACGAAGAAGGAGGCAGGGAATGAAGAAGCTCCTAACCGCGGTCGGGGTCGCCACCCTGATCGCCGCTGCGAGTGCAGCATGGACGCTGGCCGCGCCGGCAGGCACCGGCAGGACGAAGGCGGAAAAGTCGGCTCACGCCTTGCCACCGCTGCCCGCCACCGTGAAGAGCCGAGGCAGGTGGGTGATCGGCGTCAAGTGCGATTTCCCGCCGTTCGGCTACATCACCGCGAGCGGTAAGAACGCCGGTTACGACGTCGAGGTGGCGAAGGCCTTTGCGCGGCTCGCCTTCGGCAAGGGAAGCCGTGTCAGCTACGTCTGCGTGACGACGCCGAGCCGCATCCCGACGCTGCAGTCGAAGCGGGTCGACATCATCATCTCGACGCTGACGTTCACCAAGGCCCGCGCCCAGGTGATCGACTTCTCGGTCCCGTATTACGGGGCAACGGGGCGGTTGCTCGTCCCCAACAACTCCAACATCAGCAAGCTGAGCGACATGTCGGGGAAGACGATCTCGACGACCCGCGGCTCGATCTACGACCGCTGGCTGAGCAACTGCTTCAAGAACACGAAGGTGATCCTGACCGACACGACGAGCTCCGCGCTCCTGGCGGTGCAGGACAGGCGGGCGGCCGGATTCATGTTCGATGACGCCTTCCTCGTGGGCGTCGCGGCCAACGATCCGAACACGAAACTACTGGCAAGCAGGTTCCTGGCGATCCCCTGGGGAATCGGGATCCGCAAGGGCGAGAGCGACATGAGGGCGTGGGTGAACTCGCGCGTCAAGCTGATGAAGAAGCGAGATCAGTTCTGGGCGATCATGCAGCACACGATCCCGCGGCGGTTCTACGCGACCTTCAAGAAGAACGTGCCTCGCCCGACGAACACGCTCAAGTACCCGACGGGCGCCGATCCCGAGACGATCTGCTCGTAACGACCACTAGACGGAGTGGCCGCGTCTCAGGCGGCCACTCCGTCAGTCGCACATGAGCCTCATCGCAAGCTTCGAGTGGTCCTTCATCTGGGAGAACCGCGGCGTCTTTCTGGACGGCCTCTGGGAGACCTTGAAGGTCTCAGCGATCGGAGTTGTGGGCGCTTTCGGCGTCGGGGTCGTGCTGGGGGCCGCGCGCGCACACCGTGTTCCCGTCGTGAGCCAGCTCGCCGCGGTCTATGTCGAGGTGATCCGGAACACGCCGATTCTCGTCCAGGTCTTCTTCGTCTACTTCGGGCTCAGCGAGCCCCCGTTCAACATCAGGCTGCCGGCGTTCACGGCGGCCTGGCTGATGCTCGTGATCTGGGGCGGCGCCTTCAGCACGGAGAACTTCCGCGCCGGCTTCGAGGCGGTGCCCTATCGCTACCGCGAGGCCGGACGTGCTCTGGGTTTCGGCCGCCTCACGACCTTCCTGAACGTCACGCTGCCGATCGGGGGTCGGATCGCGCTCCCGTCCTCGATCAACACGTCCATCTCCGTACTCAAGAACAGTGCGCTGATCGGGCCGGCGATCAGCCTGCCTGAGCTCACGTACCAGGCGTACAGCCTCGAGAGCGTGAGCTTCCGGGCGACAGAGATCTACTTCACGCTCGCGCTCATCTACCTCGCCGTCGTTTGGGTCCTCTCGGGGCTGATCCGGGCTCTCGAGGCCAGGCTCGCCCTGCCTGAAGCCCGGCGGGTCCGGACCCGCCGGCAGCAACGGTTCCAGGAGGCCGTGTAGATGCCGGCTTGGGCGGGACCCGTCGTCCGGTACATCATCGAGACCGGGCTGCCGTTCACGCTCAAGATCGCCGGGGCCTCCGTCGTCGGCAGCGCGGTGATCGGGATCGTCCTCGGCACCCTGCTCACGATTCGTTTCCTGCCGCTGCGTTCGTTGATCCGGCTCTACATCGAGGTCTGGCGAGGGTTGCCGCTGATCGTGACCCTGTTCCTGATCGTGTACGCGCTGCCGCAGACGACCTTCCACCTCACCTTTCAGCCCTGGGTCGGCGCCGCCATCGGCCTGACGCTCTGGGGGAGCGCCCAGGTGGCGGAGGCGACGAGAGGCGCGGTCGAGTCGATCCCGCGCGAGCAGCACGAGGCCGCTTCGGCGCTCGGCTTCGGCTGGCTGGGCAGGCACGTCTTCATCGTGCTTCCTCAGGCCGGGCGGCGCCTGCTGCCGCCGCTCGTGAGCTTGCTCGTGAACGTGATCCAGAACACGACGCTGGCCTCGCTCGTCGGCGTCACCGAGATCCTGTTCGCGGCGAAGCAGCAGGTCGAGCGCCTCGCAGCACCTCCGCCGGCCGGTCTTCTCCAGCAGCACGGATTCGCGATCTACGGCGCGGTGCTGGTCTTCTTCTTCGTTATCTCGTTTCCACTGACTCGCTTGGCGGCCTATCTCGAGCGTCGGCTGGTCTAAGGCGCTCGCTCGCGACGCCGACCCAGAGGGCGTCCGGGCTTCGCCCGGGCGTCCGTCTAATCCCGGGTGGCAAGGCCGGAACGGATTCGTCCTTCTGAAACCGACTTCTCTGCAGCACTCGCTCCGTTCGAGTCGGCTAGGCGGAGCCGCATTCGCGTCCCCCCGCCCTCTGCGCGCTCGGCGTCGACGCGGCCGCCGTGCGCCTCCGCCACCTGCTTCACGATCGCGAGCCCTAGGCCCGAGCCCGGGAGCTTGCGGGCGGCCGGCGCGCGGTAGAAGCGGTCGAAGACGTACGGTAGGTCGTCGTCTTCGATGCCGGGCCCGTGGTCGCGCACGATCACCTGCCCGTCGCCGACCATGATCTCCACTTTTCCGCCGGGCGGGCTCCACTTCGCGGCGTTGTCGAGCAGGTTCGAGACCGCCCGGGCGATCGTGTTCGGAACTCCGTGCAGCTCGGTGGGCTGGAGGTCGGACACGAACTCCACCTGCGGGAAGTCTCGCTGCGCTCGCGCCACCACTTCTTCGACGAGCAGGTCGAGACGGACGTCCTCGGCCTGCTGCGGCTGCGTCTCGCCGCGCGCGAGCTCGACGAGCTCGGTTACGAGCGCGGTCATCTCGGAGAGCTGGCTGACGACGTCGTTGAGCAGCTTCTCCCGCTCGTCGTCCGCCATGTTCCGGTCCCGAGCGAGCACCTCGATGTTCGTGCGCAGGCTGGTCAGCGGCGTTCTCAGCTCGTGAGAGGCATCCGAGACGAGCTGTCGCTTGGCGCGGTCGGACTCCTCGAGCGCCGCGAGCATTGTGTTGAAGCTCGCAGCCAGCCTGCTGAGCTCGTCCTCGCCGGTAGCCTCGATCCGCTCGGAGAGATCGCGGGTTTCGGCCACCTTCTCGGTCGCCCTGGTCAGCCGGCGAACCGGCGCAAGCGCCGCCTGGGAGACCACGAGGCCGAGGCCGCCGGCGATCGCGATTCCCCCAGCCGCAATCAGGATCAGGAAAATCGTTATTCGGCCCAGCGTGTGGTTGACCTCGCCGAGCGATCTCGCGACTTGCAGTGCGTACTGGTTGCCGTGCTCGTCCTGGACCGGAATCGTGAAGACCCGTACTTCCTCGCCGCCGATGCGCGCGTCGCTAAAGCTTGAACCCGGCCGGCCCTTGGCGGCGGCGAGCGCATCGTCGTTGGGTGGAAGCTTCCCGGCATCTGACAGCGTGCGGTATGTGTGACCGCTCGCGTCGACGACCTGGACAAAGTCACCGCTGCCGAATCCAAGTGGCCCGCCAACGTCGAGAATGCGCTGTCCGCCAGCGATCACCTCGAGATGCGGCGGAGGCCCGTTTTCAATCTGCCTGGCCCGCGTCGTGAGGGCGCTGTCGACCTGTCCACGCAGCTGGTTGCGGACGACGAGAAAGACGACCAGGGAAGCGGCCAGGATCGCGAACGCGACCGCCGCGGCCGCGACGAGGGTCAGACGGGTGCGAAAGCTCACGGCTCTCGCAGTGCGTAGCCGACGCCGCGTACCGTCTGGATCAGGCGCGGCTTGCCGCCTGCCTCGGTCTTCCGGCGCAGGTAGCCGATGTAGACGTCGAGCGAATTCGACGAGAGGCCGAAGTCGTAGCCCCAGACGCGCTCGAAGATCAACGAGCGCGTGAGCACCTGCCGCGGGTTGAGCATGAAGAGCTCCAGCAGCGAGAACTCCGTGCGCGTCAGCTCGATTGGCTCGACGTCCCGCTTGACCTCCCGGGTCGCCGGATCGAGCTCGAGGTCGGCGAAATGAAGTGTCTCTCCCGAGCCGTTCGTCGTCCGCCGCAGCAACGCGCGCAGTCGGGCGAGCAGTTCCGCGAGCGCGAAGGGCTTCACGACGTAGTCATCCGCACCGGCATCGAGGCCGGCGACACGCGCTTCGACCTCGTCGCGCGCCGTCAGCATCAGGATCGGAATCCTGTTGCCCGCGCCGCGCAGCCGGCGTGCGGTCTCGAGCCCATCGACGTTCGGCATCAGCACGTCGAGGACGATCGCGTCCGGCTGGACCTCGCCGATATCGAGCCGGTACAGCGCTTCAGCACCGTCGGCTGCGAGCTCGACGTCGTAACCCTCGAGGGCAAGCGCGCGCCGCAGCGACTCGCGGACGGCCGCTTCGTCGTCGACGACGAGGATCTGGGCGCTGTTCATGCGCACATTGTTGCGTGAAAGATTGAGAGGCGGCTAAGAGCCGTGGACCCCAGTTCTTGTCCCTGGCGGCTAACCCGCGGCCGCCAGGAGGCCGGCCGCGGGCTCGCCGCTATCCGCAGGGATCGGGGAAGGAGTCACACGACGCCAGGTTCGCACGCGAATCTGAGAAACCCCTAAGACGGCTGTAAGAAGTCTCTGAAGCCGTGTCTGCGGATTCTTAGGAGCCTCTTAGCCGTCCCTCATCGGGCTCTTACGCGTGACTGGTCTGATGCGGCGACACGGCAATTCGAATCAGCTCGAAAGGAATCCGAAATGCTTCAGAAGCGCACGCCCATTCTGATTGCAGCCGCCGCCCTCGTTGCCGGCGCCGGGGCCGGCGCCGGCAGCTATGCCGCCTTCGGCACGGACGGCGCCAACACGACAACGGTCCAGCAAACCGTCGCGGCGGGTTCCCCGGCCTCCTCGACGAAGACGATGTCGGTCAACGGCGTCTACAGGGCAGCCCGCGACGGCGTGGTCGAGATCACGGTGACGACCTCCGGAGGCTCCAACAACAACTCGCCCTTCCCCGGCTCGGGCTCGCAGCAATCGCAGGCTCAGGGCTCAGGCTGGGTCTACGACAGCTCAGGCCACATCGTCACGAACGACCATGTGGTCGCAAACGCGACCTCGATCTCGGTCATGTTCAGCGACGGCTCCAAATACAGCGCCAAGGTCGTCGGTACCGATGCCTCGACCGACCTCGCGGTCCTGAAGGTGAACGCGCCTTCGAGCAAGCTGCACCCGCTCACCCTCGGCGACTCGAGCAAGCTCGCAGTTGGAGACGGCGTCGTCGCGATCGGCGCCCCGTTCGGGCTCGACGAGACGGTCACGACCGGAATCGTCAGCGCGCTCGACCGCGACATCAGCTCGACGAACAACTTCACGATCTCGGGCGCGATCCAGACTGACGCCGCGATCAACCATGGCAACTCGGGTGGCCCGCTGCTGAACATGTCGGGCCAGGTCGTCGGCATCACGACGCAGATCGAGAGCGACTCCGGCGGAAACGAAGGCGTCGGCTTCGCGGTTCCCTCGAACACGATCTCGACGGTCGCTTCGAAGCTGGTCAGCGGCCAGACCGTCCAGCATCCCTATCTCGGCGTCTTCGTCCAGACGCCGGCGAACCGAAGCGGAGCTGAGGTCGCTCAGGTCAAGAGCGGCTCTCCCGCCGCCGATTCCGGGCTGAAGGCCGGCGACGTGATCACCTCTTTCGGAGGCGAGACGATCCAGAGCCCGGACGACCTCACCGCCGCGGTGGCTGCCAAGGCCCCGGGGAACAAGGTCTCCGTCACGTACGTTCGCAACGGGACGACGAAGACCACGCAGGTGACGATCGGTACCCGCCCGTCGTAACGAGCTTCTCCCCACAGAAGCGCGCCTCTCCCCTCACACCCGCACGGCGCGCAAATGAAAGTGACGGCCGCCTCCTCAAGGGCGGCCGTCGCGATTCTGAGGCAGGCATCTCTGGTCCCCGGCTCTTGATCCCTCGTTCGAGTGAATTGAGTTGTGTTCTCACCCGAACCTCGCTATCTCCAAAGGTAGGGGTAGGTTCGGCGCGACGGAGCGAGGGGGAACGCAACCGGTCTGCGCTCGAAGATCTCCCAGTGAGAGAACAGGCGGGGCCCCGCTGCGGCGAGGGCCTCGCCGCCTACCCCACAGAACTAATCGAGCACCTCGTCGAGCACGCGGAGCCCTTCGTCGAGCTCGTCGCGGGTGATCGTCAGCGGCGGCGCGACGATGATCACGTTCCAGTGGGTCATCAGGTAGAGGCCGCGTTCCATCGCCGCCTTCGCGAGCTTCGCAACCGGGGCAAACGCCTCCCCGGTGGCATTGAACGGAACGAGCGGCTCGCGCGTCTCACGGTCGCGCACCAGCTCGATCCCCCAGAAGAGCCCCTTGCCGCGCACCTCGCCGATCGACGGGTGCCGCTCCTGCAATTGGGGCAGTTCCTGGGCCAGCACCTCGCCCATCGCGGCCGAGTTCTCGACGATGCCCTCCTCCTGGAACGCCTCGATCGAGGCGATCGCCGAGGCGCACGCGAGCACGTGGCCGGAGTACGTCAGCCCGCCCGCGAAGTACTTGTCGCGCACCCAGTCGGCGATCTTCTCGCCGATCACCATCGCGCCGAGCGGGACGTACCCTGAATTGATCCCCTTCGCGACCGTGAGGATGTCCGGAACGACGTCCCAGTGCTCGCAGGCGAACCACTTGCCGGAGCGACCGAAGCCGGCCATCACCTCGTCGCAGATCAGCAGGATCCCGTGCCGGTCGCAGACCTCGCGGATCGACTGGAGGTAGCCGTCAGGCGGAACGATGATTCCGTTCGTGCCGACGATCGTCTCGAGGATGACGGCGGCGACGTTCTGCGGGCCTTCGTACTGGAGGATCTCCTCTAGGTGCGGGCCGCCGGTGCAGACCGGGCACGGATCCGGATGGCCAGCTGGGCAGCGGTAGGTATACGGGTCGAGCATCCGAACGACCCCGGGAATCCCCGGCTCGGCCGGCCAGCGACGAGGGTCGCCGGTGAGCGTGATCGCGCCCGCGGTCGCACCGTGGTACGAGCGGTATCGCGCGACGATCTTGTTGCGGCCGGTGTACCAGCGGGCGAGCTTGATCGCGTTCTCGTTCGCCTCGGCCCCGCCGTTGGTGAAGAAGGACATCGTCAGGTCGCCGGGAGTCACCGTTGACGAGCTGCGAGGCGAAGTCGAGGTAGCGGTTGCCGTCGGCATCCCAGAAGTAGCGGCCCTCTCCGCCGGTGACCACGAGCGGCGAGATCTGGTTCTGCACCGACCAGGAGTGCAGGACGTATTGCTGGTCGAGCTCTTGGATCCGCTTTGTGTCGAGGCCTTGATCGACCGCCATGTTTCGATCCTAACGCGGGGGCGCTAGGCTGGCCCAGGACGAAGGAGGACGGATGACGGAAGTAGTGGAAGCCCCGGGCGCGGAGAGCGCGCAAGAGCTAAAGCGGATCACCCATTGGATCAACGGGACATCGGTGGCCGGCGAGCCGGGCCGCAGCGGCCCAGTCTACAACCCGGCGGCGGGCATCCAGACGGGCGAGGTCGATTTCGCCTCCGCGGAAGAGGTCGATCGCGCCGTCCAGGCTGCGAATGAGGCCTTTGCCTCCTGGCGCGCTGTCTCGCTCTCGCGCAAGACTGAGATCTTCTTCCGCATCCGCGCACTCGTCGACGCGCACCGTGAGGACATCGCCAAGATCCTCACGGCCGAGCACGGCAAGGTGCTCTCGGACGCGAAGGGCGAGGTCGCGCGCGGACTCGAGGTGATCGAGTTCTGCTGCGGGATTCCGGAGCTCTTGAAGGGTGGCTTCACCGAGCAGGCCTCGACCGGGATCGACGTCTATTCGATCCGGCAGCCGCTCGGCGTCTGCGCGGGGATCACGCCGTTCAACTTCCCGGCCATGGTCCCGATGTGGATGTGGGCGCCGGCGCTCGCCTGCGGCAACACGTTCGTCCTCAAGCCGTCCGAGAAGGACCCGTCTGCGTCGATCTACACGGCTGAGCTGCTGAAGGAGGCCGGTGTCCCGGACGGCGTCTTCAACGTCGTCCACGGCGACAAGGTCGCGGTCGACGCGATCCTCGAGCACCCCGAGATCGCCGCAGTCTCGTTCGTCGGCTCGACGCCGATCGCGCGCTACGTCTACGAGACGGGCACGTCACATGGGAAGCGCGTGCAGGCGCTCGGCGGCGCGAAGAATCACATGATCGTCCTGCCCGACGCCGATATCGACATGGCCGCCGACGCGGCCGTCTCGGCGGGCTACGGCTCGGCGGGCGAGCGCTGCATGGCGGTCTCGATGCTGGTTGCGGTCGGCGACGCGGGCGACGAGCTCGTTGGGGCGATCAAGGAGCGCCTGCCGAAGGTGAAGGTCGGCGACGGAATGAGCCCGGACTCCGAGATGGGCCCGCTCGTCACGCGCGAGCACCGCGACAAGGTGGCCTCGTACATCGACCGCGGGCGAGAGGAAGGCGCCACGGTGGTGGCGGACGGCCGCGAGACGACCCCCGAGGGCGACGGTTTCTGGCTCGGCGTCTCGCTGCTCGACAACGTCAAGCCCGAGATGGACGTCTATAAGGACGAGATCTTCGGGCCGGTGCTCGGAATCACGCGCGTCGACACCTACGACGAGGCTGTCCAGCTCGTGAACGAGAACCCTTACGGCAACGGCGTCGCGATCTTCACGCGCGACGGCGGCGTCGCCCGCCGGTTCCAGTTCGACGTCAAGGCCGGGATGGTCGGCGTCAACGTGCCGATCCCGGTGCCCGTCGCGTACTACTCGTTCGGCGGCTGGAAGAGCTCGCTCTTCGGCGACCTGCACATCTACGGGCCCGAGGGGATCCAGTTCTACACGCGCGGCAAGGTCGTCACGTCGCGCTGGCCCGACCCGGCGACGTCCAAGGTCGACCTGGGCTTCCCGCAGACTCGGTGAATATCGGCGTCGCGCTGTTCGACGGCGCCGAGGA
>WNGH01013395.1_pt1 | contig 10168 bp, 8 predicted proteins | sample 5400631 | NCBI WGS metagenome assembly WNGH01 (sample SAMN13153373, study PRJNA577476) | soil metagenome | isolation source: 115 cm soil or saprolite under Garry oak tree replicate 1 | place: USA:California | collected 2016-06-15 | reverse complement strand
GTCAAAAAGCGCACATGGGCAGCGTTTACCCTTCGATCCTCGAAGGATCTAGTTCCATTCATGGAGCTCGTGAGGGCAAAATACGACATGATCAACCAAGAGTCCACGGGCAAACAGGAAGAGCAGCGCCCTGTAGCATTCTAGTCGACCGCACCAACCCCCCTCACCAACTGATGCCAGCGCAGTAGTCCTACTTGAAGCCAAACCGCGGCGAGACAAATACGTGTCAGTCTAACTTCAGATAGATCCGGCACTTTCCCTGTTGTTCAGCGTGGTCGAGCAGGAGGTCCCTTGATCGGCTGAGGCTTCGGCCTATTCTCACTCGATTCCGCGCTCTGTAATATGTGATGCTCGGCCAATAGGTCGAAAAACCGTTTCTTCAACAGTCTGAGGCGCGAAACTCGGAAGACGAATCCTCTCGTCCGGTCGATCTGGAATGGCACGGAGTCTGACGAGATTCGTCTCCTCTCCATCTTTAGAACCGTGAGAAATCGATGCGATTTTCCTCTAGATCGGACAATACTAAGTTCGATAACGCCATCGGCCATTGTCTTGAGCTTCGCTGCAGCGTCTTCAGGAATCGCGCCCTTTGAAGCGGTCTCTATGAACAATCCACCAGTCTTCTTCACCTTCGCACCGACAGTCTGGATGAAAATGAATGCCTGTTTCTCATCAACCCCGTTGAAAATTGGGGTTAGCGAGTCCAGCACGACCGTCACAGGGCCTCCTTTCGTCTTGGCGATGAAGGACGTGATCTGGATATTTAGCTCAGTGAGGTCCGACGGATCCTTGATGGCACCCTCGCCCTGACCCGCCAAACCAGAATAGCAGTCAATGATCTTCAGACGGCCCTTTCTGAGATGAGAGATAATGTCCCAACCAAACTCTGTCATTCTGGCTTGAACATCTTCAGGAAACGCGTCATACGATAACAGAGCACATAATCGGCCTGATTCCAACTCGTCATGAAGCAGTTGGTAGGAGAGTATCGTCTTCCCGCTCCCCGCGTCTCCTAGGAGGAGCATGCTTGCGCCTCTCGGTAACGGGCCTCCAATCATCTGCTCTAAGTGCTGGAATCCTTCGAGGGAAGTATCAAACCGTTTTGCTGTAATAATGCCCCCCAACACAGCCACGATTCCTGCGACCACGAAGGGCCAGTAACCTAGGGGGGACGTTACAATTTGCAATGGAAGAGAGGTTGCAAGGCCTGGTCCAGTATTTCCGAATCCATCGTTAATGCTGTTGGCACTTACAATCAGGGTCCATGTGCCGCCTGGGTCGAAGGTGGAGACTGGGTAGCCTGTTGATGTATAGAAGCCGCCACCGTTGAGTTCGCCATCATACGCGGCGGTCAGATTCGCGACCAAATTTCCCGAAGAATTCCTGAGACCGACGGAGTATTGTCCAGTTGTTAGGGAACACTGTCCAGGTGTCGAAGGGTAACATGAAGAGTATCTTATACTAAAGAATGCGAAGATTTTATCCCCTGGCGAAAAATTGGTTGTTGGGGAACCTCTTGAGTCGTAAGTTGACAGGGAGTAGACGATCAGGTCATTTTTCGTAATCATGACGGTAACTGGTGAACCGGTGCCGGAGTTTCCCTGATTGTCGCTTGCATAAGCGATTATCGTCCATGGCCCCAATGGGTCTGAGTATGAAACTGGATAGTATAATGTGTAGACGCCAAACCCTGTCTGAGAGAGGGATACGTTCAGTTTTGATGGATTCAAAACATGAACGGTCGCTGACGTGTCAGGACCACTGACAGAAGAAACGGACACGCTTATTGATGCGGTCTGCCCTCTCTGTACGATACTTCCCGCTACAGGCTGGGAGGTTACCAGGGTCAGCATTGAACTAACTGTGAACTGCCCGCTCTGTACCGTTCCGACGTTTGATGGAGACGTTTGATTGACGAATACATTGTACACCCCTGCAACATCTGTTCCTACTGTTCCGCTACTAGCTGTCCAAGTCGGACTCGGATAAGTGATGGGTTGAGTGCTGCCTGCTCCTATGTTGTTGGTTTGTAAAGGGGTTGATATTGTGGCGTTTCCGTTTCCGTTGGGTTTCACGACTTCAAATAGAATTGTGTAAGCCGTATTCCTAGATCCCCCCGAGAGGCTCAAGGTAATTGTGATGATTGTCCCAAGGCTTACAGGGGTGCTCGGGCTAATCGACAAAGTGTACGATGCGGCTGCTACAGTTGGTAAAGTGGCCATGGCTACAGCTAGCGCTATGATCAAGCATGGAACCGTTGAACGCAATCTCATTAGTTCCTAATCTCGGCTATACACTGCATTCTCTACGTTCGAGCTGAGAATGGGTGCCGCGGAAGCATTGTGTTACCCGGCGAGATTTGCGAGAGGAACACCAACGCCGAAGACAAGACGCTCACGCGAGCCCGGACGCGTACAGCCAATGCGTGAATGTCAACGAGTCTCGTTCGGGGAACGGTCGAGGGTTCAAATCCCTCCGGGCCCGCCACAACTAATTTGCGGATCGCATCCCCTCGCCAAAGATGTTTTACAAAACAAACTTGTTTGAAGATAGGGGGTGCCAGGATTCATTCCGCAACGATCGTTGTGACGGTTACAGGCGGTACCCGATACGGCAACTGTCCCGTGTCACTTCAATAGGTTAAGATCTGCACAATTAGGATAGGAAGAGATTAAGCAGCCTATCTGCGATACCTTGTCTCCAACCAATTCACCAAAATTTTTCATCGCTGGAACACACGACTAATAGGATCGGTTACAAGCTCCCTTATGGAAGCAAGTTGTTCATTCAAATAATCGGTAGAGTGTTGAAAAATGTCGGACGTCGAAACGACGGAAAGGGAATGGCTACGTCTTAAGGCGTTGAAGAAATCTCCACCTCGCAGACCATCGGCCGGACTAGTTCTCATAGGGCTCTTTTCGCTCATCTTTGGACTTTGGTGGATGAGATACATTTGGTCTGTTTCGGGATTTTTTGCCTTATTCTCACCTGTCGCAGGAATCGCGGTGCTTCTTCCTATCAGTTTAGGAATTTTGGTCCTCCTAGACTGGAGGAAGAAATCTCGGTGGAATAACGCGTAGTTTTTCGAATTCCGAACCTACGATATTCTGGTCGACTCGTAGCTGATGCGCGCAGACTACACCCTCAGATTAATGTGGATAGATAATGTCGTCAATAATTTCATCAGATCGAGGTTCGATTAGGGGTTCTCTGAAGTTGACTCTGAGGCGTAAGCATACAAATGAGGCTACAGACGCAGAAACTTCGGCGCGGCCTACCGAGTTCGCAACGACGGCTAAAATTGAATAACCGAGCAGAGTATTTACGAGAGTCACGACTCAGAGTAATCAATGACCAATCTCGCAAGAATGAAGCTAAAGCTCAACCGTAGGATTAAGCAGAGAGCGTGTACAAAACACGGACCTTATTCCGGACCTTACTGCCCGCGATGCTATGAGAAGGCGGTGGGAGGCACCAATGGGTAGTGGCACTACAACCCCCGAACAGGATGCAACGAAGAAAGGAATTGTCTCGGCCGAGATATAGATATGAGCCAACATGCTGAGGACGAGATTGTCTCGTTGCGTTGAGAGAGAAGGATGCCCATTTCTATGATGATCCTGATTCTCCAATTCCAGCTGATCGACGAACTAGATTCAAAGGTTTGAACTATTATTTCCCAGACCCAGCCTACAGGGTCAGGGCTGGGCTCGACAGGTATGAGAAGCCGGAGCCCATAATCGTGGCAACAAGCAAAGGAAACAGGCAAGCCTACCTGAAGCATGGAACCTTCACATTCCAGCTTCAAGGCGCTAAGCTGCGGTTGTTTGTCTACAAGTCAGCTGAGGATCCCTTCGCCCGGTCGCTGTTCATACCATTCTCGGACGAGACATCTGGTCGCGTGAGGTATCGAGCCGGAAGATATCTGGATCTTGATGAGTTAGGTGGGGACGATTACGAACTGGACTTCAATATGGCTTACAATCCCTACTGCGCCTATAGTGAAGAGTATACTTGTCCATTACCTCCTGCCGAGAACAGGCTCTCTGTTAGGATTCTGGCAGGAGAGAAGAATTACAAATAGCATGAGTTGACGGTAGAACCGAGATCTATGCCGACCCGAATGATTGACTATTCACCTGACTTCGACACTCTGGAAAAGATGGAGTGGGCCTTTTCGAAGGGCGACGTGCCTTACATTAGTAAGGTTCTGGACAGTCGACCTAGCTTAGTCCTTAGGATTCATGGAGTCTGTATGCTGGCCGATATGAAGAGAGAGGACGCGATTCCCGCTTTGGCCCGAGCTCTCCGGGAAGACCCGAGTCCGCTGGTCAGGCACGAAGCGGCGTTCGCGATGGGACAATTAGAGTTCAAGTCGGGAGTGCCTTCTCTGTTAGAGGCATTGGCGAAAGATGAGAGTGTTCTTGTCAGACACGAGTCAGCAGTAGCATTAGGCTCAATCGGCGACGAAAGAGCTAGGGCGGGACTGATGACGGCCTTGGAAGATGTCGATGAGGACGTGAGACTGTCGGCCGAGGTCGCATTGGCTGATCTAGAGTTCCTTAAGAGACTAAGAACCAGGACGGAGATTCAGCCGATTGCCGAGACCGGCTAGTTGACTTCTCGCAAGAGAACACTCGCCAAGCGTCATGTTGAGAGGCCGAGCTTCCGCGTTTCTCGGTCAAGCACCGAAACTGCTATGCAGAACCTGATTAAGACGGGAATTCTTGATCGACATTTTTCTGTAAAAACAGACGGCCAAATGATTACGCTACCGTTGGTACGCGACCCGACTAAGGTTGAGATTGACGAGCTACGGAAGCTTGTTCCCAGTGCGAGTTTAGGTCTCGGAGAATTCGAACCTCGGAAGAGGCACCCGCGAACCCTCGAAGAAGCTCTGGCAACGACTGTGTCGGCCGATGTTCTGTCCAGATTGCCCAAGTCTTTCGACGTGGTGGGCGACATTACACTTCTTGAACTAGATTCCGAATTGGCCGCGTACCAGACTATCATAGCTGAAGCGATAATGGAGGTTCATCCAAACGTGCGATCGGTCTTCGCAAAGAGCGGAGAAGTCTCAGGAGCTGAGAGAATAAGGCCTCTCCGCTATATTGCGGGAGAGAATAGAACCCACACAATTCACAAAGAGTATGGGTGTCTGTTCAAAGTTGATCTGTCGAAAGCTTTCTTCTCACCACGACTCTCCACCGAGCATCAGAGGGTTGCGCAGATGGTCGAGGAGGACGAACGTGTTATAGACATGTTTGCTGGGGTTGGACCCTTCTCAATCTTGATTGCGAAAAGGCTTGGCGATGTCCGGGTGGAGGCGATTGACGCCAATACGCAAGCGATAGAACTACTTAGAGAAAACGCGCGAGCAAACAAGGTCGAATCGAAGGTCCACGCCCACCTCGGGGATGCACGGGAAGTCATCCAAAAGGAGCTTACCCAAATTGCGAGTCGGGTGATAATGAACCATCCATCTGCATCAAAGGACTTTCTCAAGGAGGCCTGTGACGCACTCCAACCCTCGGGCGGCGTCATCAACTACTACACTTTCGCAGGAGAGAATTGGGAAGCAGATTCTCGACATGAAATAGAAGATAGGGTGAAGGCGTCCGGCTACGTCGCGGAACGCGTCTTAGGGATTCACAGAGTTCGTGAGGTGGCTCCTATGAGATGGCAAGTGGCGGTTGACCTCAAAGTCGTCCCCCGCGAATAGCAGAGATTTCAACTGTCACCGCACTAGTTGGGTCCTGAAGTAGTCGGACCATGTCTCGAGGGATATCCATCGAGGATTTGTTCGCATGGATCATTAGGGTTCGATCGGAAATGAAGCCGCTCTTTCTGACGACCAAGTCCGTCTCGTGGGAGAAGGTTAGTCGAGGGTCTCCTTTGCCCTCTACGGTGAATTCGAACGGCCCGACCTGCAGCCTGAGTTGGCCCCGGCCGCTCGAACTTGAGAGGACTCGCTTCAAATCTAATGTTAGGTTTCGAACTGCGCTGGAGGATTTTACCGCGACAACGCAGTCCCCTCGATGAGTCAGTTCATGGCTCGTCGTTATCTCCAGTGTTGTGGGATGCGTCGAGAGGATGGCAGGATGACCGTACGCATGAAAGATCGAATGCAGGACCCAGAGGAGGAGTGAACATTTCAGGCTAAATATCCTTCAAAACTAGAAAGTTAGCGGAGGCGATAGCCAGGTCAGTCAACTTCGCTAGTGAAAAGGAGAGAATGGTTCAGAGACTGATCAGCGAAGGATTACTCCGATCCCCCGAAGTGATCAGGGCATTAAGGAAGGTTCCACGGGAACTCTTCGTGTCGGACGAGCTTCGCCCTTACGCCTACAATGATACTCCGCTCCCGACAGATCGGGGTCAGACCATCAGTGCGCCACACGGCGAGCAAAGCCGGGCGATACATGGTGGCCATAATGAACGAAGCACTGGAACTGAGAATCGGCAACAAAGTGCTAGAGGTAGGTGCTGGCAGTGGCTACCACGCAGCTACGATCGCAGAGCAGATCGGACCCCAAGGTCGCGTCTACACTTTAGAGCTAGTCCCTGATCTAGTCAAAGTTGCACGGTCCAATCTAGAGAAAGCTGGCTATTCTGACCGCGTAACACTGGTCCAGGGCGACGGCTCGCTAGGCTACCCAGATCGAGCCCCCTACGACAGAATAGTTGTAACTGCGGCAGCGCCGAAGATTCCGCAACCTCTAGTTGGACAGTTACAATCTGGAGGGATTCTAGTGATCCCTGTTGGCGGCCGCTTGTTTCCCCAAGAACTCGTTAAGGTACGGAAGGATGAGAAGGGACGGCTTGAACGGACCTCTCTGGGAGGGGTCGCCTTCGTCCCGTTGATCGGGAAGGAGGGATTCGATTCATAGAGGTCGGCGCTTCGATTCCGCATTTTTATTGTCCTGAAATGTTGAGGTTGAATGACAGGTACGGTGCCTACGACGGCCTTGAGTCAGAGACTGATGAGGCTGAAAGAGAACCTCTCGGCCAATGTTCGATCAAGCAGCAACGAAAGAGTAGATGCCGTTGTAGCTATTCTTCTATACCAAGACTCCGCTGACGAGCTTAGTACTCTCCTGATTCACCGTATGGAGAGGAGTAATGATCCGTGGTCGGGCCAGATTGGTCTCCCGGGCGGCAGGGTTGAGAAGTTCGATGGTTCTACGCATGAAGCGTTGGAGAGAGAAGTCCGTGAGGAAGTGGGACTCGAGCTAGGCAGAGAAGGAGAGCAGCTCGGTGTTTTGAGTGTAGGTCATCCCGGAAGGCGTCTCGAAATGAGAGTTCAGCCATGGGTGTACGGCCTTCAACGTCGGCCTGAAGTGACGACCGGACCAGAAGTTCAACATGCGTTCTGGGTTTCGCTGTCGAAGCTCCCTTCACTGAGGGGAAACTCCGAGGTCGAGATCAGAGGAACACGATTGGTTGTCGAATCATTTCTGGTAGACGGACGAGTCGTCTGGGGCTTCACGTACAGAGTCCTGAATGAACTACTGGCTGTTCCTGGGGTACTCGGGTAATTACTGAGATAGGCTTGCCATGGGGAGAATTAACGGGTCTGCTACGGGCGCTTTTTCTCTCCGAGAGTAACCCTTCAAGTCTAAAGTGACGGTCATGAAACCTAGTTGCTTGAGCGCTCTGTCAATTTGGTCCATAACGGCCACGTCAAAGAAAAGTTTCCTCTCCTCAGGGGCAACCTCGATTCTAGCCATAGAGCTGCTGTAGCGGACCCGTAGATTCCTTACGCCTGTTAATTCCTTGATGTACAGCTCCGCCTGACCAATCATTCCAAGTTTGTCCATGGTGACTTCTTCTCCATGAGTGATTCGAGAGGATAAGCAGGGCATTGCCGGTTTGTCCCAGACTGAGAGACCCAGTAAACGGGCGGTCTCTCTAACGTCTGCTTTTGAAAAGGATGCTGTCAGCAATGGGCTCTTCACCCCGGCTTCTTGGGCAGCTCTGAATCCGGGACGATCATCACTCAGATCATCAACTTGGGTCCCATCGAGAATTGCTTCAAGTCCCAGACTGTCCGCGAGGGTCCTTAGTTCACCGTACAGAGTGTCTTTGCAGTGGTAACATCGGTCGGCGCGGTTCGATGTGTACTCGGGATTCTGAAGTTCGTCGGTCTGTACAACCAAGTGCTTGATTCCGATTGCCTTCGCCGTTTCCTTAGCTATTTCCAGTTCGTGGGGAGGGAGCGATTCAGAGACTCCAGTGACTGCGACCACACGGTCGCCGAGAGCCTTGTGCGCAAGGAGAGCAACGAGCGAGCTATCGACACCGGCGGATAACGCGATCACCGCTCCTTTGTTCAATCGAATTCGTGAAATGGCCGCGTCGAATTTCTGCTGAAGGCCATGCGGAAGTGATTCTTCCAATTTCAGGGGAAGATGACGGGCCATTGTAATTTAAACTGTCCATCTGAAACTTTCTCTATGGCCACTCGGGACGACTTGGCGAGATTCGACGCCGGGTTCAAAGGATTGACAAACCGAACAAGTCTGCTCGCCATTGAGAAAGTGGCCCGTATGGCCCGGTTGGACATAGGGCGAGAAATAAGGAAGGGACTGCCCGAAATAATTCTCGCTGAAGGGAAAGCTCCCCAAGAAGTCGCGGAAATCGTCAAAGCGATGGTGAAGAGGACCGGCCGGGCGATTGTTAGCCGAGCGACTAGGAAACATTTGCGCCTGATCCACTCCAAGCGAATTCCAAGATCGAGCATTCAATTTCTCGAGAGATCAGGGATCATTATCGCGAAACGGAGGTCTTACCGGGTCAAAGGGACGGGGGGCAAAGTCGGACTACTTACTGCTGGGACATCAGACATTCCAGTCGCGGAAGAGGCCCGAGTGATTGCTGAGGAGATGGGTTGCGTGACCCGGGTCTACTACGATGTCGGTGTCGCAGGACTGCACAGGCTCTTCAAACCACTCTCCGAACTGCTCAAGTGGGACTCAGACGTAATTCTCGTTGTCGCGGGAAGGGAAGGCGCTCTGCCAACCGTGGTCGCAGGACTCGTTGACGTCCCCGTCATTGGCGTTCCAACTTCCCGAAGCTATGGATTTGGGGACAAGGGCATCGCAGCCCTAGCCGCGATGCTACAGTCTTGTTCTCTGGGAATAGCAGTCGTGAACATCGATGGCGGAGTAGGGGCGGGGTCCATGGGGGCTCTAATCGCTAATAGAGCAGCAAAATACCGCACGGGAAGATCGTGAGGCCAATCTGGGTTGGGCGTAGATCTCGGAGATCTCATTCCTCATCGAAAGATAACGCTTGACGAGCTGTCAGGAAAAACCTTCGCGGTGGACGCTTACAATGCACTCTACCAGTTCCTGACGATAATACGGGGCCCGACGGGCGTTCCTTTGATGGACCGGCAGGGCCGCGTGACGAGCCATCTTAGTGGTCTCCTATACCGAACAACAAATCTTGCAGAGCGTCGAATACGTCTCGTCTATGTTTTCGACGGGGTACCTCCAGCTCTGAAGGAGACCGAGATCAAACGGCGAAGAGCGGTCAAGGAGGAGGCCACGGTAAAGTATGAAGCAGCAATTTCTCGAGGCGAGGTTGAAGAGGCTAAGAAATACGCGCAGGCTACCGCTAGTCTGAAGGACATGATGGTTGAAGATGCTCATCGACTTCTCGAATATCTTGGAGTTCCATACGTGCAGGCACCTTCCGAAGGAGAGGCGCAGGCGGCGTACATGGCGGCTCGCGGTGACGTCTGGGCCGCCGTTAGTCAAGACTATGATTCGCTATTGTTTGGCGCAACTAGGCTAGTCAGGAATCTGGCGATAAGCGGAAGGAGGAAGTTGCCGATGAGGGAGGCATATGTGCAGGTCGACCCTGAGATCATTGAGCTAACGGCGACCTTGGAATCGCTCGGGCTAACGAGAGAACAATTGATAGATCTCGGAATGCTGATAGGTACCGATTTCAATCCGGACGGGTTCAAGGGAATCGGGCCGAAAACAGCCCTCAAGCTGTTACGGGAGAGTGGCAATATTGAGAATATAACCCAAAAGAATCCGAATGTGCAGCCGCCAATCAACCTGAATCGAATCAGGCAAATCTTCCTCAAACCTGACGTTACTTCGCATTACACTCTTCATTGGAGGGAGCCTCAAACAGAGGATCTTGTCAGATT
>WNGH01008333.1_pt1 | contig 10170 bp, 8 predicted proteins | sample 5400631 | NCBI WGS metagenome assembly WNGH01 (sample SAMN13153373, study PRJNA577476) | soil metagenome | isolation source: 115 cm soil or saprolite under Garry oak tree replicate 1 | place: USA:California | collected 2016-06-15 | reverse complement strand
CAGCATGCCGCGCCCCTACTCGCGGACGAGGCGGCGATTCGCCAGGCGGCCGGCCGGATGCTGTGCTTCGGACAGCGCGTGGGCGACGTTCGTCTGACGGGGTCGCCGCCCGGCGGCGTCGGATAGCACGCCGATCACGTCGGTGCCCGTGGCGGCAGGCTCCGGGAGGTGCTCGAGGACGAACACGAGCCCGGTCGCGTGCTCCGCCACGGCGCTGGTCAAGGTGGACCAGCCGGTGTCCGCCGGTTGCGGGCGCTGGGCCACCACCAACGGGCAGGCCGACGGATCGAACCCCGTGCGCGTGACGAGCGATGCTCCCAGCGCGTCCGCCATAGTGCGCCACACCGGCAGGGCGGGCCCGAGCGCGACGATCTGGCCGAACCGCCACCGCGAGTCGCGCGCCAGGTCCACGAACGCGGCGGCGAGGCTGGCATCGTCGGGGACCGTGGTGGCCTCGTCGGAGGCGAGCACCACGGTGCCGGTCTCAGCGAACCAGCGCTCGGCAGGGGTAAGCCCGTCCGGCCGGCGCGGGGCGTAGAACGCGTAGCGCCGCGTAGCGGCGATCTCGCGCTCCGCCGCGACGCGCTGCTCCGCGTGCTCGGCCGCCTGGGCGGCCCCCTCGTACGCCACTTCCGCGGCCTGGTAGCGCCCGGCGTCCCGCAGAATCCGTCCGCGCAACCGCAGGGTCTCCGTGTGGGGCTCGAGGCCGAACGCCCGGTCGAGCGCGAGCAGGGCGCGGTTGCGGTCGCCCAGCCGGAACGCCGCATATCCCACCTCGTGCCACACGAGCGCGAGGTCGGGATCGAACTCGAGCGCCTGTTCCAGCGTGGCGAGGGCTTCGCGATAGCGCGTGAGCTCGATGAGTGCCGCCCCCTTGAGCGCCAGCGAGAACGCGGAGTCTCCGAACTGCGCCCGTGCAGCCTCGGCCAGCCGCAATGCGTCCTCGCTCCGCCCCTGCCCGCGCAGCAGCTCGAAGCACTCCGCCCAGCCGGCCTTCAGGTCGGGATGCTCCGCCAGCAGCTCCCGGTAGGCCTTCTCGGCGTCGGCGACGCGCCCTTCGCGGACGAGATAGCGGGCGCGAGCCATCGCGCGCTCGCTCGGCGCGTCCGGAAACAACTCGTACGATGCGGTCGTCCGCATGGCGAGCGAATATACCCCCTCTCCGGTCGCTGGCTAGCGTGTTCGGATCTGGACGTCTAGACGTCCGGCCGCGCAGCCGTCTAGATTCCTCGCGCCATGGACACCGACCGTCTGCTGCGCGAGCTCACCGACTTTTTGCGAATCCCATCCGTGTCGACGAACGCGTCCCACAACGCCGACTGCCGGGCGGCGGCGGAGTGGGTCGCCGGCGAGTTGCGTGGGCTCGGCTGTCGCGAAGTACAGTTCCTCGCGAGCGACACGCACCCGGTGGTGTGGGGCGTCGGGCCCGAAGTGCCAGGCGCGCCGACGCTGCTCATCTACGGACATTACGATGTACAGCCGCCCGAGCCGCTGGACGAGTGGACCACGGCGCCGTTCCAGCCGACGGTGCGGGACGGCAAGCTGTTCGCGCGCGGCGCCGCGGATGACAAGGGCCAGGTGTTCTGCCTGCTCAAGGCGATCCAAGCCACGCCGGGCCGGGCTCAATTGAACTTCCGCTTTCTGATCGAGGGGGAAGAGGAGTACGGCAGCCGCGTGCTGTTCGAGCTGCTGCGTCGCGAGCCCGAGCGCACCCGAGCCGACGCCGTGTTGATCGCCGACATGGCCTACGTCGCGCCCCGCTGGCCGGCGGTCTACACGACGCTACGCGGTCTGTGCTACGCGGAGATCACCGTCCGCACGGCCAAGTCGGACTTGCACTCGGGCGAGTTCGGCGGCGCGGCGCCCAACGCACACGAAGAGCTGGCCCGGCTGCTCGGCCGACTCAAGACGCCCGACGGCAAAGTCCATGTCCCGGGTTTCTACGCGCCGGTGAAGCGTCCTTCCAAGAGCGAGCTCGCGACCTGGAAGCGCCTTCCCTTCAAGGAAGCAGAGTTTCTCAAGCACCGCGTGCAGGCGAAGGCGCTCACGGGGCTGAAGTCCTATTCCGTGCTCGAGCGGCTGTGGGCGCTGCCCACGTTCGAGATCCACGGCATCACGGGCGGGTTCACCGGCGATGGCGCCAAGACCGTCATCCCCGCCGAGGCGACGGCCAAGGTCAGCCTCCGGCTCGTGCCGGACCAGAAGCTCAAGGTCGTGGAACGCCAGCTCGCGGCGGCGGTCCGGCGGCTCGCACCCAAGCACGTTCAGGCGAGCGTGAAGTTCTTGCATGGCGCGGACCCGGCCACGGTGAAGGTGACGCACCCGGCGTTCAAGCTGCTCGATCAAGCGTTCCGCGAGGTCGTGGGGCGGGGAACAGTACCCGCGCGCGCCGGTGGCTCGATCCCCGTGGTCCCCGTACTCGGTAAAGGCGGCGCGCCGGTCATCCTCACCGGGATCGGCCTCCCCGACGACCGGCTGCATGCGCCGAACGAGAAGCTCGACCTGAAGCAGTTGTGGGACGGCATCAAGGTGTTTCGGAGATTCTACGAGCTGTTGGGTACGTAGTCCCTCCACGTTGTCCCTTCACGCCTTACGGCTCTGTGACCCGGTGCACGCCGCTCGTGGTGAGTCGTCTCTTATATTGGTCGACCCATGAACCGCCCCCTGTACCTCCTCGGCTTCGGCTATCTCGCCATCTGCGGCGCGGTGGTGCTGCGCCATCGGGCGGGCCCGTTGCGCGGTCCCGAGCACTCTCCGGTCGCCGCTAGCTTCGTTGGCTCGGCAGGGGAGTGGTTCTCGAGCATCAAGCCCTACTGCAACTCCGTCGAGGTCGAGCTGGCCCAGCGGCAGCACCCCGCCCCGGCGACGCTCGGCGGCCAGGGGTACGGCGCCGCCTGCTACGCGCTGGGCGGCAAGATCGATCTGGCGCGCGCGACGCTCGACCGCCTCCCGGCCGTCGAGCGGGCTCAGGCCGCGGCCATCGTCTTCGGCGTCGGTCATCCGGTGGCGGACGCGGGGGACGATCGCTCGGCGGGCCCGATCATGGAGCTCGTGCTCGATTACATCCCGAACCACTACATGGCCCTGTACCACGCCGGAATGTCCGAGTACGCGCTCGCACAACCGGGGCTCGCGCGGAAACACCTCAAGGCCTTCCTGTCCTACTACCACGAGAATGACGGCTGGACGCAGAACGCGCGGGACGTGCTCGCGCGTCTTCGTTAGCTGAGAGCGGGCGATGGTGGCCGAGCCCACCTACCTCGCTCCGGGCGTCGTCCTGCAGGATCGCTACGAGATCGCGGATGAGATCGGGCGCGGCGGCTTCTCGATCGTGTATCGCGCGCGCGACCGTCGCGTCGGTGCCGACGTGGCGATCAAGCTGCTGGTGCCCCCACCCGCCGCCGCGCGGCTCGCGCGCGAGCGGCTGCGCCGCGAGGTTCAGGCGGTGCGGCAGCTCAGCCACCCGAACATCGTCGCCGTGTACGACGTCGTCGACGACGGGCCGTGGAGTTTCGTCGTGATGGAGTATGTCGCGGGCCCCGACCTCGCCGTGCGCGTGCGACAGCGCGGGCCGCTCGACCCCGACGCCGCGGCACGCCTCGGGCGTGAGATCACCGCGGCGCTCGCAGCCGCCCACCGCCACGGCATTCTCCATCGCGACGTCAAGCCGCAAAACATCCTGCTCGCGCCCGACGGTAGGGCGCGGCTCACCGACTTCGGCTCGGCACGGGTGGCGGGGCAGGAGACCGTGACCCAGACCGGAGGCCTCGTCGGCACGGCCGACTATGCGGCCCCGGAGCAGCTCGCCGGCGGGCGCGGCGACGCGCGGGCCGACGAATACGCACTCGGCGTGACGCTGTACTATGCGCTCACCGGCGAACTCCCGGCGCGGGCCCCTGTCCGCGGCGCCGACGCCGGCCGTGACGGCCACCGTCCCCGGCGCCGGCGTCCGGAAGTCCCTGGCTGGCTGGACGACGTCGTGGGGCGGTCCACGATGCCCGATCCCGACGATCGATTCCCCGCGATCGCGCTCGTCGCCGAGGCGCTCGAGCGTGGCGAGGATGGAGTCGACGGGCGGGCGGGGGCGGCGGCTCCGGCATCCGCCGATAAGGCGCGCTGTGTCCTGTGCTGGACACCCGAGCCGTTCGGCATCGGCGTCTGTCCGCGTTGTGCGCGCCGCGCCGCCGGCGGGGACGACGTGCTCGTATTCCTCGAGCGGACCACGCCGGGTCCGGCGCGTCGCGCGGTGCGGGACGCGCTGGAGGAGCGGATCGGGACCGGAGTGTCGGCCGCGAACCGCGAGTCCGCCGCCGGCGGGGAACGCCCGCTGCTCCGCATCCCCGCCGAGGCGGGCGCCCGCGTCGTCGAGCTGCTCGAGGCGCAGGGCCTGCCGGCCCGGACGGAGTCTCGCACCGGCTCGTGGCGGGCCCAGGTGCCGTCGCCGATCGTGGTGCTCGCCGGCGTCGTCGCGGCGATCGGCGCCGCCGCCGGGTTCGCCGCCGCCGCTCCCGTTCTCCTGGTCACGAGGCCTGCGGTTGCCGTAGGCCTCGTGACGCTCGCCGCCGCCCTGCGTCGGGCGCCCGTGTGGAACCCGTGGTCCACCGGGCGCTCGACGCTGCCGGCGGATGCCGAGCGCGCGGCGGTGCGCGCGCTTGCGGCGTTGCCGGCCGGGTCCGCCCGCGCCCTGCTGACCGATCTGCTGCGCCGCGCCGGCGCGGTCACGACCACCGGGGAGGGAGCGAGCCGACTCGATCAGGTGGTGATCGCGGCGTGCGACGCCGCGCGGGATCTCGCCGCGCTGGAGCAACATCTCGGCGCGTTCGATGTGCGGCGCGATCGCTTGGCGGACGCGCCGCCGGGGTGGCTCGACGCGCTCGGCCGTTGCGAGCGCGGCCGCGATCTCCTGACACAGCGGTTGCTCGAGGCGAGCGCTGCGCTGAGCCGCTGGCAGGGGGGGGCCGCGCAGGTGGAAGGGTCGGAGCGGCTCGCCGAGCTCGTGCGGGACCTCGGTGAGGAAGGCCAGCGGCAGGAGGCGGCGGCGCGCGAAGTCGCGGAGCTCCTGGCCTAAAAACGGGACGCCGTGAGGGTCACATCGGCGCCGGCCCACGCTCGCGCAAAGCGCGCGTCTACGTCAGCGGTCTCGGCGCGCTTCCCCTGCGCGCGCAGCGCCTGTGCCAGTCCGAAGAGCGACCAGCCGTTCTCCGGGAATCGCTTCAAGTCCTCACGATACAGCCGCTCGGCCTCCACCGCGCCACCCGCCCGGAGCAGCACCGCGCCCAGCGAGTGGCGGATCGGGTAGTACCAGTCGGGCGGCTCGGTGTAGAGCTGCTCGTCCTCGATCCTCATGGCCTCGCGGAACTGCGCGATTCCTTCCTCGAGCGCACCTCGGCGTGACGCGATTTCGCCTGAGAGCGCGTGCGTCGCGATTTGCAGGTTGGTGCTCGGCGTCGTCCACCCGGCGGAAGCGTAGCCGCGCGTCCCGCTGCCGGCGATCTGTTTCAGCGTGTCGAGCGCCGCCTGCGCTTCCGCGAAGCGGCGAGTCGCGGCCAGGGCGACCCCGCGCGCGTACTGCACCATGCCCCGCGAGTACGGGAGGTCCGCCGGTGGCAGCGGCATGGCGAGCAGCTCGTCCCAGCGACCGAACGTCACGAGGGTCAGGTAGGTGTAGTGCAGATACGGCTCGAGGAACGGCACCCGCTTCGCGACCGCCACCGGCGTGGTCGCCGCGGTCCGCTTCGCGGCCGCGATGGCCAGGGCGCTCCTGCCGGCGAGCATCGCGGCGAAGGCCATGAAATGGTGGTTGTGGGGGTAGTAGGCGAGGGGGTACAGGCCCTGCGGCTTCTGCCCCTCGATGAAGACTTGATCCGCGTGGACCGCGCGCTCGTTGGCGACGATCGCGTCGACATAACGTCCCACCCGGATGTAGATGTGGGCGGGCATGTGGACGAGGTGTCCTGCGCCCGGCATCAGTGCCGCGAGCCGCTCCGCGCACGGCACGGCTTTCTCCGGCGCCACGGCCTCGACGGCGTGGATGTAATAATGGCAAGCGCCGGGGTGGTTCGGGTCGGTCCTCAGGACTCGCTCGAGGTTAGCCAGGATCTCGGGTGTTTTCGGAAGCGGCTCGCCCGTCTTGAGATCCCAGTAGTTCCATGGGCTCAAGTCCATGAGCGCCTCGGCATAGAGCACTGCGGCGTCGGGATCGTCGGGATATCGCTGGACGACCTCGGCCATCGCGCGGGCGTAAGAGCCGTCGAGGTGGCCACGGGCCCTGGGTGGTGCAGGGGCGTACCGCGACACGAGGGCGCGGATGAAGGCCTGTTCGCGCGGGCTCGCGCGGGGCCCGAGGGCCAGCGCTTTTCGGACAGCGGTGTAGGCTGCCACACCGTTGGCTGAATCCATCCCGGCGTTGACGTGAGGGCCGTATGCGTAGGCCGCGCCCCAATAACACATCGCGCAGTTCGAGTCGAGTCGTGCGGCTTCGTTGAACGAGCGGATGGCCTCACCGTGGTTGAAGCCGTACAGCAGGCGCATGCCCTGGTCGAAGTACCGCTGGGTGAGCGGGACCTGGGTCGTGATCGGGACGTGATAGTCGCCCAAGTCGGTGTAGAGGGGCACCGTGTCCCGACGCGGTGGGCTCTGCGCCACGAGCGCGGCCACGGTCGCAAGGGATAGAAGCGGGCACATCGCGCTATGTGCCCTTCTTGCTGAGGTTCCGCAGCCGGTTGATGTCATGTTGCGTGAGCCCCCGTCCCCCATACCGCTCTTCCTTCCAGGGATCACCCCGCATGTGGTAGCCGTTCTGCTCCCAGAACCCGGGAACGTCCTGGTCGACCAGGGTGAACCCCCGTACCCACTTTGCGCTCTTCCAGAAGTACAGGTGCGGCACGAGCAACCGGGCGGGCCCGCCGTGCTCTGGCGTGAGCCACTCACCGTTCCACTTGAACGCGATCAGATTGTCCGGGAGGTCCAAATCGGCGAGCGGCAGGTTGGTGGTGAACCCCTGCTCGGCGCTCACGAGACAGTACTGCGCATCGGGCTTTACTCCCGCGCGTTCCAGCAGGAGCTGCACCGCCACGCCCTCAAACGTGTTGTCGAGTCTGCTCCACCGCGTGACGCAGTGGATGTCGCAGTGCACGGTCTTGCGCGGTAGCTGCAGCAGCTGGTCGTAGGTCAGGGTGAATGGTCGGTCCACCAACCCGGAGACCTCGAAGGTCCAGGTGCTCGTGTCCACGTTCGGCACGTCGCCGTAGTGGAGCACCGGCCATTTGGTGGTCAGCACCTGGCCGGGTGGTAACCTCTTAGAGGCGTCGCGGGGAGTCGTCACGGAAAGACGTCGCGGAAGAGCGTGGCGCTAATACGCGGCCGCCCCCGTCGGACGCATCTCCGTGACGCCTGTCCGTGACGTCGTCACCTCGACGTTGAAGGCGTTTGCGAAGCCATGAATGACCGCCGCAACGGCGGCATCCCAGAGCCCCGTTTCCCCTTTCCCCTTTCCCCTTTCCCGTTCTATCGATGTCATCTCGACTCCGGCGATTCCGCAGGGAACGATCCGCTCGAACTCGGTGAGGTCCGTCGTGACGTTCAGCGCGAACCCATGCCACGTGACCCATTGCTTCACGTGGATCCCGATGCTGGCGATCTTCCGGCTCCCCCCCCCGGTCCACACGCCGGTGTAACCCGGGTTCCGCTCGGCGGGTATGCCGAGGTCGGCGAGCGCGTCGATCAATGCCTGCTCCAGGGTGCGGAGATACCAGTGGAGATCCGGCTTGTGGCCGGACAGGTCGATGATGGGGTAGCCGACGAGCTGTCCGGGCCCGTGGAAGGTAACGTCACCGCCGCGCTCGATCTCGAACACCTCGACGCCGTCGCGGCTGATGAGATGGTCCGGGTGGAAGTTGCGGCCCAACGTCACTACCGCGGGATGCTCGAGGAGGAGGAGCCGGTCGCGCGCCAGGCGCCCGTCGATGCGCGCCTGCGCGAGCGCGCGTTGCCACTCGAGCGCTTCGGCGTACGGCACGGCGCCGGCCTGCACGACCTCGAGTAGACGCATGGTTACGGCCCGTCCGCCCCCGCCCCCGCCGTCGCGCCGGCGATCGCCCAGCGGCTCGCGGTCATGCCGACCACGGCGCTCAGCACACCCCAGGCGATCAACCCGGGGAACCCGAGCAGACGGTCCGCGACGGCGGCGAGGAATCCCACCAGCAGCGCCGCCACGCCGGCGAGGACGCCGATCACGCCGCTCTGCCACAGGTTCTCGAGCGGCCGGCTGCGACGCCAGCCGAACGCGGCGGCCACGGCGATGCCTGCGAGCAGGCCCGCGAGCAACGGGTCGCCCGCGGCTTCACGATAGTGGTCGGGGTCCAGCCGGCTCTGCAGCAGCTTCACGAGCAGTTGCGCCAGCGTGATCGTCGCCCCCCCGAGCCCTGCCCCGGAGGCGAGGGCGCCGAGCCCGATGGCGAGCGGGTCTCTGCGGACCTCGGTCACATGTCCACCACCCGACCGAGCGAATCGAGCGCGGCTTGGCCCACCGCCTCCGACATGGTCGGGTGCGCGTGAATCGCCAGCTCGACCTCTTCCACGGTGTACTCGTTCTCCCGCGCCACCGCCAGCTCGTGGATGATCTCGGACGCGTGCCCACCCACGATGTGGGCGCCCAGGATTTCGCCGTACCTCTTGTCGCGCAGAATCTTCACGAACCCCTCGGTCTCACCCGTTCCCCGGGCCCGGCCGTTCGCCGAGAACGGAAACCGCCCCGCCACGTAGTCGAGCTTCCGCTCCTTGCACTGATCCTCGGTGAGCCCGATGCTGGCGACTTCGGGGTGGCAGTACGTCACGCTGGGCACGTTGTCGTACCGGATCGCGTGCGGCTTTTTGCCCGCGATGATCTCGGTGACGGTCACGCCCTCACGCATTCCCTTGTGAGCGAGCATGGGCGGCCCGGCCACGTCGCCGATGGCGTAGTAGCCCGGCGCCGTGGTCTGCAGGTTCTGATCGACCTTGATGAAGCCGCGGTCGGTCACCTGCACGCCGCATTCCGCCAGGCCGATGTTCTCGGTGTTCACCGCGCGGCCCGCGGCCATCAGCACCGTCGCGACCTCGATCTTCCGGGTCGCTCCATTCGCTTCGACTTCGAGGGTCACCTTGTCCTTTCCGGCGGTGCCCTTCTTCACCTTGGCCCCGGGGATCACATCGATGCCGCGCTTCTTGTAGCTCTTCCCGAGGGCGTCCGAGGCCTCGGTGTCCTCGAGCGGCAGGATGCGGGGGAGTGCCTCGATCAGGGTCACCTTGGTGCCGAAGGCGTGGAAGATGTCGGCGAACTCCATCCCCACGGCACCTGCGCCGATGATCGCCATGGACGCGGGGGCTTTCTCGAGGAACAGCGCCTCGTCGGACGAGATCACCGTCGTCTTGTTGATCTCCAGTCCGATCTGTGGCAGGCCCTTTACGCGCGACCCCGTCGCGATCAGCACCGCCTGCTTCGCCTCATACGCGTCGTTGCCGACCTTCACCTTGCGGCCGGGCTGGAGCACTCCGGCGCCCTTCACGACCGTGACCTTGTTCTTTTTCATGAGGAACTCGACGCCCTTCGAGTTCTGGTCGCTCACTCGACGCGAGCGCTGCATAGCGACGCCGTAATCGGTCTTCACAGCACCGGGCTCGACGCCGAACTCCTTGGCCTCGCGCAGCAGGCTCGCGATGTAGGCCGAGTGGAGCAGCGCTTTGGTGGGGATGCAGCCGATGTTCGCGATGTAGGCCGAGTGGAGCAGCGCTTTGGTGGGGATGCAGCCGATGTTGACGCACACCCCGCCGAGCTTCTCCTTCTCGATCACCGCGGTGCTCATGCCGAGCTGAGCCGAGCGGATGGCGGCGACGTAGCCGGCGGGGCCGCCGCCGAGGATTATGACGTCAAACGAATTGGCCACAGGTACTCCTCAATTGCGGATTGCGGATTTCGGATTGCGGATTCTCGCGAGCCAGATCGCGGTCCTGCCAATCCGCAATCCGCAATCGCCAATCCGCAATCACAACAGCATCGCCAACGGGTTTTCCAACATCTGCTTCAGGGTGCGCAGGAACGCCGCCCCCGTCGCGCCGTCGATCACCCGGTGATCGCAGCTCATGGTGATCCGCATGCGGCGCCGCGGCGTCAGTTGCCCGTCCACCACCACC
>WNGH01022228.1_pt1 | contig 10171 bp, 9 predicted proteins | sample 5400631 | NCBI WGS metagenome assembly WNGH01 (sample SAMN13153373, study PRJNA577476) | soil metagenome | isolation source: 115 cm soil or saprolite under Garry oak tree replicate 1 | place: USA:California | collected 2016-06-15 | reverse complement strand
TCGCAATCGTGGACTCCTCGACGAATGCGATCCTCGGCTACATCCGCCGCAGGGCCCTCTCGTCCTCGCTCGTCGCGGACCAGTGGGAAATGCGGGACCCGTACAACAACCTGGTCGGGGAGATCAAAGAGTCGACGGGCCGCGGCCTCGCGCGGAAATACGTCCCCGGAGGTGGGCTCATTCCCGAGAAACTCACGATGACCCTCGGCGGGCAGCCGATCGCGACGATCAACCAGCAGTTCAAGATCATCGGCGACATCTGGGAGATCCAGTGTCTAAACGTGCCTTCGACGTTTGACCGGCGCGTCTTCCTCGGGGGCGTGCTCCTGATGGGAATGATCGAGCGCGCGAGGAAGTGAACGGCAGAGGAATCGCACCCGACGGGGAGCCGACGCCTGTGACCTCGCTGCGAATCCAAGCCTTGGAGTCCCCAGGTTAAGACTAAGTACCCCTCGGGCGTGCGAGCGAAGCGATGGAGAACACGATGAAAGCGATCGTCCAAACTGCGTACGGCTCGCCGGATGTATTCGAACTCCGAGAGATCAAGAAGCCGGTGGTCGATGACGACGGCGTGTTGGTACGGGTTCGAGCGGCTTCCGTCAATGCCCTTGACTGGCACCTCATGCGCGGCACACCGTCGATCATCCGCCTGACGACCGGGCTGCGCAGACCCAAGAGCCCCGTCCCGGGCGTCGATGTGGCGGGACACGTCGAGGCGGTCGGCCGGAACGTGAAGCGCCTTCAACCCGGCGATGAGGTGTTCGGCATGCGCAGCGGCGCCTTTGCCGAATACGTGTGCGGGAAAGAGCGGAACTTTGTGCCGAAACCGGAACGCCTGACGTTCGAGCAGGCCGCGGCGATCCCCGTCGCGGCCGAGACCGCCCTGCAGGGCCTTCGGGACAAGGGACAGATTCAAGCCGGGCAGAAGGTCCTGATCAACGGCGCGTCGGGGGGCGTGGGTACTTTCGCGGTGCAGATCGCCAAGTCGTTCGGGGCGGACGTGACCGGCGTCTGCAGCCCGAGGAACGTGGACATGGTCCGATCGATCGGCGCGGACCGGGTCATCGACTACACCCGGGAAGATTTCACCCGAGACGGGCACCACTATGACTTGATCTTCGACGTCGCATGGAGTCATCCGTTGTCCGATTGCAGGCGCTTGCTCAACCCGAACGGGACTCTTGTGCTTGCCGGACAATCGAGCCGGGAGAAGCCATCCGTACTTCCCTTCCTCCTAACCCCTGTGGTGTCGCGCTTACTGGGGCGAAAGCAGGTTACGTTCATCGCGAAGCACAGCAACGCGGATTTGCTCGCGGTGAACGAACTCGTCGATGCCGGGAAGGTCACGCCCGTCGTTGACCGGCAGTTCCCTTTGAGCCAAGTGCCCGACGCGATCCGGTACCTCGGAGAGGGACACCCGCGAGCCAAGATCGTCATTACCGTGTCATGACGCGGGGGCCTGTGGAAGCTACAGTTGGGTCCGTCACCCTGGGCGCGCAGGCCCGCGCGTCGCCGCAACCCTCAGAAGACCCATTAGACCAATTCCGGTGAAGGTCTGGAATCGTGGACCCCGAGACCGACGAGCACTTGATGAGGATTCATGCGGCGACTCTCTTCAATTCCGACGCGGACGGACGAATCGTATCCCTGCGTCGACCGTGGAGCCGCCCGGGCGGTCCGCCCCGATTCTTCATGGGACGGACGCGTAACCGCCACGTTTGGCTCTTTCGCCACGACACATCGGCTGACCTGATCCGTGAACTCGAGGTCCTGTGCTTCTCTGAGCCGTCGGCCAAGGACCTGATGAGTCCGCCAAGCATTGCCCCAGCGATTCGAGCCGCGCTTCAAGCGCGAGGCCCAATCACCCGGGAGTACCGCGGGCCGGCGTTTCTGATCCCTGAAGGAGTGCCAGCCCCTCCCAACGCGGTGTTGATTACCAGGGGGAACGGCGATCTGCTCAAGCACGGATTTCCGTGGATGCTCGAGAACATCATGGCGAACATCGAGATCGGACCGGTCTCCGCCGCTGTGGTGAACGGAAGCGCCGCATCGATTTGCTACTGCGCTCGCCTTTCTCCCGTGGGTGCCGAAGCAGGCGTTGAGACGTTGGATGCGATGCGGGGCAGGGGCTTTGCGACTGCAGCGGTGGCAGCGTGGGCGACCGCCGTGCGCCGGCGGGGACTTCTTGCACTCTACAGTACGGCATGGGAGAACGTTGCCTCGCGGCGGGTCGCCGAGAAGGTAGGGGCTGTGTGCTACGGCGAGGATTGGGAGATCGAATGAGTCGAAGGGATTCCAACAATCGCCTACCGCAGGCCGGGGTAGACCCATGTGAGTTCCGATCCGGAGGGCTGCACAAGAGACTTACCCGAGCACGGGTCTTCACCGGGCCATGACCCAGAAGACTCCGGCCTACGGCGCCCGCGCAGCCAAGGCGCCGGTTGCGCCGATGACCATCGAGCGACGCGATCCCGGACCGCACGACGTCGAGATTGAGATCCTCTATTGCGGCATCTGCCACAGCGACGTGCACAAAGTGAACGACGACTGGGAGAACACGCACTTTCCGGTCGTGCCAGGCCACGAGATCGTCGGCCGAGTCGTGTCCCAAGGCGCCGGCGGATCCCCCTTCCGCGAGGGCGAACTCGTCGGGGTGGGCTGCATCGTCGATTCGTGCCGAGCGTGCCCGGAATGCCGCGCGGGCCATGAGATGTTCTGCGAGAAGGGCGTCACGTTCACGTTTGACAGCCTGGAGCAAGGCAAAGAGACGTGGACCTACGGAGGCTACTCGGCGAGCATGGTCGTCGACGAGCGCTACGTGCTGCGAGTCCCGAAGGGACTGGACCCCGCGCGCGCCGCACCGCTCATGTGCGCCGGCATCACCACGTACTCGCCTCTGCGACAATTCGGCTGCAAGCCAGGCGATCAGGTCGCTGTCATCGGCTTGGGCGGTCTTGGACACATGGTCGTCAAGCTGGCAAGCTCGATGGGTGCCGACGTCACCGTGCTGAGCACGTCGCGCGGCAAGGAGGAGGATGCGGCCCGTTTTGGTGCCAAGCGCTTCATCGCGACCAAGGAGCCTGGTGCTCTGGACGCCCTTCAAGGGAAGTTCGATCTCATCGTGGACACGGTCAGCGCGCCGCATGACATCAACGAGCCCTTGGCGCTCCTGCGGAACTCTGGCACCCTGGTGCTGCTTGGCTTGCCCCCGAATGCGGCCGCTGCCACCCCCATCAACGCGGGCTCGCTCATCTTCGGGAACAAGCGCCTCGCCGGCTCCAACATCGGCGGGATTCCTGAGACGCAGGAAATGCTCGACTACTGCGGCGAGCACGGAATCGTCGCGGACGTAGAAGTCATCCCCATCCAGAAAGTCAACGACGCCTACGCAAGCATGCAGCGCGGCGACGTGCGCTACCGGTTCGTGATCGACTGCGCCAGCCTTGGGGCCTGAGTCGAGCAAGAGGAGTCGTGAAGACATGGACATCAAGAGAAGCGGTTCGCGATCGTCGAGCGAGGGACAGACGGAATGGTTCACCGGGAAGGTGCGCCTCGAGCCGTTGTTCCAAGCAAGCGCTCCGGGGCGCGTCCAAGGTGCGAGCGTCACGTTTGAGCCTGGCGCCCGCGCGGCATGGCATAACCATCCGCTGGGCCAGACGCTGATTGTGACGGCTGGACGCGGCTTCGTGCAAAGCTGGGGCGGTCCTGTCGAAGAGATCCATCCTGGCGATGTGGTCTCATGTCTGCCGGGAGAGAAGCATTGGCACGGTGCCACACCAGACAGCGGGATGACGCACATCGCCATCCAAGAGGCTCTCGACGGCAAGGCCGTTAACTGGATGGAGAAAGTCAGCGACGAACTCTACCGACAAGTTCGGTCTGCGAGGGAGGCCGACCGATCATGACAGTCATCGACGGATGGGAAAACTTCTATGTGATCGTCGGCTCGTCGGCCGGCGCCCTGATCGGATTGCAGTTCGTCGTCATTACGCTCATTGCCTCGAGGCCGATCACCCGGGAAACCGCGAAAGCCGGCAGCGCCTTCGCAACGCCGAGCGTCGTACATTTCGGACTCGTGCTGTCGCTGTCAGCGATCGTGAGCGCGCCATGGAACGAAATCACCATTCTGGCAGTCCTTTGGGGATTATTGGGTCTCTCTGGGGTCGTGTACGTCGTCGTCGTGGCCCGGCGTATGCGTATGCAAAGCGCCTACCGGCCTGTGTTCGAGGACTGGTGCTTTCACGTTCTGCTTCCACTTGCGGCATATGCAGTTCTGGCCGTCGCGGCATACGCGGCTCAGTCCTACGCGGGCCCAGCCCTCTTCCTCGTCGGCGCGGCAGCGCTGATGCTGCTCTTGATTGGAATTCACAATGCCTGGGACGCCATCACGTACCAGGTCTTCGTCGGATCAAGGCAGGGCGGGTAGCATGCGAGTCGGGATCTTGGGTTCCGGGTTGATGGGCGGTAAGCTCGGAACGCTCTTCGCGCGCGCCGGACACGAGGTCGTGTTCAGCTACGCGCGCAACAAAGACAAGCTAGCGGGACTCGCGCGGAGCGCTGGGCGCAATGCGCGGGCGGGCACCCCACGCGAGGCCGCCCAAGAGGCGGACGTCATCTTGCTCGCCGTACACTGGTCGCGGATGGACGATGTGTTGAGTCGGGCAGGCGACCTAGAGGGCAAGGTCATCGTCAGCTGCTCGCTCCCGATGAACGCGGACGATACCGAACTCGTGGTCGCCCATGCCTCCTCCGGCGCGGAGGAACTTGCAAAGAGGGTTCCCGACGCACGGATCGTCGCTGCCTTCAACACGGTGCCCAGCGAGGTGCTCTTCGGTGTATTCGCGGCCCGCAGAAAACCGAACCGACCCAGTCTAGTCTACTGCGGCGACGACCCGGACGGCAAACGCGTGGCCGCCAGGCTAATCTGTGACATCGGTTTCGATCCGTAGACGTCGGTCCCTTGCGAACTTCTCGGTATATCGAACCGTTCGCGCTGCTCGTCGCGCAGATCGCGTACGAAGGCCAAGGAGGCCCGGAGCTTGCCTACCGCTTCGAGAGGTTTAGACCCGCCCCGGTTCGAAGAGAAACCCCCCGATGAGGGCGAGTTGCCATTCGGAAGGATCGACTCGAGTCGGATGCGAACGTGGCCTCGGCTCACCAAGGTGGCTTTCGTGAGCGCAACGAGATCACAGCACGAAGGGAGAGCGGTCAACGCGGACGCCGTGGAACCTTGCCGGACAGCGCGGACGCCGGCTCGGTCTCAGGGTCATAATCTACTCGAGCGAATTCGTCTTGCATCTTCTGCAAGAGCCAATTCTCACGTTTTCCCTGTCCCATCCTCGTCCTGATGATTGTCCATTGTCCTCGGAGTTTCCTGCCATACAGGGCGAATCGCACCACGCCGTCCTTGAGCGCTACTGCCGCGTCGTGTTCGGCAGGTCCGACCACCTCGAAATCGCCGTAGTCCCACACGATGACTTCGCCCGCGCCATAATCGCCTTCAGGGAGGGTTCCCTCGAACAGAAGGTAGTCGAGCGGATGGTCCTCAACATGGATCGCGAGGCGCTTCACCTGCGGATCCTTGCTCGGCCCCTTCGGCACCGCCCACGAGACGAGGGCCGTGCCACTTTCCAGTCGGAAGTCATAGTGGAGACTCCTTGCCCAGTGCTTCTGGACCACGAATCGGGGTCGCGGGACTCCGGTCGAAGGGGCCGCTTCGGGGATGACTGGGGAGGCCATGCCGACGGCTCTCAGGGTGCCTCAGGTTTCTTCGTTACTAGACCCTTTGTATTGGAACGCCGCCCTACGCCGCCCTCGTTTGAGCGAACACTTCAACTGCGTCTCGTGTCCGGTTCCTCGCTCTCCGTCTCCTGTTCGGACCGACGGCGCCGAGAACGCCAGACAACAAGAATCAGGAGGAGCGCAACCGCGGACACGACGACGAGGAGGACAATCGTATCGATCCCGAACAGGGTCCCCGGCCACCAGCCCGGCGTGGTCCCGGGCGGTGAACCGCCGGTCACATAGCACGCCTCGGGGTCGAAGATGCGCACGCTGCTGTTGCCATACGCGGGATCGATCGCCGCAGTCTCGTAGCAGCGACGCGCCGGAATCTCGTAGGCGTGCCCTCCGTAGCCGGAGATGTCCCCGCCGACGACGTCGGGGCCGACGGCAGGCCACGGCATCGTGCCCCACCAACTCGGCTTGACGGACAGATAGAAGGAGGGCGGCAACGCCTGGTTCGCCGGGACGGGATTCGCGAAGTTCGTCAACCCCGACGGGACCTCCCCGGAGTCGAAGCGGGACCTCGCGGTCACGGTGTCGTAGTTCCCCCATCGCATGGCGGTTTCCCGCGTCCGCGAATCGCCGGACGCACCCGAGTCCGGCTGTCCAAACGAATAGATGTCGACGTCATTCGTGCCGAGGTCGGTCTCGTACGTCGTGTAATATCCGGGCCGCCCGAGCACATTGCCAACGATGTTGAAGAACCGAGAGTACCGCCACAGGTGCATCGTCGCCGTGTTCGCCGTCTTGTTCGGGTCGCCGTGGAAGTGGTTGCGGAAGAAGGTCAGGAAGTGATGCGTGCCGTGGATGTTGTCGGTCCCCGCCCCCAGTCCGTCGTTGCCCTCGATCAGGAGCATGGCGTCGCCGCCATTGTGGGACGCGTAGGTGGGCTGCATCCACCCGCCGCCGCCCGGAGTGTATAGGTCGTCGATCGAGAAGTTGTACGCGAGGACGTCGCCGCTCGCCGTGCCGACGAGCATCGGCGACGTCACGTGCTGGAAGATGTTGTTCTCGACGAGGTTGTCTGAGCCGGGATACCATTCGATCCCGTAGCTCTGCGATTGGCCACCGGAACCGTAGAAGTAGTTGTTCCGGATCTCGTTCCCGCGGGTCATCGTCAACCACACGTGATTGCGACCTCCGCCGGGTCCGCCCGGAGGCGCGACCTTGACGGAGCGTACGCCCGTGATCCAACATTCCATCGCGTTCTGGATGTTGATGCCGCCCCCGCCGTCGACCGGCTGGATCGTCATGTTCTCGATGCCCGCGCGTCGCAGGACCGTCGTCGGCCACCAAGCCTGTGGGGCTTGTGAGCTGCGCCAGTTGGGCAGGTAAATGCCCGGCGCGATCGTGACCTGGTTGCCCGCGATCGCCGTGACCTTGACGATCTGCCGCTGGTTCCGGTAGCCACCCGGTGCCGTCCGCATGCCGTCGCTGCCCTGGCTGACGCAACCGTTCGCGATCCCGCAGTTGTAGATGTCCCCGCCGTCGGCCGTGTCATCGACTTGGTCGAGGATCAGGAAGCTCTCCCCCGCCCGCAAATTCGCCGTGTTGCTCAGGGTGATGACCGTGGTGCCCTTCCCATAGCCCGAGGTCCAGTCGGCGGAGTTCTCCACGCCTCCCGCCCAGCTGAAGCTTCCCTTGATGCAGATGACGGGGTAGGGTGGGGGACCGCGGTCACACGGCGTGGTGCCGGTGAACACCAACTTCGTCCGGGTCGCCCCGGCGCCGCGGAGGGTCACGTCGCTCTTCATGTTGAGTCCCGCGGAGAGGGTGAAGGTCCCCGCGGTCAGGAAGACGACCTGATCCGGGGGACACGCCGCGATCGCGGCGTCGATTTGCGCGGCGGTGCTGCCGGGGTCGAGGGACGCGCAAATCGTCGTGCGGTTCGGAATGCCACCAGGGATGCCTGCGTGACTCCAGTCGATCGCCCGCGAGGGGTCTAGGATCCCGGACCACGGCTCCGCGGCGGCGCGGGCGGTCAGATCGCCGCCGACGGTAAGGCACATACAGATGGCGAGTGCGATTCCGAGGGAGCGCGTCGCCCAGGCCATTCCGACCTCGCGGGTTCTCACCGTCATCACCGCCGATTCGACCGCGACCTTCGGCGTCCCGTCGTCCATCGAGGGCCTTCGCGAGAAACCATTCAACTCATAGACTTGGCGGCTTGAATCCGCTGGGCGGATGCATCCGCCTCGCCGCCGAGCTTCACCAGCGTCGGGCCAGAATCCGGGGACTCGTTGTACAGCGCCTCGTGCACCTCCGGTTCGCGAAATGGTTATATCAACCATGTCGTTGCAAACCCTCGAGGAGGATTCATGTGATGTCCCACAGAAAGGTCGTACTAGTCACGGGTGCATCGTCCGGTTTTGGTAAGGCCATCGCGGGACTTCTAGCCAAGGGGGACTTGGAGGTGTTCGGCACTTCCCGACATCCGTCGGCAAACGGATCCATGCCCGGTGTCTCAATGGGTCGTGCTTGCGTGGACACAATCCTAGACCGGACGGGCCACTTGGACATTCTCGTGAACAACGCGGGTTATGTTCAGGGAGGGGCTATCGAAGAGGTGACACTAGAGCAAGCGAAGGCGCAGTTCGAGACGAACTTCTTCGGCGCGGTTCGGATGGTCAAGGCCGTCCTTCCGACGATGCGGAAGCAGGGTAGCGGGCGGATCATCAACATCAGCTCGGTCGCCGGATTGATCGCCGCGCCGTTCCTCGGATTCTATAACGCGAGCAAGTTCGCTCTCGAAGGATACACGGAGTCGCTGCGGCATGAGCTGAGGCCCTTTAACATCGGCGTCTCACTCGTCGAACCGGGATTCTTCAAAACGAATATCGGCCGCAATCGGCAATATGGAGCGGAACCGATCAACGACTACGACCCTTGGCGTCGTCGCGGCTTGAGTTCGATCGAACGGTTGGAGAGCCAAGGTCCGGGACCTGCGGCCGTGGCCGAGTGCGTCCTGCGGATTGTCGAAAGCCGGTCACCCGCGTTGCGGTATCGAGTGGGCACGGACGCCCGCCGTTACATCCGCCTTCGCCGGATCTTACCTGCCTCCGCGTTCGAGAGGGGCGTGAGACGGGCGTTCAAACTGGACGCGAAGAGTTAGTCAGCGCGGGACGAGCACGCTCTTCCGCCGCGTAACCATCTCCTACGGGAAACCAAACCGCCTGAAGACCTTCAGGCGAGACTTTCGTGGCGAAAGACCGCCGTGTCCATCGAGGCGGTGAGTCGCGCGCTAGGGCATCGGACGACTTGGACGACAGAGCTCTACTACGGTCGCATCCGACCGCAGTAATCCCTTGCCGAGTTCGAGCGGGCGATCGCGGCACTCGTCATGTGTGTCTCGAAGTAGGCCTAATTTGCACCAGTTCTACGGAGTGCTCCCGACGGGATTTGAACCCGTGTCAGAAGCTCGAGTGCTCCCGACGGGATTTGAACCCGTGTCAGAAGCTCGAGAGGCTTCTATCCTTGGCCACTAGACTACGGGAGCGCGGAGACGCGCTAAGGGTGGGGCCGACATAAAGGTTGCGCGACGCCTCACCCGAAGGGAAAGGGGCGAAGCTTTTTCCCGCTCCCGCTCCCTTGCGGACGACGAGGCGGCAATGAGGGCGGCGCTCGCGCAGCTCGATCCGGCGGTCGGGGACAAGGCGAAGAACCTCCGGAAGCTCGAGGCGACGATCGCGTCGGCGCGGGCGGATCTGCTCCTCGCCGGCGAGATGTTCCTGACCGGCTACATGGCGCGCGACTCGTTCGCGCACCTCGCGGAACCGCTCGACGGCCCGACCGTGAAGGCGGTCCAGAAGATCGCCGCGGAGCATGGAACGCACGTCGTCTTCGGCATGCCCGAACGCGAAACCGAGACGCGCAAGCTCTACAACACGTCCGTGCTCGTCGCCCCGGACGGCAAGGTCGCGTCCTATCGGAAAGTGTACCCCGCGAACTTCGGACCGTTCGAGGAGGGCCTCTACTTCGGGCGGGGGGACGGCCTCACCCTCGTCGACACGAAGCTCGGGCGGATCGGCCTCCTGATCTGCTACGACGCGTTCTTCCCGGAGCTCGCGAAGGCGTACGCCCTTCAGGGCGTCGACCTTCTCGCAATCATCAGCGCCTCGCCCGCCACGTCGAAGCCGTTCTTCGATCGCATCTTGCCGGCGCGGGCAATCGAGAACGCCGTGTACGTGCTGTACGCGAACCTCGTGGGAGCCGAGTTGAACGTCGTTTTCCAAGGCGGCACGCAGGCGATCGGCCCCCGAGGCGAGGATCTCGGGAAGGCGCCGGATTTCCAGGAGTCGACAGTCCTCGCGGAAATCGACGTCCGAGACGTCGAGACCGCGCGGACCTTCCGGCCGACGATCCGCGACACGCGCAAGGAGTTCTGGGA
>WNGH01011241.1_pt1 | contig 10176 bp, 11 predicted proteins | sample 5400631 | NCBI WGS metagenome assembly WNGH01 (sample SAMN13153373, study PRJNA577476) | soil metagenome | isolation source: 115 cm soil or saprolite under Garry oak tree replicate 1 | place: USA:California | collected 2016-06-15 | reverse complement strand
TGTAGGGGCTATCGGAGCTGGGCGGCTTACCGGAGTTGGAGGAGTCCCGGCCCGCCCGGCGCTCCAGCTGCGCGACCCGGTCGGCAAGGACCACCACCTGCGACCCCAGCTGGGCGATCCGCGCGTCCCGTGCCGCCAGCGCGGCCTGGTGCAGCTCGGCCTGGGTCGCGATCACCGTCCGCAGCTCGGTGTTGACCGCACGCTGGCGCCCCAACGCCGCGCGCAGCTCATCGACCGACAAGGTGGTGACCTCAAGCGGCTCAGGCTCGGACATGCGCGACATGATCGGCACGTCGGGAGCTGAAGGTCAACTCGGTCAGCTCATGCCACCATGCCGACGGTCACCACGACCGCGTTCACCCTTGCTGAATAGCTACTCTTGGTGAATAGCTACGATTCGAGTTGACGTCCAATGTGATTTGTACAATTTCGTGGTCAACCGGGGACCAGGAGGTAACGGCCAGGTAATCACCGCACGTCGTGAAGCAGAGCCTGCCCCGGTCATTGCCTTGCATGCCATCGGGATTGGCGTCACGCCCGCCGGAGTGCACGCTTGATCCGGTTGCGCCGGGACAGTGCTTGACCTGAACGCGCTTGATCGCGTCCTGGAGGCGGCGCCACGCTCCCAACATCAGGAACCGTTGGCGGCATTCTCGTCATCATTGTCGCCGATCTGGAGCGGGAGGATCGCGGCCAACCCGCGCCGGTCGACCGAGGCGAGCACCATCAGCGCTCGACCCGGCCCGAAGGTGGCGCACCAGGGGAGCACCCAGTCCGCCAGCTGGAAGATGGACTGGAGGCGGCAGCGCTCGGCGAGGGCCCGCCAAGCTGGCGCCAGCAGCTGCAGCTCGTTGGCGCTTCGGATCAGAGGGGTCTGCAACAACCACGCTCGGCTTCGAGCCGATCCTCGGTGGCTGGCCGTTCCAGACGTAGGGGAGGGCCAAGGCGCGCCGCTGGCGGTCGGTCCAGGGATGGCCCATGTCGGCGAGGGCGAGTCCCGTTCCCACTGAATGTGGCCTGGCAATACTTGAACAGCAGGGCCCGGCGATCGGTTTCCGCGACCCAGGGTAGGGAGCCGTGGGTGACGGCCTCCGTGAAGATGACCACGCTTCCTGCCTTCTGCGGGATCTGAGCCACCGGGAAGGTCTCGCTCGTCAGGTCGGCGATGGTCGTCGGGATCGGGAAGCTTCAAGCTGGGGTTCGTGCTGGACGCCGTCGGTATCCGGCAGTGACATCCCGAAACGGAGGTCCCGCCTGCTGCGCCGTCTCAAAGGCGGGACTGGACTGCCCGAAGGATGCCCTTGCTGTCTTGGACGAAGTGAACCGGCCGCATCTTCTGGAACCAGGAACGCTGACGTGCCGAGTAACTGAGGATGTGCTCGAGCGCCTCCGCACGAACCAGGTCGAGCTGCCGCTTGGAGAGTCGGTCGAGCGGGGCTCTCATCCGATACGCCACCTCGAAGAACTCTCGGTACCCATGCGTCTGGAGAACCTGGTTCCGCGCTTGCGATTGCCAGCGTCGGTACTCCTGACTGAGCCCATACCGCGCGTCCAGTGCTAAGACCTCCTCGTGGAGGCCCAGCCGCAACTGGCTGTCGAGGGTCCTGGTAATACCAGCTTTCAGCCGGGAGCGAGGAGGCTCGAGCCCGAGGAGCAACCCATCGTAGCTTTGCGCAGCATCTAGCCTCTTGCGCTGGCCCGGGCCGGCCAATGCGCGAGCCAAATGGGTGGATTTCGGGAACTCGGTCCGGAGGCGATCCACCTCGGCGGAAAGGTCCTCGACGGCCCAGCCCTGGAGGATCGATTGCACATAGGTGCCGGTGCCACCCACCACGAGGGGGAAGTGTCCACGAGCGATGATCTCGTCGATCGCCTCGAACGCCAGACGCTGGTATTCCCACAGCGGGAGCTTTCGAATCGGTTCCGCGACGTCGATGAGATGGTGTCGGACGAGGGCGCGCCGGGCAGGCGTTACCTTACTGGTGCCGATATCCATGTTTCGATATACCTGTCTGGAATCTGCGGACACAATCTCGACCTGCGTGCCGGTGGTCCGCTCAAAGAGCTCCGCGAACTGTAGCGAAAGCGCCGTCTTGCCGGAGGCGGTTGGCCCATAGAGAGCGCCGACGACGGGACTTCGTCCCGGCTTGAAGCGATCTCCCTGTACCTTGGACATCGGGTTGCGAGAGCCATACGGGGTCGGCTGAGGCGCCATAATTCGATTTCGCTTGGCCGGTCTTGCTCGGACAGGCGCTCGATCGTAGCACCACTGCCAGACGATCAGGCGTACGGATGGAGCGCGTGAGTATCGGCTTTTGGCCACAGCATACCTGTACGAGGTGTTTCGAGCAGGCTAGTACTCCAGCCGTAGTTCGTGACCTGGCTGGTCGGGAGTGGGCAGGGCCGGCGAGCAGACAAGGGCGGCCACCGTTGATGATCGGGTGTTATGTGGACAACCGAAGATCAGACGGTGGCCGCGGGCCACAGCGTAGACGTAGATCCCGCCTGGTGGCAGGAGCTGTTGGAGGAGTTGCTGGGTCGGGTCGCGGGTCGGTTTGGCCGGGTGGAACCACGGCGGCGGGCCAGGGCGTTCGTGGGTGGCCTGCTGGCCGACCTGCCACGCAAGAACTGCTGGACGATCGCTGAGCACGCCGGCAATGCCAGCCCTGATGGGATGCAGCACCTGCTGGGCCGGGCGCTGTGGGACCAGGACAAGGTGCGCGACGACATCCGCGACTACGTGGTCGAGCACTTGGGCGACCAAGAGGCGGTGCTGGTGGTGGACGAGACCGGCGACCTCAAGAAGGGCACCTAATGCCGAATTCGCCATTAGGTGCCTTATGACGAGTGCGCGGTTATGCCGCCCCTCGCAGCGGCACTGCTTCGTGCGGCGGGTATCCGCTGGTTTGGGTGCGGCATAACGCGCGGTGTGGCGTGACGGTCAGAGTTGGTCGAGGAAGGCGAGCAGGTTGTCGGAGGCCTGGTAGCGCGCAGCTTTGGTATCGGGTGGGGCGGTTCGGGCGATCGCTTGTTCCTTGAGGGCCATGTCGGCGTGTAGGTAGATGCGGGTGGTGGTCGGGCTTTCGTGGCCGAGCCACAGGGCGATGACAGTGATTTCGACGCCGGCGTGGCGCAGATTCATCGCCGCGGTGTGCCGCAAGGTGTGCGGCGTCACGTTCTTGGCCTGCAGGGAGACGCAGGTGCGCGCTGCTGCCGCGGCGTGTTTGGTGATCATGTGTGCGACGGCGTCGTGGGACAGCGAGGCTCCACGCCGGGTGCAGAACAACGGCTCGGTCCCGGCCGCGTGGCGTCCGGCGAGCCAGCCGGTGAGGATCTCCACGGTGTGGGCTGTGAGCGGAGTGCAGCGATCTTTGCGGCCTTTGCCGCGGCAATACACGTGCGCGCCGGTGCCCAGGTGCAGGTCGTGGACGGCGAGCCCGGTCAGTTCGGAGATGCGCAACCCGGTCTGCGCCGCGACCACGAGCAGGGTGTGGTCGCGGCGGCCGTGCCAGGTGGACTGGTCGAGGGCGGCCAGCAGCGCGTCGAGTTCGACGCGGTTGAGGAAGTTCACGATCGTCGTGGCGGTGCGTTTGGTCTGGATGGCCAGGACCCGGCTGATCAGGTTCGCGTGTTCGGGTGCGCGCAGGCTGGCGTAGCGGAACAGTGAGTGGATCGCCGCCAGGCGGGTGTTGCGGGTGGCGGCGCTGTTGCCGCGGATCGTCTCCAGGTGCTGCAGGAAGCCGCCGATCGTGGTGGCGTCCAGGTCGGTCAGGTCCAGTTGGGCGGGCAGCTTGCCGGTCTGCTGGTGCACGTGGCTGAGCAGCAGTCTGAAGGTGTCGCGGTAGGAGGCGATGGTGTGCGGGCTGGCGCCGTACTGGGTCATCAGCCGGTCGGTGAAGAACGCCTGCAGCAGGGGCGCGAGCGCCGTCATGACGCAGACCCCCGACCCCCGTGGTGCGGGTTGTCCAGCCGTTTGGCGGCCAGCGCGAGCAACTCCGGTGTGGCCTGCAAATACCAGTACGTCGCTTCCGGACTGGCGTGCCCGAGGAATGCCGAGAGCACCGGCAGGCGTGCCTGCACGTCGACGCCGGCCCGATACCAGCCGATCAGGATGTTGACCGCGAACGTGTGGCGCAGGTCGTGGATCCTGGGCCGGCGCCGCCCGGACGGTGTGTCGATGCCGGCCAGGACCAGCAGCTTGGCGAAGGTCTGTTGCACGCCTCGTTGCTGCACCCGATGGCCGGTGGTGGTGACGAAGAAGCTGGGCGAGACCGCGGCGGGGCAGAGCTGGTCGCGTCGTGTGGCGTAGCCGGCGAGCATCGCCGCGGTCGTGGCGTGCAACGGCACCAGGCGGGTCTGGTCGTTCTTGCCGGTCACCCTCAGCACGGCATCGTGCAGGTCGACATCCCCGCGGTTGAGGGCGAGCGCCTCGCCCAGGCGCAGTCCGCTGGCCGCGATCAAGCTGATCAGTGCCTGGGTGGTGGCCGCCGGCAGGGGCGCCGCGATCGTGCCGGCCGCGTGCACGAGCGCCGCGATTTCGGCGGTTGAGTAGTGATACGGGGTCGGCCGGTGCGAACGGGCGACGAGCAGGTCGGTCGGGGGGTCTCACAGGTCGGGTCGAACGCGCTGAGGTGGCGGGCGAAGCAGCGCACCACGCTCAGCCGCCGGTGCCAATGATTCGCCGCCGCGTGCCTCGGCTCGGTCGCCCACGCCAAGGCAGCCGTGACCGTCACGGTGCTCTGGCCGCAGCTGTCGAGCCGGTCGGCGAACTCCAGCAGCATCCGACCCTCGCCGCGCAGTTTGTAGCCCAGGGACCGGCGCATCGCCAGGTACTCCTCGACGCGGGTCCGCACGCTCATCGGGGGGCTCCCTGCGGGCAGGGCATGGCCAGTTCGGCCAGCCTGGCCTGATCCAGCCGGGCGTAGACAGCGGTGGTGCGTTGCTGGGCGTGGCGCAGCAACTGGCCGATCTCCTCCATCGACGCGCCGGCCGCGAGAAGGTCACAGGCCGCCGCGTGACGCATCCCGTGCGGCCCGAACCGCGGCACGCCGACGCGGGCGCACGCGCGAGCCACCACCCCAGTGACCGACGAGGTGGCTAGGCCGGTGAACGGAGCCTTCAGGGTGACGAACAGGTTCCGCGACGCGGTGGCAGGCCGGGCGTGCAGCAGGTAGTCGGCCATCGCCTCACCCACATCGGCGGGCAGCGGCAGGACATCGACCCGCCCACCCTTGCCACGGATGGTCAGCTCGGCGGCCCGCCAGTTCACGTCGGCCAGCTGCAGCCGGCCGACTTCTCCGCCGCGCACGGCCAGCCGCGCCATCGTCAGCAAGACCGCGTAGTCGCGGCGGCCCGCCGCGCTGCCCAGGTCACAACCGGCCAGCACCGCCCGCACACCATCACGGGAGGCCGCGCTCGGAACGTGGACGTTCCGAGCGCGGCCGCGCCCGGCCGGGACCGATCCCGCCAGCAACTGGGGAACATGCCCTGCCCTGCGCAGGTAGCGCAGCAGCGAACGCAGCGCGGGCAGGTTCACGGTGTCCACCGCCTTGCCCGCCTGCTCGCGGTCCACCCCAGCACGTAGTCGATGACCTGCCCGGCCGACAGCGCCGGCAGCGACTGCGCCAGCGAGCCTGGCAGCCACGCCAGGAACACCCGCGCGCACCGCAGGTAGTGCGTGACCGTCCCCGCGGCCAGCCCGCGTTCACCCTCCAGATAGCGGCGGTACTCGACCAGCAGCACCTCCTGCGGCGCAGTCGCCGCCACCACGGCGTGCGGTGGGGCAACCCGCAAGCCGCGCAGATACCCCAGAATCGGCGCGAGCGCCCGGTCGGTCACCCCGACCCGGCGGCCAGCCGCGCGACGCGCCCGCAAGAACTCCTCCGCCACCCCGGTCGTCAGCTCAGCCGCGGTCAAGCCCTGGCCGGACAGCCAGCCGCTCAGATCCGCCAGCAGGTGCACGTGATCAACGATCGTGTCCAGGGCGTACCCCTGACCGGCGAGCTCGCGACGCAACCCGTCAGCGAACGGCGCAAGCGACCCGCCCACGATGATCCGTCCACGGCGTCGCGCGACACCACGAGAGTCCATGATCGTCTCCTGTCTGTCGATGGACTCACCGACCAGACACGAGAAACCGCCGACCACGACGCACAACCGTGGACAATGCCGCTCAGCCAGAGCCAGGCATCAACAGTCACAAGGGCTCACAGGGCGAACCTCGGCATAACCGCGCGCTCGTCATAAGGCACCTAATGCCGAATTCGCCATTAGGTGCCCTTCTTCAGGTCCCCGGTCTCGTCCACCACCAGCACCGCCTGCGGGTCACCCAGGTGCTCGACCAGGTAGTCGCGGATATCGTCACGGACGCCGTCTTCGTCCCACACCGCCCGGCCCAGCAGGTGCTGCATCCCATCGGGGCTGGCGTGCCCAGCGTGCTCAGCGAGCGTCCAGCAGTTCTTGCGTGGCAGGTCGGCCAGCAGCCCCAGCACGAACGCCCGAGCCCGCCAGCGTGGCTCCACCCGCCCGACCCGGCCCGCGACCCGGCCCAGCAGCTCCTCCAGGCCCGCCTGCAAACGGGCAGGCTCTACCTCTACGCTGTGGCCCGCGGCCACCGTCTGATCTCCGGTTGTCCACATACCACCGGATCATCAACGGTGGCCGCCCTCGTCCGTTGGCCGGCTCAGTGCCGCCCTGACCGGCAAGGTCACGATCCTCGGTTGGAGTATTAGGACATCCGGTCTCTGTCGTTTGCCGCGTTCACATCGGCGATGCAGAGCGCACTCGGAAGCTGCCTATCGGCTAGGAAGCGATCGCGGCAGCCCGAACCATGGGAGCACGCTGTTGTCGAAGCGGGTGAAGGCGCAGATCCGGTCGCCGGTGAGGGTGAGGACGAAGAGGCCGGTTCCATGGCGGATGCCGGTGGAGGCGCGAAGGTAGGCCCCGAACGCCGGCTGACCATTGGCTCGCGTCAGGACGAGGTCAACCCTCCTGCCCGAGCGGAAGATGCTGGCGAAGAGGCGGGCCACGACGTCGCGGCCCTGGTATTCGAGGGGAATCGGTGGCATGGAGACGTGGATATCGTCGGTGAGCAGGGCGACCAGCGCGTCGAGATCGCCGGACTCGTAGGCGCGGACGAAGTCTGCCACGAGCGCCTGCTCGGAGGTTGAGTCGGGGGCGGGAGCCGGTTCGCGCTCGTCGGTCGGCGGCAGGCGGCGCTGCAGGCTGGCGCGGGCCCGTTTGAGGGCGCTGTTGACCGATTCGACGGTCGAGTCGAGCATGTCGGCCACCTCGTTGGCGTGGAATCCGAGGACGTCGCGCAGGATGAGCACGGCGAGCTGGCGAGGCGGCAGGACCTGAAGGGCGGTGACGAAGGCCAGGGAGATGGCTTCGGTCTGTTCGTAGCGGGCCTCCGGGCCGAGCGGCACGTCGATCGCCCCCTTGAGGAGGGCGTCGGGATATGGCTCGAGCCATACGAGTTCGCCGAGCCGGGTCGGCTCGGGCGGTTCAACCTCGGGCATGTCCCACTCCTTGGCGGGGCGTCGGCTGGCCGAGCGAAGCGCGTTGAGGCAGCGGTTGGTGGCGATCCGGTAGAGCCAGGTGCGGATCGAGGCGCGCCCCTCGAACCCTCCGAGGCCTTGCCAGGCGGCCAGCAGCGTGTCCTGGAGGGCGTCCTCGGCGTCCTGGAAGGATCCGAGCATCCGGTAGCAGTGCACCTGTAGCTCTCGACGGTACGGCTCGGTCAGCGCTCGGAACGCCTCGCCGTCCCCGGCCCGCGCCCTGCCGATCAGGTCGGTTGTCATCTCTCCACCCTAGCGTCACGTCTCTGGCTCTCCTCGTCCATCTCCGTATTGACACCGGCCGCGCTGCGAACTGGGCGGTTGGTGGGCGCCCACTTTCCCGACGTCGCGGTGTCTGCATCATCGACGGCTCGGACGATCCGGACGTCGACGGATGGCGAAAAAGGCAGCCACGCGCAGATGAGTTTCAGCCGTCGGTCTTACCGAGGAGAAAGCTGGATGCTGGACTCGCCGGAGGGCGTTCGCGCAGGTCAGGGACGGTTCGAATATCCAGCTACTTCCGTACCCTTTAGTAACTCATGAGGTGGGGGTGTGACCACCCGGGCACAGAAAGGAACCAGAGATGATGCTGAAGGACAAGGTTGCGGTGATCTACGGAGCCGGAGGCGCCATCGGCAGCGCTGTCGCACGCGCCTTTGCGCCTGAGGGGGCCAAGCTTTTTCTCACCGGGCGCCACCTGGCACCCGTCGAAGCTGTCGCCAAGGAAGTCGTTTCCGCCGGCGGATCCGCCGAGGTGGCGGAGGTCGACGCGCTCGACGAGCAGGCCGTGGACAAGCATCTACGGTCCGTGACCGACAAGGCGGGCCGCGTCGATATCTCGTTCAACGCGATCGGCATCCCGAATCCGAAGATTCGTGTGCCCCTGGTCGAGCTGGATGTCGAGCAGTTCTCCCTGCCGATCGCGACCTACACGAGGTCGTACTTTCTGACCGCACGCCTGGCCGCCCGGCGGATGGTCGCGAACCGATCGGGGGTGATCATGACCGTCACCGCGATCATCTCGCGGACGGGCATCCCATTGGTGGGAGGCGGCGGTCCGGCGAATGCCGCCGTGGAGGCACTCACTCGAGAGCTATCCGCCGAGCTCGCACCTCAGGGCATTCGCGTGGTCGGTCTGCGACCACAGGGCATCCCGGAGACAGGCAGGATCAAGGAAAGCTTCGAGCTTTACGCCAAGGCATCGGGAATGACCTGGGAACAGTTCTACGAGTTAAGCGCAAGCAGGACCCACACGCGACGGCTTTCGACGCTCGCGGAGATGGCTAACGTGGCGGTCTTCATGGCTTCCGATCAGGCAAGCGGGATGACTGGAACGGTCGTCAACTTGAGCATGGGGAGCCTGGACGACTAGCGGCCTTGGCCCGAATTTCTCTGAGGATAATGAAATGAAGAACGCAGACGCAGCAGTTCTGGTTCGCGACGGCAAGGTCCTGATCTCTGACGGCCCGTTTGCGGAGACCAAGGAGCAGATCGGCGGCTACTGCCTGATCGACTGCAAGGACCTCGACGAGCGATCGAAGTCGCTTCTCAGATACCCGGCGCGCGGACCGGAACCATCGAGGTACGGCCCATCAGGGAGTTGGAGGTGTAACGCGCACCCATCGAGATCGCAAAGGAGTCCAGCGTGGCAACCAAGGCACACACCAGCAAAGGAATCGTCCTCGCCCTGTCGTGCGCGGCGTAGTTCATGGTCGTGCTCGATATTGCGATCGTGAATGTCGCCCTGCCCTCGATCCAGCAGGATCTCGGCATCGAGCAGAGCACCTTGCAATGGATCGTCATCGCGTACGGCCTCATGCTCGGCGGATTCCTGCTGCTCGGCGGCCGGATGGCCGACCTCTTGGGCAGGCGCCGCATGCTACCGACGGGACTGACACTGTTCTCGTCCGCCTCACTGCTCGCGGGCGTGGCGGGATCCGCCGGGCTCCTGATCGGCACCCGGGCCCTGCAGGGCTTCGGGGCGGCGCTGCTCCCACCGGCCGCCCTCTCGATCCTCGCCGTGACTTTCGCGGAAGGCGCCGAGCACAATCGCGCGCTCGGGATCTACGGCGCCGTCGCCGGGATTTCGGCGTCGGTCGGGGTGATCGCCAGTGGTCTGCTCACCGACGGCCCAGGCTGGCGCTGGGTCTTCTTCATCAACGTTCCGGTCGGCGTCCTTCTCATCGCGATGGCGGCGATCTTCCTGGCCGTCGACGCTCGCGACCGCCGCGGGAGCGAACGCTTCGACGTCGCCGGCGCGGTCACCGTGACCGGAGGCCTGCTCCTCCTCGTCTACGCGCTCAACCGCGGCGCCGACTTCGGCTGGGGTTCCGGGTCGACGCTGGGACTGTTCGCCGCGTCCGTGGTGATGCTGTCCGCTTTCGTGCGGATCGAAGCGCGGTCCCGGTCACCGCTGGTGCCCGGCTCGTCGGTGCGCAACCGCACGCTGGTGGCGGCGAACCTCTCGGCGTTCTTCACGTTCGGAGCGGTCTTCTCCTTCATCTTCCTCGGTTCGCTGCTGATGCAACAGGTTCTCGGTTATTCGCCGACGCGGACGGGCGTCGCGTGGCTGGCCACATCGGTGACGTCGTTCATGGCGGCTGCGATCACGGGAGCT
>WNGH01008458.1_pt1 | contig 10176 bp, 10 predicted proteins | sample 5400631 | NCBI WGS metagenome assembly WNGH01 (sample SAMN13153373, study PRJNA577476) | soil metagenome | isolation source: 115 cm soil or saprolite under Garry oak tree replicate 1 | place: USA:California | collected 2016-06-15 | reverse complement strand
TACATGGAAACCTCCTTGTGGTCTGTTTCTAGGCGAGCTCGTCTCGACCCAGCTGCTTGTCTCTTACAAGCATTCTGAACCACCTGGAGGTTTCCTGCAATCCAGCCTACTTATACATTCAAACACTTCCCTATTTTCTTATTTTCATTCTTCGGCACTGAGGGCACCTCAAGAAAGCAACTATGCCCCTGCGAAAAGCAAAAGCCGCTCCATCAGCCCAAAGCTGACCCAAGCGGCCCTTGCCCAACCCCAAAATGACCCCACCTGCGTGAAACCATCGATCCCTCCTCATGCCATGCTGCGTTCGGCGTGCGACGACAAACAGTTAATTCGCGCTAAGATACGCCTGAACCCGCGGCGAGTCAAGACTTGTAAATTATGAATTATGAATGGTGAACTGGGATTGGAAATTGGGCACGGAAGACATTTCGGATGAATGCAGACTCCCGGAGTGGGCCGTGGACCAGCCGTTCCTGATCCACCACAACCGGCACCACTACCACATCCTCAGGGAATCCCGCTTCCCAGGCGCAGTCGCTGATGTACAGCTCGATCTCCCGCGTGCAGTGGTCAATGGCCACGAAGATGTCCAGATCCGCGTCCTGCGCCGCCGTGCCGCGCGCACGAGAACCGAAAACCCTGATCTCACGCGGGGTGACTTTCCGCTCGACCAGCTCCTTGAACCTACGCGCTATGTCCAGGTCTTTCGTCCCCATAAGAACATCCCTCGATGAGCATGATACCCGACACTCAAGGCCAGGTCAATGCTCCTTGATGTCTTTGGTTAATATTCCCAAGCTTTGTAATTCGGTGAATAGCAAGAAGCAAGACGTGGCCTCAACATCTCTCCCCCCGCACCGACTCCCGCACCACTTCGGTCACCCGCACGGTAACCTCGCAGTTGATGAGGGAATCATCCCCCGGAAAGAGGACCGGGATGTAGTTCCGCGACAGCCCCTTCAGCAGACCGTCCGGCTCTTTTCCCTGGACCAGCACCTGGAGCTCCCTGCCGAGGATGCCCTGGTAATAGGCGCGCTTTTTCCGGTCGGACAGCCGCCTGAGCGCCTGGGCGCGCGACCGGATGACGGCGCCGTTCACCTGGCCGGGCATGCCCGCCGCCGGCGTCCCCGCGCGGGGAGAAAAGGGAAAGACGTGAAGATAGGCGATGGGGAGCGACTCGACCAGCCGGAGGGTCTCGTCGAATTCCTCCTCCGTCTCGCCGGGGAATCCGGCGATGATGTCGCACCCGACGCAGACATCAGGCATGGCCTTCGCAAGCTTCTCGATGACCTCCCGGAAGTAACCTGCGGAATAATTCCGGTTCATCCGCCCCAGCACCCCGTCGCTCCCGCTCTGGAGCGGGATGTGGAGGTGGGGACAGACCGTCTCTGCCGAGGCGAGAAAACTGATGAGAGCGTCGGAGATCTCGGTCGGCTCCACCGATCCGACCCGGAGACGGGGCACCAGGCGCCGCTGTTCGGCGGCGGCGAGAAGCGAGAGGAGGCTCTCTCCGGATGGAAGATCGAGGCCGTACGCTCCCAGGTGAATGCCGGTCAGCACCACCTCACGGAACCCCTTCGCCGCGAAGGAGCCGATCCCCGCCAGCACCTCGTCCAGCGGTACGCTCCGGCTCCTCCCCCGGGCATAGGGGACGATGCAGTAGGAACAGAAGGCATCACAGCCGTTCTGCACCTGCAAAAACGCCCGGGTGTGCTCGGCGAAACTCTCCAGGGCAAGCCCTTCGGCGCGCTCTTCCAGGGAGATGTCGGAGACCAGCACCCGTGGTCCGGCCCCGACCTCCCGGAGCAGCCCGGAGATTCCCTTCTTCTCCACGTTGCCCAGCACCAGGTCCACCCCCGGCATGTCACGCAGCTCCTCAAAGGCGACTTGGGCATAGCAGCCTGTGACGACGATCCTGGCCCGGGGGTTCCTCCTCCCGGCCCGGCGGATCAGCTTGCGCGATTCGGCGTCGGTCCTAGCGGTCACGGTGCAGGTGTTGATCACGTAGATGTCCGCCTCGTCCTCGAAGGGGACCATCCGGAACCCCTCGCGGCCCAGGTTCTCGGCCATGGCGGCCGATTCGAACTGGTTGATCTTGCACCCGAGGGTTGTGATGGCAACCCGTTGCTCGATATCGGTTTTCAATGCTTCAGTTTCCAACCATTCACCTTCAGCCTTCAGCCTTGAATTCATAATTCATAATTCATAATTGCCTCTACTCGATCCACCCGCCGCCAAGCACTTCCTCGCCGTCATAAAAAACCACCGCCTGCCCCGGCGTGACCGACTTCTCCCGTTCCAGGAAGCGGACCTCGGCCCGGCCCTCCGGCAGCGGCTCGACCCGGCAGGGGACCGGGTGGTGGCGGTACCGGATCTTGCAGGTCGCCTCGAAGGGTACCGTTGGCGGAGAAATGATCCAGTTGATGTTCCCGGCGACGAGCCCCTCCGAGTCCAGTTCGTCCCGCTCCCCGACGACCACTTCGCGCCGCTCTGCATCGACCCGCAGCACGTAGAGCGGCTGGGGGTGGGCAATGCCGAGCCCCTTCCGCTGCCCGACCGTATAGCGGTAGGTGCCATCGTGGGTTCCCAGGACCTTCCCCCGGCTGTCGACGATCTTTCCCGACAGGAGCCCCGGAGCGCGCTCCTCTTCGAGAAATCGGACGTAGTCGTTGTCGGGAATGAAGCAGATCTCCTGGCTCTCCCCCTTTTCGGCGACCCGCAGGGCAAATCGCGCGGCCAGCCGGCGCACCTCCGGCTTGGTCATCCCCCCCAGGGGGAACAGGGTGCGGGAAAGCTGCTGCTGGGTGAGGGTGAAGAGAAAGTAGGACTGGTCCTTCCCCCGGTCAAGCCCGGTAAGGAGGCGGCAGAGGCCGGCATCGTCCCGCTCGATCCGGGCATAGTGGCCGGTGGCGAGGAAATCGGCGCCCAGTTCTCCCGCTTTTCGCAGGAGGAGCTCGAACTTGACCCGCTGGTTGCAGCGGACGCACGGGTTAGGGGTGCGGCCGCGAAAGTATTCGGCGACGAAATCGTCGATCACCAGCCGCTGGAACTCTTCCTCGAAATTCACCACATAAAAGGGGATGTCGAGCTGCTCGGCAACCCGCCGGGCGTCATGAATATCGTCCAGGGAGCAGCAGCTGCCGAAGCTCTCCCCGCTGAAGCGGGAATGGTCCCAGACCTGCATGGAGATGCCGATGACCTCATGCCCCTCTTCCCGTAAGAGCGCCGCGGTAACCGAAGAATCGACCCCGCCGCTCATGGCGACGACGACACGTTGTTTCTTAATGCTTTTCACCATTCACCATTCACTGTTTCACTCTCAGTCTCGCCACGATCTCCGGCATGACCTGCAGCACGTAGTCGATTTCCTCCGCCGTAGTCTCCCGGCCGAGGGAGAAGCGGACGGCCCCCCTGGCACAGGCCGGCTCCACCCCCATGGCCGCCAGCACGGCTGAGGCTTTCAGGGTGCCGGACGAGCAGGCAGAACCCGAAGAGGCGGCAATCCCCTGGAGGTCGAGGTTGAGGAGGAGTGAGTCAGCCTCCGCGCCGGGGAAAGAAAGATTGGTCGTGTTCGGGAGACGCCGCTCCTTGTGCCCGTTCACCCGCACATCAGGGATTGTCGACAAAAGGCCCTCTTCCAGCCTGTCCCTGAGCGCGGCGATCCGCCGCGATTCGGCAGTCATGGCATCGATCGCCAACTCGCAGGCCTTGCCGAGCGCGACGATCCCGGCCACGTTCTCGGTGCCGGCCCGCCGGTTCCGCTCCTGGGGACCACCATGGATGAGCGGGGCAACCTTTACGCCTTTCCGAACGACCAGGGCGCCAACCCCCTTGGGGGCGTATAATTTGTGCCCCGACAGGGCCAGCAGGCCGATGTTAAGCTCCTTGAAATCGACCGGCACCTTGCCGACCGCCTGGACCGCGTCGCAATGAAAGTAGATCCTGCGACGGGCGGCGATCTCACCGATCTCGTGCACCGGGAGGAGGACGCCGGTCTCGTGGTTGGCGAACATCAAGGAGATCAGGATTGTCCTGGCGGTTATTGCCGCCTCCAACTCATCCAGGTCCGGCATCCCATCGTTGTCCACTGCCAGCCAGGTGATTTCGTACCCCTGCTTCTCCAGGGCGAGGCAGCTGTTGACCACCGCCGGATGTTCCGCGCGGGTGGTGATAATATGGTTGCCCCGGTCGCCCAGGGCAGCCGCCACCCCCTTGATGGCCATGTTGTCAGCTTCCGTGCCGCAGGAGGTGAAGACTACCTCCACCGGCTCGCAGTTCACGAGCAGCGCCACCTTTTCCCGCGCCTTTTCCACCGCCCCCTTGACCCGTCTGCCGGCCCAGTGGATGCTGGAAGGGTTGCCGAACTGTTGCCGGTAAAAAGCCAGAAACACCTCAAGCACCTCGGGATGTACAGGCGTCGTGGCGTTATAATCCAGGTAAATATGGCGCACCGTCTTACTCTCTCCTTACTCCGGACGAGCCGGAAAGCCGCTCCCGCGCCTCCAGGGTCAGGTCCTCCAGATTTATCGAATCGAGAAACCCTTTGATCCTCTCCCCCAGCCCCTTCCAGACGTTGTGGGTGACGCACTGCGCGACCCGGGAGCAGGAGCTTTCATCGCCGTCCAGGCATGCCACCGGGTTCAGCGGCTCTTCCACGGTGGCGACGATTTCGCCTATCCTGATCCGGTAACTTTCCCGGGCCAGTACGTAGCCCCCTCCGGGACCGCGGACGCTCGTAACGATCTCCCCCTTCTTAAGGCGGAAAAAAAGCTGCTCCAGGTAATTCAGGGGGATATCTTCCCGCCGGGCTATCTCCCTGAGGGCAACGGGACGACCCCCGGAATGGAGAGACAGATCGACCAGCGCCCGCACGGCGTACTGCGCCTTGGTCGAGAGCCGCATGTCAGCCCCTCCCCTCGACCCGTTGTTTCAAGGTTTCGTGTTCGGCCGCCAAGGTAGTATATTTTCTCTCCAGCTCGCGAATCTGGTCGAACAGGCACGAAATGGCCTTGGCCTCCGGGTCCGGGAACCTGCCATGCTCCAGGTCCATCCGCTCCGCCGGCTTTTCCGTGCCCATCACCACCCGCCCCGGGATCCCGACGACCGTGGAATTGGCCGGGACCTCCTTCACCACCACTGAATTGGAGCCGATCTTGCTACCCTTGCCGACCGTAAACGGCCCGAGCACCTTTGCCCCGGAGCCGACCACCACGTTATCCTCCAGGGTAGGGTGGCGCTTGACCTTCTCCCAGCTGACCCCGCCGAGGGTGACGCCATGGTAGAGGGTGACATTGTTCCCGATCTCCGCGGTCTCGCCGATCACCACCCCCATGCCGTGGTCGATGAAGAACCCCTTGCCGATCCTGGCTCCCGGATGGATCTCGATCCCCGTCAGGAAACGGCCCAGGTGGGACAGAACCCTGGCAATGAAGTAAAAATCGTGCCGCCAGAACCAGTGGGAAACCCGGTGGAACCAGACGGCATGGAGCCCCGGATAACAGAATATCACCTCCAGGGAACTGCGCGCCGCGGGGTCCCGGTCGAACACGGCCTTGATATCTTCCTTCACGCGAGCAAACATTACGTCTCCCTTCCGTCCCAGCGGAATTAATGAGTAAGATAACTATCAATTAACATACCCTACTAATAATGTCAACTATTCATCAAAGACAGCCTCATGCGCGCCCCGTGCAAACAAAAAAGGAGGAGTCGGCATTGCTGCCGGCTCCTCCTTGTACTAGTTATCTGGTGCGGGACCGGGGTCGAACCGGTACAGCCTTGCGACCGAGGGATTGTACGTCCCTTGCCTCTACCAGTTCCGCCACCCGGGCCTGCTTGCACAATCTCAGTCAGTGATCGGCTTACAGATTGTTGACCCTTTCCCGGAGGTCCTTGCCGGTTTTGAAGAAAGGTGTTTTCTTGGCAGGAATTTTCACCACGTCCCCGCTCTTGGGGTTTCTTGCCTCGCGGGCATCGCGCTCCCGGATGGTGAAGCTGCCGAATCCGCGGATTTCAACCTTTTCCCCGCTTTGCAAGGCTTCACACATGGAATCGAAAATTATATTGACCACCAGTTCAGACTCTTTACGGGAGAGTACGCCGTTGGCCTCAACAAGCCTTTCAACCAATTCGCTTTTCGTCATCAGTCCACCTCTTCCAGCAAAATTAAATTAAATGGTAAGCCCCGCCTGCAGCCGCGGGGCGCTGTCTCGCCATTATTTGTCTTCGTTTTTCTTGAGCCCTTCCTTGATCAGGTCACCGAGATTCGACGTGGCTTCCTTCTGGCTCCCCATGAAACTTTCCAGTTCGGCCTTGTCGGCGGCCGACTGCATCGATTTAATGGAGAGGCCGATCTTACGGTCGGTGGTGTCCACATTGAGCACTACCGCGTCCAGTTCGTCCCCGACGTTGGCGAACCCCTTGGCGGTCGGCAGTTTTTCCTGGGAAAGCTCGGAAACGTGCACCAGCCCTTCAATCCCCTCCTCGAGCTCGAGAAAGACCCCAAAATCGGTGACGGAAGAAACCTTCCCTTTTACCCGCGTACCCGGCTTGTATTTTTCCGGGATCTGGCTCCAGGGGTCGGGAGCAAGCTGCTTGATTCCCAGAGAAAGCCGCTCGTTCTCGGCATCTATGTTGAGCACCACGGCCTGCACGTTCTGCCCCTTGGTGAACAGTTCACCGGGATGCTTGACCCGCTTGGTCCAGGAGATGTCGGAGACATGGACCAGACCGTCGATCCCGTCCTCGATTCCGATGAACATGCCGAAATCAGTGATATTCTTGATCTGTCCCTGGATCTTGGTCCCCATAGGGTACCTCTCGCCAATCACGGTCCAAGGGTTTACCTCGGTCTGCTTGATCCCGAGGGAAATGCGGCGGTTCCCGCTGTCAACGCCAAGTACTACTGCCTCCACCTCGTCCCCCACCTTGAGGATCTCGGAAGGATGTCTCAATCTCCTCGTCCAGGACATCTCGGAAACATGGACCAGCCCTTCGACTCCCTCTTCCAGGGCAACGAAGGCGCCGTAATCGGCAAGGCTGACCACCTTGCCGTGCACCCGTGAGCCAACCTCGTATTTCCCCTCGACGCTCAACCATGGGTCGAGAACGGTCTGCTTGAGCCCCAGGGAGATCTTCCCCTTGGCGCTGTCATATTTAAGGACCATGACGTTTATTTTATCGCCCACCTTGATGATCTCGGAGGGATGGGAGAGCCTTCCCCACGACATGTCGGTGATGTGCAGCAGCCCGTCAAGCCCACCCAGGTCCACAAATGCCCCATAATCGGTGATATTCTTGACGTATCCCTCCAGGACCTGCCCTTCGGCCAGATTGGCAAGAGTTTCCTTTTTCATCGACTCCCGGTCTTCTTCCAGGAGCACGCGCCGGGAAAGGACCACGTTCCCCCGTTTCCGGTTCATCTTGAGGATCTTGAATTTTCCGGTCTGGCCGATATATCTGTCCAGATTGCCGCCGGGGCGGATATCCACCTGGGACGCGGGGAGAAACGCCATGATGCCGATATCGACATTGAGTCCACCCTTGACCTTGGAAACGATCCGCCCTTCGACGATGCCACCTTCCCCGGCCTCCTCGATTTTCCCCCAGGTCACCTGGGACTCGGCTTTCTTCTTGGAAAGGACGATATAGCCATGCTCGTTTTCGGCGCGCTCGAAGAGGACCCGCACGTCGTCGCCCACCTTCACGGTCAGCTGGCCATTTTCGTCAAGGAACTCACCGATCTGAATCCGTCCCTCGGACTTATATCCTACATCAACCAGCACGAAATCCTGGTTGATATGCACCACAACCCCTTTGACGACCTCCCCTACCTGGAGCTGCTTGAGACTGTCGTGGAACAGCTCCGCAAACTCACCCTGCGCGCCCTGTTCATGCTCTTCCTCGGTATCGATAAAGCGCTTGATCGGCGCATCGCTTTTACCGGTTGCCTTCGTTTCGTCTTTCATCTAATACGTACCCCCTGATATTTTTTCGTCTGTAGGAATAGGCTAATTTAACACATTTCCTAAAAAATTCAATATTTTTTGTCCTTGTTGATATCTACGATCCGTTCCATGACTTCATCGATCAGCCATTTGGGTGTCGAGGCGCCGGCGGTCACTCCCGCCTTGCCGACCCCGGCGAACCAACTGGGATCGAGCTGCTGGGCCGTCTCGATATGGTGGGTCTTCGGCTGCAGTTCGGCGCAGACCTCGGCGAGACGCTTGGTGTTGGCACTGTTATAGCCGCCGATGACTATCATGCAATCGACCTGCTTGGCGAGCGCCTTGGCCTCCTCCTGCCTGACCGCGGTGGCGTCGCAGATAGTATGGAACACCCTGATCTCGCCCCCCTTGGTGAGGCATTCCAGGACCACATTCTTCAGGTTCTCAAAGGACTGGGTGGTCTGGGCGACCACGCCGATCTTCGCCATCCGCGGCAGACGGGCAGCCTCCTCACCCGAACCGACCACGTAGACCTTACCCTTCGCATAGGAGACGATCCCCTGCACCTCCGGATGGTCGGCGTCCCCGACCACCACCACGCCGTACCCCGCCTGGGAAAGACTTTTTACATGTTCCTGGGCCTTCTTGACGAACGGGCAGGTGGCATCAACGATTTCCAGTGCCTTGCGGACCGCCTCATCGACCTCCTCGGCGGCAACGCCGTGGGAGCGGATGATGATGGTGCCGGTCTCCTGCTCGGAGATGTTTTTAATTACCTTTACCCCCATCTGCTCCAACTTCTGGACGACTTGGGGCGAATGGATAATCGGGCCGAGAGTAAAGGTCTTTTCCCCTTTTCCCGCCGCTTCGAAGGCCATCTGGGTGGCCCTTTTAACTCCGAAACAGAACCCGGCCTGTTTGGCAAGAATTATTTCCATGGATAACCCCTGGCAAAGGGCTAAGGGCAAATGGCAAAAGGAAAATCCATACACGCCTTTAGCCTTTAGCCTTCAGCCTTCAGCCTTTCTTTTATCTTTTCTTCCATCAGCGCCACGACCTCTTCAATGGAGAGCCCGGTGGAATCGATGTCTATGGCGTCATCGGCCCGGCGAAGCGGCGCATGTTCCCGCTGGGCATCCTGCTGGTCCCGCTGCGCCACCTCGGCGATGGTCCGCTCCAGCTGGACGTCCTCCCCCTTGGCCTTCAGCTCCAGGTAGCGGCGCTTGCCACGCTCCTCCGCCGTAGCCGACAGGAAAAACTTCAGGTCGGCGTGGGGGAAGACCACCGTACCGATGTCGCGCCCCTCAAGAATCACCCCGCCGTCCTTCCCCAGCTCCCGTTGGCGACGGGCCAGAATATCCCGGACCACCTTCTTCATCGAAATCTTCGAGGTCAGAAGGCTTATTTCCGGGGTCCGGATCGCCGCCGAGACGTCCTCGCCATCCAGGAAAACATGACAATGGTCGTCGGTGCGGACAAAGGAGATCTCCGCCTCCCGGCATACCGCGGTGAGCGCGTCATCGTCATCCGGGGAGGCCCCGGCGCGCTTGACCGCCAAGGCCACGGCGCGGTACATGGCTCCCGTATCCAGGTAGAGGTAGCCAAGCCGTTTCGACAAGAGCCGGGCAATGGTGCTTTTCCCGGCACCGGAAGGGCCGTCGACGGCGATGATCAGGCCATTGGGTCTCTGCCGCACAAAAGTGCCGCTCATCGAATGGCTACCCTGTCGAGAAGAGCCATGAAATTCGGGAATGAGGTGGCGATGCACTCCACGTCGTTGACGGTGACTTCCCCTTCGGCGGCAAGCCCGGCCACCAGCATCGACATGGCGATCCGGTGGTCGCCGCGGCTTTCGAATGTCCCGCCGAGGAGGCGCCCCCTCCCTTCGATCTCCATCCCGTCCTCCGTCTCGGTGACATCGACCCCCGCGTTACGCAGGTTGGCGGCCATTGCCGCGATCCGGTCGGTTTCCTTGACGCGCAGCTCCTTCGCCTCCCTGACGATGGTCCGCCCCTCCGCCAGCGCAGCGGCCACGCAGAGGACCGGGAACTCGTCGATGGCCCGCGGCACGAGGTCGCCGCCGATCTCGATCCCGTGCAGCCGCGACGACCGGACGAGAATATCCGCCACCGGCTCGCCGGAAACCTCGCGGCAGTCGACGAGGTCGATGCTCCCCCCCATGGCAGTCAGGATGTCCAGAATCCCCGTCCTCGTGGGATTCACCCCGACC
>WNGH01016981.1_pt1 | contig 10177 bp, 7 predicted proteins | sample 5400631 | NCBI WGS metagenome assembly WNGH01 (sample SAMN13153373, study PRJNA577476) | soil metagenome | isolation source: 115 cm soil or saprolite under Garry oak tree replicate 1 | place: USA:California | collected 2016-06-15 | reverse complement strand
TAGAAAAGGAGTTGCATTCATCGGAACAGGACGACCTCAACCGTAGTCGGAAATTCTTCCAGAAGTTCTGTCTTCAATGAATCGCACTTTTTCATTGCCGGTGGGCAACATTCCGTTCATCCGAAAAGCGTCTGAAAGCGAGCGCAGCATGGTCTCAGATTTGCTTGGGTTCCGCAGTCCGTAAGAAATTCGCCAGTGAAAAACGTTTAAGCGGAACAATCGACTGTTCGTCCCCCGAAAAAGTCAAGGAAGCCAAAAAAGGATTCGGCTGTGACGATTGGGTAGTGATTCCAATACAGCACAGTCTTCCCCACTTGGGAAATGCCTCCTCCAGGCAGTGCAATCGCTTGCAGATCGTGCAACGTCAGTGACGGGAACTGACGGGAAGTAAAGAAACAGTCTGCATCCAGTAATCCGGTACGCCTTTCCGCGATAAGGAGTGACAATCCATGATCTCATTCCACGACGAATCCAAGATCAACGCCGCCGCCTTTCACTACTACAAGTGCTTAGTCAAGCTGCGAGCGTATGTCAACGACAACTACAGCTCAAAAATCACTGTCGGAGACGCGGCTGGTGTCATGGGAATGGAAAGGACGTATTGCAGTAGATTCTTTCGCGAAAAAGTGGGTGTGTCATTTACAGTGTGGTTGTCACTCATACGGTTGCGCGCTGCAATAACACATATTGAAAAACACGATTGCACAATTTCCGAGGTAGCATACGAGGTTGGCTTCGGCGATGTGCGCACGTTTGAACGACACTTCAAGAAACAAACGAACATTACCCCAAGAGAGTATGCTCAGGACGTCCGTCGTGCACTTGACCGCAAGATTGCTTAGCACTAGAACAAGAATCAAACACATGACTGCGACCTTGACCCCCTTTGGAATTCAAGATTTTCGATAGGCCCCGAATGCTCCAGGCAAAGGGAGGATCTCCCGGCAGCCAATCGAATGCCGTTGTTCCTGACGCAAAATTCACGAAAATTGTCGCAAAATTCTAAATTCTTGACGCGACGGAAGGCATTGCGATTTGGCATCCTCTGCAGGTCTTGTTAGCGCCCAGGTAAAAACGCCTTCACGCACGCGGTAACTCTGTCCTTCGATCAACGTGATGCCGGCGTGGTGAGTCAGGCCGACAGCATTCCGACAAACACCTTAGAGCGGAGCTGTCGGCGTTTGTTGGAGTAACGATTGATTCAGTCTATCTATGACTTAGGGTGGAACCAATGATGATGTTCAGATCTGTCTCCCCGACGCTCGTTGATTCCCCCATCGCGGAAACCGGGGAGAGGGGGGCCTGTGAATCTGGCCGTGAAAGAGACCAGCCAGAATCGCTCAGGCCCCTAAAGATGCTCGTTTACTCGCACGACACATTCGGGCTGGGCAATATTCGCCGGATGATGGCCATCTGCGAGCACGTCAGGTCGCGGATTTCTCGAATCTCTGTGCTGGTATTAACCGGCTCGCCGATGTTGCACAGTTTTCGCCTGATCGACGGCATCGATTACGTGAAGCTGCCCTGCTTGAGGCGCGACATCGAAGGCGAGATCGGCGTGAGATACCTGGACCTCAATCTGGACAGCATCGTGCATCTCAGGCGCGAGCTGATTCTCTCCACTGTCACGAACCTCCGGCCGGACATTTTTCTGGTAGATAAAAAACCGGGCGGTGTGGCCGGCGAGCTCAAGGAGGTTTTGAAGGCGCTAAAGACGGACCTCCCTCATACCAAAGTTGTGCTGCTCCTCCGGGACATCCTTGATGACGCCGCCACCACCATCGACCAGTGGAAGCGCCAGTGTGCTTACAAATTAGTACAAGAGTATTACGACAAAATTCTGGTGGCTGGGCTGCCGGAGTTATACGACGTATGCGAGGAATATCAGTTCCCTCCGGCGCTACGGGCGAAGGTGCACTTCTGCGGATACTTGAGACGCGAAGCCGGCCCGGACAAGCGAGAGGCGGTCCGGCTGCGGTTGGGGGTTTCCAAGTGCGACCGCCTAATTCTCGTGACGCCCGGGGGCGGCGAAGACGGCTACAACCTGATACGCACTTACCTGAAGGGTCTCGCTAGCCAGCACGCCGATGCCTCGTTAAAGACCATGATTGTCACGGGCCCAGAGCTTGCGGAACCTTACAAGAATGAAGTCCGACAGCTTGCGGATAGTTGTTCCCAGGTCCGCGTGATCGAGTTTACGGATCAGATGATGAGTTATATGAACGCGGCCGACGTTGTGGTCGCGATGGCCGGCTACAACACGATGTGCGAAATACTTTCCCTCCGGAAAAGAGCGGTCATCGTGCCGCGCATCAAACCGGTGCAGGAACAGAAGATTCGGGCGGAGCGGATGGCCCGGTTGGGCTTGTGCAGGATGATTCATCCGGCTGCGATGACTCCGCGCACCCTCATGAAGGCGGTCAGGAGGGAGACGGATGCTCTGCGGACGCGTCCGCATGCCCCAGCCAGCCTTGAACTGGATGCGCTGCCTCGCATCAGCGCCGTGATCCGTGAACTGGTCTCTCAAGCAGAGGACTGAGAATGCACTCAACGGCAAAGTTTTCTCGCACGCAACGGCTGCTAAGAAACTCTGGCATGAAAGTCGCCTATTTGCTCAAGACTTTTCCGAAGCTGTCGGAGACTTTCATTCTCGGCGAGATTTCAGAGTTGGAGCGGCAAGGGCTGCGATTGCATATCTTTTCTCTTCGGGAGCCAGCCGAGATGAAAGTGCATCCCGGAGTGGCAGAAGTCGAGGCGGAAGTCACCTACATTCCGCATGTCGGTCCCGTTCAACGGTTCCCATTCGAGAAGTTGGCCCAGCAAGTCCGAGCCTCTGAGAATCGCCGTTTTCTATTTCTGCGACACCCCTTCCGGTATGTTCGGACATTGCTTTTTTACGCCAGGCACGGCCGGCGCAAGCGCCACCTCGATCAAGCACTCGAACTGGCCCGGGCACTGCTGCACGGAAAATTCACCCACCTGCACGCCCACTTCGCCAATGAACCCACTTCGGTAGCGGAGCTTGCGCACCGTTTGACCGGTTGCCCTTTTAGCTTCACCGCTCACGCCAAAGACATCTATTTGACGGATCGCGACGAGTTAGCCAGAAAGATCGCGGTAGCAGGGTTCGTGATCACGTGCACCGGCTTCAACCGGAACTACCTTGCTGAGCTCACCACCGATAAGGGACGCATTCATCTTTGCTATCACGGTGTGGATCTGAGCCGCTTTTCTTCCGAGCCGAAGGAATCCCGCACCACCCAAGTAACAAAGCGCGGACCACACCAGGAGGTCCTGACCACCAATCCTTTGAAGGTTCCAGTGATCCTCAGCGTGGGCGTTCGGCCCTTTGCAGGAGGAATTGGAGAAGCTGATCCATACGCTCCAGCTCCAGGATTGCGTGTTCCTTGCGGGCAAGCTGACGCAGGACAAATTGATCCAAGAATACCGGCGGGCGGATCTGTTCGTGCTCCCCTGTCTCGTCACGGACGATGGCGATCGCGATGGCATTCCTAACGTGCTGCTGGAAGCGATGGCCATGGGTATTCCTGTGGTATCCACGCCGGTCTCCGGAATCGGCGAACTGGTGAATCACATGCAAAATGGCCTGCTCGCGGCTGAGAAAGACTGCGAATCTCTGGCCGCTGCCGTGGAAATGCTGCTGGACGACCCTCAGTTGCGCAACCGGCTGGGAGCAAATGGAAGGCACAAGGTGATGGAGGGATTCAGTCTTGACCGGAGTGCGGCCAGAGTGCGCGACTTGCTGTCGCGGGCCGGCCAGATGGCGCAGCCCCGCTTCGCACACAGCCGTTTAATGGAAACCATGCAAGCCACGGACGTGCCCCGGTCATGAGGGTGCTGATGTATTGCCAACATGTGCTGGGTATCGGCCATCTGGTCCGAAGTGCGGAGATTGCGCGGGCAGTTTCGCGGGATGCGGACGTGACTTTTGTCAGCGGGGGCGCATCCGTGGACCGGTTTCCTTTTCCGCCTGGTGTGAAATTGGTCCAGTTGCCGCCGATTGAGACAGACGAAGAATTTGGCGCTCTCCGGAATTGTGGCTCCAGCCACGCCATCGAACAACTCCAGGATCTGCGACGAGAAAGGCTCCTCGGCTTGTTTGATGAAATTCGTCCGGATGCGCTCGTCATTGAACTGTTCCCTTTTGGCCGGAAGCGGTTCGCCTTCGAGCTGATTCCTTTGCTGGAGCGCGCGCGAAATGGAGAAACGCTAGTGGCTTGCAGCCTCCGCGACATTCTGGTGGAAAAATCGGACCAAGCCAAGCACGAGGAAAGGGTCTGCCGGATCGTGAACGCTTATTTCGACCTGATTTTGATTCACGGCGACCCGGCGTTTCAAAAACTCGACGCGACTTTCCATCGAGTCGGAGACCTGCAGTGCGACATCCGGTATACCGGCTTGGTCCAACAGGAAGATCCCGTCTCGATGGGAGGGGAAGATTCCACCGGCACCCGACCGACCATCGTAGCGAGCATCGGGAGTGGGCGATACCGTCAAGGCCAATTGCTGCTGGAAAACGTCATCCGGGCCGCTGTTCTGCTCGAAGAACTGCCTCATCGGTTTTGCGTCTTTGCGGGCCCCTTCATCCCTCAAGAGGTGTACGAAGTTCTGAAGCGTCTCGCCCGTCAGGCGGGGAATGTAGAAGTGGAGAAGTACTCTCCAAACTTCATTCAGCTTTTGAAGCGTGCGGATCTCTCCATCAGCATGGGGGGATACAACACCATCATGAATCTTCTGGCCACCGGAGTCCGCAGTTTGGTGTATCCCTATACGGCAAACAACGATCAGGAGCAATACATACGGGCTAAGAAACTTGAGAGCCTGGGAGTAGTGGAGCTCCTTCATCCGGAGATGCTGCACCCAGATCTACTTGCGTCCAAGATCGCTGGAATGCTCGCGAAGACGCCGGCCAGGTTGGCATTTGATATGAACGGGGCAGCTAATACGGCGCAGATTTTGCGGTCCACGCTATCGGCAAGACTCGACAGGCTCACTGGGGTGAGGCGATGAAACCCACGCCCAACCTTTCTACGAGCATCGGACGGATTCTGTGTGCATTCCAACCGCAGATCACGACTCAGAAAAAACGGCTGATTGCAGGTGCGGTCTTCATTCTGCTCGCGACGGGGATGGACGTGCTGCAACCCTGGCCTCTCAAGTTCATCTACGACCAAGTTTTCCTCGGAAAATCCGACAATCACCCGACGGTATGGCGGATTCTACAGACGAGCGATCCCCGGCTGCTGCTTGGAATCCTTTCACTCAGCTTCATTGGGATTTCCGTCTTCGGAGCGGCCGCCGACTATGCCAGTACCGTTCTGCTCTCGCTGGCGGCCTCAAACATTATCGCGGAGATCCGAGACCGGCTGTTCATTCACTTGGAGCAACTGCCCTTGTCATTTCACAGCCGACATAAGACGGGCGACCTGATCACCCGGGTTACCTCCGATACGGACCGCTTACGCGAAGTGATTGTCACGGCCATTCTTCCGTTCCTGACTACGTCATTGACGCTGATGGCTATGGTCGCTGTGATGTTCTGGATGAACTGGAAGTTGGCCCTGATCGCGGCGTTTGCTTTTCCGGTGTTCTTGGTGGCCGTCAGCCGCCTGACGACTCGGCTTAGAGAGGGAGCACGGCAGCAACGGCGGCGTGAGGGGGCGATCGCGACGACAACGACGGAGGTCCTCGGCTCGATCCCGGTAGTGCAGGCGCTCTCGCTCCAGAAGGCATTTGCGGAGGTGTTCGCTTCGGCGAACCGCAAGAGCTTGGGACATAGCGTCCGCGTGCAGCGCTTATCGGCGGGTCTGGAACGTACGGTTGAGGTGTTCGCCACCTCGGGAACCGCGGTCGCTCTTTGGTTCGGGGCGCAGATGGTAATGGCCAAGACGATCAGTCCCGGCTACTTGATCGTCTTTATCAGTTACCTTCGCACAGCCTTCAAGCCCATGCGGCAGCTGGCAAAGTATGTGGGCCAGATGGTCAAGGCGCTGGCATCCGGCGAACGGATTGTGGATCTGCTCGAAGAGTGGTCTGAGATCCAAGAGTCACCAAATGCGATCGAAGCGGGCCGCCTGCGAGGCGCCATTTGCCTGGACAATCTTTGGTTCGAGTATGAGCCAGGAACTCCCGTTTTGCGCGGCATCCACTTGTCGGTGGAACCCGGCGAGCACATCGCGATCGTGGGCCCCTCGGGAGGCGGCAAGTCCACGCTCGCGAGCTTGCTTCTCCGTTTTTACGATCCAACCCAGGGGCGGATTCTGGTCGATGGGCGTGATCTTAGGCAATATAAGCTGGATTCGTTGCGCAGGCAGGTGGGTGTGGCTTTGCAGGATAGCGTACTGTTCGCTGTCAGCGTGCGGGATAACATCCGGTTCGGCTCGAAGGAGGCGTCCGATGAAGAAATCATTCAGGCTTCCCGCTTAGTAAACGCCCATCAGTTCATCCAGGAACTCCCGCAGGGTTATGAAACGATTCTGGGGGAGCGGGGTGCAACGCTCTCCGGCGGACAGCGCCGGCGCGTTGTACTGGCACGAGCAGCCGTGCGCGACACGCCGATCCTGATTCTAGACGAGCCGACCGCTGGACTCGATGGCAGGAATGAATCGGAAGTGAGCGCGGCACTGTCCCGTTTGAGCGAGGGCCGCACGACGCTCTGGATCTCTCATCATTTGCCCGCGGTAAGCCATGCCGATCGAATCATCTACCTGAGCTCTGGCCGAATCCTCGAGCAGGGTACGCATGAGGAACTGATGGCGCGAGAGGGCCAGTATGCCGCCACGTACCGCCTCCAGGCAGCGGAGGGCAACCCGAAAAGGGAGCTGTATGCGGAAGTCTGAGACACACGTTCCGGTCGCTGAAAGGACCATGCGAGTGTTCCTCCAGCGGCACGAACACACCTTATGAAGATACTCGTTACCGGAGCCGCCGGCTTTATAGGGTTCCACCTGGCGCGGCGCCTGTTGGCGGAAGGACATCAGGTCCATGGCATCGACAACGTGAACGACTATTATGATCCGCGTCTAAAGCAGGCTCGCTTGACACTCCTGTTGCACGAGCCTGCTTTCTCGTTCCAACGCCTCGACATCGCGGAACCCGATCGGGTGCTTCAAGCGTTTCGGCAACGAAGTTTCGAGGCGGTGGTGAACCTGGCGGCGCAGGCGGGCGTTCGGTACTCGCTGGACAATCCGCTCGCCTACGTCCGCAGCAACCTGCTTGGCTTCGTGAACGTGTTGGAAGGGTGTGCGCGCACGCGGGTAGCGCATCTGATTTTCGCTTCCTCCAGTTCCGTGTATGGAGCGAACAGGAAGGTTCCCTTCTCGGTGGAGGACCAGACAGATCACCCGGTCTCCTTCTACGGCGCTACGAAGAAAGCCAACGAGTTGGTCGCGCATTCCTATAGCCACCTTTACGGCCTTCCTGTGACTGGGCTCCGGTTTTTCACGGTTTACGGCCCGTGGGGCCGGCCGGACATGGCGTATTACAAGTTCGTACGCGCCATCGACGAAGGACATCCGATCGATCTTTACAACCATGGTGAGATGCGGCGCGACTTCACTTATATCGACGATGTCGTTGAAGGCATAACCCGCCTTCTCTCAGCGGCGCCGGCACGGTGCCTGCACGAAGAGAAACCGGGCGAGTCGGTCAGCAACGCGAGGTTCAGAGTCTACAACATCGGTAACAGTCATACCGTGAGCCTGGCCCGGTTCGTAGACATCATCGAAGATGCCCTTTCGAAGAAAGCAATCCGGAATTACCTTCCCCTGCAACCTGGGGATGTGCCTTCCACCCACGCGGACATCGGGGCGCTCTTTCGGGACACAGGATTCGCGCCTCAGACGCCACTCGAAACAGGCATACGGAACTTCGTTGAATGGTACCGCGAATATCACGGAGACGTCCTGCGTAAGAAAGGAACGGCAGCGTGAAAACGAATAGGCTCCGCATAAGACCTCTGGAGAACGTGCTTGTGCCGGCGGGAAACCTTCTTTGTCTGACTTTGATTGCCATGGCAGCCATGGCAGGCGTGCTTTGCGCGCAGCGGCCCGAGGGGGCCATCGAAGGCCGGGTTATGGATTCTTCGGAGTCCGTCATTCCGGGTGCAGCGGTGCAAGTGAAAGGTCCATCCGGTTTCGCACGCACGGTCACGACTGACGCGACCGGAAAGTTTACTGTGAATGGCCTCGCTTCCGGAAGCTATTCGATTCAAGTGGACTGGCCCGGGTTTGCACCTTTTCGAAGCGAACCGCTTGACGTTTCTGGGGGCCGTCCGCGGATCTTCAATGTGAAGCTGAAGTTGAGCGATATCCGCCAGCAGGTGACGGTGGAGGCGGATGGCTTTCAACCTGTCAGCGTATCGGCCGAGTCGAATGCCAGCGCCATCATTGTGACCGGAACGGATCTGGAGTCGATGGCCGACGATCCGGACGAACTCCTCGCAGAGCTTCAAGCGCTGGCCGGCCCGGCCGTGACCCCCGAGGGAGGGCAGACTTTTATCGACGGATTCAGCGGAGGGCGCTTGCCTTCTAAGGAATCCATCCGGGAGATTCGCATCAACCAGAACCCTTTTGCCGCCGAATACGACCTTCCAGGTTTCGGCCGTATCGAGGTTTTCACCAAGCCGGGCACGAATAAGTTTCACGGCTTGGCGCTGTTGAAGTTCAGAGATGCGGCTTTGAACTCGCGCAATCCCTTCTCTGCGACTAAGCCGCCCTATCAGTCTCGCGATTTCGAAGGCAATGTCGAAGGGCCGCTCTGGAGCCGCGCATCCTTTTTCGCGAACGTGGAGCGGCGCAGGATAGACCAGAGCGCAATTGTGGATGCCGTGGGGCTGGATGATTCGCTGAGCGTGATCCGATTGAACCAGGCCATTCCTAATCCTCAGTGGCACACCACGATCAGTCCGCGGGTGGATTATCAGTTCAACGACGCAAACACCCTGACCGTTCGCTACGCGTGGATGGATATGCGCCAGCAAAACGCCGGTACGGGCGGATTTTCGCTCTTCTCCCGGCGCCATAGCACCGCCGAAAGCGATCACACAATTCAGCTTACCGAGAATGCAGTGTTGAACAAGAGCGTGATCAACGAAACGCGCTTTCAATATATAAGGAGGGATCTCCGCCTCAACGGGGACAACACGCTACCGGCCGTTACAGTGCTCGGCTCGTTTCTAGGCGGGGGAGCGCAGGTCGGGCTCTCCAAGGACGTTCGGGACCACTATGAGTTTCAAAATTATACGTCAATGATCCGTGGAAACCATTCCATCAGGTTCGGGGGGAGGCTCCGGGTGCTGTCGCTGGCGGATTCGTCCACCCAGAACTTCGGTGGTACTTTCACTTTTGGGGGTGAGATGGCTCCCCTTCTGGATTTGAACCACCAGCCGATCCCGGACTCTGGCGGTCAGCCGCTGCTGGGCTACATCTCGTCCCTCGAGAGATATCAAAGGACTCTCCTATTTCAGAGGGAAGGGCTGAACCCTGCCCAAATTAGAGCCCTGGGCGGCGGTGCTTCGCAGTTCTCGATCGTGGGGGGTGATCCGTTGGCGAAGGTGCTCCAGGCTGACACAGGCATCTTTGCGCAGGATGATTGGCGCGCTCGTCCGAACCTGAGCCTCAGCTTCGGTCTACGCTATGAAGCGCAGAGCAATATCGCGAGGAAAGCCGGGTTCGCTCCGCGCTTTGGATTCGCGTGGGAGCCAAACGCGAGTGGCCGCAAAAAGTACCATACAGTGATTCGCGGCGGCAGCGGGATATTCTACGATCGCGTCGATGCGGCTTTGACATTGCAGGCGCTTCGATTCGACGGCATCCATCGGCAGCAGTTCATCATTCGGGATCCGCCGCTCTTCCCGCAGGTTCCCTCTATCTCTGATTTAGCTGCTCAAAAAATTCCAGAGACTCTCAGGGGCATGGACATCGGTTTGCGCTCCCCCTATAGCATCGTATCGTCGATTGGTGTGGAGCGCGATCTTCCGTTGCGCGTCAAAATCGCTTCCACCTTCACGCATACCCACGCGGTACACTTACTGCTGTCCCAGAATATCAAGTCGTCGCTGCCCAATGCGTCAAGTGGGCGTGGCGTTGCTCCCAACATTTATCAGTATCAATCCGCTGGTGTCCTCAACGGCAATCAGATCATCACTAATGTGTCC
>WNGH01025207.1_pt1 | contig 10179 bp, 22 predicted proteins | sample 5400631 | NCBI WGS metagenome assembly WNGH01 (sample SAMN13153373, study PRJNA577476) | soil metagenome | isolation source: 115 cm soil or saprolite under Garry oak tree replicate 1 | place: USA:California | collected 2016-06-15 | reverse complement strand
TGCTGGCTCTCTCAAGTATCTCTATCTCCTCATCGGTGAGCGATGCCAATGCAGCATCACGTTGTACCTGCCCTGGCATCGTCACATCAAGCTGCTGTTTCTCGCGATACTCTGGCATAAGTGCCTTGGAGTGGAATATTAAAAGCGTATCGCTATACTTGCGCACAGTGCCCCTATACTTGCCCAATTGGTACACATCCTCGTCCCAACCTGCAACACCGCGCCGGTAGATTTCAGCACGCAGCACGTCTTTGGCATCCTCTTTGGCCTGGTTGTAGGCGAAGAAAAAGTCTTCATCGTGCTCTAGCCAGGTGTAGACGGTGGTACGATTGATGCCAGCCTCTTGTGCAGAAAGCAACACATTGCCATGCTGCGCGTAGGCTGCAAGGAAGAGCTTTTGTTTCGCTTTCGTACTCAGGCGCTTTTTAGCTGTCGAATTTGTGCGGTCTTCACTCATACCTTCATCTCCTTGACCAGCTCCGCAATAGGCGCGCAGCGGTAGTGCTCGATCACGTCCAGCAGGCTGAGCAGGGTTTCGCTTTTTCTTTGTTTGTCGATATAGAATGAGATGAAATGGTCACGTTCTGCATATGTTTTGAAGTGTAATAGTACCGTAGGATGTTTAGAGAGTGTGAGAGCCACATCATCAGCCCAATCATCATCAAATCCATCATTTTTAAGTGCGTGGAGCACTTCCTTACCAAATACATTATCAAGTGAGCGTGTTAACTCCTTTGGAACAAGCCAAAATGGAGTACCAGAGCCATATCCCCTATATGGCCCTTCTATGAGAATATCATCAGTCAAATCATCTACATATGAGCATGAAATACCATCAGGCCAGATATATACATGGGGCAAGCTAAGCGCATCCTGTTGTAAGCGATGGGCGCTATGCGCACTTTTCTCTAAATCCCAATATTGGGTGTTTAGCCGCCCAATCTTAGAGTCTCCTATCCACGTAGACTCTGATACCTGTGCATCCAACAAGTCAGGGCGAGCGATCAACAAATCTCCTAACCATCTCACATTCAATTTATTAGGATGAGATTTTAGATATCCCCGGAACTTATCTGATAGCAGAGCCTGACCAAAGGGTTCTACATGACATCCAAGTTTTTCCAATTGGGCAGTATCGGCTTTTTCCTTTTCTAGCGCGGCAGCTATCCTATCTGCAAATGTATCCATCACCATATCAACTGCCTTTTCTCAAAATCACCAAATCCCGATAGAGTTTCAGCATACGTTTCTTTTCACGCGCCCAGGTAACTTGCTGGCCTGTTGCCTGTTGCGTTGAATAAGGAACAATAATCCTCCGCTCAACAACAAGCTGAGCATCCCAACATGCACGGAGCATATCTGTGGTATGATCTATGACACTTCCATCTTCACATTGCGTAGGGCTGATAATGTAGGCTATACGTCCCTGGGGAGAGATGTGGGCAGAGCACGTCTTAATGATTTCTGCCCACGCTGTATAGAATGCCTCGAGTGACATATTTGCTAAATTCTGTGGATGATCTCCATACTTGTCGCCTGGTTGTTTCCAATAGGGGGGGTCTAGTAAGATGAAATCAGGATGCTTAGGTGCATCAGTAGGCCAGCCCTCGAGAATGTTATGCTGGTGAATAGGAAGCATTGGAGTAGATGGTGCTATATCACTTGACCACACACGGCGGCCCATCTCTTTCGCAACTTTTATTGTTGTGCCACCACCGGCAAATGGGTCAACTACAGTCTGTCCAGGCTCGGTATAGAACCATAACAAATTCTCTACCACCTGTGGGGGCATCTGTCCGAAGTACGTACTATCACCGTTAGCCTTTGCAAACTGCCAGATATCGAAATGCTGTCTACTATCAGGAGGGGAATTTTGAAAAGTTTTTCGTTTTTCCCCAATCCAATTATCCACAGTAGACCGATCAATGCCAACCTCGTAAGCAATCTCTTGATGACTATAACAGTCAAGCCACATATCCCAAGCTTTCGCTTGGTGATCAGCTTTCTCTGCTGCTCTTGCATCCTTCGTCCATGTACGGACACTTTGTGTGGTCACACTAAGCAATGTTGCAATCTCCGATATGCGTTCATCTGGCTTCATCGCGCCAAAGCTCAACCAGAGCTTACCAGATAGATTTCTTTTATCTGCAAGACTAAGTTGTTGCCCATGACTGGCATTACGATTGATTGACTCTCGTATGATCTCAGCATCGCTCAAATTGCCGAGATTTTCGGCTTCAATCTCAGTGATACCTTCCCGTACATGAGCCTGCCAGCGATGATACCCATCCACCAATATCCCATCACGGGCAATAGCAATAGGCGGTAAGAGACCGATAGCTGTGCGATAGCGTTCAATTGCAGCATTGTCTTCTGTAAGCCTTGGATATAATTCCTTCACAAAGCGAACATCTGCTATCTTTATTTTCGTCTCTACGGTCGCGGTCGGGGGAAAGTCCAATACTCTATTCGCTACCAATATTTACCTCCACGAATTACGAACAGGCCCATACGTACCCAACGGCGTCACCCTCGAGTGTGGCGACGCCTGCACGTCGTAGCGTGTACGCGCGCAGAACACCCAGATGCACCAGGCGAAGGGCAGCAATTCCAGGCAGAACGCAAGCAGGACATAGGAGATGAAGTTATGTAAAGCAAGGATTTGCTGTTCAATATTCATGCGCGCCCGCTCCATCGTCATAGCCTCGTCGCGGCGTTGCTGGATAAGCTTCTCTTCCTCATCACGCCAAGCCTTGTTTTGCGCTCTACTCTCGGCACTTGCGCGATTCTGCTCCTCGAATGCGTCGGCAATGCGAGACAACTCATGCAAGATGCTGCGGTATTGTTCCCCTTCTATCAATGTGTTATTCCTCCCAATCTTCCCATGCATCATATCTGTCCTGATCTTCATCCCACCATCCATCTTGCTTGCAGTCATGACAAAGATCATTCTCCCAATAGTCAAGCACCGCTCCACACTCAGAGCAACATTCGGAGTCCATGAGCCAGATCACATCACCCATTAGTGCGCCACCTCCTGCGCAGGGCATTCCTCATGAGCATCGAGGAAGCTATTCAGTTGCATGGTCATGTCGTCCTGTCGGTAGTTCAGCGGGAGCGAGTCACCGCAGCTCGCGCTATCTCGCGCTTCTGTCGTTTGTTTTGCGGTGTCGGGCTGCGCAACTGGCCCTGGTCACGGTCAATGATGACGGGATGTGTGCTCATGTGGTGCTCCTTATTAACGTTGGTGATAATAAGAAAATCGTTAGTAATGTTTCGGGCGCTTATCGTGAATAAGATAATAAAAAAAGGCGTTAAGACCCGATTTTTCGAGCCTTAACGCCTGCGTAGTCGCAACTGCTAACCAGCGTTAAACGAGTTTCTTTGTCCTGAACTTACGAAACAGGAAATCGATCACAGACACCTTACCCTGTTTCACCGGCATCTTGATCTCCCCCTCACCATTGCCATAGGACGCGATAGCACCGATGGCCTCATCGATATCCTTGGCAAGCTCCATGTTGAGATGCTTGAATCGAATGGCCTCTACCTGGCCAGTATCGCTACACAGCATAATATGCCCCCACGTCGTTTATGGGGTAAGTATATGCAATGCCAGGCGAAACTGTCAAGACACGAAGAAACCAGCCAGGCTCCAAAGACGGAATACGCTGGCTGGCTGATATCTACATGAGAGAGGAAAAGAATTCCTCATGAGAAATCTTCCCATCCCATAATTCATCGAGTTTTGCTTCATTCGAGGCCACTCGTCTTGCTGTCTCTGCAAGATACTCAGACTGGCGCTCTTTCCATGTTTCTTCAGAGAAAGCAGAGATTCTATCTCTTTGCTGCTCTAGGCTCCTAAGCATCTCAATCCGTCTCATCTGTATCGCTACAGGCCATTCCGCTGCACGCGGAGATAGAGCGATTGGCCTATATTTCTCAAGGCAATCTCGCGGGATAGAGAGAAATCAATCACTAATTCCATCTAATACCTCACAAATCCAGGGACACCCACAATAGCACCATTCTCACGAATGGCTTTCCCACTATCGGGAGAGAGGCAGTCATGCCGCCCCATCTGAGCGGTGATAGGCCCAACGAGGGCAGAGACAATATAGAATACATCTTCCTGTGGCTCTGGCAGGTTTTCAATTCTGCCATAGCGGATATAGCAGGTCTGAATGGGGCAACCGATTGCCATCTCATGTTCAAGCGGCTCGGCTGTTATTCGCTCTTCAACGAGACGGGCAATTCCCTGACTTGGGAATGTCTGACATTCATTCGGACTCCGCATAAGTGTTACCTCATGCGGGGTCAAATTGATTATTTTAACGGTTCCTTCTATGCTTGCCATTTGTCTCTTTCTCCTTTTATAAGATAACCCTGGTTTCTTTTCTCAAAAACTTCTCGGCGCTCTTCCTCATTAGATAGAAGTGCCTCCAGTGCCTTATCTAGCATCTCCTGTAGAGATGCTACGATAATATATCCATTCTTCTCTAGCTGAGATCTCGGCTCAGTATTTGCAGGGATGACGAGAGAAGCGAGTGTCCCTTCACGGTCATACTGCAATATGCCTTTTGTCTGACCTGCCGAGGCCCACTGAAACCAGACCTTTTTGGCCCCTTTCCCCATTGGCTGCTCGCCCGTAATCCATGCGAATTTTCTCATTTTCTTCTCCTTTGCCCTCGCGGGCTACACGATCTCGGCTCAATGCCGAGGCTCGTGCTACTTAGAACTCTACACGCCGCCATCCTTCACCCATGCCGCCTTGAGCCTCAAGCAAATCTTCCTTGCTTGCATCCACGCTATCCACTTCACCCGACTCATTGACGAAGAAGATCAGATCGAGGTCTTCAGGATACTCCATAATTTCATTCTGAACTTTTGCATCGAGGCTTGCAAAATCAATTGTCTCCATGCCGTTTCTCCTTTGTTTTAGATGATCTCGGCATCCATGTATGCCTTGATCTCCCTGTAAATGCCATTTCTGGCGTACTTTTTCGCAAATTTGCGATACTGTGCAGGGTCTTCACCCCGCTCCTGTAACATCCTTTTGAGAAAGGCGATGTCACGTTGGGAGAGATAGATGTTGAGGTTCTCTCCCGACTCGCCCAATGGGGGCCTTTTACCGGCCATTTTACATCCACCTTGCGCGGTTAGTAATCCACCAGGAAGCGTCTACCTGTGCCAGCTCGCTTACACGACCGCGCATCTGCGCTAACTTTTGCTCGCTCACCTTTTCAACAGCTCGATCAGGGATTTTGTCATAGGGACGATAGTTGCGCTGAATGACCGTCACGGCAGTTGTGCGGATGGTTTCAGCCCATGCGATTTGCTTCGGCGACCCCTTTAAGGCTGGCAAAGAAGCGGAGGCAATCTGAGCGTACAATGTCTCGTAGGCGGCTTTCATTTTCTGAGTATGCTCGCGGCCCAGTCGATCAGCCTTCTGGCTTATTGACTCAGACCCAGGCTCTTTTTCTTCTTCCTCGTACTTCTTCGTTCCTGTAACTGATTGTCCAATTTCCATTTCCGTTTCTCCTTTATTTTATCTTCTACTACTATTCTAACAGATATCTGTTAGCCCGTCAAGGGGGAAATGGCAATTTGGAGACCAATTTCCCCCTTGACGGAAAAACTCATTTTTGTCTGCTTTCCTCAAGCAACTTGAATACAACATCACTGATAGACTGTCCATTCTTAGCTTGCGACTGTAGCCAATCATAGAGAGCGGGCGTGATTGCCACTTGCAAACGTACTGAACGTCCTCGCGAGGGACGCCCCATGCGCGGCTCAGAAGCAAACTTCAGCACGTCTCTATCATCCTTCGCTTGCTCACCTTCTTTCAATCTGGTCGTTTGAATATGTTTGCGCATTAACCTGGGCAAGGTCTGTTCGGCCCAAGTGCAAGCCCGCGCATAGGCTTGCTTATCGTCATCTGCCTCAATAGGGATATGGATATGCTCCCCCAGGCCAGATATTACTGCTTGATAGATCATGGTATTTCTCCCATGCAAGTTGGGGAGCCTTGCAACTCCCCAACCGAACTACTGAACCTTGAAGTATGGAACGCCTTTGTAAAAGGAAAGCTTCCACTTTCCGTTCTCACATGTACCGGAAGCTGTGCGCTGTCCAGCGGTTTCAGCCTGCCCACTTTGCTGAGCGAGCTTGAAGAGCAATTCACCGCGCCCTTTGCTAATAGCGTCATTTGTAACTGTTTGACTAATCTGCTGTGCCAATTCGTTTGCTGTCATTTCGTTTCTCCTTAACTGAATTTTGTGTTTCCTTAACTGTCTATAGTATATACTTACTTAGTATGTATGTCAAGGGGTTTTGGCATGAATATTGAGCAATTTGGATTTCTCCAAGAAAACTCGCTATAATCAATATAAATCCCCCGTAGTGCCACCTCTCAGCGACAATCTATGCCGTTTGCATTTTCCGAAGAACATCCCTGGTCACGCTGCCTTAGCGCATTTCTGGCCGCGAGCTTTGACCGCTCGCACTCGCAAGAAACGCTGAGGACATACCGCCGTGCCTTGTACAGATTTCTCTCAGAGCCGATGAAGATGCCGGAGGACTATACCAGAGAAGACGTTTCGGTGTTTATCCATCGCCCATCAGCAGACGGTAAAGCACCCGCTGTATCAACGGTAAATCAACGCCTGAGTGCCTTACGCAGTTTCTATAGCTACGCAGCCTCGTACACCATAGAAGGCCCTGACGGGCATCCTGTAGCGATATTGAGGCGTCCTGCACCGACCGGCGGGTTCAAGCATGGCCGCGCTGATCGGGTGTATCGCGCTATGTCGTATGAAGAGTTCACGCAGTTCTTTGCCGTGATACCAAAAGATACGCCGCTTGGGTTGCGTGACCGATCTCTGTTTTTGCTGTATTTTTGGACGGCCCGGCGCAGAGCGGAAATCCAACGCTTGACCTGGGGTGATGTTGAGCGAGGCACAATCATTGATGAAGGTGGGAGCAGGCGTATCGGCTGGCTGTACCATTTTCGCAACAAGGGCAGTAGCACGCAGGACGATGTAGCGGAATTGCCGGAGGCTGCGAAGATTGCATTGGATAAGTATTTGGTTGCATCGGGGAGAATGGCGACGATACAACCTCAAGACCCGCTGTTTGTAGCTGAAGGGTCGGATACGCCGCTCTCGTTTGTGGCAATCTTCAAGAGGATGAAGATGTACCTGAAAGCCGCTGGCCTGGACGGCAAAGGCTTCTCTATTCACTCGTGGCGGCATACTGCTGCACGCGCAAGGTACGCCGCTGGCGAGGATATACGCTCGCTGCAGCGGCTTTTACGGCATTCATCACTTTCGACTACTGATACCTATCTCCGCGCTCTTGCTGGCACAGCGAACAGCGGAGCGCGGCTGCTGGAAGAGCGGTTCGGGCAGTTCTCTTGATTTCGTCAGCCGTACGAAAGTAGGAACCATACGTGCCTTTGATGGCATAGGCAATTTCATCCTTAGCATACTCACCTTTTGGTACTATCCTGGTGATAACTGATTGCCGCTTTTTACCGAACTCATCGGTAAATTCTACTTTGTCGCCTACTTGATATGACATAATCTTTCACCTTAGCATAACGAGTTTCCCGTGATTATCACGGTACATATTTAGCACTTCCTCACGTACAAATTGTTGCCGTTGCGCTGCCGTGAAATACTCGCTACATACTCCACTGGATAATGGACATTTGCCGACCTCAGAAGACACTACCTCTACCATACCGAACTTCCTATTGAGGAGAAATGAGTCAATTGTAGGATAGAAATTATAAGGGAGTATCCATCCTACCATCTTTTGCCGTGTCAAATGTCTGACTTCCCACTCATCGGGGGATGTCTCATTCTCTGTAATTTGTGGCTGTGGCCCGATATCCCCCCATTCTTTTGGTTGAGCTTTCTTCCTGAACATGTCTTTCTCCTTATCTTCCTGTCAATATATTATGTCGCTCTAATAACCACATCTGATGTGCGGTACAGATCGTGCTCGTCTCATCCTCCGGAAACCTCACATCATGCACAGTGTACCAGCACCAGGCGCAATCTTCCTGGGGATGTGCCACCTCTGGTATCGTGATAGTCGGCATCGGTGGTGTGTATAATAATTGTTGGGGTGAGTTTTTGCTGGTCATTTTGCTCATCTTTCTGAGGCTGGCGGGAAAGGCCAGCCTCGCTCATGCTACTTGGCTGCTACAGTACCGCGCTCACGCTCGATGGCTGTTAGGCGACCATTGACACGTGCCACCAGGGCCAGCGTCAAATCCTTATCGGTTAACACCTCACCTGTGACCTCTTGCAAAAAGGCTTCCCATTCAGGCTTATTATGAGCCAGGTTGAGTGTCTTGGCACGTATCTTGGCTTTGCCGATTAGTTCAGTCAAGGCATCGGATTGTGCATTGCCATTGTGCTGAGCCTGGGCGCGTATCACCTCATCGGCGCTTGCGATGCTAGGGTTATCTGGCGTGCCAGCATAGCCACACCAGGCCAATGCCCGCCCGACTGCGCTCGTTTCCGCTGTTGCGAATGGATCGGCTTTTTCAGCGAAGTTACTGCTATTTAAGTGTACCTCAGCGTTACCCACATAAGTCAGATTATCCACCTTCAGCAGCACGCGCCAGATGAAGCCATCACCGACTGCTACGGGTTGGCTCTCTAGCACCTCCAGCGTTTTACCGGCTTCGTGCAAGGCTGTGAGCCGTTCCGCTACGGTGCTATACTGCTTTGGGCCTTGCTTTGTATTGATCGTGATTGTCATAATTACACCTCTGGGCTATGCCCTGCTAATATCCGAACTCTTCAGAATTATCTTTTATCTCTACCCCTAGAGCTTCGCGTAATTGCTTCCAATAATACGCATGATAGTGTTCCCGCTCTGCCTCACCATACCCAAACTCAGTGGCAATGAAATTTTCACTGTCTAGAGCCATCAACGCCTGACGTGCCAGTTCCAGTCTCTCTTCTGCGCTATAAGTGCGCTCTTCCATGATTTTTCCCTCCGCATGAGCAATTACAAACGTGACTCGTCGCTGTCATGCACTGCTCGCTACATGGCTTGCTAGTAACAGTACCAATCACCTCATTTGTTTTGACTGTGCCAGTGTGCTGGCATTTGGGACATCGCTTATCCCACTCAGGAGTCGAGATCGGATGCTGATTGGTATCTTCGGGTGCTGGCTCCCAGGTGCGAGAGAGACCGCGAGCATTGCGCTCGTAGTCATCGTGCAATATTTTGCGAATATTGCAAGGGTGGCTTGATGCTGGCGCTCTTCCGCCGCAGCGATGGCTGTAAGAACTGCTTGATGACGGACTTGTTCCTCATCGGTCAAAGCCTGGTGGTTGTACAGCTTCGCCTGTACCGCGAATGGAAGACGCCCATATAGTTGCTCTAGGGGTTTGGCTGAGTTTCTCATTGTCGTATCCTCCTGGGGGCTTGTGAGGCCCCCGCTATTCTCGACTTAGTAACCGTTGAGTCCATCAACATCAAAGCAGGCGTGTAAAGCGGCCCGACGTGCGTTCTCGTCCTGATAGTACGCCGCCATCTCGTCCATCTTGCGCTCCGCATTGCGCTCCGCTTCGTGGGCTTCGCAGCCTGTCATGTGGTAGCAGGGCTTGCGGCTAGGGCAGGTGCAGCTACAAGCCTTGCCATTGAATAATGATGTCTGGTAGGTGTCAGCACCATTGCTTGAGAGCACCTTGTAGACGACTTTACGGCTATCTGCTTTGAACTCGACGCGGGCTAGGATGGTTACTTCTCTGGTTGCTATCTGTGCGTTCATGATGTAAACTCTCTTTCGTTGGTGCTTGAGAGCTACGCTTGTCGGCTGGTCTCTCAAGTCTTGGAGCGGTCTTTGTGGCCGCTCTGTTTATTTTTAGAAAATTCTCTGTGCTTGCTTATAAGCGTACTTTGGATTGCGCTGATAATAGTAGCTGTTCCCAACTCTCTCGCAGGCATCTTCCTGCGAGTCAGCCAGGATATTTTCATAAGTGGCCTCATTGCCCATGCCATCGAACTTGTATACATACACTGTGTAGTAGGCTTGTTCAACTTCTTCGGTATCTCCCCAAATATTTTCGCTGATGATCGGTGCTGTCATTTCTGTTTCTCCTTTTCTTGTCTTTCGTTCCGCTTTGCCGGTCTCGCTTCGTTTATTTTTCTATC
>WNGH01009634.1_pt1 | contig 10179 bp, 10 predicted proteins | sample 5400631 | NCBI WGS metagenome assembly WNGH01 (sample SAMN13153373, study PRJNA577476) | soil metagenome | isolation source: 115 cm soil or saprolite under Garry oak tree replicate 1 | place: USA:California | collected 2016-06-15 | reverse complement strand
CCGACACGGCAGCAGACGCTGCGCAACACGATTTCATGGAGCTATAACCTGCTCGATGCCGCGGAGCAGCGACTCTTCAGGCGGCTCTCCGTCTTCGTTGGTGGTTGTACTCTGGAGGCGGTAGAGGCAGTCTGCGCTGTAGGTGAAGATGGTGGTGAAGCAGGGCAGGTCTTGGATAGAGTTGCTTCGCTTATCGACAAAAGCTTGTTGCAGCAGACCGAGCAAGAAGACCAGGAGCCACGCCTGGTCATGCTGGAGACGATCAGCGAGTATGGGCTGGAGCGCCTGAAGGTGACTGGGGAGATGGAGGCCGCACGGCAAGGTCATGCTGAGTACTATCTGGCGCTGGCGGAGAAAGCCGAGCCAGAGTTGGTAGGTCCACGGCAAGCCATGTGGTTAGAGCGCTTGGAGCAGGAGCATGAGAACCTGCGAGCAGTAATGCAGTGGTCACTGGAACAAGCAGAGGGAGAGAGAGGGGATGCGAGGACCAGGGAGATAGCCTTGCGCCTGGGAGGAGCGCTACGGCAATTCTGGTATATGCGAAGTTACTTCAGCGAGGGGCGGGATTTTCTGGAGCGAGCGCTCTCGCGAAGCGATGGGGTGGCCGCATCTGTGCGGGCAAAAGCGCTCCTTGCTGCCACGAGACTCCATGTGAGCCTGGACTATCTTGATCGGGCGGAGGCGCTCTGCGAGCAGAGTCTGGCACTGTACCGAGAACTGGGGGACACAGCGGGTATTGCCTCCTCCCTCCATCTGCTCGCAGCTATCGCCTGGGGGAGGGGGAACCTCGCCATGGCGCGCTCACAAGAAGAGGAATCCTTAGCACTTTTCAAAGAGTTGGGTGACAAGGGGTCAGTCGCCTCTGCACTGGTCTATCTGGGGAACCTGATCATCGATCAAGGTGAGTACGTCAGAGCACGCAGCCTGCTCGAAGACAGTCTGGAGATGAATAAGGAACTGGGAGACACAACCAGTATTGCCGACTCGCTCTTCGACCTGGCACGGTTGTGCTATTTGTCTCAGGGTGACCTGACACAGGCACACACGGGTTCTTGGACACATTAAGTGTGCCTGCTTGCTTAAATGGCACTGTGACCTCATGGTTCGACACCGGAGAACCTTTTGTGGTAGAATACCCGCAGTGAAACCCATGTCAGTTACCTGGAGGCATTCCCCATCAATCTTTCTTCTCTTTTTGGATTCCCATCAACATTGGATCTGGATAGTATCGAGGTGCATGAGCAGACAGTTCTCGTCCATCTTCATACAACATCTCTCACCGCTAGATGCCCACGATGTGGAACAGCGGGGTCACGAGTCCACAGTCGCTATCAGCGCACCGTTGCTGATCTCGCGTTTGGTGGGCGAAGTCTCGCGCTCAAATTACTGGTGCGCAAGTGGATCTGTCCAGAGGCTTTGTGTTCCCAACACATCTTTGCTGAACGCTTCCCAGAGTTGGTCCAGCACTACGCCCGGATGACTGATCGGCTGATCAAGGCACTCCAATCGACCGGAGTGCTCACCAACGGAGCCGATGCCGCGCAGATTGCCTCGTCCTTTGGCATGCCCACGACCGCCAAGACCATCATCCGTCGCGTCTTGCAGCTTCCCCTACCCAGCGAAGGCTCGGTGCACCAGGTGGGCGTAGACGAGTGGGCGTGGAAGAAAGGCCACCGCTATGGAACTATCCTGGTGGACCTGGAAAAGCGACGAGTCGTGCAATTGTTAGCAGACCGTTCGGTGGAAACGAGTCAAGCGTGGTTGCGCAAGCATCCCGAAATTGACCTGGTCTCACGCGATCGCGGCCAAATCTTCCGTGAAGCTGCCACCGAGGGCGCTCCCCAGGCCAAACAGGTGGTCGATCGTTATCACTTACAGAAGAACTTTGCCGAAGCCTTGGAGAAGTTCTTTCGCAAGCAGGAGCGTGTGCTCAAAAAGGCGACCGGAGGCAGCACAGGAAAGGCACGTCCTGCAGAGAGGGGAGCGGTGCCGGAAAAAGTCTCACAAGAGCGCCGTGCTCGTCATCGCCAACGCGTGAGTCTTCATAAGCGGATCTGGAAACTGGATCGAGAAGGATATCACAAAGAGCAGATTGCCCAGGTCGTCGGAGTCAGTTCGCGCCGTGTCTATCGTGCCCTCGAACAAGAAACGCCTCCACCTCCGCGACGACGATCTCGCTCTTCTTCCATCGTTGATCCTTACCTTTCCTACCTGGCTTCGCGATGGAACCAAGGGTGCCATAACGTAGCCAGGTTGTACGAGGAAATTGTCGCGGAGGCGATACACGGGTACGCGGCGTACACTTGAGATGCGGTTGCGCCCCTTTCGTCCCAAAGGAGCGCGCCCTGTCTCGAAACAGACCATCATCTGGGACAAGCCTCCTTCGCCCAGAGGTGTTGCACTTATGATGGTGAGATCCACACAAAGCCGCACGAGAGAGCAAACGGCCTATCTGGAGCACCTTGTCCAAAGGGACTCGACCATCGCTGTGGTGTTCACGCTTGCGCAGGATTTTGGTCGTCTGCTGCGAAAACACGAGGGGCAGGTGCGCTTGGAGCAATGGAAAGCCGCTGTCCGGACCAGTGGGATTGCCGAGCTAATCGCTTTTGTTGAGCTCGTTGGCTGACGATGCGGAGGCTGTTGCCAATGGATGCAGCATGACCTGGAGCAATGGAATGGTTGAGGGTTTCGTGAATAAAGTGAAGTGGATCAAACGCAGTTCCTACGGACAGGCGGGATTTCCGCTGCTGCAACGCCGCGTCCTGCTGCATCCGGCTGCTCGGGAACTGTTAAGCAAAGATCAGAGACGACGCTCTTCCTGGAAGTCTGCCTCTCCTCCCTCTCATGAGACAAGCGGCACCGGGTCTACACCAATGGCCACTGCAGCAGCGTAGTCTGTGCCTAACGAATGGGTGCCTCATTTGTCACCTCTCGCGCTGATGCGTTACACTGAAGACGTGAAGGAGGCAGGTATGCCGAAAAGAAGTCCATCACAAAACGTCCCAAAAGACATGCAGGCGCGTTTTGATGAGATCACCCATCTCACAGACACCTTCTGTCAGACCTACTTGAATGACGAGTATGGGCAACTCTGCCGTGAGCTGACGGCGACCCTGTGTCGCAAACACCTTTCGCCGCTGATGCGAGGCAAGGCCAACACCTGGGCGTGTGGGATCATTCATGCACTGGGCATGGTCAACTTTCTTTTCGATTCCTCGCAGACACCCCACATTGCGGCAAGTCAAATCTGGGAGTATTTCGAGCTCAGTTCTTCTACCATGCAGGCCAAATCCAAGCAGATCCGCGATCTCATGGGTATGTATCCCATGGATCCGGATTGGTCGATCCCCTCGATGGTTGATAAGAACCCCCTCATCTGGATGCTTGAGGTCAATGGGCTGATCATCGATGTGCGTCAGGCACCCAGGGAGATCCAGGAGGCTGCATTCCGCCAAGGGCTCATCCCTTACATCCCTGATGCGTGATCAGTTCCCACCCCAAGCAAGCAGGCACACTTAATGTGTCCAAGAACCCACGAAAGTATGCCATCCGGTTGATCGTTTCCAGGGAAATACATGAGGGAGGTTGAGATCGTCTTGCAAGCCAAATAGTTTTCGAGAGAGGATATCGCTAGCATCACACCGCCGAGTAAGGTTTCCCGTGAGGCAATGCATCTGACGAAGGCAGGATTTCACGACCTCAGAGCGCTCTAGAACAACTTTACCAGAACTTTTGTGTAAACACAAGAGAGGCAGGAGGTCTACCATTAAAGCACCATCAATCGACTTGCTACAAACGCTGGTATGAGTTCATAGTACGCTTGGCGATCGAACCTGCCCCCGGTTGTGCTGGTTCCTATCGGGCAGGATAGTGGCCAATATCAATCAGCCCAAGCCGGTAGGCCACCCGTTCGGCATCATTGAGGTGAAGAAGAGCGACAGTAGCGCGCCCACTTGAGGTAATGCCTTCAATAAGAGCACCGTTGAGGCGAAAATGGCGATTCCATCTCTGCTCACGTGGATGAAAGAGGAAGACGACTTTATTTGATGTTGGGTCAACAGAAGCAAGGTCTGAGCCTTTGAAACGGTTACAATAAAAGCACGCCCATGCCAGATTATCAAGTGATGTCGGTCCACCGTGTTTTTCAGCAATCACATGGTCTGGTTCGTGCGGATAGTACATATCTGATTCATGGATGAGGCAGTATTCACATCGTCCCTGCGCACGCTCTTGAACCTGACGCCGTAAGCGTTCGGGGACGGAGGGCTTCTTGGTCATAGCCTTAAGATGCCTGCTGTCTCAATTGTCGCTGGGCTTCAAGTTTGACAAGCTCCATAATATATTCAATGACCAAATAGCTCTCGAGTTCTTTGCGTTCCTCTTCGGTAAGCGAGCCGTCACGCTCTGTATGGACGAGTTCGTATGCTCGTTCAGCCACCTCGGAAGAGGGATGGAAAGCCACGATTTGTTCAGGAGTTGGATGATTCGCGAGAAACTGTGCAATTTCAGTAGCGGCTTGTGTTTTGAGAAGCATAGCTATTTTCTCCTTCTACAGCAAAGGATGTCACACTCAAACTCATTGACTGATTCGTTCTTGACGATACACCAAGAGCATATCACAGTAGAGGCGGTGTTGCAAAAACACGGTGAGGACGTATTGCCTCACGGGAAAATCGGGTAGCGTATCCTTCGAGAAGGGTTGAGAAGAAAGGGGGAGAGAAGAAGAAAAAAGAAAGCTGAAGAGCCTCCAAGTGGTAGAGTAGGTGATATCCATCAAATCTACAACAAGGAGCAATCAGCACGATGAGTAGACAATTTGTGGCGGGCACAAACCCCCAAAGCCGTGGCGACCTTGGAGCGCGATTTCGAGCAGACGATCGCCTATTATGCCCTCCATGGGGTAGCACGCGAGCTCATCCGCACTACCTCGCTGTTGGAGCGCACCAACCGGGAGTTGCGGCGCAAGTTTCGCCAAGTGTGTTGCTTTGGCAGTTCGAGAGGGGCAGAGGTGGCCATGTATCTCCAGGTCAAACGGCTCAACGCTCGCTGGTCGAAGCACACGTGGTGGGAAACCTCTCACTCGCTCTATTTCGACTTTCTGAATCTCAACCCTTAGCAAAGGATACAATACCAGTGTTGTCGATCTCTGTACCTGCAACGAAATTAGCTCTGCTCAGGTACTGCCGTGGACACCACCCCAGAACGGCGTAAGATGGTGAGAGCAAGCAGAGGGAAGATGAGGACAGACAGCAGTCCAGCGGCTATGAGGGCCGCGCCAGTCGCCTTTGTAATCAGGCCGAGTTCCAAACCGATCTGCGATGCCGCAACAATGAACGAAAGCGATGTGGCCTGCAAGAGGCCAGCGACGATTGAACGACGGCTGCCGACAAGCGGACGATAGAGAAGAGCAGGCACACCTCTGACGAGCAACAACGCGACAAGAAAGACCGGCACGCGCAAAAGAGTCGCAGGGCTTGAGAAGAGCGCGGGAAGATCGAACCGTATGCCACTCGTCACGAAAAAGACCGGGATAAAGACACCGAAGCCGATAGCCTCTAGCTTCAGGCGAAACTGTGGGTGTGTCATCATCTGGTCTCCGTCAATCAGCCTGAGGATCACGCCTGCTACAAATGCACCAAGAATGGTTTCAAGCCCGAGTACTGAGGCCAGCGCAACGAAGGCAACCAGCAGCATGAAGGCACCACGAACGCGAATCTGCGCCGTTGTGTCCTGGAGTCGCAGCAGCACTGCGGCTATGCGTTTCGAGCGCTCCAGACGGAGGATGACGAAGGCAAAGCCCGCGGCCAGCAGGGCGAAACCTCCAAGCAGCACCAGCTTTGTGGTGGTGCTGGTGGCTTCACGTGAGAAGAAGAGCGTGAGCAGGATGATCGAGCCAAATTCGGCGAACATGGCACCGGCAATGACGAGCTGTCCAAAGTCTGAGGCGCTTTCGCCTGCGTCCTTCAGTACCGGAATGACGATACCTAACCCGGTCGCAACGAGGATGATCGCAATGAGCAGCGGTGATACCACCTGTCCAGCTAGATAAAGCCCATACCCTACCAGCAATGCCAGTCCGAATGAAAGCAGGAAACCTGAGCCAACAAACACCAACAGGCGTCCTCTTACCCGCTCAAGTTCGACTTCCAGCCCGGCGAGGAAGAGGAGGAAGGCGAGTCCAAGCACCGAGAGGATTGAAAGCGGTAGATCGACCCTGACCCAACCAAGGACGGACGGGCCAATAATGATACCCGCCACGATCTCGAGCACAATTGCGGGTAAACGGCGTGCGGGAGTAAGCCCCAGCAAGAGCGGTGCAGCAAAGGCAACAACGGCGACGATGAGCAATCCGGAGAATGAAACATTTGGCATGGCAACCTCGCATCTATATGACAGCTGTGGTAACTCTCATTGTACTCCTTCAGTGACGTAGTCTCCATTCGCGTCAATTCGTTACATCCGGAAAAAGATGGAGGCATTCCAACGTGGTTTCAGGTACACTGAGATTTGTTACTGCCTTGCTTCACCGGCCCATATTTTCTCACATTCTCACTCATGTGTAACGAATCCGCGCAAGGAATGACAATGTGATAGGATAAAGTACATGGAGCCCATGAGATACAACAGGGAGATGAAAGAAGATGACTCAAACAAAACACTATGATGCGATTGTGATCGGCGCAGGCCAGGCGGGAGGGCCCCTCTCTACAACCTTAGCGAAAGCCGGATGGAAAACCGCTCTTATCGAGCGGGTACATGTAGGTGGGACCTGTATCAACGAGGGCTGCACACCGACCAAGACGATGGTTGCTAGCGGTCGCGTCGCCTATTTAGCCCGCCGGGGCGCGGATTATGGCGTACAAACTGGTCCAGTGACCATTGATATGACCAAGGTGCGCCAACGCAAACGCGACATTGTAGAGAGCTTCCGTAATAGTGGTCAACGTCGTATCGAGACAACCGAAGGCGTGGACCTCTTGATGGGAGAGGCGAGCTTCACAGGGCCGAAGGCCATAGAACTACGCCTGAACAACGGTGAGATGCGTCAACTTACAGCCAGTACGATCCTCATCAATGCTGGCGCTCGACCAGCAAAGCCATCCATAACTGGAGTAGAAGCTGTATCCACCCTGGATTCGACCTCGATCATGGAACTGGACGTAGTGCCTGAACACCTGTTGATCGTAGGTGGAGGCTACATTGGGTTGGAATTTGGCCAGATGTTCCGCCGTTTCGGCAGTCAAGTTACCGTGATACAACGGGGAGCGAATCTGCTGGCTCGTGAAGACGCGGATGTGGCTGAAGAGGTGGCGAAAATCATGCGCGAAGACGGCTTAGAAGTCTTGTTAGAAACAAAGCCTATAAGTGTCAAACAGCTCTCTGAGGGAAACATTCAGTTGATGGTGCAGACAAAGACAGGAGAACGTATCCTCAATGGATCGCACTTGCTTATGGCGGCGGGAAGGGTACCCAATACTGACTGGCTCAACCTGGATGCAGCAGGAATACAGACGGACAAACGCGGTTTCATCCAGGTAAACGAGCGGCTGGAAACCAACGTGCCGGGCATCTATGGATTAGGTGATGTGAAGGGTGGCCCGGCCTTCACGCACATCTCTTACGACGATTTTCGCATCATCCGCACCAATCTCCTGGAGAAAGGGAACGCCAGTATCCACGAAAGGCTAGTACCTTACACCGTCTTCATTGACCCGCAACTCGGACGCGTTGGACTGAGCGAAACAGATGCACGCGCGCAAGGCCGCAACATTAAGGTAGCCACTTTGCCGATGAATTATGTGGCTCGTGCGCTAGAGATGGATGAGTCCCGAGGTTTCATGAAAGCGGTGGTGGACGCCGATACGGGCCAGATTCTGGGTGCAGCCGTCCTGGGCATTGAAGGGGGCGAGATCATGGCAATCCTGGAGGTGGCGATGATCGGCAAGGTCCCCTATACCGTCCTGCGTGATGGCGTTTTTGCTCACCCGACACTGGCTGAGTCGCTGAATAATCTGTTCTCGACCCTCGATCAGTAGGGGTGAAGGACAGAAGATAAAACCGAGATTGGCGCAGTGAAGTAGCACAGCAAGTGGGTATCTGTACGGATACCCACTACAAAAGGTAAGGAATATAACCATGCATAAAACCACTATCCTCTTTGGATATCCAACGGACCCAGCCGCGTTCGACCGCCATTACCATGAGGTACACCTCCCTCTGACCAGGAAGCTCAAAGGAATCAAGGGGTTGACGATAGGAAAGCTCGACGCCAGTGACAATGGCGAGAAGGCCCCGTACTATGTGATCACTTCCATCTATACAGACTCTCGCGAGGTGCTGGATGCTACGCTTGCCACACCTGAAGGGCAGGCAGTCCTCAAAGATACACCAAACTTCGCGACTGGAGGATTCACCCTCTTACATGATGATGAAGAGGTGCTCATTCCGCTGACCTTGTCCTGATGTTCTTGCCATCTCGGAGGCCAGAAACCAGCCACTATGCAAAGCGCCTTAAGCTTGCCGAGTTGCAAGTAGGGCTAGCTTTCTTTGCTTTTATCTTGATTGGTTTAAACGATGGAGCATTGGGGGTCCTTATACCCAGTCTGCGTACCTATTATGGCGTTGATAAAGCGACGATTGGTTTGCTCTTTCTCTTTCAAACCATTGGCTATCTTATTGCTGCCTTCAATAGCGGGCTTCTCGTTGAGAGATTGGGGAATCGACGCTTCCTGATGTTGGGCGTGGCGAGCTTCCTCCTTGGCGTGGTCGCTCTCAGTCTGATGCTCCCTTTTAAGGTCATACTGATCATGATGCTGCCACTTGGCTTCGGCATAGCAATCATCGATGCTGGCCTGAATACGTATATTGCGAGCATGCCTCGAAATGCAGCGCCACTGAATTACCTCCACGCTTTTTATGGAACCGGCGCGTTGCTTGGTCCAGTGGTAGCTTCTGCGTTCCTGGCAATCAGGTGGGGGTGGAATAGCGTCTATATCCTGTGGATAGGGATGAGTCTGATCTTGTTGATCGGCCTTAAGCTGGTCTTCAAGGGACAGAACATCTCGCCACAAGAAGACGTGGCGACCAGGCCCAAAAGCAACGTCCTTGTGGCCGCGCTCAGGGAACCAGTAGTCTGGATTGCGGCTCTTTTCCTGCTCATCTACGTGGGAGCCGAGGTAAGCATCGGCAGTTGGAGCTACAGTTTTCTGACAGAGGAACGGCATGCCTCTATCCTCCTCGCAGGGTGGATGGTCGGCGGCTACTGGTTCGGGCTTACACTTGGACGCCTGGCGCTGGCGAAAGTAACACTGTGGGTAGGGAGCGAGCGATTGATACAGGGTTGCCTGGGGGGAGTAGTCATAGGTCTACTCCTGGTCTGGCTCGTGCCGGTCTATGCAGTTTCTGCGGTTGGCCTGGGGTTGATCGGTTTCAGCTTCGGCCCGATCTATCCGACCGCGATTGCCCTCATATCGAACAAGGTAGCCGCCCGTATTCTGCCGAGCGCTATTGGTTTCATGGTAAGCCTGGGCAGTATCGGTGCAGCCGTATGCCCCTGGTTTGTGGGTATGGTGGCCGAACACATAGGCCTCTGGTCGCTGATGCCCTATGTGATTATCCTGACAGTTGCAATGGTTTGCTTTTGGCAAGTCTTGCAGGCCCGTCCCCGCATTTCATAAAGCATCATCGCTCCTCCCTCCCGGTATTACTTGCTTTTCTGTGTATCACGATAGTGTCCAGGAGGAGTGTAGCTCAGGAGGTTGAGGGTCCGAGCTTTAGCGGTAGCTTGTGTGCGGCTTTGTACGTTTAGCTTGCCACAGATGTTCAAGACATGCTTCTTGACAGTGTTCACGCTAAGCACCAATTGGCGGGCAATTTCGCGGTTGGACGCGCCATCCATTACTAGCTGCAACACTTCGCGCTCACGCACAGTGAACGATTCCATGAGCGTACCGGAGCGCGAGGAAGAGTGATAAAGATCCGTTGCAATCGGCTCACCCGCTGCCTCCAGCAAGGTTGTGACGTACTCTAGTGCAATCTTATGTGCATAAGCCTGGCGCAGCAAGGTGACCATTGGTACTCCTTCATCAAGGAACAGACGAATGTAGCCCTCTGGTTCGGCCAGTGTCAAGGCACGACCCAGAGCGGTTAGAGCCTCTGTATAGTCGCCTTGGGCCTGCA
>WNGH01007768.1_pt1 | contig 10180 bp, 12 predicted proteins | sample 5400631 | NCBI WGS metagenome assembly WNGH01 (sample SAMN13153373, study PRJNA577476) | soil metagenome | isolation source: 115 cm soil or saprolite under Garry oak tree replicate 1 | place: USA:California | collected 2016-06-15 | reverse complement strand
ATGTTTTCTGGATGCTATGGCAAGCTCAATTGTAGTATGGCAAGCCCAGTTGCAAGTATGGCAAGCTCAATTGCAAGGTGCTGTAAGAAATCGACCTAGCTTACCGAGCTTGCGGGAATTTTACTTGCAGATGGCTTGCGGCGGCTTGCGGGCAGTGGCAAGTCGGATAAGTACTCAGTAAGACACCGGCAAGTAATGTTACATTTTGCTGATGGCCTCCTGCCTGCTCGGACTCTTCAGCAAAGGACCCGGGCAGATGCTGTTGAAGTCGAGGTATGGAGAGTAGAGGGCAGCGGGAAAAGTTTGTAGAAAGATAGTTTATTAGATGGTCTACAGTACAGTATTTATAAGCTATTGTACATAAGATTGGACATGGAGAATCCAACATGTGGCTGCGTACGCTCGTAGGGAGCGTCGTTATCTACTAGCAGCACATTTAGCCCAGATATAGTGATCCTATTGTTCTGAAGGACGTGTGTCGGCCAGGGGGTCTGTGTGTCCGGTTACTCGTGTGTCGCGTCTTATTGTTCATATCATGTTATTGGAGCACCTAACATGACTCCGGAATTCTACGGTCCATCTACTACCAGTCTACTACCTAATATAGCTATAGCTCATACAACGCATATGCTCAGCGCGCGTGCGTCTTCAACTGGAGTTTCAACAGATGCATGCCAACTCCCTCACCGGACTGCAAGTCGCGCACAAGACGTGAAGGCTTTTGGGTGCATGTAGAGCGGCGGAGTGGGGGCGGCTGACTATCAGGCATAGAGACAGGCGGTTGGACAGGTGGAGGCGGCGCAGACACAGGTGGAGAAAGTGGAGATGGAGTGAGTGATGCAGGTGTAGAAGAAGTCGTGGGGGTACTCGGGGTGTCAGACTGTTCGCCCCTCAATGTCGGTATGAGCGTTCCCTCCCCCTCGGACAAAGCTGACGTCCCGAAATAGATGTTGTGCTCGACAGTGACATTGCCCTGGCCCGGCCAGAAGATACGGTGCGCTCGCGCGTCGACGTCGAAGCCGAGCCAACGCGCCTCGCGCGCACACACATCCAGCTTCGACCGGTCGGGGTCGTGCACCCACACATGGCAGCCCCACATGTTGCAAAAATAGAGGTCGGGCCTTGAGACTCTTTACCATACAGTCTATAGTACAGCATGTGCAAGCGCACATTTCGTAGTTAACAGCCCTTCAAGTGGGCTTTGCATAGTATTCACCAAGTATTTACCAATACTTACATACAATACTTTTACCAACGGACACTTAGAACAACGCGCGCAGCACTAACCGTACAGTAGAGGCACCCTTTCGCTTACCAATCAAGTTGACTTTTGTTCGTCCCCCCCTCGCACGGGTCCGCTGGAAAATACACAGGCTGTGCTGTACAGCTGAAATTGCTGATTCACAACACCACACACGCAGGCGAGACAGGTCCGGCGGGTGGCCATACAAGGCCTCAAAAGGCGTTCTGCCGTCAAGCGCACGAGTGGCCGTGGGGTTCTTGAGCCAGACCGCATGGTGCAGCGCCTCGCCCCAGTGACTTGGGCAGGCCGCTACCATGGGCTTAGGCGCGGATCCGCTTGATCAGCGTGCGGTTGAGACGCTCCGCGACACTGTTCAGCTGCGGCGTGTCGTGCACTGTCAGCTTGCGCGGCGTGCCCGCGGCCGCGAGGTGCGCATTGAATGCGTCGCTCAAGTACTTGCCTCCGCGATCGGAGCGAAGGACCTTGATTGGGTGGCAGTGCGCTTGAGTGAGTGCCCATGCCTCAAATGACTTGTAAGCTTCCAGAGCCTGATGCTTAGTGCGCATCAGATACGTGATGGTGAAACGCGTGGCGTCGTCCGTGAAGGTGACGAAGTACGGGCGCCCTTGCCGAGTCGATATGGATATGGGGCCCCAGACATTGGTGTGTATCTATCTCATCAGCGAAGCTCTGTGCTGGCGGACTGATGCGAAGCTTAGGGACGGGCAGGCGGGTTGCGCGCACAAAAATGGATGCGTTGTAGTCGTGCTCCTGGGAGTTCGGGTCCAGTTCGACCCTGGTGACAGCCCTGCTCTCAATTAGCTTGCGGGTGGTGGCGACAGCGATGTGCCCCATGCGATGGTGCAGCTCCATAACGGAGATGAGCTTGGGGGTGTTAGCGGACTCAAGTGCAGTGTGCGCGATCTTGTATAATCGGCGCATCGTGCGAGGGATCTGACCTACTCGCTCCCCGTTGGGAGACACGAGCTCAAGACGGCCACCTCCAATGTGAGTGTGGTATCCCTTCTCATCAAGGGTTCCGAGGGACACGAGGGAGTATGCGACAGATAGCGCGTGCAACGCATTGCGCAGGGCAAGCTTGGACTCGGTGCCCTTGTGTGGCACTCGGATGGTCAGTGTGCCTGTTCCAAGGGCGGGGAAACGCTGCTGGTTTGCAGTGTTCAGGAAGACGGGCGGGGATAGTGGTATATAGGATGAGAAGTCTGAGTTGTAGGGGCTTATGTGCCGGGTGGCGCCGGAATCGTATAGCTCGGTGGGTGGTGGGCTATGCTTGTCGGTGGCTGGTATAATGACTGTACAGGCCTCCTCCTTATCCTCCTCGAATAACAGGTCCGCCCAGTTGTCACGCACCCATCCCTCAGGAGCGCACCAATCTAGGTGCATCTCCTCGCTCTCGGTGTGTGCGCCGGCGACTTGGTCTGGTTGCTCTTCGTCTGGATCGTTGAGCAATGTGACCGGCTGCGCGCTGATGTCTTGCGCCGAAGCATTCTCCTCCACCACCATCCAAAAGCCATGGCCATTGGCATCATCTGCAACGACGGTTCTGTCATCGTCGGCGTCATTGGTGGCCACGATGTTGGCAGAGCCCACAGGGTTCGTCTCAGGCTTGCTAGCTGTGCCCGACGACGACGAACTTGCGGCTTGGCCATTCGCCCCCTCCTCTTTCTTTGGGGAGCGACACTCGGGTGGCCAATGTCCTGGCTTGCCACAGTTGTGGGACTTGCCCTTGCGACACTGGTTGTTTCTGCCTGCGTCTGAACCTGTGGCTGCAAGGTCGTCATCTGTTTGTATCTCCTTCGTGCTGCCTCGGTTCGACTGGTCCCGCATGCGGTGATTTTCCAGGCGCTCAGCTTCGTCACAGATGTGAGTGATAAGTGTGTCGGTATCGACGGAAGCAGTACGGTGAATGAGGCATGCTGAGGATAGGAGGTGCGCTGTGAACTTGGCCGTCGAGTGTCTTGGTTCACAGTATGGTTTGTGGTTATTTTCATACCATATAACACCGGTCAATATGCGGCCGCATGCCGTATATGGTATGGTGGGCAGCCCTACTTGCACAGTCCCTGGCGCGTGGTGCGAACATCATTCACGATGTGTAGCCAGAGGAGTTGGGTACAGTTCGGGTTTGGGTTTAGGTTCACAGAAATGTGTGAACGGGACGCAAAGTCCGGTTCGAGGTTTGGGAAGTTCTGTGGTGAACAGGACGGAAGCGGACTTCGGCAACACTACTGGATTGAGGACGATGTCTTGCATAACGAGCTGGACACGTTTCCGTACGAAGTGGCTGTTGAAGTAGTATGTGTTATGGGTGTACTGTGTGTGTTGTGTAGTCATGCTGGATGGACCATAGCTCCGATAAATAATAGCTATTTACTTGAGTCAGACAGTAGTCGGGCGCAGATGGTGTGGTGTGAACGTGCCGGACGGACGGCCTATCACGGACCGTGTAACCGACGTGGATTGTAGATACAATAGTGTGATTACCATATACGGAATAATGGCTACTGTAGATACTGTAAATATCGTGTATAAATGCGGGAGAGCTGGGGTGAGGGCGATTGCGTGATATGATTGTGTAGTGGGGATGATGCGGAGAGAGGGTAGAGATAAGAGGAGATAAGGATAAATAATCTGAGATTGTAGAAGTGCCATATGGAGAAAGGATGAGCGGAGAATACGGGATGGGAAATAGGGTTCGGATGTGTGGGAAAAGGGAAATGGTGGGAGATAAAGAAGATAAGGGAGCGTTTTATGAAGGTTGTTGTCGGGCTCCCACTTTCGACGATTACCTCTCTACGAGTAATTGCGCGTTTCATTTGCGTTGTGCTTGTCGACATATCCGACTCGAAATCGATATATTGGAAGAGAAAGATGGCTCCTAAGACTGCAAAGAAGAAAAAGACGGAGGTATGTATTGGATTATGATATATTGAGAGGAAGGATGCTGATCGATAGGGATAAGGTGGATGGAGAGGTAGATGTTGGGGAGACGCGTGGTGTAATCCGGGAAACGCACTATATGACATTCCTGATTGACGATCTGGAGCGTCTGAAGGCGGAAACGCGGGTCGGGTACCTATCGATGAACTTATACGAACCACCACCGGAGGCGTCATGGGGCGTATACAATGACCGGAAGATCCAGGAGGAGTGGGTTGAGGAACTTTTCACGGACTTTCAATGGAGGTACAATAACTGCACTGAGGAGGATTGCCTTGAGATCGTGATCAAACCGGAATGGTTGAAGAACCGGGATCGGGTGCGTGATAATGAGATATATGGAATGTGATGATTAGCTGACTTCTTGTGTGTAGGTGATGAGCGCGATCAATGGGAAGCGGATCCGAGATGTGGCGGAGCTTGAGTTTACGGAGGAAGGGCGAGCGGCGATACGACCGGACCAGCTGATTGTGCTCGGGGGGAACCACCGACGGAAGGCGGTTCAGCGATATGTGGACAAGTTGAAGAAAGACATACGTGGGGAGGAGGCGCTGCTCAAGGGGAAGAGCAGTGATGCAGTGGAAGAAGTGGATGCGCTTAGGACGAGGATACGGGTGCTGAAGGAAGATGTGAAACAAGCGTGTATGTGGGCGGTGCGGATCTATGATCTAGGTGCGTTTTATTGTGGAACGAGTTGATTGGATTGAGGAGTGGATGGATTGATTGATTGTAGGGAAGCTATCTGACAAGAGCGATCAGGAGAAGGCTGTACTGTTCCACTGGATATCGCGAAACCGGGTGAAGGATTCGTACAAGGCGACTGAGGAAGAGAAGCTGATCGAGGTGGTGAACGAGCTAACGTACCACCTGGAGGAGGATCTGAGTCGAGGACTGGAAGCGGATGGACAAGACATACTCAGTGTTCTATACCCGAAGTTTTGCGAGGCGGTGAAGGTGAAGGCGGAGCAATTCAAGGAGGACAAAGGGTATCGACGACTATGCTGCGTTCCGTCATTTATTCTTGGACTTGCGATGGCTGGACGAGCTGGGCGACACTACAAGCACTGCTCATGGTTTACTATCGGGACGCTTTCATCTATGCTTGGTGAATATGGCGGGGTAGGTGTTGAAAGAGATGAACAGGAAGGATCTAACTAAGAGTGATATGTTTACAGTTTATTGGTGATTTTCTGACTGAAAGCGTGCAGGTACTTGAACACCTTGCATGTGAAGAGGAGCCGCCTCTTTGTCTAGCTGAGCTGGAGTTAATCCGGGATTCATTTGGTGATGAGAAGAGTGACAAGGATGTACTTCGAAAGTGGTTAGAGGTGATGGAGCCTGTATTCCGGAAGCGTGGATCTCTGAAGGGGTGGAGGCCGGAAACGCTTGACAAGATTGACGATTGTTTCGAGGAGCATTACATGTTGGACAAGGAGGTATTGACGTTTGCGTTTGTTCCTAACAGCGGGGGGAACCAGAACGCGTTCATGAAGTACTGTGCTGGAGTCGACGAGATCCTTGAGATGCACTCTGACATTGTTCCGAAGTATTCCCGGGATTACTTTGCGTACTACAGCATCTGGGAGGTGCACGGGTACGCGTTTCCTATGCCTCTTGGGACGAGCAAAGTTGTTTCTGTATTGGAGGCGATTGTTAGCGGGTACCGAGATGGGCTGATTGAGGTGAGTTAATTGGGACTTGTGGTTTTCCTGGATGTCTTCGCAACGCAACAGCGCGGATATGGATGAACCCTATCTGCGGTGCGAGTCGCGCGGCATTGCTCGAGTACCCCGGCGCCGCGGATAGGGTTCATCCCTATCCGCGGCACGTGTCTCGCGACATTGTCCAGTGCGCCAGTGCCGCGGATAGGGATGATCCTTATCCGCGGCACGTGTCTCGCGACATTGCCCAGTGCGCCTGTGCCGCGGATAGGGATCATCCCTATCCGCGGCACGTGTCTCGCGACATTGCTCTGTGCTCCTGTACCGCGGATAGGGATGATCCCTATCCGCGGCACGTGTCTTGTGACATTGCCCAGTGCGCCTGTGCCGCGGATAGGGATGATCCCTATCCGCGGCACGTGTCTCTCGACATTGCTCTGTGCTCCTGTGCCGCGGATATGGATCAACCCTATCCGCGGCACGTGTCTCGCGACATTGCCCAGTGCGCCAGTGCCGCGGATAGGGATCAACCCTATCCGCGGCACGTGTCTCTCGACATTGCTCAGTGCTCCTGTGCCGCGGATAGGGTTGATCCCTATCCGCGGCATGTGTCTAGCGACATTGTCCAGTGCGCCAGTGCCGCGGATAGGGATGATCCCTATCCGCGGCACGTGTCTCGCGACATTGCCCAGTGCGCCATGCCACGGATAGGGTTGATCCTTATCCGCGGCACGTGTCTAGCGACATTTCCTAGTGAGCCTGTGCCGCGGATAGGGTTCATCCCTATCCGAGGCGCCTGTCTCGCGACATGGCGTCGTCGTCGTCGTCTGTTTTTTAATCTCCCAGTATGATAATAATCAAACGCGATCCCTAATACACATCCATCACTATAGGTCATCAATTGGCTCGCACCCGCAGTAACGTGGTCGCAGATAACAGGTTCAAAAGCCTTTCTAATCAGGGACTTCTACGACGGCGCCGTATTACGCGCTTCAAAGGATTGTCTCCTCAAGAAAGGCACTGGCGTCAGAAAGAAGGTACAGCCCATCTCTCTACCATCATATCCCCTCACACCTCACAATAATCACAACAGATCTTTAGAACCATCTTATCCAATCTCACCTCGTCCATCCTCGAAATAACAGTCTACTTGCAGAAGAACCAGACCCCAAGAGGAACTATAACAAAAACGACCGCATTCAAGTCACTCACCGAAACAAAATTAATCAAGAACTATCCGATAAGAGACCCACACGCTCCCCCAACAAAGCTCAATATACACCCAGAGGCAGACGCATTTCTCAAAGCGGTCGGCTGGTCACAAGATACATTCATCTCAAAGTACTCTCGCCTATTCGAAACAATGTCGAACGACCCTGCAATCACACCAACCCACCGCTTGGCCCCTGAACACGCCACTCGTCTCTATGCTACGACCGCTCTCGGTTTCACAATCGATTCTAAGAATCGCCATCGCGACTGGGATAAAGTTATCCTACCAGTCGTAATCGAAGCCGGTATCATAGAGACATATCGCGAGAAACTCCTCCTCGCATGTCCACTCGCCCGTCGTCTCAGAAAGGAGATACATGACTTCTTCCACGAAACAACTCCTTTGTGGAAACAAATCGACACCGGCTCGATGAGGTTGCGCACCGATAAGAGATGGATATTCGCGGACAACATATATGTTGACGCACAAGGAGATAACAGTGACATTGCCACCGAGGACAACACGCCACGCCACACGTCTCTCAGAACAGAGTTTCAGGAATTCGTCGCGAAGAAATCAGCTCTAAAGAAGAAGAAGACTAAGAAGAAGGACGGTCCCGCCCCTCAGACAACTTCCACTACCGCACCAGACAATAGCACCACTCCTGTAAATACAGACACTCCTGCCCCCACCCCCTCTACAAAGGATCCCGGCGCGCACAAGAAATCGGATGACATCCAGTCGTTGATGTCATCTCTCAAGTCAATCCAGAAACACCGCCTCCTACAATGCTCCGAGAAAGACGCTCCTGCAGGAAGTACAGAAAGTATCGTCTCATATGCCGTCTATATCATCGGTCGCGTATATGTCCTATCCTCTCTTCCTCTCCCTCCCTCCCTCACCATCCTTCCTCAGGTCGCTCATCTGAACAAGGCACGCATCGAGCATGAAGACAAGCAGAAGCGATCAAGGAAAGGAAAGGAAAAACAGACAGACTTCGACATGTCGTCCGTCGCCATCCCAGACCTTAATCTCGCAGCACACGCCGTATCTTTAGATTATTACGACGCCGTACATATCCCTCTCTACCCCATCTTTCGACCACCTAACCTTTCCTTCTTTCCAGCTCGGTTATGGAGACCGTCTCATCAAGCATGCAAGAAAATTCAATGCCCTCCCTCGGACACAGGTAGTTACACTTCCTTCCTTCTCAACGGTCATTTGTTTCACACCTCTTTCCTTCCCATAGGACACTCACAACAACCCCACTCGTACGTCTCTCCACTTACACTCCTACCTGCTCGGTCATCACAACCCGTTCGTTGAATTAGACCTCTCTCCTGCCGTCAGTCGGGCATCGTCAAAGAGACCAGCATCCGAGTCATCATCGACCTACTCGACTCAGCCCGTAAATAGGAGGAGGACTTCAGACGCTTCACCTTCCAGCAACGTCGACAGATCGCAACAGGTCGACGACGACTACTCCGTAGATGAGATCGATAAGAGCGACGGCGGACCAGGAAACAGCAATACAAACGATGAGGGCGACGATGACGATGACGTGGAGGACATGGATGAAGACGATAATGAGAGTCCCCCGATGCCCACACCTACACAACGCCCAGTTCGCTCCTCCGCTCGGATCAAAGGAATCGAGGCGGTCACACTCTCAGACGATGACGACGACGACGCTTCAGGTTAGATCCTGTTTCTCTCCATCTCCGTTCTTTCTTTTCGCTCATACTTCTGATTACAGACAACAGACAGCTCGCAAGCCCCCCTCCGACCGTCCCTACCATCACTCGTACGTATCACCACCATCCCATCTCTTATCCCCACCCTCGCTCTCTCCATTCTGCCCCCTGTCTGACGATCACTTCCCTCCACCAACGCTGACACACGTCCAGGTGGGAGAACTTCTACACCAGACGTAATCGTTACGCAGCCCCCCTCTCCCCCACCCCAAGCCACACGTCGCACCACGGCTCCCCCTAAAAAGAAAAACCTCAAGCCAGTTGAGCGACATACAGCTAGGGTCGACTAAGTATCCACTCCATTATCGGACTGCCCCCACATCCCACGAATAGTCGATTGTTGCTTCGTATCGTGTCCTAGTTGTTGTCGAATGTACGAGTGGATGGGCGAGTTGACCCATATCCACAATGAATCAAATATCATGTTCTTGGTGTCCTACATTTGTTCGTTTTCTTAAAACAAGGCGGCCGTATACATCCAGAGAAGATAACATACATCAGACGAAATGATTCATCATCGTCCATCTAATCACAGTACAGTAATTTACAAGAATCGACACACACAAGCAAGTCCAACGCACTCCGAGTCCTATATCCTAGGGCACTCCTGTTGGAAGAGTAGAGCGCAGCAAGAAAGATACGCAATAGGATTGGTTTATTAGATCGTCTACAGTACACCATTTATACTACGGGTGCAAGAGCAATTCCATTAGAGAACGTGTCTCAGCACAAGACAGTCGGAACCATGCCGATATAAGTTATTGTACATAAGATCGGACATGCAGAGTCTGACGTATGGCTGAATATGTTCGTAGAGTCGTACTGAGCCTCGTTATCTATTAGCAGCCCACTTAAGCTGGATATAGTAATCCTATTGTTCCGAACCTCGCGCGTCGGTTACGCGGTCCGTGTGTCCAGACATATCGTGATCCTAATTAATTAGGCATTGTCACGGGTCGAGTAAACCCGGTGACCCGTGCGGGTACTGGCGGGTGCAGGTACAGGTAGACCTTCCGCTACCCGTCAAAAAGCCTTGTCCCCAGTTGTGCGTATCGCCGGTATTGGTGGGTTTAGAAACCGGAACTGCGCCAACGGGCCTAGACTGTAAACGCAAACTGCCAGGCTGGCTCTAGCTTCGGCAAGTGAAAGCTCACGCTCTCACGCACGACTTCAGGCGGGAAAGATCTCAATACCAAGGACGGCGCGTCGCGCGACGACAACGTCCTCTACACCGCAGACGCCCACCCCAGCCATGACTGTGGCCACAACGAGACCGTCTCCGGCCTCCAACATCAAGCCCATTCTCGAATTCGTGCAAGCCAACCGCGCTGCCCCCTGGGCCAACGAC
>WNGH01007765.1_pt1 | contig 10182 bp, 9 predicted proteins | sample 5400631 | NCBI WGS metagenome assembly WNGH01 (sample SAMN13153373, study PRJNA577476) | soil metagenome | isolation source: 115 cm soil or saprolite under Garry oak tree replicate 1 | place: USA:California | collected 2016-06-15 | reverse complement strand
AGCCGCGCCGCCACGCTACGTGCTCGATAGCGTCCCCGTGAGTTATGAGCCTACCTTCCGGTTCTAAACGCAGCGCGATCGCGATCGCGTTCGCTTTCTGCTCAGGCGCAGGATTGCTCCTTGCACAGGAGCAACCCGCCACGACGATCAGCCATCAGGTCCGGGATGTCTTCGAGCGCGCCGCCAGAGCAGTGGTCAAAATTCACGGTGTTGACGAACACAGCGAGATTTGCGGTACCGGATTTTTTGTTGATCCCACCGGAACACTTTACACCGCATACACGGTGGGAGGAGAAGCTGGTCATTTCACTGTTGAATTTGATGGTAAGAAATACCCGGCGCGACAACTCTTGGCTGATATTCGCAGCGGGACGGCCATGCTGAAGGTAGATGAAACCACGCCAGCGCTGGCGATCGGTAAATCTGATGAACTGCAAGTCGCAACGCCTGTCGTGTCGATCGGTTATCCTTTGGATCTACCCAAGACACCGAACTTCGGGATGATCGCGGGTTTCGACCGGAAATGTCTCGGGCGGTATTTTTCCACCATCCATTTACGCGTGAATGCTCCCACTCAGCGCGGCGAGGCTGGCGCCCCGCTGTTGAACATGAAAGGCGAAGTGGTCGGGATCGTCGTCAGCGGTCTGGAAAGCAATTCTGCCTGCTACGCTGTGCCCATTGAGGCCGCAGAAAAGATTCGGAGCGATTTTGTTCGTTTCGGCGAAGCGAGACACGGCTGGATCGGGGTGAACAATGTATCGCCCGCGTCCCATGAAGTGGACGGTTCCCGGGCAATGGTGACACAGGTCGCGGACGACACGCCGGCGGCGCTCAGCGGAATCAAAGAAGGCGACGTACTGCTGCGGGTGGGTAAGAAAAAAATCACGGATCCCGAGGATATATTCGACGCTTCCTTCTACATCACTGCTGGGGACATCGTGCCCATCACTGTCATGCGCGGCGATCAGAAACTGACTTTCGACGTGCAAGCTGCGATGCATCCCGCCACTCGAACCGGCGTTTTGCTTGCCTCTCCGGGCATCATTCCCGGGGTCATTCCCATGTCGCTCGACGACGAAGTATCACCTTCGCCGTAGGGTAGCGCGCGCAATTATTCGGGACGAAGTCCGCTGGTGTCGCACCTGCGCTGGCGTGTAGCTTGCCCCAAGCTGACGATGGCGCGGGCACTTGCGCCGTCATAGCATCTTTCGGAACGCTGCTTCGTCGATGATCTTTACGCCGAGTTCTTTTGCCTTATCGAATTTGCTGCCCGGATCTGCGCCGGCGAGGACGTAGTCGGTTTTTTTGCTGACGCTGCCGGTGACGTGACCGCCGCGCGCTTCGATTTTTTCCGTCGCTTCCTCGCGCGTCATGGAAGGCAATGTCCCGGTCAGGACAATAGTTTTTCCGGCAAGCGGTAATTCGGCGGCTTTCTTTGCGGAAATCTTTTCGCTCTTTGGCCGAATCCCAAGGTCCTTCATTCGTCGCAGAATTTTTTTGCCTGTCCCCGAGGCAAAGAACTCGAGCACGCTGCTAGCGACGACTGGTCCGATTTCGGTGACGATGCCGTCCTTGTCACCTTTGCTTTTCGAAGGGTCAGCGAAGCCGGCTTTGATGAGCCGTTCCGCAATTTCTCGACGCTCATTCTTCTTTTTCGCGTGATAATCCAGGACGTCTCGCAGCAATTGCGAATTTACAACGTCGTCAATTGTCTCGTGAAAGCGCGCGAGCTGGGTTGCTGTAGTTTTCCCCACATCAGGAATAGCCAGAGCGAAAAGCCAGCGTGAAAGTGGCAACGTTCTGGCGCGCTCGATCGCGTTGATCGCTTTGGTAGCGTTCTTCTCCCCGAAAACACGCGGCGCTTCCTCGGTTCCGAGGTTTAGTTTGGCGAGTTGATCGACTTTGAGGTCGAACAGGTCCAATGGCTCGCGCACCAAACCCCGCTCAACCAGTTTGTCGGCAACAATTCCGCCAATACTTTCGATGTCGAGCGCACCGCGCGCCGCGAAGAATTCAACACGTCGCGTAGTTTGGGCGGGACAATACAGGTTTTCGCATCGCCAAGCGACGAATTCCGGGTCGCGCCGGATCGGACCGCCGCACACGGGGCATTTACCGTGAATGTGTTTGCCGAAATCGAACGGCTTTGAGTCACTCGGCCGCTTCGATTTCACCACCTCCACAACGGCGGGAATCACTTCGCCGGCTTTCTCAATGACCACGGTGTCGCCGATGCGAATGTCTTTGCGTTTGATTTCGTCTTCGTTGTGCAATGTTGCGCGCGCGACTGTGCTGCCGCTCACAAACACCGGCTCGAGCGCCGCCACAGGAGTAAGAATTCCGGTTCGGCCGACTTGGATGAGAATATCGAGCAGCTTGGTCTCAACGCGTTCCGCTGCGTATTTGTAAGCGATCGCCCAGCGCGGCGATTTCGCGGTGAACCCAAGTCTCTCCCGTTGCGCGAGCGCATCGACTTTGATTACCGCTCCGTCAGTTTGATACGGAAAATTATGCCTGATGTTGTCCAGCTTGCGTATCGCGTCGAGAATTTTGTCCACTGAATCGGCCAGCCACCATTCTTCATGTGTTGGCAGACCGAGGTTCTTGAACAATCGGAAAATTTTCGAGTGAAGATCGACGGCCGCGCCTTCGACTGCGCCGGTCCCGTAAAAGACAATTCCGAGTGGTCGTTGCGCGACCGCTTTTGGATCGAGATGCTTCAACGAACCGGCTGCGGCATTGCGCGGATTCGCAAATACCGGAAGAGCCGCGGCTTTGCGTTCCTTATTGAGTTTCTCGAACCCAGCCTTGTCCAGATAAGCTTCGCCGCGCACTTCGAAAACGCGTGGCGCGTCGCCGCGCAACTGGTGCGGCACTGAGCGGATCGTTTTGATGTTTTGAGTGATGTCATCGCCGACAAAACCATCGCCCCGAGTCGCGGCATATTTTAACCGGCCCTTTTCATACATAACCGACACCGCCACGCCATCTACTTTCGGCTCAATCACCACCGGGATTGTCTCTTCCGGTAACAATCGGGTGATTCGCTTGTAAAAATTCGCCACCTCTTCTTCGGAGTAGGTGTTGTCGAGGCTGAGCATCGGCGAGAGGTGCCGGATTTGCGCAAACGCCTCGAGCGGCTTTCCGCCGACGCGCTGCGTGGGCGAATCGGGTGTGAGAAGATCGGGAAATTGAGTTTCCAGATCGGCAAGTTCCTTGTAGAGGCGGTCGTATTCGCGGTCGCTAATGACCGGCGCGACGTCCTCGTAGTAAAGCCGGTCATGCTTGCGGACTTCCTCTCGCAGTTCAGCGATTTTTTTGGCGGCTTCCTTCTGCGCAGTTGCCATGCTGCATGATACGAGCGTGCGAAGTGTCAGCAATTCATAGCGCGTTTGTTGGGCAAGCGCATCGCTTGCCTTTTCATCTCCCAGACATAAAGAAACTCGCGGCAGGCGGTGCGCCTGCCCTACAATCTGGATCGTGAAACCAAGCGAGCGCATTCTCGGCGTCGAAGGCGGTGGAACGAAAACCGCCTGGGTGCTCGTTGAAGTTGTAGCCGGGGACGTTGACTCCGGGTCGCAATGGACCACCCTCGAACAGGGAAAATTGCCAGCGTCGAATTTTCGGCTCACCGCGCCCGAGCGTCTGCGCGCGATTCTCGCCGAGCTGCCGAAGGAAATCAGCCGGGCAGGAGTTTTCCTCGCCGGCTGCGCTACAGAAGAAGACCGGTGCGCGCTCCGAGAAATTTGCCTCGATATCTGGCCCAATGCCAAAATCGTCACCGGCAGCGACCGTGATTCTGGTTTGGCCGCAGCGCTCGAGCACGGCGACGGCATTGTCGTTAACGCCGGCAGCGGATCGTCGGTGACTGGGCGGCGCAGCGATCACATCGAGAGAGCCGGCGGATGGGGCCACATTTTGGGCGATGCAGGCGGCGGATATTTTCTTTGTATCCAGGCGCTCCGCCTGATTTTGCGCGAACACGATTTGCATCGCCCCGAATTGGAGTTCACCGCGAAAATCCTGCATGCGCTTGCTCTAAACAATTTTGATGAACTGGTTCGTTGGGTGCAGACGGCGGACAAAATGGAAATCGCCATGCTCGCACCGGTCGTGTTTGAAGCGGCAGCTGGCGGCGATGCGCGGACGATCGAGATCATTGAAGACGGTGCACGTGTTCTTTGCGAGTACACAGAGGCAGTCGCCGACCGTCTGCACCTGCTTGCGCCAAAGGTGGCGCTCATGGGCGGCCTCTTTTACCGTGACTCAATTTACACGCACGCCTTCCGACGACGGCTCAAGAAAAACCTTCCCGACGCTCGCGTAGCAGCTGCGGAGCGCGCGCCCGAGTTGGGAGCAGCATGGCTCGCAGCAGAAGCGCGCGAGCACACAGCGTTTCATCAGAACCCGTCGCAAATCGACCCGATCCCGAAAGCTTTGGTGAATACGCTCACCGAACAACGCAACCCGCGCTCCGAGAGCCTCGAAAAGATGAACCCACAAACGTTGGTTCAACTGTTTATCGAGGAAGAAAAATTCGTTCAGGACGCATTGCGCACTGCCGCGGCAGATCTTGCTCGCGCGATTGAAATTGTAACCGAATCCCTGCGAAGCGGTGGCCGCCTGTTTTATATCGGAGCCGGGAGCAGCGGACGCATCGGTGTTCTCGACGCGAGCGAAATCCCGCCAACGTTTGGCGCGCCGACTCATCTGGTGCAGGGCGTAATCGCGGGCGGGATCACGGCGCTGCATCGCAGCGTCGAAGGCGCAGAGGATGAACAGAGCACGGGTGCACTGGCCGTGGTTGAGCGCGGTGTGAAGTCTGCAGATGTTGTAATTGGAATCACAGCCAGCGGCGGGACACCTTTTGTGCGCGGTGCGCTCGCCCGGGCCAAATCGTTAGGTGCAAGAGTTATCTTGCTTACGTGCAACCCATCTGTAGCCGGCATCGGTGATGCTGGCCAGCCGGGGTCATCGATCCCGGCTACAGGGTTCGATCTCATCATTACTGTAGCGGTTGGACCGGAGATCCTGGCCGGATCGACTAGATTGAAAGCCGGGACAGCGACGAAGGTCGCGCTCAATATTATCAGCACGGGTGCAATGATTGGACTCGGTAAAGTGCGCGGCAATCTCATGATCGACCTGCACACTACGAGCACAAAACTGCGCGATCGCGCCGTGCGGATCATAGCCGAGTTGACTCAGCGCGATTACGAGTCTGCCCGCGGTTTGCTCGAGGCGAACGACTGGAATTTGCGTGTCGCTCTGGAGACGCGTTAGAAATCTAGGATCCCGATAAGCGCAACAGAAGTGGCTCGTGCGAAGATACGTACGACCTAACGAAAGGAACAATCTTATGCTCTGGACTATATTTGTTATTCTGCTGGTGCTATGGCTTCTGGGTTTGGTCAGTTCGTACACGCTCGGCGGGTTCATTCACATCCTGCTCGTGATCGCGATTGTAGTACTGATCATCCAATTGCTTTCAGGCCGACGCACATTGTAACCTCGACCCGATGAAGCCAGCCGGAATTATCGGCATCATTCTAATCGTCATCGGCATTCTTGCTCTGGTGTATGGCGGGATCACCTACACCAAGCGCGAAAAGGTGTTGGATCTGGGCCCTATTCAGGCCACTGCGGAAAAGCAGAAGACCATCCCGTTACCGCCCGTGCTGGGCGGGATATGCCTCGTCGGTGGGATCGTCCTGGTGATCGTCGGCAGCCGAAAAACCTAACGCGACCTCGGAAGCGTTGTAGCCACTGGCCTGTGGCCGGGTTCATCTTTTTGCTATTACGCCGAAAACGGCCCACAGGGCGGTCGCTACACGTTAGCTAGTCACCCGCTTTGAGCACGGCGAAAGTTTTGCTGCCTTTGCGGTCGAGGTAAAGAAGCACACCGCGTTTGGGATCGGCTTTGTTCAGCGCGTCCCGGAACGATTGCACATTCGTGACCGGTTTGCCGTCCACCTCAGTAATGACGTCTTCGCGCTGAATATCCTGGGCCGCAGCGATGCTATTGTCTTCCACGTCGGTAACGATCACGCCTTGCTGCGCCGACAAATGCAAACGCTCTGCGACATCCTTGGTCAGTTCCTGCACCTGCAATCCAAATTTGCCGACATCCTGCGGTTTCGGTTCGCTCGGCTGAACCGGCCGATTTGATGCGCGCGTGATCTCGTCGGGTAGTTCACCGGTTTTGACGGGCACCTTCATGAACTGACCTTTGCGCCAAACGGTCAGCTCTACGCTCTGACCAACTTTCTTTTTCAGGATTTCATGCTGCAACTGTGAATCGGACGTGACCGGGGCCGCATCGATTTGTGTGATGACATCGAACGGCCGCAAGTTGCTCCTGGATGCCGGCGCGTCCGCTTCGATGGTGCGAACCACAACGCCTTTGTCGGCTCCTTTAAATAAATCGCGGATCGTCGGGTCATCCCCGAGGGTTTCGATGCGAATGCCCAGCCAGGGCCGCACGATCTTGTGTCCGGCAATGAGTTCGCCGCTTATGTCTTTAGCCATGTTGATCGGGATGGCAAAGCCGAGACCGCGGTTCATCCCGTTGATCAGCGTATTCATCCCGATCACTTTCCCGTCAATGTCGCACAGCGGTCCGCCGCTGTTGCCGGGATTGATCGACGCATCGGTCTGCAAATAATCCGAGATCGAGTAACCGCCTGTCTGAAGCAATTTGCTGCGGCCCTTGCCGCTGATCACACCGTACGTGAAGGTGTAATCGAGCTTGTACGGCGCGCCGATCGCGAACGCAAATTGCCCCACGCGCACCGCGTCGCTATCACCGAGCGGGACGACCGGCAAATCTTTCCCCTCAATTTTGATCACCGCAATGTCGGTCTTTTCGTCGGCGCCAACGACTCGCGCCGGAAACTCCCGGCCATCTCGCAATTTGACGTCAATTTTGTCCGCATCCTCGATCACATGCACGTTTGTTAAGATGTAACCATCCGGCCGCACGATGAAGCCCGAGCCTTCAGTTTGGACCGGCCGCGGGGTGCCGGGATTTCGTCGCGGATTGTTCTCATCGGGCGGCCCTTGGAAAAATAGATCGTCGAGTGGCGAGCTCTCACTGATTTCGCTTTTCTTGGAAGTCTCGATGATTACAACGCCCGGCGCGACGGTGTCGAAAACTTTTGCGAAAGCGTTATTCAACTGATGGACAACGTCCTTGCCTGCTTCAGCCGCAGACGGATTTACCGGAACGGTAGAACTCGGCACAGCCTCCGGTTGCGCTGCAAACGAAGTACTCAGCGCGAGGCACAGGGCGAAAATGGACAAGCGCATAGGTTGGAATTTTGACAGTACCCAACATGCTACGTTCAACCCGGTGAGTCCAATCCGGGTTCGCCATTCGGAGTCCATTGGGAGCCTGCCCCGGGCGCATCCGAAGACGGATTCGCAGTTGGATGGGACTCATGCCAGATTCGTTGACGTAAGGCGTATAATTGGCCACCCAACCATCCAGATGCGCATGTTCCAGAGGCGATTTGTCTTACGAGCCGGCATTGCAGCTCTAATTTTGATTCTCTTGTGGGCAGTCGCCATCGGGCCGGAACCTTCCACACGCATCGCCATTTCGCCGGATGAACTGGTGCGCGCCGTCACCATTCAGCGCGAGTCGCTCATCGATTTGTATCTAATCGAGCGCGTTGATCCAAACGGACGCGACGCACAAGGGCGTACGCCATTGTTGATCGCAACGGCCCAACAGGATCGGAAAACGGCGCGGCGGCTCGTCAATGCCGGAGCGGCAGTTGATCTTGCCGACAAAAACGGTTTCACGCCGCTGATGGCCGCGGCGATGCGTGGAGATACGGAAATCTTCCGGTTACTCCTTGCGCGCTCGACTAATTTTCACCCTGAAAAGCCATGCACGGACGGACAAGATCTCCTGGCGTTTGCTCTGGATGGCGGAAATCCGGAGATCATCGAAACCGTGCTCCAGCGTCTGCCGCCGGCAAGGGATTGGACAGCCAGCACGCGACGCGCTTTGTCCAGGGCGCTCCAAATCGGAAAGAAGGACGAAATTCAGTGGCTCCTTAGCAAACATGCGACGCCACCGACACCCGACGGGAAGAACGTGCCGTTTCTTGCGTATGCGATCGCAGGCAGCAACGCGTCGTTGTTCAGCACACTGCTGAATTGCGGAGCAGATCCAAACACGGTTCTGCCGTCCCATTGCGACAAAGACTTCCTGGCAATGCTGCCCAACGGAATGCGCAGTTACATCGAAGACGATCGCAATGTAACCATGCTGATGCTCGCCGCCGGCCTGGGCCAGGTCGATTACTTGCGCGCTCTCATCGATGCTCGAGCCAACCGGACGCGCCTAACGAGTCGCAACAAAATGTCGGCATTGGATGTTGCTGCGGAGACCGGCCACTGGCGGTCCACGCAAATTCTTCTCGGCAGCGGGCCGACACCTGACAAATTGCGAATCGAAATTTCTCTGGGGATGCAACAGGTCGCTCTCGTCAAGGACGGCATACCGGTGTACCACGCCCGATGCTCCACTGGCAGGACAGGTTATTCGACCAAGCGCGGCGAATTTGTGATTACCAATAAGGAGCGCAACCATCGTTCCACGATTTACCACGTGGAGATGCCATACTTCATGCGGCTGAGTTGTCTCGATTTTGGAATGCACGCCGGATATGTGCCGAACTATCCGGCATCGCACGGCTGCATCCGATTGCCGGAAGACACTGCCCGCAAATTCTTCTCCGAAATTCCAGTCGGCACACTGGTCAGCGTGCAATAACCGACACGCGAACGAATCAGGAAAGCAGGAAAACAGGAAAATGTTTTTGGTAGGGCGCCACCACCGGCCGCGCGGTTCCCCATCCAATTAATCAGGAAAACATGAATTTTTTGGTAGGGCGCGACCGCCAGGCGCTCCGTAGCGTTGTTTTGCGCCGCAACCAAAACGCGATTGCGCTTTGTTTGTAGGGCAGGCGCCTCGCTTGCCAGCTCTCCAGTGGGGCCGCCTGAAACCGCCGCATCTTAACGGCTCAAGCAGAAGCTTATGCAACCTACGATCTCCGCGACGTCCCCTAGGACTTAACCTGGCGCCGAGGCACACCAAGAGCATAGGGAAACATGCAGGTTCGCCTCCCATTTCGCGTCTCGCTGTGCGCTGCCTAGTGACTTAGTTGGTCGCCGGCTGGACCTTGCCAAGTGATGCGGCGGTTACATTGATCGTTCCCACCATTCCCTGGGCAAAATGGAAGTTGCATTGATATTGGTAGGTTCCCGCTACCTGTAAGCGATATCGAAACTGCGTATGGGTCGAATCGATCGGCGCATTCCATGTCTGCGCGCCGGCCGGGACACTCGTCGAGGTAGTGGTATGCATTCCATTGACAAACCGCCAGATGATTATGTCGCCTACATGGGCGTTAATCGTAGCTGGCTGGAATGTGAAATTCTGGACTCTAACCCGAATCCTGGCTGCCGACGCCGCTGATACACTGCATATGGCTAATGCCACCGTAAGAAGAAGGATTTTTTTCATAATGGTCTTGGCTTTGAGTGCAATACTCTGAACAAATTTTCGCAAAGTCAAAGCAGTATATTTGAAAAAGGTTACAAAGTTGTTACGAGGCCTGGCAAGACGTGCATGCGGTATTTCTCATACGTTTTTGGGCGATCAGATTCGCAGATAGACGTTTATGACGTTCGCGATCAAAGCCGAGGTTAGCAACCCAGGCGCGGCGACGTTCGCGTTCGACGCGCAGAAAACGATGTATGGTGGCAAGCACATCGCGAAAGGCGACCGGATCTTCGTCTTCGCGAGCGAGAACGAAGGCGGACCGGGTCTTATCGCGCACGGGGTCGTCATCTCGGCCGAAGCGATCGCAAAAAAACGAGAGATCGCCCGGCAAACGCCGCGTGTGAGCATCAGCGTCAGACGCATTGCGAGCGCGAAGCGGCGCCTGGGACGAAGTGAGCTCAAACCTTTTTCCAACTGGAACGATGACCGACCCGAGACCGAGCTCAATTTCAAATTCTATCGTCAGGCGACGAACAAGATCGTCGGCATATCGGATAGAGCGGCGGCGTTCCTCAGCAACTTCTTTTGACGACAGGATTTCGAAAAGACGGCTTAACAACGCGACCGTGTTCCCGATGAGGTTGCTGTATCGGAATGGCGGGAAA
>WNGH01007759.1_pt1 | contig 10184 bp, 9 predicted proteins | sample 5400631 | NCBI WGS metagenome assembly WNGH01 (sample SAMN13153373, study PRJNA577476) | soil metagenome | isolation source: 115 cm soil or saprolite under Garry oak tree replicate 1 | place: USA:California | collected 2016-06-15 | reverse complement strand
GGACGCAATAAAGTGAGACGATTGCCACTTGCGCTTCGAATCGCGTCCTCCGTTTTGTGCAGCTGATCACGAACTCCGTCGTCCGACATCTTAGCGAGGTTGGGATGCGACCAGCTGTGGCTCGCAATTTCATGTCCTTCGCCTACCTCCCGCGCCACGATATCGGGTTTTTGGGCAACGTTTTGGCCGATCAGGAAAAATGTGGCTTTTATATGATGGGCGGCGAGCAAATCGAGTAGCTTAGGCGTCAATTTTGCGCTCGGGCCGTCATCGAACGTCATCGCGACGTAAGGTCCGTCGACGTGGACCCAATCGAAAGTGATCCCGGGCTCGGCCGTGGCTGCCGGCTTTGGCTTTTCGCCGGTTTGCGGCGCAACCGCTTCAGCCCGAACGGCGACGACTCCCACCGAAGTAACAAGAGAAAAAAGGAGAAAACGAAAGATGAGCATGAATTTTTAGGGCTCTGCCAAACTTTGGCTGTATCTAGCAGAGGCCGAATGTAACGCAAGGCGCTGCCGCTCGATTGCGTGACCATGTCGATCATCGCCTACGGAAAAATCTTATTCCTTTTTTTCGCCGACTAGCGGCATCTCGTGGCAGCCATCCTGCTCCGCTATTATTAGGTGACCGGGCGTCCTCGCGCATGACTTGGCGGAGGGATTTTGCGGGAAGAGTTCATATTTCCAGAAATGAGAATACTGCTTGTTGAGGATCATCCGGAGAGTCGCAGGACTTTGCAGCGGTTGATCGAACGGCGCGGTCACGAAGTTGTCGCAGTCGGCAGCGCCGAAGAGGCGGAACTTGAGCTAAGAAAACAACCTTTCTCGTTTTTGATTTTGGATTGGATGTTGCCCGGCAAAAGCGGAGTCGAATTGTGTCAGGAATTGCGAGCTGCGCCCAAAGGCGAGGAATTATTCATTCTTCTGGTCACGGCGCGTGACGACACGCAGGACTTGGAACGGGCGCTGGAAGCCGGGGCCAACGATTATTTGATCAAACCGCTTGACCCGGCGCGATTGAATGTCCGGCTCTCGGTAGCTGAGAGGCGCATTCGTGCGCTGGCTGAACGCAACCAGGCGCGGACGGAATTGCAGGAAGCAGTCGGAAAAATGACCGACATCCTGGAAAAAACAAGTGATGGATTCTTCGCAGTCGACCGGGATTGGAAATTTACCTTCGTTAATCGGCGAGCGGAAAAACTGCTCGATCGGAACCGCGAAGACCTGATCGGCAAGGATTTTTGGGTCGAGCTGCCAGAGTTTACCCGCGACGCGTTCGAAAAGAATTATCGGCGCGCGATGTCCGAACAAGTAGCGATCGAATTCGAAGCAAGCGATCCAAGCGGCAAAGTCTGGTTTGAACTTCTGGCCTATCCGAGCGGAGGCGGTGTTTCTGTTTTCCTAAGAGACGTGACCGATCGAAAGCGGGTCGAAGAAGAGCGGTTGACCACCGGCAAGCTGGAATCGCTCGGGACGCTGGCGGGAGGAATCGCCCACGATCTTAACAACCTCCTGACCGTTATTTCCGGAAACATCGGCCTGGCCCAAATCGAAGCTCCGGGGAGTCCGGCAAATTTGCTCTCGTTCTTGTCGCGCGCCGGCGAGGCCGCGCAACACGCCGCTCAACTTTCCAATCAATTACTCACCTTCTCAAAAGGTGGCACGCCGCTGAAACGGGTCGTTTCGATATCTGACCTCGTGACCCAAGCGGCCGAGTTCGCACTTCATGGATCGAACCTGCGGTCGGATTTGGATATTCAGGCCGGCCTTTGGAGATCTGCGGTTGATCCGGCCCAGATCGAGCAAGTGATCAATGCGCTAGTAATCAACGCACGAGAGGCCATGCCGCGCGGCGGGATTGTTCGGGTTTCGGCACGCAATCTTGAAATTGACGCCAACTCTGGTCTTCCGATTCGACCCGGCCGTTATGTCAAAGTGCAGGTCGCAGATAACGGCGGCGGCATCGAGAAGAGACTGGTGACCAAAATTTTCGATCCTTATTTTACAACCAAGTCGACTGGAACGGGCCTGGGCTTGTCGATCAGCTACTCCGTAGTGAAAAAACACGGCGGCCTGCTCCATCTTGAACGCACTTCGGCCGATGGATCGACATTTACCTTTTATCTGCCAGCCACCGACTCCGAGCCACCAGTTCCTGAGCCGACGCTGGAGAATGAAATTTTCAGTTTCAATCATCAGCGCGTTTTGGTGATGGATGATGAAGCTGCCATTCGCGATCTGACTTCGGAGTTGCTCGGCACCCTTGGCTACAAAGTGACGACCGTGCCCGACGGCGCGGAAGCGTTGAAAAAGTACGAACTGGCGATGCGGACTGGCGAAGCTTTTCAGGCGGTCATTTTGGACGCAACCATCCGCGGCGGAATGGGCGGCGTAGCTACGATGGAGCGTCTACGCGATCTCGACCCGAATGTTACGGCGATCATATGTAGCGGTTATTCGGGTGACGCGGCCTTGGCCGAATTCCTGGCCTATGGGTTTCGGGCGGCTTTGCCGAAACCTTTTACTTGTCACGAGTTGGCGAACGTTCTCCAACGCGCCTTCGAACCGGGCAAAACTTAACCAGCTTCGCGCTGCGAAAATCGACAATTAGGCGACCACGCTCAGCCTTTGCGGGCTTTGTCTAATTCGGCAAGGAAGGCGGCGATACCGCCCTGGTACAAACCATCATAGCGCCAGACGGTTTTGCCTTCACCATTCAGCACCACAAGCGTGGGGAAGCCTTCAATCTGATATCTCCGCGCCAATTCCATGTTTTGTTTTTGCGTCTCAGCGCTTTGGGCTTTGCGTCGCGGAAAATCAACTTCCATCAGAACGAGGTTTTTGCTGGCGTAATCCTTAAACTGCGGCTGCTTGAGAATGGCTTTGTCGAGCTGAATACAAAATCCGCACCAGTCCGATCCCGTAAAATCGAGCAGCAACAACTTGTGGCTCGCTTTCGCTTCTTCCTGAGCCTTTTTGTAATCAGTCGTCCATGTCCCGATAGGTGCGTTCGACGCCGGTGCTAACTGTGTCGGCGGTGTTTCCTTCTGAGCCGCAGTCTTCGCTTCGTTGCGATGGGCAGCGATTCCGAGCGCGATTGCGATCGCCAGAAAAAGTATCGGCAGTCTGATCGCGCTAATGAATTTTTTCACACCGAAAGGTCGGTCAATCCGGGTTGCGGCGCAAGTAGCCACAACGCGAGCACGTTCCACAACGGGCTCGCCCGCTCAGTCTTTATTGCAGCCCTGCGCTCGTAGGCAGGGACTCAAACGTCAATCCGCGGCCTAACGAATGTGACCCGAGACGAGCTTCGTCATCTCGAACATGCTGACCTGGCTCTTGCCGTTGAAAACTGGCCGGAGCGCGTCGTCGGCGTTGATTTGGGTTCTCTTGGTCTTGTCCTGTAAACCGTTTTTCTTGATGTAGTCCCAGAGCTTCTTGGTGAGCTCGGAACGCGGCAACGGTTTTGAGCCAACGATAGCGGAGAGCTTCTCGTCGGGCTGGACTGGTCTCATGAAGGCGGGATTGGGCTTGCGTTTTGAAGGAGTTTTGGTTTTCGGCATACAGGCTGATTAATGCTTCGTTTGCGGCAGAGCAACACTAATTTTCGGGGTAAATTTTTTTTCTTGCTAATTGGATCGACGCACGACAACCGCGGCGACATCGTCCGGTGGCGATTCGCTGGCCTCAGGCGTTGCCGCTTTCAACATCAGCTCGAGCAACGCGTCCGCGCTTGCCGCAAAAGGATTGATCATTCCCGCAAGTTGGGTTGGCGTCGATCGTGGCCGGCCATTCTTGGCTGCACCAAACAATCCATCGGTGTAAAGCGTGAACGCGTCGCCCGGATTCAATTCCAGAGCTGTTTCGATGAAACTCGATTCCTCAACCAATCCAAGCGGCGGTGCGGAAGCGGCGATCGCTTCGGTTCCACGCCCAAACCGGGTAACAAGGAGCGGCGGATGTCCCGCGCCGACTACGCTGGCCTGTCCACTTTTGGGATCCAGCGCCACGCACATCGCGCTCATGAAAGAGCGGCCAGCGAAAATTCCACGCAGATCATTGTTCACCGCTTCCATGATCTTGCCTGGCCGTTCGTGCTCTTCGTGGCCGTGATGAAACAGAAGTTTGGCGAGAGTCGTCATCAAAGCGGCTGAGGCCCCATGACCGGTGGCATCCGCGATCCAGAACAACCAACGATCCTCCTTGATCGGGAGCCATCCATAAATGTCTCCGCCAACTTCGATCACCGGACGATAACAGGCCGCGATTTCCCATCCCGGAAGCGTAGGCGGCTTTTGTGGGATCAGCGCTTGCTGGGTCAGCCGCGCCGCCGCTAGGTCGCGCTCGAGATTACGGCGCCATGCTTCTAGTTCCTGATTTTGCTGCTGTAACTGGACGCGCATTGAATGTAACCGCAGTTGCGTCTCTATTCGTGCGCGCAACACCTCGGCGTTGATGGGTTTGATTACGAAGTCGTCTGCTCCGGCGTTGAGACACGTGACCTCGTTTTCGCCGTATCCGGTCAACATGATCACCGGGATCTGTGCAATTGCCGGATTCGGATCAGCCCGCAGTCGCCTGAGCGCTTCCGCCCCGTCCATTCCCGGCATTTTGAAATCGAGCAACAGCGCCGCCGGTTGCTTTAAATGGACGAAGTTTAGGGCGTCGGTCGCATTGTCCATTTCGCGGCAGACGTAACCAGCTGCAGAAAGCATCCGCGCCAGTAACTTCCGGCTGGTCGCGTCGTCGTCGACAATCAGGATTTCTGGGCCGGCCTCCATTACTGCAACAAGTTCGGAAATCGCCGCCGTCTTGGCTTTTCTAAAATGAATTGCGATTCTGAGGCCACTGGCATTGAAATAGAACCAGTGTAGACTCCGTCCAAGCAAATTATGAAATTGTGGCTCTCGCTGGCGCTGCTCCCCGCGTTCTTTGTTTCGGCCTGCACCCGGGAGGAGACTCCGCCGGCCGGCGCGCGGCAGACCGCAGCGCGATATCCCGCCGAAACCGGTGTAGAAAATCAACCGACACAGCAGCCATTTAATCCAAATGCCCCACCGGAAAATACCGAAACAGCCGCCCAACCCGTAGCACCACCGCCCACCGGCGCCGCGCCGTCAAAACCGGCCAAGGGCGATTATCCCTACGGAACACCTGTCCCGGGTAAACCTGGCTTCGTGAAGAGCCCGTACGCCGCCGATCAAGGGCTGGTCGATGTGCGTGGGTTCCCGCCTGGCACGGAAGTAAAAGATCCTTTCACTAACAAAATCTTTCTTGTTCCGTAACGGCAGTTGTGGCCGACGCTGAATGCCAGAATACTGAATGCAGCATCGCTTTTTTTAATTGATTTATGGAGTTGCGCGTAAAACGAGCGCCTCGGATTGAAGCGGAGATCACCGTTCCGGGCGATAAAAGTATTTCACATCGCGCCGCTATCGTTGCTGCCCTTTCGAATGGCGTTTGCAACCTGCGGGGGTTTCTCCCGAGCGACGACTGCATGCATACCGTCAGCGCGTTGCGCGCGCTCGGAATTCAGATTGAACAACCGGAACCGGACATTCTCATTGTTCACGGGAAGAAACGTGTCCTGACACCGCCAAAGGACGAGATCAATTGCGGCGGCTCCGGCACAACCATGCGTCTGCTCGCCGGTTTGCTTGCCGGTCAGACTTTTGAAACGCGATTAGTCGGTAATCCATCCCTCACCCGCCGCCCGATGGACCGCATAATCGAGCCGCTCCGAAAAATGGGCGCGGACATTGTCGCCGAAGGTCCGGAGCAAACGCCTCCTCTCCGTATCCGCGGCGGATCGTTGCGAGGAATTCATTATCGTTCACCCGTGGCCAGCGCTCAGGTCAAAAGCGCCATTCTCCTCGCCGGGCTTTTCGCTAAGGGCAAAACGACCGTGGATGAGCCATCGGCCAGCCGCAACCACACCGAGCTGATGTTTAATTATTTTTTAATCCGTACTGCCAAAGCCGAAGACTCCATCAGCGTTTTTGGCGACCAGATCCCGGAGTCGCGCGATTTTTCAATTCCAGGCGACATTTCTTCGGCCGCCTTTTGGTTGGTCGCGGCCGCTGCCCAATCCGGCGGCCACCTGCTCGTTCGCAACATTGGATTGAATGACACCCGGACAGCATTGCTGGGCGTTTTGGTGCGAATGGGAGCGCAAGTGCGCGAAGCGGTTGAAGACACCGATCAATTGGAACCGCGCGGTGTCGCCGAAGTCACCGGTGTACCGCTCAAAGGCACGGTGATTCACGGGAAAGAAATTCCGCAGTTGATTGACGAATTGCCGGCACTCGCAGTTGCGGGCGCATTGGCTAATGGCACGACGATCATTCGCCACGCCCATGAGCTTCGCGTCAAGGAGAGTGATCGGATCGCGGCGATCTCGCACAATTTGCGGGGAATGGGCGTTCAAGTGATCGAGCTGAATGACGGCCTTGAAATCCATGGACCGGCGCCGTTGCGCGGGGCGCGACTCTCCAGTTTCGGCGACCATCGAATCGCGATGGCCTTTGCCGTGGCCGGACTCTTTGCCGACGGCGAAACAATTATTCAGGACGCGGAATGTATCCGCGAATCGTATCCCGGTTTCGAGAAAGCTTTGGACGAGTTCATGAGCCCAAGTCGAGTTCGCACCAACACACCCGTCATTGGCACGCTCGTGCCAGCGACGCCGGTGGAAGAATAATCACACGCTTGCTTCCGCGGGCGTCCCGCGAAAAACTGCGCTCGTCGCGCGAGAGCCAGAAATGCAAGCACAAGATCGACATCGCGTAATCGCCATCGACGGGCCGGCCGCTTCGGGAAAGAGCAGCGTGGCGCGTCAACTCGCGCGCCGTTTGGGCTTCGTTTACGTCAATTCCGGCGCGATGTATCGCGCTGTCACGTGGTCGGTGCTTAACAGCGCCATCGATCCGTCGGACAGACCTCGGATTGCTGAACTCATTGCTACTTTGTCGTTGGGCGGAGTGTTGCGAGACCGAGCACTTCACCTTTTGATCGACGGTGTCGATCTAACCGGCCATCTGCACGAAGCTCGCGTGAACAGCGAAGTTTCGCGAGTAAGCACGGTCCCGGAAGTCCGCAATGTTCTGGTGGCGAGGATGCGCGACTACGCGAGCAAACACGACCTGGTGGTCGAAGGTCGCGACATTGGCTCGGTCGTTTTTTCGGATACGCCCTACAAGTTTTACATCGACGCGTCGCTGAAAGTGCGAGCGCAGCGGCGCGCGGCGCAAGGTCACCGCGACGAAATTGCGCGGCGCGATCAAGCCGATTCGTCACGCGCGGCTTCCCCCCTTATCGTCGCGAAAGACGCGGAAGTCATCGATGCGTCGCATCTAACCGTCGACGCGGTCGTGGACGAAATCGTTAAACGATTGCGCGCAAAAAATTTAAAGATTTAACGAGTCAAAGATTTGAAGATTGGCAGCAACAGATCGCTGAATCGTTAAATCACTAAATCGCTAAATGAATTTTTACTACTGGCTCGGCTACCATCTCAGTCGGTTACTTGCCCAGTTATTTTTTGGGTTTCGAATTATTAATCGAGAGCGCGTTATTCAGACCGGCCCCGTGATTCTGACCATGAATCACCAAAGTTTTTTTGACCCGCCATTGGCTGGAAACGCCTGCGACCGGCCCATTTTTTTTCTCGCAAAAAAGTCGTTGATGAATGTGCCGGTGCTCGGGTGGCTTTTGCCGAAGCTCAATGTCATCCCGGTCAATTTGGAAGGAGGCGACCGCAGCGCGCTGAAAGCATTGATTCGAATCCTGAGCGCGGGCGAGTGTGCGTTGGTTTTTCCGGAAGGATCGCGGACCCCCGACGGGAATCTGCATCCGGCTTTGCCCGGACTGGGTCTGCTAATCGCAAAAACGGGCGCCCCGGTTGTTCCAATGCGAATTTTCGGCGCGTTCGACGCTTGGCCGATCCGCGGAAAAATTCATTTGTGGCGCAAAATTACGATCGTCGTTGGCGAGCCGATCTATTTCTCGGATGCAGATCTTGGGAGCGGTGGAAAAGATCTCTACACGCGGTCGAGCCAGCGAGTGATGGATGCGATCGCAGCGTTGCAGTTGCCTTGACCCGCGTTTGCGCGCGGGAGATCGACATCGATAGTTTCAAGGTGAACTTGGAACCTCGTGTCTCGAAGAATGTCGGCCGGCTCATGGTCGGGATTGTGATCGGTTTCTCACTGGTTGCGCTTTATGCGAACATCCAAAAACTGCGACGCGCGAAAATAGAAACCGTCATTTTCACACCGGCCTCCGCTCAAAGCGCGACGCCATCGCCGGCGCCCACCCGTTGAATAATGAGAGGGGAAATGTGTCTAATCATCGCCATGAAAAAGTTTTTTGTATTCCCAGCCGTGATTGCGGTCGCCGCTCTCATTTCCTGCCAGAAGCAGCAAACTGAAGCGGAAAAGAATGCGGAAGTTGAGCGACAGGTTCAGAAGCGTTTGGCAGCGGAACATCAGGCCGAGCAGCAACAACAGCTTCAACAGCAGCAGGCCGATCTCGACGCGCGCGAAAAAGCGTTAGCGGAAAAGGAGAATGCGGCCGCAGCCACCCCGGCTCGTCGGGAACGGGCTGAACCCGAACCGGTCACTCGGGCGAGGGTCGTTTCTGGAGCGGGACCGACTTCCGGGTATTCAACTTTTTATACCAAGCTCGAGCCTCATGGCGCGTGGTTAGAGACCGCTGATTACGGCTATGTTTGGCAACCGCGTGAAGCAGAGAGCTCGCAGAGTTGGCGTCCGTACACGAACGGGCGCTGGGTTTACACCGATGCCGGCTGGACTTGGATTTCGGAAGAGCCATTCGGTTGGGCGACTTATCATTACGGACGTTGGACACGGCTGCGGGGAATCGGCTGGGTCTGGGTCCCAGGTCAGCAATGGGCCCCGGCCTGGGTGTCGTGGCGAAAGAGCAACGATTACGTTGGCTGGGCGCCCCTGCCGCCAGAAGCGCGATTCGATCAACGCACGGGTATCCACAATTGGTCGGATAACTATTACGACATCGGCCCGGATCAATATTGTTTTGTTGCGACAAGAGAATTCGGCGCCCAGCGAGCCGAGTCCACTATCCTCCCGCCGGAACGCAACGTCGCGATCGTTAATCAGACCACCAATGTTACCAACATCACTTATAACAATACGACGATCGTGAATGAGGGGCCGAATTATGACGAAGTTAGCGCGCAAAGCCGCGAGCCGATGCAGCGATTCCGCTTGGAACGCAACGCCAGTGTCGACGTGAATGTCGAAGCACCACGGCCGCTTGTTCAGGGCGAAACCGTGATCGTGGCTGCGCCGGTGATTTCGGCGCCGCAGGCGAGCGAACGGCCGCGGGCGGTGAAACAAAACATTACCCAAGTTACGGTCGATCTCGGCTGGGCGGCCATTGGCGATCACGACGCTGCCAAGAAAACGCGTGACAAAATGAAAGCGGAAGCAACTCCGCCGTCGAATGCGCCGCCGAAAAAATTTGTAAAGGCTGCCGCGACAACGACCACGGCTTCTCAAGGTGCCGAAACACCAGCTTCATCGACATCGGTTACCGCGACGCCATTGCCGTCCGCCACGATATCGGCAACGCCAGTGCCTACTGCCGCTGCAACATCGACACCTGAAACGAAGATGACGCCGCAGAGGGTAATTCCGTCCGAACCATCGCCGACACCGGCTGCAACCTCGACGCCAGTGTCCTCTGCATCACCTTTGCCGACTCCGGCGCCGCGAACGATGCCGAGTGCTACACCCAAATCGGCAGCATCTGCCTCGCCAGCCGCGAGCGACACTGTTTCCTCAGGCGCCATTCCAGCGCTGTCGGCATCGCTAAGTCCGACCACTGGCGCATCGCAAACAGAAGCGACTCGAGGAAAATTCAAATCTCAGGCGCAGAAGTTTAACCCACCTAAAATCGAGCCAATGAGTTCGCCATCACCATCGCCGTCCGTAACATCGATACCGATGCCGAATGCGGCTTCGGTCCCTTCGATTTCCCCCGGTGGAAAGTTGACCAAGCAGGATAAGAAAGAATTGAAGCGGGAGCGCAAAGAAGCAGCTCAACAAGGTGAAACCGCGTCGCCGTTGCCCTCAGCTACGCCTAAATAGTTTCGTCTATATCCGTTCGCGCTTCCTGCGCCGCCAGTTCGCGCGCGTAAGTTAG
>WNGH01019442.1_pt1 | contig 10185 bp, 10 predicted proteins | sample 5400631 | NCBI WGS metagenome assembly WNGH01 (sample SAMN13153373, study PRJNA577476) | soil metagenome | isolation source: 115 cm soil or saprolite under Garry oak tree replicate 1 | place: USA:California | collected 2016-06-15 | reverse complement strand
GAACCCAGCATGTGGCGATCGCCACTCCCCGTCCCACTGAAACTTTGTAGGGTACGGGCGTGGAGGGGCCTGAGGTCGGTGGCGTTACTGGTGCCGGTCAAGCCCGACGCGGAACCTGACCCGGGGCGTTGCGAGGTACCCCGTCGTGTCGACACAGCGTGCGCGCTGTGATCACGCATCAGGAAATTCTTCCCTGAGAGACGCCCTGTCCCTCCCGGAAAGGCGGCGGTCATGGAGATCGTGTATGCGCGGTGTGCGGGTCTCGACGTGCACAAGGCGACGGTGGTGGCCTGTGTGCGGGGGCCGGGCCTGCGGCCAGGCGAGCGGCGGGGAGAGACGAAGACGTTTGCGACCACAACGCGGGGGCTGACCGAGCTGAGGGACTGGCTGCAGAGGCATGGGGTCACCGAGGTCGCGATGGAGTCCACCGGAGTGTACTGGCGGCCCGTCTACGCAGTGCTGGAGGGGGGAGTGCGGCTCGTGCTCGTGAACGCGCGGCATGTGAAGATGCTGCCGGGCCGGAAGACCGATGTGCGGGACTGTGAGTGGCTGGCGCAGTTGCTCGAATGCGGCTTGTTGCGGGGCAGCTTCGTGCCGCCGCAGGCGGTGCGCGATCTGCGCGATTTGACCCGCCTGCGCAAGACGCTCATCCGCGAGCGGGGCCATCACGTCAACCGGATCGAGAAGACGCTGGAACTGGCCAATATCAAGGTCGGCAGTGTGATCACAGACCTCATGGGCAAAACGGGGCGAGCGATTGTCATGGCTCTCAGTCAGGGACTCGACGATCCAGAGCAACTCGCCGACTGTGCTCAAGGCCTGCTCCGGAAGAAGCGGGGCGCGCTCCGGCAAGCGCTCGTCGGCCGGCTCACGCCGCACTACGCTTTCCTGCTCCAGCAGCACCTGTCCCTGATCGAGATGCTCGACGCCCACATCGCCACGCTCGAGGCCCGGATCCAAGAGGCCATGGTCCCGTTCGCCGAGGCGGCGGCGCTGCTGCAGACGATGCCCGGGGTGGCCACCCGCGCCGCCCAAGCCATCCTGGCCGAGACAGGGGCGGACATGGGGGCCTTCCCGACCGCGGCCCACTTCGCCTCCTGGGCACGTCTCTGTCCCGGCAACCATGAGAGCGCCGGCAAACGACAACCCACCACGACGGGCAAGGGCGCGACCTGGCTGCGCGCGACCCTGCAAGAAGTAGCCTGGGCGGCCGTCCGCACGAAGAAGAGCTACTATCGCGCGCTCTACCATCGGCTCAAAGGGCGGGGCGGCCCCAAGAAGGCGATTGTCGCCGTCCAGCACGCGATGCTCGTGGCCCTCTGGCACATGCTAAAGCACCGCGTGCCCCACCACGACCTGGGGGCCGACTACTTTGATCGCCGCAACACGACACACATCCGTCGCCATCACGTCCGCCGCCTCGAGCAGCTCGGCTACGACGTGGTGCTCGTGGAGAAAGCAGCCTGACTCGGCAAGTTTCATAGGAAACGCCCACGCTGGCCCAGCAGCAGGCCGATGCCCTGGCCCTGCTCGCGGAGTCGGCCCTTCACCACCTCGATCCCGGCGCCCCGGGCGAGCGTTACCAGGTGGTGGTCCACGTCGATGCCCAGGTGCTGGCCGATCCGGATCCGCCGGGGCAGTCCGTGCTCGAGGACGGCGCGCGCGTTTCCGCGGACACGTCCCAGCGCCTCGCGTGCGACGCGAGCCGGGTGGTGATGCGTCACGACGACGATGGGCGCTTGCTGGAGATCGGTGCCCGGACCCGGACGATTCCCCCCGCTTTGCGGCGAGCGCTCCACCATCGGGACCGCGGTTGCCGCTTCCCCGGCTGCGGCGTCCGCTTCGGTCAGGGGCATCATCTCCGCCACTGGGCGCACGGCGGTCTGACCACGCTCTCGAACCTCGCGCTCCTCTGCCGTCGGCATCACCGGGCCGTGCACGAGGAGGGCTATCAGGTCGCGCGCGGGCCTGACGGGGCGCTGCGATTCCGGCGCCCGGATGGCCGGCCTTTGCCTGAGGTGCCGCGGCCTGCCGCAGTGCCAGGGAAGCCCGTCGAGGCTCTCCGGGTGGCGCATGCATCACAAGGCCTTCGTCTCAACGCTCGGACGGCGTGCGCTGGCTGGCTCGGAGAGCGGCTGGATGTGGGCTGGGCGATCGACGTCCTGCACCCTCTCGCGCAGAGAGCCAGACCTTGTCCGTTATCCGGATCGCCGGCCGCTGCTCACCCCTCAACAAGCGCCTAGCGAGCCGGCCAACACAGATGCGAGCGTTGTGCGGTTGAGCACCTGAAGGGATTCCGTTCGTCCCGGTGCGCAGGTGCTCCCGGATGACCCTGTGGAGCACACTGGCCTCGGCGTGACGGTTGATAGCGCCCGCGTGCACGACCCATGCTCCTGCGTAGGGAGAGGGCGAAGCACGCCAATGCCCAGAAACCGCAGGTGAGGCTGGCCAGACAACGTGCCTGCGCTTCCGAGCGCCGGCAGGCTCGCTGCGCCGGACTGACGCGGCCGCCTAAGGCCGCCGTGTCCGACATCGCCCACATCCCGCCCGGCCGCACCAACGCGAGGCTACCCGGCCTCCCGTAGCTTGCGGATGAGCTCGAGGACGCGGAGGATTTCGGCGCCGCTTCGGGTCATATGGCGATCGCCGGACTGCGACCAGCGAAGGCGGCCGTCGCGGTCGATGATGGCCGTGGAGCGGTAGGCGACATTGCGGTCCTCGTCCCAGACCTCGTACTCGCGGATCACCTTCCGGTGCACGTCGCTCAGGAGCGGGAAGGGGAACTGGTGGCGCTTGTGGAATTCCGCGTGCGAGAAGGGCGAGTCGCCGCTGATCCCGAGCAACACGGCGCCCGAAGCCTGAAGCTGGGCCGCGACCTCACCGAGGCCGCAGAGCTCGGGGCTTCAGATGCCTCCCCAGTCGTAGCAGTAGAAGAGGAGCACCACGTCGGCGACGCCCTTGAACTCGGCGAGCGAGATGTCACGCCCGCTCGTGGAGGGCAGGGAGAAGGCAGGAGCGTCCTGTCCGTAGCGCAGCATCGGCTACTGGTCCCAGGATGACTTGAACTGAACTGCCACCAGCCTGTCGTAGGCGAAGTCGCCCTTCACTACGCCCGCCTGCTTCTGGAATTGGTTGACCGTGCGCACCGCGTCCTCCGTGATCGTGGGAATGTATGAGGCCCGCTGCAGCATGATGACGGTGCGGAGCAGCTCGACGTCGAGGGTCGGGAAGAATTTCTGCGCCACCCGCACGCCCGCTTCCGGATCTTCCCGCAGCCGCTTCTGCGTCTTGGACACGGCACGCACCACGCGCTCGACGGTCTGGGGATTGGCCTGGATATAGCGGTCGCTGGCCTGGAGCGTGGGGAAGGTCATGTATTGGAGAAACTTCGGCCCCTGATCTCGCAGGGGCTCGATAAAATACCGGCCGATCTTGAGCTGGTGCACGATAACGGCGCCGCCGGGTTCGCCGCCCATGAAGCCGTCGATCTGGCCGGCGCGAAGGGCCGCCGCGGCCGAATTCGAGCTGCCCACGGCGATGACGGCCACGTCGCGGTCGGGCTCGAGCCCCGCGTCCCTGAGCAGCGCGCGCAGGGCCAGGTCCGTGGCGCTGCCCGCGCGGGTCATGCCGAGTTTGGTCCCCTTGAGGCCCTTGACGTCGGTGGCGGTCAGGGTTTTCCGGACCACGAGAAAGATCGGGTTCCGATTGAGGATGGCCAGCAGGTTCTTGGCGCCGAATCCCTTCTCGGCGAGGATCATCGGGCGCTCCACGTAGGTGCCGGCGAAGTCGATGGAGCCGCCGACCATGGCCGTGGTCACCTCGGCGCCGCCCTCGAAGTCCGCGAACTGGGCGGCGAGGCCTTCGGCCTTGAAGTAACCGAGATGCTCGGCCGCGTAGAGTACGACGAAGGTGACGGCCGGGGTGGCACCGATCCGAATCGTCTGTTGCGCCCACGCGGGCGTGGCAAGCGCCAGCAGAGCCGCCATGAGCCAGAGCGCGCTGGTCATGCTACCGCCACTCGTCGACCGACACCGTCTTCTGATAGTTGCAGCCCATGATGCGCCAGTAGCCATTGGTCTCGCCTCCGACAACCACCACGTGGATATCCTCGCGCCGGAAGATCGGGATCAACTCGTCCGGGGCGGCCTTGAGCTTTGACGCCCAAGGCTCCTCGCCGAAGGTTGCCCGAGGATAGATGTAGTTCTGGATGAGCTGGGTGTCCCAGTACTCGCCCGCGGGCATGGTCGCCGTCTCGTACAGCCAGTCGATGAGCGCGTCCTTCTTGGTGAAGCCGGCGCGGTCGATGAACTGATGGGCGGCGATGGGATCGAGCAAGAGGGTGGGGGGAGTGTGCGGATCCATGCCGCGGAGCATGCTGCGCACGTGCTCGCGCCAGTGCTTCTCGCGGAGCCCGAGGGTGAAGGCAGTGGAGCGGCAGCCGCTGAAGACACTGACCGCGCTGTCCGTCGGCTTGAAGCCGTGCGGGACGTGGAAGGACTCCCAGGGACTGCGCTCCTCGTTCTCGGCGAAGGTCACGCTGTTGTAGGCGTAGTTGTTGCCCTGATTGCCCATGTAGCTGTGTCCGGGCACGGAGCCGCCTTGGCCGTTTTGCGAGAGGAGGCCGTAGGCGCGCCCGATGGTGGCGTTGGCATGGCTGTACGGCCCGAGCGCGCCCGTGCCGGCATTCATCCCGATCTCGTTCCGTATCGGCCCGTTCACCACGGCCATCGACGCCATGGCGCTCGAGCTGCTGCTCCGCGCCGTCACTCCGGTCGCGCCCAAGGCGAGGATGACGGGAAAGTACTCGGGCCGCGCTCCCGCCATGACGGCGTTCACCGCGACCTTCTCCACCGTGAACTCCCAGTACTCGCGGAAATGCGTGGAGCGCATGCGTCCCACCACGTCGCCGGGCCGCCGGCTCGTCCCCGCCAGCATGGCCGCCACGCGCTCCTCCGTGGGCAGGACGATGGGTAGCTTGTCCGTCCAGTTGTTGTCGAGGAAGAGCCGCTGGAGATCGTCTTCCGTGCCGGGCTCCACGAGCCTCGGGGTCGAGCGGTCGAACTCGACCGGGCCAGAATCCGTCTCGGGGATGGGCCGGGTCAGCCCCTCCACCACTTCCTGCATGACGGGGCGGCCCGTGATGGGATCGACGCCGTCGATATAGGCGCGGAGCTGGGCGGCCGTCTTGCCCATGATGGGCTGAGGGACGAAGACCTGGCGCAGCCCCGGCATGCCGTTCACCGCGGACACGGAGCGAACCACCTGGTCGAACTTGTCCGTGTGTATGGCGACCACGGGCACGCCGTACGCTGCTTCGATCGTCATCGCGTGCGCGGCGACCGCCGGCGCGCAGGTGCTTCAGTGCCCCACCCCGATGATGGCGGCGTGCCCCTTGGCCTTGATCTCCTGCCAGGTCGTCGGATCATCGTGCAGGTAGACGCTCGAAATGGGCTTGAAGATGGTACGCACCCCCGGCATGCGCTCGGCGAACCATCCCTGCATCTGCTTGAGGAAGACGTCGGAGTCGTCGAAGCGGCAATCCACGAGGTAGATGGTCTTGCCCTCGAGCGTGTCGAGCCTCGGGGCGAGGGGCTTGCGCGTGATCTTCGGAGCGAAGCCGACCGGGTTCAGGGCGGTGATCTTCTCGTGTGCTCCCACGGGATCCTCCTCCTCCGGGTGAATGCGACGCGCGAGTACCATACCACTCGCGATCGGGCCTGCGCGCCATGCGAATGCACGCCCCCTCCACCTTGACCTTCTCCCCCTCCGGGGGCGAGGGAAAGGGGCCGGACTAGCCGCGCTGGGGAGAGTAGGTGCCTCGGCCGACGGCCACGAGGCTCTGCTTCTCGTCGTGGACGTCCACGTCCACGAGAGCCATCGTGCGCCCCGTCCGCCGCACGCGCGCGGTGCCGGTCAGCCGCGTGCCCACGGCCGGCTTGAGATAGTCGATGCGCAGGTTGATGGTGGGCACGCCCCCGCCCACGGTCATGCCCACCGCGAAATCGCCCACGATGTCGATGAAGGCGGCAATCGGCCCCCCGTGAAACTGCGCGGTGCCGAGACGCCGCTCGAGCTCCGGCCGCATGGGCATGGTCACCGTGAGCGTGCCCGCGGCGTGATCGAGGGCGACGGCCCGGAGCTGGAGGAAGCCCAGAAAAGGCGAGGCGTCGAAGATGGCCTGCACCTCTTCGACACTCAGGCGCTCCGCGGAAGGCTCGCTCACGGCCGCACGACGACCTTGCCGAACACTTCCCGATCTTCGAGAAGGCGGAAGGCTTCATTCACCTCTTCGAGTGGGAGCTCGCGGTCGATGACGGGGGTGAGCCGCCCCTGCTGGATGAGCGCGATGAGCGTGTCGAGATCCTCCCGCATCCAGCCATTCGAACCCAGCACCTTGAGCTCGAAGGTCCAGATGAAGCGGAGGTCCTCCTTCGGGTCGAAGCCGGCGGTGGCGCCGCAGGTCAGGACCTTGCCCCCGCGATGGAGGACTTTGAGCGAGGGCACCCAGGTGTCGCCCCCCGTGAAGTTCACCACCACGTCCACCCCGCCCGCGAACTTCCGTCGGTGCGGCTTGCCGTAGGTCTCGTAGACCCACTTCACGAAGTCCTGCTTGGTGTAGTCGATGAGATGAGTCGCCCCGAGATCTTTCAGGCGTGACAGCTTCCCATCGCTGCTCGCGCAGGCGATGACCTCCGCCCCGACCTCTCTCGCGAGCTGCACGCAGCAGGTGCCCACGCCCCCGGAGGCGCCGAGGATGAGCACCTTGTCGCCGCGCTGCACCTGGCCGATGGTGTGCATCATCCGCACCGCGGTGCCGTAGGCCACGGGCAGGCACGCCGCCGCTTCGTACGAGACGTCGGCGGGCAACGAGACCAGATGATGCGTGGGCACGCGGCAGTATTCGGCAAGACCGCCATGCCACATTTCACCGAGAAGCCCGCCCGGCCCGACGCGATCCACCGGATCGACCATAACGCGATCGCCGGCCTTCCATCCTGTGACCGCGCGGCCCGTCTCCGCGATCTCACCGGCAAAGTCCACGCCCATGATGCAGGGCATGGGCACCTTGATGCCGGGCATGCCCCGGCGCGTGAAGATGTCGTGGTAGTTGAGGGTGGTGGCGCGCACCTTGAGGATGACGTCGTCCGGCCCCGGCCGAGGGTCGGGAAAGGCGCGCTCGATCTTGATGGACCCGGGACCGCCGTGCTCGTAGATGACCGCAGCTCTCATGCTTTCGTCTCCATCTGTAGATGCAGGAGGGCGAGCCGCCGGAGCGTGACCCGGTCGACCTTGCCCGTGCTGGCGAGGGGCAGCTCCGGCATGAAGACGACGTGGCGCGGATGCTGAAACGCCGGCGCATGGGCCAGCGCGTACTGCTTCACCGTGTCTTCGCTGAGCCGACGGCCGTTCCGGGTCACCACGAACGCGAAAGGCTTTTCGTACTTGATCTCGTCGGGGATGGGCACCACGCAGGCCTGCATGATGTCCGGATGCCGCTCGAGCAGCGCCTCGACCTCGCCCGGGTAAATGTTCTCGCCGCCGCAGACGAACATGTCGTCGGCGCGCCCGACGAAATAGTAGGCGCCGTCCGCCTCGCGGCGCAGGATGTCTCCGGAGATGTACCAGCCATCACTCGTAATAACTTCCCGGGTCTTGTCGGGCAGATTGAGATAGCCGGTCATGATCGCGGGCGTACGGATCCAGAGCATGCCTTCTTCGGCGTCGCGGCCATCGGGTCCCACGAGGCGGACTTCCACCTGCGGCCGCGGCCAGCCGAGGGCCAGATCGGCCTGCGGCCGTCCATCCGGGTGAGGACCGAACATGACCGGCCCCGCCTCCGTGGTGCCGTAGATGTAGGAGACGGCGGTGCCCGGGAAGGCGCGCTTCACCGCGTCGATGAGCTGTTGCGTCGTGGGTGCCGAGCCCATGCGGACGGCGCGGACCGAGGAAAGATCGGTACGCGCGAGGGTGTCGGTCTCCCGGACGACGAGGGCGAGCATGGTCGGGACCGAAGTGAGGAAGGTGACGGCGAAGCGCCCGATCGCCTCGATATATCGCCGGGCCTCGAACTGCGGCAGCAAGACGACGGTGGCATGCCCCGCGAGGGCGACCTTGCTCGTACCCAGCGCGTTCATGTGGAAGAGGGGCGCGGCCACGATGAACCGCTGCCCGGCGTGATCCTTGGCCGCCTCGACGCGTGATCGCACGGCCCAGAGCTGGCCGTCGTGGGAGAGGGGCACGCCTTTGGGGCGACCCGTCGAGCCCGAGGTGTAGAGCACCATGGCCGTCTCGCGGGGGACCGGCCGCACAGGCATGAGCTCGCCGGGGTCGAGAAGGGCTCCGAAGCCGTCTCGTCCCTCGGAGTCGAAGTCGACCGCGGGCAGTCCGGGAGGGACCTGGGCGCGTCTCTCGCCGTCCGAAAACACGAGCTTCACGGCGGAGTCGCGCATGACGAACTCGATGGTCTCGCGCGGGAACTTGTGATTCACCGGGACGGAGACGAGGCCGGCCCTCATGGTTCCGAGATACGCGATGAGGAATTCGGCGCGATTGCCGGCGAGGATGGCTACCGCGTCGCCACGTCCGAGGCCTCGGGCGAGCAGGCCACGCGCGCAGGCGGTGGCCTGCCGGTCGAGCTCGCGGTAGGAGTACTCGCGAGGACGCTCCCAGTCGAGGCAGTCGATCACCGCGATCGCGTCCGTGGCTCGTGGGTCGAGGAGGTCGCCAAGGTTGGCGACCGAATCCATGAAGGGCGGCATGGGTCCGCTACACGGGCTGCGTGATTACCGGCGGGATGCGATGGGCCCAGGGCTGCGCCGCCTCGAAGGCCGCGGCCGCGCGCAGCACTGAACCCGCACGGCACCGAGATGGCGGGCAGACCGAGCACCGAAAAGGCATAGGTGAGATAGGAGCGCTGGAGTGTCTTCCCCGCGGGCTTGCCGCCGATCTCCATGGCATGGGGCAGCTCGATGGGGAACGGTGGCACGGCCGTGGTAGGCGTGAGCCAGAGGTCACGCGTCTCGAAGAACGCGCGCACGCGGTGCCAGAGCTGGGTGCGCAGGAGCTCGCCGCGGGCCACGTCGCGCGAGGTCATGCCGAGACCCTGCGAGGTGTTTTCGACCAGCCCGGCCTGGAGCTGATCGCGCCAGCGATCGACCTTGTCGGCGTGGCGGGCGACCATGAGGAAGCCGCGCGTCAACGCGACGATGTCCGGCACGTCGCTCATGTCCGGGCTGGCGCGCTCCACGCGGGCGCCGAGCTTCCGGAAGACGCCCGCCGACCCTTCGCAGGCACTCGCGATCTCGGGATCCACCGTGACCAGCCCGCCGAGGTCCGGCGTCCACGCGATTCGCGAGCCCTTGACGGAGGGTTGCTTCACCGCGGCCAGGAACGGCTTCGTGTCGGAACTGTAGCTCATGGGCGATCGCGCGTCGGCGGGGCCGGCCATGACCGAGAGCATGAGGGCGGCATCGGCGATGGTGCGGGCCATGGGTCCTTCCACCGAATAGGAATCCCAGGCGAGGACTTCGGGATAGCGGGGAATGAGGCCGGGAGTGGTCCGGAAGCCCACCACGCCGCACAGGGCGGCCGGACCGCGCAGCGAGCCGCCGAGATCCGTACCCTGGGCGATGGGGCACATGCCCGTGGCCAGGGCGGCCGCCGATCCCCCGCTCGAGCCACCCGCGCTCAGCGCGAGGTTCCAGGGATTGCGGGTGGCACCGAACACGGCGTTCACGGTGTTCGGGCCGAAGGCGAATTCCGGGGTATTGGTCTTGCCGAGCACGATGGCTCCGCCCGCCTTGAGCCGCTCGACGACCGCGGCGTCTTCCATGGGAATGTGATCTTCGAAAAGCTTCGAGCCGAAGGTGGTCCGCATTCCTTTCGTGGGCGTCACGTCCTTGATGCCCACGGGGATCCCGTGAAGCGGGGCGAGCGTGGCCGAGCGGCGGGCAAGGGTGGCGGTGGCCCGTCGCGCCTGACGGAGCGCGGCCTCGCGATCGAGGGTGACGATGGCGTTGACGAGGGGATTGACCCGATCCAGGCGCTCGAGGACGGCCCGCAGCACCTCGAGCGGTGAGATTTTGCGGGAGCGGTAGAGCCGGGAGAGCTCGGTGGCGGGCGTGAAGCACAGATCGCGAGGCATGGCGGCGCTACTTCGAGGGGGGCCCGACCACGAGCCGCTCG
>WNGH01007758.1_pt1 | contig 10185 bp, 9 predicted proteins | sample 5400631 | NCBI WGS metagenome assembly WNGH01 (sample SAMN13153373, study PRJNA577476) | soil metagenome | isolation source: 115 cm soil or saprolite under Garry oak tree replicate 1 | place: USA:California | collected 2016-06-15 | reverse complement strand
GTGCGCGGGAGTTATCAGCGGGAGGTGGCAGGAGCAGGCTTCTTGGGCTGGTAATCGCGAGGATAGACGACCACGCAGCGTTGTCCAGCTTCGCCCTGACTTTCGGTCTTGAGATCGGCCTGGTCACGGAGGGCAAGATGAAGAACGCGGCGCTCGCGCGAGCTCATAGGATTGAAAAAATAGGGGAAGCCAGTTTTGCGGACGCGGTCGGCGGCAACTACAGCAGCCAGCTTGAGCTCCTCAATGCGCATGCTGCGATAGTTCATGCAATCGAAGCTAAGCTTTTCGTGCTCGCCATGCTCCAGGCGGAGCATCTCCAGCGCCAGGTGCTCGAAGGAGCGTAGCAGCTCGGCGCCGCGCTCGAGCAGCAAGGGGCTGTCAGAGCCAGTGAATTCCACCAGAATATCGGGGCGCTCCCAGTCGCGATCTTCGGCCACGGGCAGATCCACGGTGATGCGATAGCGCAGGCGCAGGGCGCTGTTGGCAATGGCGCCGCGCAGGAACTCGTCAATTTTTTTGGCGGAGGCGACTTTGTTGGCGATGGGCATGGAGTTTGTGGATTGAGTCACTGAGTCATTTATTTACTGCATCATTTTATTGTGAGCCGTGCCTAGTGGAATTGCGGCTCACTTCTTCTTGCGGGCGCGTTTTTCCATCTCTTCGCGCATTTCGCGGCCGAGCTTGGTGCGGTTCATCCAAGCCTGCTGGGCGATAGCGAGCGCGTTGCCGATGGCCCAGTAAAGACCGAGGCCGGCGGCCAGCGACCAACTGATTACGCCTAGCATGACAGGCATCATCACCGACATCATTTTTTGCTGCACCGGGTCCATGCCCGTTTGGGGCGTCATTTTTTGGGTGAAGAACATGGTGATAATGATGGCGATGGGCAGAATGTGCCAGGGGTCAGGCGAGGAGAGGTCGCGCACCCAGAGCCAAGGTGCGTGGCGCAACTCGATGGCGATCCCCAGCATGGTGTAAAAGGCAAACAGAAATGGAATTTGCAACAGCATGGGGAAACAGCCACCGACTGGATTGATGCCTTCCTTTTTATAGAGGCCGCCGATTTCCTTCTGCATGTCGGCGCGGCGCGGGTCGCGCATGCTGTATTTTTTGTACTTCTCCTGGATGGACTTAATCTGCGGCGCCACCCGCTGCTGCTTGAGCATGGACTTCATGCTGGAAACCCGCAGGGGGAGCAGGGCCACGTTGATGATGATGGTGAGGAGGACAATGGACCAGCCCCAGTTGGAGATCCAATGCTCGTGGGTCCAGCGGAGCCAGAGGAAAAGCGGTTTGGCGATGATGCCGAAAAATCCGAAGTTCACAATGCCGCCGAGGCTGGGAGCGCCGGCCTGACCATGAGCGGGCGTGCCTTGGATGGATTCGAGAACGTCGATGGCCTTAGGCCCCACAAATAGTCTTTCGCTGGTAGCACCATTTATGTTGCCCACGGCCGCGCCCAGTACTTCTACCTTCACAGTTTCGCGGAGATCGGGCTTGTCCAAATTTTTGGGGACATCCAGGCCATTGCGCAGCGTGACCATGGCAGTCGAGTCAGGGTCATCGGGAAGAAAGACGGCGGCGAAATACTGATCGAGTGTTCCCGCCCAATGGAAGGGACCGCGCAGAGTGTTGCCGCTGCTGATTTTTTTTATGGCGACGCGCTCGATTTTGTCTCCGAATTGCCAGTCAATGCGGGCGGCGCCATAGGAGGGCGCGACGGTCTGGTCTCCAAAGCCCGCGGGCCATGCCGGATAAGCCTGCAGCGGAGCGGCGCCGCGAGTCACCAGAGTCTCAATCTTGACCACGTAAGAGTGATCAAAGCGGAAACGCTTGCGGACCGTGATATCGGAATTGGAGTACTCGAAGCTAATGGCGGCGGGGGCGCGGAGGGGCGACGATTGTTCGCGCGTCCCTGCCAGGGGAGCGACCTGCTCGCGTTGGTCTCCAGCCTCGGAGGTGGCGAGGTATAGCGCGGAGTTGAGCTGGGTGCGCAGGTTCTCGTCGTAGGTCCAGAGTGAAAGCGGAAAGCCGTGTTGTGTGGCGGCGAGCTGGTTCACCAGCTCTAAGGGGCGGCGGTTGTCGTCGGTGTACTTTTTTAAAATCCAGGATTTTACCTGCGCACCGCGGTTAGTGAAGGTGATGCGATAGAGGTCGTTCTCAATTACAATCTCAGATTCGGATGAGGCCTGGCGAACTCCGCTTTGGAGCTGCCCCTTGGTGGGAGCTGTTGCCGCGGCCGGCGGCGGCGGACTTGCCGGGGCTTGCGTGGGGGCGGATGGCGCGGCCGGCTGGCCGGAAACCGCCGGCGGCTGACTTCGTTTGGCGTACTTCATGATCAGCGGCTGGGTAATGGCGATGACCAGAAAGGTGAGTACAAAGGCGAGCAGCAAGCGCCGTTCCGTGCCGGGCTCCTGATTGGGATTGTGGAAGGCGGTCACAGATTAGCCGCCCGAATGGAGGCGTCCTGGGCGGATGGCGAGAGCCCCTCGCCCGCGGGAGGGGAAGTGAGGCAGGGATCGTATCCACCTGCCGACAAAGGATTGCAGCGCAGCAGCCGCCAGATAGCTTTAATCCCGCCGCGCAGAACGCCGAATTGCTCCACGGCTTCAAGTGCATACTCGGAACAAGTGGGAATGTAGCGGCAGGCCGGTGGGAGGAGCGGCGAGATCAACCATTTGTAGAGGCGCAATAGGAGTTGGGCGAGAGACTTCATCTTGGTTTTTCACTCATCGCGGTATTTCGCTTTGGCGAAGCCTGCTCGATAGTGTCAAAAGCGCGGCCAATTTCAGCCAGCAAATCCTGGAAATCAGTTTTCAGCGCCGATTTCTTGGGATTGATGACGATATCGAATGGCGAAGAAAGGCGGGCAAGCTGCAGGCGTACCGCCTCGCGCATGCGGCGGCGAATGCGATTGCGCTCGACGGAACCACCGAGGGCGCGGGAGACAGTAAAGCCGACACGGGGGGCGGCAGCGAATTTTCCGTTTACAGCGGACCCAGAGCGACGCAGGAAGAAGACTGTAAGCAGCGCGGAAAAATGACGGCGGCCCTCTTCATAGACGCGCTCAAAATCGGCGTGCTTCAACAATCTGGTAGAGCGTGGAAAAGCAAAGCGGCGCGAAGCAGGGGCAGCGCGGCGGCGGGAGGCTGGTTGGGGCGTGTCTGTTTGCAAGGCGAATTTCAGATCAGATTGCCTACTCGCGGAAGCCGGGCTTCACCGAGACACGTTTGCGTCCTTTGGCACGACGCCGCGAGAGCACTGCGCGACCGCTCTTGGTGCTCATCCGCACACGAAAACCGTGGGTCTTGGAACGGCGGCGGCGGTTGGGCTGGAATGTGCGCTTCGGCATGTACGATTGCGCTCCTGCCTATGAATGGGCGACTGAAAAGTATAGCTGAGGAGATGGAGGCGGGCAATGTGGGGGAGTTCCGCTTCTAAAATCTTGGTCGCCCAAGGTTCGGCGTGAGCCGCCTGCATCCAGCCCGAATCGGATTGACCCAGTCGCTTCGGAAAGATGCACCGGCCGCGCGACAGTAGTGAACTAACCACTTGACAGAAATTTTTGCAAGGCGTTTTAGAATTTTTTGCGCCAAAAAAGCTTTGGAAGATTTCCACACCCGAAAAATTTTCCGTGCTACGATGCATAACAGTACAGCACAAACCAACTGCACTGGTTTTTGTGCGAAGGTGAAGTCACCGAGCACACTGCACTGAATTCTTTCTCACCGTCTGACCGAAAAAGCCCGCTGGTTCTTCCGGCTAGTATTTTTCCATGAGGGGGGGAGAAATCCGCGACACCACCAATGAATTTGAAGCGCCCGCTCCCGAAACTGGGGGACGCCAATTTTTACGGGTTAATATGGCATATTCCAGCACCGCAACCATCGCAGCCGACCCTTGGATCCAGATCCTGAGCGCCCTGGAAAAAAAGATCACCCGGCATTCCTACGACACCTGGCTCAAGCCCACCCGCTTCAGCCATCAAAAAGAAAAAATACTGTTTGTCCGCGTGCCTACGGCGGAGTTCCGCTTGATCGGGGAGAAGTTCGCTGACCTGATCCAGGAGGCGATTGACAATCTGGGACTGGAATTCCGCGACGTGGAGTTCGTGACCGTGGAAGAAAAGCCGCCAACCACGCTGCGGCACAACGGAGGACTTTCTGGTCCGGCCAGTAGCACCAGCGCGCGGACGGCCCAGGCGCGTTTTGATTGGGACACGGCGGCACAACTAAACCAGCGCTACACCTTTGATGGATTCGTTATCGGCTCGGGAAATCAATTCGCGCATGCCGCCGCACAAGCCGTCGCGGCCACACCTTCCAAGGCCTACAACCCGCTGTTCTTGTATGGTGGCGTGGGAATGGGGAAGACGCACCTGATGCAGGCGATTGGGCATGAGATCAAAAAAATGAGCCCGGAATGCTCCATCTGCTACGTCTCCAGCGAAAAGTTCACGAACGAGATGATCAACTCCCTGCGCTACGACAAGATGACCAGCTTCCGCGATAAGTACCGCACGGTGGACGTGCTGTTGATTGACGATATCCAATTTCTCGCCCAGAAGGAGCGGACGCAGGAAGAGTTTTTTCACACCTTCAACGCGCTGCACGACTCCATGAAGCAGATCGTGATCGCCAGCGACCGGTCTCCGAAAGAGCTACCTGAGATTGAGGACCGGCTGCGCAGCCGCTTTGAATGGGGATTGATTGCCGACATCCAGCCACCGGACTTGGAGACCAAAGTCGCCATCCTGCAGAAGAAAGCAGAATCGGAGCGGGTGGCGCTGCCAATGGAAGTGGCGCTGTTCATCGCGTCGAACATCCGCAGCAACGTGCGCGAATTGGAAGGAGCGCTTATCCGGCTACTGGCGTACGCCTCGCTGACCGGAGCCCAGGTGACGCTGCCGACGGCGCAGGAAGTATTGAAAAATTTTATTGACGCCCAGACCAAGCGGGTAACCATTGATTCCATTCAGAAGGCGGTGGCGGAACAGTTTGGACTGCGCACGGCCGAGATCAAGACCAAGAACAACTCACGGGCCATCGTCTTTCCGCGGCAGATTGCGATGTATATAGCCAAGCAGTTGACGGAGGCCTCGCTGCCGGAAATTGGACGGCAGTTTGGAGGCAAGCACCACACCACCGTGCTGCACTCGGTGGGCAAGATTGAGCAGGCGCGCAAATCAGACAAGGATTTAAACAGGGTGCTCAATAAATTGACCGAGATCCTGAGCGGATAGGCGCGGTTTGCGTCCTGTTTTCCACCTGTGGGCCGGATCTTCCGGAGCGAGAGCTGTCGAATGGCTGTGCAAGATGTGGGTTGCGGGGTAGAAATTCCTAGAGCGGCCGAGATTTAGGGCGGCTACCGCAGACGAGCGTGCCAGTTAGACAGAGACAGGAAATTGGAGAGAAGCGGCCGCCGGGCTACTCAGAACGCCATTTCCACATTTACAATGCCCCTACTATTACTACTGGTTTATAGACTTTGATTTGATATAAGGGAGTAAAAGCAATGGCAGACGCTACCGGGACGGCCGTGCGGGAGACAGCAATGGAGATCAGCGTCAGCAAATTTGATTTACTGAAAGAATTAACTGCGACCCAGGGTGTGGTCGAGCGCAAGACCACAATTCCCATCCTATCTAACTTCCTGTTTGAAGCCGCGGGGGACAAGCTGGCGATCACGGCCACGGACCTGGATTTGAGCCTGCGCACTTCCTGCCCAGCAAAAGTAAAAAAAGAGGGCGCGTGCACAATCCCCGCACGCAAGCTTTACGACTACGTGAAGTTGCTGCCGGATGGCGATATTTCAATCAAGGTGCTGGAAAACCATTGGGTCAACATTCGCTCGGGCCGGTCAAACACCAAGATGGTAGGGATGGCGCGGTCGAATTTCCCCAGCCTGCCGGCGTTTCCGACGGCCAATGTGGTGAAGCTGCCAGCGCAGCTATTGCACACGATGATTGCCAAGACGATCTTTGCGATTTCGAACGAGGAATCGCGCTACACGCTGAACGGGGCGCTCATGGTGCTAAAGGCGGATTCCATGATCATGGTCGCCACTGACGGGCATCGCCTGGCGCACATCGAGAATTCCAGCGCGAAGTTTGATGGCATCTCCGGAGAATTCAAAATCCTGGTTCCCAAGAAGGCTATGGCGGAATTGAATTCACTGCTGCAGGCCAGCGACACGGCGTCAGTGGAGTTCGGCAAAGATGAGTCCACTTTATTTTTCAGGATTGGGGGGCGAGTGCTCACCTCGCGGCAGTTGACAGGGCAATTCCCCAACTACGAAGCGGTGCTGCCGCGCGACAACAACAAGTCGGTAGTGGTGCGCTGCGATGACATTTTCAGCGCCATCCAGCGAGTAGCGCAGTTTGCCGACGAGCGCTCCGGGGCGATCAAGATCCGCCTGGAAAAAGATGCGATCACGGTTTCGTCGTCCTCCACGGAGACCGGAGAGTCGGAAGATTCCATCGAAACTACATATCAGGCCGATCCGCTGGTGATCGGATTCAATTCCCAATACCTGCTCGACTTCCTTAAGGCGGCCAACGCCGGCGATGTGCGATTTGAATTTAAAGACTCGCAGTCGGCAGGGCAGTTGCGTCCAGAAGAGAATGGCAACGGCAGCGAGTTTAAGTACCGGTATATAGTGATGCCGATGCGGATTTGAGTCCTGCCCGCCGAAGAGGCTTCCTCCGGGCAAAAGTCCTGACTCCACGAATGTATTAATCCTTCCAAAAAAGAGTCAGCCGTCCATCCGGCCGACAGTTTTTTCGGTCCTTTTCCCACCACGACGGCCTAGGTCTTTCCATACCTTTCTGATGGGCCGTGGTCATCTGGTGGGCACAGCGACAATCTTGACAACCGGCCTTGGGAGGAGCATCTTGTCCCGCGCACACGCCTTCTGGGGGCGCTTGAATCAGTCTCCAGACCACATCTGCGGGAGTTCCGCCATGGTTTCGCAATCTGGAATAGAGAACTTCAGGGCATCGCTTCGCTGCCAGTCACTCTGCCCGGGTGAGCCGGGCTACGACGCTGCGCGCGGGATCCATAATGCAACTATCGAGCGCCGTCCCGCCATCATTGCCCGTTGCGCCGGCGCTGCCGACGTAATCTCGTGTGTCCGTTTCGCCCGCGAGCACGATCTGCTGGTTTCAGTTCGCGGTGGAGGTCATAGCATTGCGGGGAAAGCCGTTTGCGACGGCGGTCTCATGATCGATCTCTCAGGTATGAAGGGTATCCGGGTCGATCCTGCCAAACGAACCGTGCGAGCTGAACCCGGTCTGACGCTCGGCGAATTCGCCTGTGACAACGTGATCTCCGTTGACATCGTGACTACTGACGGACAGCTGGTCATAGCCAGCGCAACAGAGAACGATGATCTCTTCTGGGGGGTGCGGGGCGGCAATGGTAACTTCGGTGTCGTGACCTCCCTGGAATATCGGCTGCACGAAATAGGGCCAGTGCTGGCTGGTGGCGTGCTGTATCCAATTGAGAAGGCCAGGGAGGTCTTGCAATTTTTCCGCGAGTTTGCAAGATCGTGCCCGGATGAGTTGAGCACACAAGCACTTACATTTGAAATGCCGGGTCTGGGTCCGGCTGTGGCAATTGGCGGCTGCTATTGCGGCTCGATCACAGAGGGAGAAAAGATTTTGAGGCCGCTACGGACTTTCGGCTCACCTGTGGCTGACCTGTTTGGGGTCATGCCGTATGTCCAACTGCAATCCATGTTCGACGCGTTCTTTCCTCCAGGGCGCTACGATTACACCAAGGCGAACTTCCTAAAGAGCTTGACCGACGAAGCCATTGATGTGTTTGGGGAATATGCCACCGCCCCTTCTCCTTACACCTTCGGTGTGATCGAGCACCTGGAGGGGGCGTTCTCCCGGATAGGTACGAAGGAAAATGCCTTTCCCCATCGCCAGCATCCATACAACTTCTCGATTTGGGCAAGCTGGGCGGATCCGGCCGACTCAGAAAAGAACATTACATGGACGCGCAAGTTCTGGGAGGCAATGCGGCCGTTTATGGGCGCTGGCGCCTACGTCAATTATCTTGAGGATGAAGCAGACCCCCAAGGCCGGGAAGCATATGGTCCCAGCTACGAACGCTTAGTCGCTTTGAAAGACAAATATGACCCCACCAATTTTTTCCGCATGAACCACAACATCAAGCCGAGTCGGCCGCAGCCTGCGGCCAGCGCTGCTTAACGGAAGCCTAGTCCGCTAAGGGGCAGTTGTGACGAGCCCGTTTTACGTCCAGTGATGGAGGAGGTTCAGGATGAAAGGTTTCAGGCAGTTTCTGCTGCGGGGAAATGTTATTGACCTGGCGGTAGCGGTGGTTATTGGAGCGGCTTTTGGCGCGGTGGTAGCGGCGTTTGTGAAAGACCTGCTCACGCCCTTGATTGCCGCCATCTTTGGGAAGCCCGATTTTTCCGCATGGACTTTCGAGGTCAATAACAGCAAGTTCCTGATTGGCGAATTCTTGAACGCGCTGATCGCGTTCGTGTTGGTGGCGGCGGCCGTCTATTACTTTGTAGTGCTGCCGATGAATGCACTGATCGCGCGCTCGCGCAAAGAGCCTCCAGCGGATCCGACGACGCGGAAGTGTCCGGAGTGCCTTAGTGAGATTCCTATTGGGGCACGCCGGTGTGCGTTTTGCGCAGCGGCGGTAGCGAGCTGAGTCCTACGCGAACCGCAGGACGCTCGTTCCTTCGAGCAGAGCTGGCTCCCGCGGGGGAACGGTGGGCGTCAGATTCCAGGCGAAAAGGACCCAAATTGTGCTAGAATACTGAGTAGTCAGACCGCCATAAAGGATTTTAATCTCAACAATTTACAGTCCAAACCCGGGAGCAAATAAGAAGCGCTCGGGCGGCTGAAATTGCGTCCAAATTCGGAGTTGCATGGCCCTCAAAGATACGCAGGCAGGAGCGGCAGTGGCGCGAGTGAAAACCGATGTCGACAACAAAGAAACGAATGCTGAGCAAGCCGTAAAGCCGGGAAAAAATGGCGAAGGCAGCACTGCGCGTTCGCGATTGAAGGAAGAGGTTGGCGCCAGCCATGATGGCAACGGTGGAAATGCGGACTATACCGCCGAATCCATCAAGGTTCTGGGCGGGATGGAAGCAGTGCGCAAGCGTCCAGCAATGTACATCGGATCAACCGGTGAGTTGGGGCTGCACCACCTGGTCTACGAAGTAGTCGACAACTCGGTGGACGAGGCGCTGGCCGGATTCGCCGACCGCATTGACGTCAGCATCCATATTGATAACTCCATCACCGTAATTGACAACGGGCGCGGCATTCCTGTGGACAGCATGGAGGTGGATGGCGAGCGCTTGCCGGCGGCGCAGGTGGTGATGACCATGCTGCATGCCGGCGGTAAGTTTGATTCCTCGACCTACAAAGTTTCCGGCGGACTGCACGGAGTGGGCGTTTCGGTGGTGAACGCGCTCAGCCACCAGCTTGAGCTGGAAATCTGGCGCGACGGTTTTGTGTGGGAGCAGAGCTATTCCAAGGGCGAACCCACGTCGAAACTGAAGAAGACAGGCAACACCAAGAAGCGTGGTACCAAAGTTCATTTTCTGCCCGACAAGGAAATTTTCGCTGCGATCGAATACAACTTCGACACCTTGTCGCAACGGCTGCGGGAGCTGGCCTTTCTCAACAAGGGCCTGCTAATCACGCTTACCGACGAGCGCACCACCGATCCCAAGACCGGCGAGCCCAAGAAACACGAATTCAAATACACCGGCGGCATCGCGGAGTTTATCAAGCACCTCAACCGCGGCAAGAGCGTGCTGCACGACAAACCAATTTACATGGAAGCCGAGCGCGACGAAGTGGCGATGGAGATTGCGCTGCAATACAACGACGGCTACTCGGAATCGGTATTCAGCTTTGCCAATAACATCAACACCGTGGACGGCGGCTCGCATCTTTCCGGATTCCGCACGGCGCTGACGCGCACCATCAATTACTTTGGTCAGCAACTAGGGTTGTTTAAAGACATCAAGGAAAACCTTACCGGCGACGACGTGCGCGAAGGCCTGGTGGCGGTGATCAGCGTGAAGCTCTCGCAGCCGCAGTTTGAGGGGCAGACCAAAGGCAAGCTCAATTCCGACATTGCCGGGACAGTGCAGGCGTTTCTGAACGAGCGGTTGGGCGGGTTCTTTGAG
>WNGH01027377.1_pt1 | contig 10187 bp, 9 predicted proteins | sample 5400631 | NCBI WGS metagenome assembly WNGH01 (sample SAMN13153373, study PRJNA577476) | soil metagenome | isolation source: 115 cm soil or saprolite under Garry oak tree replicate 1 | place: USA:California | collected 2016-06-15 | reverse complement strand
AGGCTGCCGAAGCCCGAGTGGCGAAGGCCGAGGCCGCGGCGCAGCGCGCGCCGGCCGGGATCCGCCAGCCCCAGCCAGGCGACGCCCTGAGGCAGGTTCCGCCGCCCGTGGTCACGGACGCCAACCGTCGGGCCGCCGAGGCCGCCCTGGCCGCTGCGCGGAGCGACCTCGAGCGGGCGAAGAAGGCGCTGGCGGATCTCGAGGAGGAGGCCCGCCGCAAGGGGGTCCTGCCGGGCTGGCTGAGGTAGTCAGCCGACCCGCGTGAGGAGCACCACCGAGTAGCCGGCGGCGGTCTCGGAGCCCGGGTTGGTGTACGAGTGCCGTTGGTCGCCCCGGAAGACCAGCACGTCCCCCGGGGCGAGCCGCCACTGCTGGCCGGCCACCGCCAGGACCACCCGCCCCTTCTCGCACGTGAAGTACTCCCGCGTCCCGGGCATGTGCGGCACGCCCGGGATCCGCCCTCGGGGAGGGATCTCCATGCGATCGATGACCATGCCGGGGATGGGGTCCGGCAGGAGCTGGCGGATGGTGCCGTCTCCCTGCTTGCGGGTGCGAAGGGACCCCCTCTCATAGAGACGGCCGCTCGACCGGGGCTCGGCGGTGAGCTCCTCCAGGGGGACCTGGAGCGCGGTCGCCACCTTGTCCAGGATGGCCAGGGTCGGGTTGCCCGCGCCCGTCTCCAGGTGCCCCCAGGTGGCGCGGGGGATGCCCGCGAGCCGTGCCATCTGCTCCTGGGTCAGGCTCCGCGCCTCCCGCAGGTGCCGGATGTTCGCGGCGAGCCGGGCCGAGATCGCCTCCGCCATGCCCACAGGATAGAGCCCCGCCAACGCATTGGCAAGACGGTTGTGGTATTGGCGGGCCCTCCGTACCCTTGGAGCAGGAGGTGGACGATGCGGGTCGAGGGTGCGGCGGCGCTGGTCACGGGAGGCAGCCGCGGTCTGGGTGCGGCCCTGGGGCGCGAGCTGGCGAGACGCGAGGCGCGGGTGGTGCTCGTGGCCCGGGGGCGCCGGGACCTGGACGCGGTGGTGGCGGACATTCGGGCCTCGGGCGGGGAGGCCCACGGCCTGGTGGCCGACGTGGGGCAGAAGGACGCCGTCCATCCCCTGGTGGGCGCGGCCGCCGCCCTCGTGGGGCCGCTGGACCTCCTCGTCCACGACGCGAGCACGCTGGGCAAGGTACCGCTTCGGGAGCTGGCCGAGACCGAGTGCGAGGAGCTCGCCCGCGTGCTGGAGGTCAACCTCGTGGGTCCCTTCCGCCTGACGAAGGCGGTGGTGGGATCGATGGTCCTCCGGGGGCGGGGGCTCGTGATCGGTATCACCTCCGACGCCGGCGTGGTCGGTTACCCGAGGTGGGGCGCCTATGGCGTGTCCAAGGCCGCCCTGGACCACTTGATGCGAACGTGGGCGGCCGAGCTCGAGGGCACGGGGGTCCGCTTCCTCAGCCTCGATCCGGGAGAGATGGACACCGCGATGCACGCCGAGGCGATGCCGGACGCCGATCGTTCGACCCTCGGCTCCCCGGCGGAGGTGGCGTCGCGGGTGGTCGATCTCCTGGAGTCGATCGAGTCCCTGCCCAGCGGCTCCCGGCTCGACGCCACGCGGCTCGCGAGGGTCGCGTGAAGCCGGCGGTCTGGCCCCGGGACGAGGCGCGGCTGCTCCAGGTCGACCCCGTGGCCCGGACGGTCTCGGACCGACGGCTGCCGGACCTGCCGACCCTCCTGCGTGCGAACGACGTGCTCGTCGTCAACGACGCGGCCACCCTGCCCGCCTCGCTCTCCGGCTCCACGCGTCTAGGCCCGGTGGAGGCGCGCCTGGCGGGCCCGGGCGAGACCGACCGGGATTGGACGGCGGTGATCTTCGGCGCCGGGAGCTGGCGGCAGCGCACCGAGGACCGGCCGCCCCCTCCCGCGCTGACGGCCGGCGACGTGATTCGCTTCGGCGACGAGCTGTCGGCCGAGGTGCGCGGCGTGTCTCCCGTCTCTCCCCGGCTCGTGGACCTCCGCTTCGCCGAGCAGGGAGCGTCCCTATGGTCGGCGCTGTACCGGCAGGGGCGGCCCGTGCAGTACTCCTATCTCTGCGGGCCGCTGGCCCTGTGGCACGTGCAGACGGCCTACGGCTCGAGGCCCTGGGCGGTGGAGATGCCCTCGGCGGGGCGCCCGCTCGGCGTCGCCCTGATGGGGCAGCTTTTGCGCCGGGGGGTGAGGCTCGCCACGGTGACCCACGCGGCCGGGCTGTCCTCGAGCGGCGACCCGGGCCTGGACGCTCAACTGCCGCTGCCCGAGCGGTTCGAGGTGCCTCCGTCGACGGTCGAGGCCATCCAGGCCGCGCGCAGGGCGGCCGGACGCGTGGTGGCCGTGGGGACCAGCGTGGTGCGGGCGCTGGAGGCGAGCGCCGCGAACGATGGAGACGTGCGGGCGGGCCGCGCGGTCGCCGCCCTCCGCATCTCGGCCGGCTTCGAGCCCCGGGTGGTCGACGGGCTGCTCACGGGAGTCCACGAGCCGGGGACCAGCCACTTCGAGCTGCTCCGGGCCTTCGCCCTGGGGCCCCTGCTCGACGAGGCGCTGGGGCGCGCGGAGGCGTGGGGGTACCTGGGCCACGAGTTCGGCGACCTGAGCCTGATCCTGGCGGCCTGAGCACCGGCCTCGGCGGTGCCCGAGTCGCCACCCGCGGTTCGTCTTGCATTGACGTTTTGCGTTCAGAGACTTGACATGGCGCGCCGCGAGAGGTAGCTTCCAGCACCCTCCCTCTCACGGTCGCGGACCGGATGAGGACGTGCTTGATCCCGTGCCATAGCCGTCCGCGAAGTCCGAGGTGGAGTCTCCACGGGACCCTCCGGTCATGCTGGTGCGTGCTGGTCGGCTGCTTCGGCGGACCCTTTGTCGTTCCGGGGCCTCTCGCGCAGATCGCGGCGATTCCGACGCGACTGGACCTGAGCGTCGAGGTAGCTGAGGTGGAGGCGGGGGCAGTCGCCCCCGTGGTCATCCATCTGACGAATGTCCGGAACGAGGAGGTAGCGGCGCCGGAGGCGCTCGCGCTGACCCTCACCTCCAACCTTACGGAGCGCATCCAAGTGACGCTCCCCAAGGGTGCGAGCTCCATTCGCCAGCAAGTCCGGTTTCCGCGTCCGGGCATCGCGCGTTTGACGGTCAGCTCGCCCAGGATAGCAGGCGGCTATGCCGCCATGATCGTGAAGGCCGCCCGCGGCTCGGTCCCTTCTCCCCCCTCCCCGGTGGCCGTGAGGAGACCCCCGGTAGACCTGCGGCCGCCCGCGGTTCCAGGGGGGGCCGACGTCCGCCTGCGCCGGGCGCCGCGGGTACCGGACATGGCGGCCTCCCCTACGGTGACGGCAGTGTCGGCCACGCCCTTGCAGTTGGGGATCGAGGTGATCCCCACGACCGTGCGCCCGCGAGCGGGTCGGTGGGTGGCCGACGTCTGGCTCGTCACCCTGAACCCACGAGGTGAGCCCGTGCCGTCTCCCCTGGACCTGCCGGTCAACCTCGCGGCCACGGTGGGGACGGTCAACCCCATCCGGTCCCTGATTGCCGCCGGCTCGGTCCGACCGGCGAACCCGATCCAGCTCGTTGCGGACCGATCGGGCGCCGAGAAGGTCTGGGCCTGGTTGGACACGAGCGCCCGGACCGTGTCCGCGGAGGCCGTCTACCAGGAGGCTCTTCCCTCCCAGCTCAGGGTCGTCGCCAACCCCGGGAAGGCCGTCAACAGCGGCAAGAACCCGGTGAGGATCACGGTGATGCTGCTGGATGATGCCAGCCTGCCCGCGAGCTTTCCCGATCGGGACCTCGAAGTCACCGTGACATCGTCCTTGGGCACGATCGAGCCGAAGACGCCCGTCCACATCGCGGGCGGCGCGATTTCAGGCGAGGCGGTGCTGACCTCCACGACGGCCGGCCGCGCGGAGGTCAGGGCGAGCGCCCTCCACATGCCGGACGCAGAGACCCGGGTGGAGTTCGTGTTCCCATGGCTGATGGTCGTCCTCGCCATGGCCGGGGGCACCCTCGGGGCGACCTACCGCGCGGGCTGGCACGGTTTTTCCCGCGGCTGGCAACGTCACGCAGCGGTGAACGGGATAGCCGGGCTGCTCCTCGGCACGATCTTCTACGCGCTCTCCCTGCTCGGCGCCCCCGCGGCCATCCCCCAGGTCGCCATCCCGATCGCGGCGATCCCCACCGTCAACGAGCTGGGAGCCCTTGCCCTCGGGTTCCTCGGCGGCTACTACGCCCGCGCCTGGCTGCCCCTCGTCAAGACGGGTCGGTGAGGCAAAGGCGCCGCGCCTTGGCGAGGGCCCGTCGCAGCCCCGGGTCGGGCCCCAGCGCGTCCACCTCGTCCCAGGCGAACCAGCGCAGGTCGCGCATCTCGGCCAGGGCGGGGGCGAGAGCCGCGCGCTCCGGGGCCACCACGAGATAGCGCAGGTCGAGGTGCTCGTGGGCGGGCTCGTCGCCGCGGGCCGGGATGTCGTGCACGTCCACGTCGAGGGGACGGGGCGCTCCGGGGTGCAGGGTGAGCCCGGGGAGGCCCGTCTCCTCGTGCGCCTCGCGCAGCGCCACCTGCTCGCCGCTCGTCTCGCCGGGATCGCCGTGGCCCCCCGGCTGGAGCCACCGGTCGAGCTTGCGGTGGTGAAGGAGCAGCACTCGTTCTCCCGTGGCCGAGACCACGAGGGCACTCGCGGTCAGGTGACCCTCCGCGATGCGCCGGTCGAAGGGGTCGGCGTGGCGTGACACGAAGGCGAGGATGCGGGCGAGGTCCGCCGCCTCCTCCTCGTCGGCGGGCTGGTGGCGGGCCAGCGACCACGCGAGGTCCATGGCGAGGGCATTCTAGCTTGCGCCGGTCCACCGCTCTTGTCACACTCGGCCCGCCGCGGGGGATCGTCCATGGACGTCGTGCCCATCAACGCCGAGGAGACGTTGTTCGTGTCCGGCGAGGAGCTGATCGACGCCTAGAACGCGGGGGTCGCCTCGTCGAGGGATGCCGAGGCCGCGTCCGCCCCGCCGATGCGGAACCGCTCGGCGTTCTTCGGCAGGAGCTGGACCTCCCGCGCGAGGCCCAGGGCCGATAGCGCGCGGATGGCCAGCCAGTTCGCGTCCAGCTCCCACCAGGCGAGGCCGTTGCCAGCCCTCGCCCCAGGCGAGGAGGCCCACCCACCAGAGGTTGCGCGAGCCCTCGGGCGTCTCGTAGGTGCGGTAGCCCCAGGTGTGGGTGGCGGAGTTGACGAACCAGGTGGTGTGGAGCACGAGCACCAGGCGCAGGAACACGCCCCAGATCGCGAGCGGCCAGCCGCCCCAGGCGTAGAGGGCGAGGCCGACCAGGATGTTCGGGAACACGTGGGCACGGTTCAGCACCCGGTGCACGGGGTCGGCCACCAGCTCCGGCGCGTAGCGGGACTCCATCTGCCGTCGGTCCATTTTCAGGTCGCAGAGGATCCAGCCGATGTGGCTCCACCAGAAGCCGTCCTTCGGCGTGTGCAGGTCCTTGCCGGGCCGATCCGACTGCGCGTGGTGGAGCCGGTGCATGGCCACCCAGGTGATGGCCCCGCCCTCGCTCGCCAGCATTCCGCAGACCGTGCCGAGGTACTCGAGGGGCTTCGGCATCTTGTACCCTCGGTGGGTGAGGTAGCGGTGGTAGGTCACGCCGATCCCGAGGGAGCCGGAGAGCCACCAGAGAAGAAGAAGCGCGCCGAAGCCCGTCCAGGTGAACGTCCAGGGGGCGAGCAGCGCCATCGCGTGGATCCACGCGAAGTACACGACGTTCACCCAATCGAAGCGCTTGCCGTTCCAGCTCAGGGTCAAGGGCCCTCCTCCGCGCCCCCTCGCGGGAGGCGCACAGTCAGGCTAGCAGCAGACCCCCGCCGGACAATGTCAGACTTTCGTAATAGTTAGCGGCGCTAGGGTGGGGGGTCGATGAACGAATGGCGGAGCCTACCCGGGAAACGGCGTTCCCCTCCCCCTACGTGGGGAGGGACAGGGTGGGGGGTCGATGAACGATCAGGCGACGCGAACCACCGGCCGGGAAGCCCGGACGGCCAGCCAGATGAGGCCGCCCAGGACCAGGAAAGGCAGCAGCGGCAACAGGATGAGGGCGGCCAGCCCGAGAAGGACCGCGACGACGGCCAGGGCCCCGGAGAAGAGCAGCTTGAAGGCACCGGCCACGAGGAGGAGGGCCAGCCGGAACACGCCTCCCAGGAGCTTGAACGGTAGCAGGACGAGACCGAACACGACCTGAAGAAGCACCTTCAGGATCAACAACGGGACCACGATCAACACGCCCAGGAGCGCCAGCAAGACCAGGGCTTCCATGCTCGTTTCCCCTTTCGCGGAGGTTCGCTCTCTTTCACAAGGGATTACGCTCGGGCGCACGCGCGGGTTCCCCGTCCTGGTTTCCGGGGTGCGGCGCCGCCCACTGGCCGGCGCCTCCCCGATGCAGCGCCTCGTAGATCCGGTCTCGCAGGAGGTTGGCCTCGCGATGGGTCAGCGTGCGGTCGAGTGCGCGCAGCACCACCCGGACGAGCACGTTCTTCTGTCCAGGGACAATCCCCAGACGTTCCCGCGCGGCGGGGGAGAGCGAGGAGAGGGGGCTCTCGGCCAGGACCGTGACCTCCTCCACCGCGTCCGCCTCCCTGCCGAGCGCCGTCCGGACGCGGTCCCCCAGGTCCTCGAGGGTATCCGCCGCGGGAACGGCGATCGACAGGTCTCGGCGGACCGCGGGCCGCGACGACACCGGCCGATAGGGCCGCAGGTCGAGCATCTGGACGGCCACGCGCGGGTCCTCCGACCGCAAGAGCCGGATGTCGGGCAGGCCCTTGCGGAGCATCAGGATCCGATCGAGGCCCAGCCCCATGGCGAGTCCCGAACGGCGAGAGATGTCCATTCCGGCTCGCTTGAGGATCGCGGGATGCGCGAGGCCGCACTCGCCGATCTCGACCCAGCCCGCGTCCGTGGCCACGTCGATCTGGAGACCATCGAGCGTGTAGGGGTGGGCGGCCGGCCCCCATCGCACTTCCTTGCCGGGCAGGGCGGCCGCTGCCACCCGCCGGATCATCTCGTGCAGATCGCGCCGGAGAAGCGGCATGCCCGCGCGGACCCTCCACAGGTCCACCTGGTGCGGCTCGCCGGTGTGGAGCCGGTCGATGGCGTCGCGGCGGTAGACGAGGCCGGGGCAGACCAGCAGGACGTCCGGGGGTGGGGCTTGCGCCAGCTCCCGGAGCGCCCCCGGGATCAGGGCCGAGGTGTGGGTCCGCAACAGCATGGTTTCGGTGACGTAGCGGGTATGGCGCGCGTCGCGGGCGGCTCCGTCGGGCGGGTAGAGGAGCCGGTCGTAGTTGTCCTCCACGGACACGACCGGGCGGGCGCGGCTCGTCCGCGCGAGGCAGCCCCAGGCGGCGGTGAGCGCGCGCTGGACGTCGGAGAGCAGCTCCTGCATGGCGTGCGGGCCCTGGGCCGGGTCGGTCAGGTCCCGCAAGGCCAGGGCGCGCGCGAGCGCCGGCGGATCGAGTACGGTTCGTGACAGGGCACGTGACATGACATCCCTCGCAGAGAGAAGCGGACAGGCTCCAGGAAACGCCGGCGCGGTGCCGGCGCGCGGCGGATCCCCCCGAAAGGTCCGGGCCTGCCCTGTGAGGGGCAGGGGTCAGCGAGGGCGACGTCGACTCAGGGAGAAGGAGGCGCTCAGCGCAAGCCCTCCCGACGCCCGGACGGGGTCGGGGGGGACGTAAATCGACGGCGAAGAGCAGGGCGCGGCACCGCCACCACTCTAGCGCAGACGAGGGGCCGGCGCAACGACGAGTAGACTAGGACCCTCATGCCCGCCCCCGACCCCTACCTCCACTTCTCCCGCCAGGAGTGGAGCCGGCTGCGCGAGGACACCCCGCTCACCCTCACCGAAGAGGACCTCGGCGAGCTGCGGGGCCTGAACGAGCGCGTCTCGCTGCGGGAGGTCGAGGAGGTCTACCTTCCGCTCTCCCGTCTCCTCGACCTCTACGTCACGGCCTCCCAAGCCCTGTACCAGGCCACCGCCCGCTTCCTCGGCCATTCCACCGCGCGCGTGCCGTACGTGATCGGCATCGCGGGCAGCGTGGCGGTGGGGAAGAGCACCACCGCCCGCATCATCCAGGCCCTGCTGGCCCGCTGGCCCGCCCACCCCGCGGTGGACCTCGTGACCACCGACGGCTTCCTGCTCCCGAACCGGGTCCTCGAGGAGCGCGGCCTGATGCGGCGCAAGGGGTTCCCCGAGAGCTACGACGTGCGGCGCCTGCTCCGTTTCGTCTCGGACCTCAAGGCCGGGCGGGCGGACGTGAGCAGCCCGGTCTACTCGCACCTCACCTACGACATCGTTCCGGGAGAGGAGGTCGTGGTGCGCCAGCCGGACATCGTGATCCTCGAGGGGCTGAACGTGCTGCAGAGCGGAAGCGGGCCCCGCGGCCGGCCCCAACCCGCCTTCGTCTCCGACTTCTTCGACTTCAGCCTCTACGTGGACGCCGAGGCCGAGCACGTCCGCCGCTGGTACCTCGAGCGCTTCTTCACCCTGCGGAACACGGCCTTCCAGGCCCCGGCGTCGTACTTCCATCGTTACGCGCGCCTAAAGGACGCGGAGGCCGAGGAGGTGGCGAGCGGGCTCTGGCGGGAGATCAACGAGGTGAACCTGCGCGAGAACATCCTCCCCACCCGCGAGCGGGCGCGCCTCGTGCTCCGCAAGGGGAGCGACCATTCGGTCGAGGAGGTGCGGCTCCGCAAGATCTGAGGCCCGGACGCGGGGTCCTCCGGACGCGCGGAGCGACTCGTGCGACAATCGCCGGCTATGCCCCCTCAGTTCATCTTCACCATGAAGGACCTGCGGAAGGTCACGCCGCAGGGCAAGGAGATCCTCAAGGGGATCTGGCTCTCGTTCTACCCCGACGCCAAGATCGGGATCCTCGGGCCCAACGGGGCCGGGAAGAGCACGCTCCTCCGGATCATGGCCGGCCTCGACAAGGACTTCGCGGGTGAGGCCTTCCCCGCCGAGGGGACCCGCATCGGCCACCTGCCCCAGGAGCCGCAGCTCGACCCGAAGAAGAGCGTGCTCCAGCACGTCGAGGAGGCGGTGGCCCCCATCCGCAAGCTCCTGGACCGCTTCGAGGAGCTCTCCATGAAGCTCGGGGAGGACCTGCCCGCGGCCGAGATGGACAAGGTCATGGACGAGCAGGCCCGGGTCCAGGACCGGATCGAGGCCGCCAACGCCTGGGAGCTGGACCGTACGGTGGAGATCGCGATGGACGCCCTGCGCCTGCCCCCGGGCGAGGCCGACGTCACGAAGCTCTCGGGCGGGGAACGCCGCCGGGTGGCCCTCTGCCGGCTGCTGCTCCAGCCCTCGGACATGCTGCTCCTGGACGAGCCCACGAACCACCTCGACGCGGAGTCGGTGGCCTGGCTGGAGCGCTTCCTGCAGGAGTACAAGGGCTGCGTGGTGGCCATCACCCACGACCGGTACTTCCTCGACAACGTGGCGGGCTGGATCCTGGAGCTGGACCGCGGCTCGGGGATCCCCTGGAAGGGCAACTACTCGTCGTGGCTTGAGCAGAAGAAGACGCGCCTGGCCCAGGAGGAGAAGGAGGAATCCGCCCGCCAGAAGACGCTGGAGCGCGAGCTGGAGTGGGTGCGCATGGCGCCCCGCGCGCGCCAGGCCAAGGGCAAGGCCCGCCTCGTTCACTACGAGGAGCTGCTGGCGGAGCAGCAGGCCGCCACTGGCCGCGAGAAGCAGGCCGAGATCGCGATTCCTCCCGGCCCCCGCCTGGGCGACCTCGTGATCGAGGCCAAGGGGCTCGGCAAGGGCTACGGCGACAACCTCCTCATGGAGGACGTGAGCTTCATCCTGCCCCGGGGCGGACTCGTGGGCGTGATCGGAGCCAACGGAGCCGGCAAGACCACCCTCTTCCGCATGATCGTGGGCCAGGAAAAGCCCGACGCGGGCGAGCTGAAGATCGGGGAGACGGTCGCCCTCTCCTACGTGGACCAGAGCCGGGACGCGCTGGTGGGGGAGCGCTCCGTCTGGGAGGAGATCTCGGACGGAGGCAAGGACCTCGTGATGGTCGGCAAGCGGGAGGTGAACTCGCGCGCCTACGCCGCCTCCTTCGGCTTCCGCGGCCCCGACCAGCAGAAGAAGGTGAAGGACCTCTCGGGGGGCGAGCGCAACCGCCTGCACCTC
>WNGH01014038.1_pt1 | contig 10191 bp, 11 predicted proteins | sample 5400631 | NCBI WGS metagenome assembly WNGH01 (sample SAMN13153373, study PRJNA577476) | soil metagenome | isolation source: 115 cm soil or saprolite under Garry oak tree replicate 1 | place: USA:California | collected 2016-06-15 | reverse complement strand
CGCGCCGGACGGACGGCGTAAATGCAGGACCGCGCCGGCCGCACCGCGTGACTCCGCAGGTTCCGCGTCCGGCGTCGACGCTTATCCTGTTACGCCCCGGCGCCGAAGGGTCCGAGGTGCTGATGATCCAGCGCACGCCGAGCGCCGCCTTCCTCGGCGGCGCCTACGTTTTCCCCGGCGGCGCGCTCGACCCCCAGGACGCCGATGAGCGGGTGCTAAAGAGGACCCGGGGGGTAACGGCGGAAGAAGCGAATCTGCGCCTCAAGGTGCCGAACGGGCTTGCTTATTACGTGGCGGCGGTTCGCGAGTGCTTCGAGGAAGCAGGAGTGCTCCTGGTTTCCGACAGGACTGGTTTGCCCGTGCCGGCGTCCCGGGCCGAAGCGCTCATGCGCTATCGGCACAAATCCTTTGCGGACTTTCTCGAAGCCGAGGATCTGTTCGTTCCCGCAGGCGCGCTCGCCTACTACGGGCACTGGATCACCGCGCCCGGCCGCGCGCGCCGCTTCGACGCGCGCTTCTTCGTCGCGCTTGCGCCCGAAGGCCAGGAAGGCTCGCACGACGCGAACGAGACGGTGCACCACATGTGGCTGCGGCCGCGCGAAGCCCTCGAGCGCGGCGCGCGCGGCGAGATCGAGCTGGTATTCGCGACGCAGCACACGCTGAAGGACTTGTCTCGATTTTCAGACTGTAGAGAGATCTTCATTCATGTTTCTGATTTGAAGGAAATCGAAACAAATCGCGCCTGCCGGGCGCAGGGCAAGGAAGGCGAGAAAATCTTCCGCCGCGCCGACCCGCAATACTTCGAGATCCACTGGAGCGACCCCGAGGAAACCGGCCAGAGCACTTACGAGCTCGTTCCGGGCGCGCCGAAGCGCCTCGACCGCCTGGTCACGCGCGTCATCGCGCCCAACCCCGGTGCGATGACCGGCCCGGGCACCAACACCTACATTGTCGGCGAAGGCGATCTCGCGGTCGTCGATCCCGGCCCCGACATTGCCTCCCATGTCGAAGCGGTTTTATCCGCGGGAAAAAACCGGATCCGCTGGATCATCTGCACGCACACCCACCTGGATCACTCACCCGCCGCGGCGGCGCTCAAAGCGGCCAGCGGAGCTCAGGTCCTGGGACGCCCGGCCCCCTTCGGGCAGGATCCGTCGTTCAAGGCCGACTTCGTCCTCGAGAACGGGCAGCGGGTCGATCTCGGCGGCGCGACCCTGCGCGCGATCCACACGCCGGGGCACGCGTCGAACCACCTCTGCTACCTGCTAGAAGGGACCCGCATGCTCTTCACGGGCGATCACGTCATGCAGGGCTCGACCGTGGTGATCAATCCGCCCGACGGCGACATGCGCGCCTATCTCGCCTCGCTGCAGGCTCTGCTCGCCGAGGACATCGCCATCATCGCCCCCGGGCACGGCTACCTGATCGGCGAGCCGCACAAGGAGATCCGCAGGCTGATCGCCCACCGGCTCGCCCGCGAGAGCAAGGTCAAGACGGTTCTGGAGCGCGTCGGCCCGGCGCTCCTCGATCAGATCCTGCCGCTGGTGTACGACGACGTGCCCGAGCGCATGCACCGCTGGGCGGCGCGCTCCCTGACGGCGCACCTGGACAAGCTCATCACCGACGGCGCCGTGCGGACCGGCCGCGCCGGCTACACGCTGGTACAATCCCGCTCGACTGGCAAGAGCGCTGACCAGGCACGCAAATGAGGGGTATCCGCGCATGAGTTCTCACGAAAAGACCTTGAAGCTGGTCACCAACCTCGACCGCGCCGCAGTCGAGGCCCGGGTCGCCGACATCCGCAAGACCGCCGAGGCGAAAAATCTCTCCGAACTGGCGGCGATGTTCAACGGCGTCGAGGGCATGCCGCGCGCGCAGATGGAAACGCGCGTGAAAAACGCCCTGAAATGGCTCCTGGGCAAGCCCGAGCACCAGAGCCTCCTCGCGCAGCTCGAGCTGGTGGAGCTCAATCTCCCGAACCTGAAGTGATGATTGCGGTGACGGGTCGTCGTTGCGGGTAGCAGCCTGGGCTTCGACTACGACCTCTTCACGATAGGGGGCGGCTCGGGTGGCGTCCGCGCCAGCCGCGTCAGCGCGGGCTACGGCGCGCGCGTCGCGATCGCCGAGTCCAACCTCTTCGGCGGCACCTGCGTCAACGTCGGCTGCATCCCGAAGAAGCTGTTCAGTTACGCGGCGCATTGGCGGGAAGATTTCGAAATCGCCGCGGCGTACGGCTGGACTGGCGGAACCCCGCGCTTCGACTGGCCGACGCTCCTCGCAAACAAGGACCGCGAGATCGCGCGCCTGAACGGCGTCTACGAGCGCGTGCTGCGGCTCGCCGGGGTCGAGATCATGCGGGGTCGCGCCACGCTCCTCGGTCCCCACGAAGTGGAAATAAACAAAAACAAGATCACTGCGAAGCATATTCTCGTCGCCACCGGCTCGTGGCCGGTGCTGCCGCAGATCCCGGGGCGCGAGCACGCCATCAGCTCGAACGAGGCCTTCCATCTCGAGCGGCTGCCGGCGCGCGCGCTGGTCGTCGGCGGCGGCTACATCGCGCTCGAGTTCGCCTCGATTTTCCACGGCCTGGGCGTGAAGACCACCCTCTCCTATCGCGGCAAGCGCCTGTTGCGCGGCTTCGACGCGATCGCGAAGCGCGTGGATGGGAGCCTCGAAGTCGCATACAGCGACGACCCGCACCAGGAAACCGATCTGGTCCTATTCGCCACCGGCCGCAAGCCGAACACCGCCAACCTCGGTCTCGAGGCCGCCGGCGTAAAGCTCGCGCCCGACGGCGCGATCGTCGTCGACAAGTACTCGGCGAGCAGCGTCGGCTCGATCCACGCCATCGGCGACGTCACCAACCGCATCAACCTCACGCCGGTCGCCACCGCCGAAGCCATGTGGCTTGCCCGGACGCTATTCCATAGCGAGCCGGCCCCGGTCGATCACGAGAACGTGCCCACCGCCGTGTTCGCCAACCCCAACCTCGCCGCGGTCGGCCTCTCCGAGGAAAAAGCGCGCGAGCGCTTCGGCGCCGTCGACATCTACAAAACCTCCTTCCGCGCCCTCAAGCTCAGCCTCACCGACAAGCACGAGCGCACTTTCATGAAGCTGGTGGTCGACCGCGCCAGCCAGCACGTCGTCGGCGCCCACATGATCGGCGCCGACGCCGGCGAAGTCATCCAGGGTGTCGCCATCGCGGTGAAGCTCGGCGCCACCAAGGCCCAGTTCGACGCCACCATCGGCATCCACCCCACCGCCGCCGAAGAATTCGTCACCCTGCGGGAGAAAGCGCCCTCGGGTCAGGGAGATTGCGCAAATGACTGACGACACCAATCCCTATGCAGCGCCGCGCGCGGCGGTCGATGACGTCGGCGAGGACAAGCGCGGACGGACGGTGCTCGTCTGGATCATCACGCTATTCATGGGGATCGGCGTGGTGGGCGGCGCCGTCAGCACGATCGCGGCGCTTCTCGGCAGCCCGCTCGGCGGCGCTGAGGCGGCGCAGTACACGAAGCACCTCACTGCCGTCGATCACATATTCGCTCTCATCGGCTCCGCGATCGGGGCTTTCGCCACGGTCGCCTTGTTTCGCCTGAAACGCTATGCCTTGCCGCTCTTTATTGCGATGTTCCTGCTCGGCATTGTCGTTTTCGCCTTCAACATTCTCCTCAGGCCGGAATACAAGGCGCTGTTCGAGATGACCGGGTATTGGGGGCTCCTGGCCGGCTGGGCCGTCAATATAGCGATCATCGCCTACATCTGGCGCCTTCGCGCCAAAGGCGTTTTGCGCGCCTAAGCCCGGCAGAAGAGGAGATGCTCGTGATCCGCCGTACGTTTTTTGCAGTGCTTCTCGCGCTCGCGGCGCAGGCCGCCGCGTTTGCGCAAGCGCCGTATCCCACGAAGCCGGTCAAGATCGTCGTGCCGGTGACCACCGGCGGGCCCAGCGACCTGGTGGCGCGCATCCTCGCCGACAAGCTCGCGGCCGCTCTCGGCAAGCCCGTGATCATCGAGAACCTGCCGGGCGCCTCGCAGTCGATCGGCGCCGGCGCGGTCGCCAAGGCGGAGCCCGACGGCTATACGCTGCTGCAGGCCGCGGCCAACATGGCGATCAACCCGATCCTGATGCCCGACTTGCGCTACGACACGGTGAAGGACTTCGCCCCGGTCTCGCTCACCCACGTGACGCCCTACGTCTTCGTCGTCAGCTCGCAGTCGCCGCTCAAATCAGTATCCGAACTTATCAAGCACCTGCGCGAAAACCCCGGCAAGGTCACCTACGGCACGACCGGCCAGGGCAGCCCGCAGCAGCTCGCGACGCTGCTTCTCGCGCAGGCCATGCAGCTCGGCGAGATGACAGAAGTGCAGTACAAGGGCAGCTCGGCGGCCCACCCCGACCTCATCTCGAACCGCATCACTTTCATGATCGATCCGCTCGCGGCTTCCGCGCCGCACATCAAGGGAGGGTCGCTGCGCGCGCTCGCGGTCACCACGCCGCAGCGCAATCCGTCGTTCCCGAACGTGCCGACGGCGCTCGAGGCCGGGATCCCGGGCTACGACTTCGCGAGCTGGGGCGGCCTGTTCGCGCCCGCCGGCACGCCGCGCGACATCGTCAAGCGACTGAATTCCGAGCTGGTGAAAATCCTCGGCAGCGACGAGATCCGCAAGCGCTTCGAGGACATGGGCCTGGTTGCCAAGGCAAGCGCGCCGGAGGAATTCGGCAGATTCCTGCAATCCGAAATGACGCGCTGGAAGGGCTTGCTGGTCAAAAAGCCCTGAGAATCAGCGAACTCCCCGAGCCGAGCAGCAGCAGCGCCACGGCGCGCATGAGCAGCTCGCGCGAGATCCTCAGGTAAAGCTTTCTGGCTATCCAGATTCCGAGCAGCGCCGCCGGCACCACGGCGAGCGCCGTCATCCACACCTTCGGGTCGAACAGCAGGCCGGTGATCAGGAACGCGATTACTCGCAGCGAAATGCTGGTAAGAATGGTGAGGCCGAGCGTGGCGCGGAACTGCTCCTTGCTCAGGCCGCGCTGCGAGAGATAGATCACGTACGGCGGCCCGCCGGAGCCGAAGACGGCGCTGGCGATGCCGCCGGCGAGGCCGGCGAGCCACGCCCAATGCGCCGAGATGATGTCGTGCCTGTCGTGGCGCATGAGGGCGTAGAGACTGTAGGAAACGACGAACAGGCCGAGGAAAAACATCCCGGCCTCCCGGGGAAGGTTCACAAGCAGCGTCACGCCGAGCACGGTTCCGGCGAGGATCATCGGCACCAGTCGCTGCCATTCGGCGCGCACCGCGTTCTTCGGGTTCTCGAAGCCGACGCGCAGCGCGCTCGCCAGGTCGGAGAGCGCGAACAGCGCCAGGGCGAACTGGAGCGGCACGACGTGGGTGGCGAGCGGGATCGCAACCAGCGCGGCGCCGAAGCCGGTGGTGCCGAAGACCAGCGCGCCGAGGAAAGCGATGCCGGCGAGCAGCAGCGCTTCCTGGAAGGAAAATAGTTCCGGCAGAAACTAGATCTTCACCGCAGGATTCAAGGAATAGACGCCGGTGATCTTCGCGATGCCCAGCACGTGCCCCTGGATCGCCTTCAGCGCATCCGGGGCGGCGAACCTGCCCTCGACGGGGCAGCGCTCGACGCCGAGCGCGTAAAGCGTGAAGACGTAGTGATGCACGACGGTGTCGTTCCAGGGCGGGCACGGGCCGTCGTAGCCGTAGTAGTCGCCCGCCATGTCCTTGTCTGCCGCGAACCACGCGGTGTAGTCATTGATGCCCTGACGGGCGGCGCGCGGCGCCTGCGGCCCCTTCTTGCCGCGCGCGGTGACGCCGCTCGAGAACTCGCCCTCGCGGATCGGGCCGCCACCGGGCTTCAGATCCACCAGCACCCAGTGGTAGAAATCGACGCGCGGCAGCGACGAAGGGATGCTGCGCCCCTCCTTGTTGACGTCGTCGCCCTTGGAAGGCACGTCGTAGTCGTGGCAGACCAGGAGCAGCGACTTGGTGCCGGCCGGCAGGTCGGCCCAGCCGAGATGCGGGTTCTTGTTGTCCGAAAGGCGGATGTGGCCTTTCGGGTCCGGAACGGCGAAGGCGCAACGCCCGGGAATCGGCCCCATGTCCTTGAAGCTGTCGCTCGTAATTTTCACCTTTCCAGCTCCTTCTCTTCCGGGACGATTATAAGTTCGCTTGCGGTAAAGGAATTCATCCCTCTGAGGCGCGACACATAGCGCCGAAAAGGCAGCCCGAGCTGCGATTCCAGTCGCCCGGCTCGCCTCCGCAGCGCCTCCCATTCGATCCTGCCGGCGAGGCCCTTCAGCGCAAAAGCGATCACGTTCGGATCGTGCAGAGCCTTCATCGCGAGCACCGCGCCGCCGAACGAGCGCTCCAGGCGCCGAAGGTAGCGATCGAACTTCGGGTCGTCGTCCATGAAATTGACCACCAGCGCGCCGCGCTCGGCGAGCCCGAGGAACGCCGCGTCGTAGAACTCGGCGCTGGTGAGCTTGGGGACATGCTCCTCGTCATGATACGCATCCACCACCAGCAGGTCGCAACACTCGGGCGAGAGGGCCTCGGCGCCGTCGCCGATCTCGACCGCGAGGCGCGAGTCGTCGGGCGGCAGCGCGAACTGCGCGCGCGCCGCGGCGACGATGCGGGCATCGAGCTCGATCACCCGTACCGCGGTTTTTCCGAGATGTTTATGGAAAAACTTCGGCAGCGATCCGCCGCCCAGGCCGATCATCAGCGCCTGGCGCGGCTCGGGGTGGAACAGCAGGAACGCCATCATGCAGCGCGTGTAATCGAGCGCGAGCCCGAACGGGTCGCCGAGGCGCATCGCGCTCTGGATCGCCTCGCCGCCGAGGTGCAGGCTGCGCACGCCACGCGCGTCGCTGACCGCTATGGAGCTTTTCCTGCTCAACTCTTCTTCTTGGTTTTCTTCGGCACCTTTTTGCCGGCCGGCTTGTTGCCGGACAGGGCCGCAATAACCTCGACCTCCAGCAGCAGATCCTCGTGCACCAGACGGTCGACGCCGACCAGCGTCGACGCCGGCATGCGATTCTTGTCGAAATAGCGCGAGCGCACCTCGCGGTAGACGTTCACCGCGGCAGGATTAAGCCCCACCATGTAGCCGTTGATCTTGATCACGTCCGCCCAGGCGGCCCCGGCGGCGCGCAGCGCGTGCGTCAGGCTCTTGAAGATCTGCTCGCATTGCTCGCGGATCTCACCCCCGCCCATGACGATGCCGTCGCGGTCGTAGCTCACCTGGCCGGATACGTAGACCAGCTTGGCGGCCCCCTCCACGGAAACCGCGTGGGTGAAGAAGCGCGGCTCGTACAGCGCCTTCGGATTCAGGAATTGCGTTTTCATCAGTAGAGCGCTCCCCTGGCAGTAATCGGCCACAGCGCCTCGACGGCGCCGCCGCGCATGCAAACATACCAATCGTACAGGTTGACCGTGGGGTCGCAGTGACCCGGCACCAGCAGCAGCTTTTCTCCCAGCGCCGGCGCTGCCGCGCCGGCGGCGATTTCGACCCGGCCATGCTCGTCCGAGGCCTTGGTGTAGCTCAGGCCGAGCCGGTCCCAGACCGTCGGCATGCCCGAGTCGACGCTCGAGGCCTTCAGCCCCGCGTCGACGATCGCCACCTGCGGCGCCGGGCGGCTCATCACCGTGCTCAGCACGAAGAGGGCGTGCTCGAAGCGCGGCAACGGCGCCGCCCATTCGTTGCGCGCGTAGTCCGCGTCCATGAAGATGTAGGAGCCGGGCTGGATCTCGTTCCAGGCGCCGGACTCGACCTCGAACATGAACGTGCCGCTGCCCGCGCCGGTGACGATGGGGCAGGCGATGCCGTTTTTTTTCAGAAGATCTTTTGTCATTTCAACTGCAGAAGCAGCCTCTTTTATGACCTTGCGCCGCTCATCCATCGAACGAAGATGCTGTGCCCTGCCGTGATAAGCCTGCAATCCCGCAAACCTCAAATTCGAGGAACGGGAGATGCTGCGCGCAAGCTCGAGCGCCGGCTCGCCCGGCGCCACGCCGCAGCGGTGCATGCCGACCTCGAGCTCCACGTATACGTCGAGCTTCGCTCCGGTTTTTTCCAGTTGCAGCAGATTTTCAATGTCGTCGACGCAGACGCCGATCCGCGCACGGCGGCACAGTGTGGCAAGCCGCGCGATTTTCTGCGCGCCGACCACCTCATTGCTGACCAGCACGTCCGCGATACCGCCTTCGACCAGCGCTTCGGCCTCCGACACCTTCTGGCAGCACACGCCTACCGCGCCCGCCGCGATCTGGCGCTTCGCGATTTCGGGACATTTGTGAGTCTTGGCGTGGGCGCGGACGCGGACGCTGCTGCCGACCGCATTTTTTAGAGTCGAGAGATTCTTTTCAAAAGCATTCAAATCCAGGACCAGCGCAGGAGTGTCGACTTCCTCCAGCCGCTGGCCGACCGAAGCCGGGGGCCGGATCATGCTCAGACCGTCGCCGCTTTGCGCGCGCGCTCCCGCAGCGCGAACCAGACGAGCGCGATCGCGACCAGCGCGACCAGCGGCAGCGCGAACAGGTTGACGCGCTCCCAGCCGGCGGTGGTCACGGTGAAACCCGAGCTGAAGGAAGAGACCACCATCATGATGAAGATCGCCTGGTCGTTGCTGCCCTGCGCCTTGGCGCGCTCCTCGGGGCGGTAGGTCTCGGTGAGCAGCGTGGTGCCCCCGGTGTAGAGAAAATTCCAGCCGACGCCGAGGAGCACCAGCGACCACCAGAAGTGCGCCACCGAAACGCCGGCGAGCGCGATGCCGATGGTGACGAGGTTCAGCGCCGCCCCGGCGAGCATCACCGGCAGCACGCCGAAGCGCTTGATGAGCGAGCCGGTGAAGAACGAGGGCGCGAACATGCCGACGACGTGCGACGAGATGACGAAGGCGGCGTCGCCGTACGGATGGCCGCAGACCTGCATGGCGATCGGCGTCGAGACCATCAGGAAGTTCATCACGCCGTAGCCGATCGCCCCGGAGAGCACGGCGACGATGAACTTGGGCTGCGCGGCGATCTCGGCAAGCGGCCGGCCGGAGGCCGCCTGTTCCTGGGCCGTGGGATTCGGGATGCGGATGAAGCGCAGCAGCACCATCGTGACCAGCGCGAAAATGATCAGCACCAGGTAGGCGCCCATGAACTTCGGCGCCAGCAGGCCGACCGTCAGGCGGCTGGTGCTCGGCCCCAGGATGCCGCCCACCAGGCCGCCGGCGAGCACCAGCGAAATCGCGGTCGGCCTGAAGTCTTGGGTCGCAACGTCGGCGGCGGCGAAGCGGTAATACTGGCCGTAGGCGTTGTAGACGCCCCAGACCAGGGTGCCGAAGCAGAGCAGCCAGAAGCTCTGCGCCCAGATCGCCCCGGCGCAGATCAGCGCGCCCGCCACTCCCCAAAGGGTTCCCGCCGTGAGTCCGCGCTGCCGCCCGACGCGCTTCATGTGCAGCGAGGCCGGCATGGTGGCGATGGCGCCGCCCAGCAGCCAGCAGGTGATCGGCAGGGTCGCGAGCCCCTTGTACGGGGCGAGCGCCAAGCCCGCGAGGCCGTTGATCGCGATCAGCGTCGAGTTGTTGGTGAACAGCATCGCCTGGCACGCGGCGAGCAGCGCGACGTTGCGGCGCGCGTGGTCGGGGCTACTGTTCATTTATACAGTACCGGAGTAGGATGGCAGAAGCAGCGATTCTACTGGTGGCTTCGATGCCGAGAGAGATTAAAGGCGAAATGCTCCATATGCGCGGAGCGCGATCGTTCCTCCAGGGACGTTTCGAAACTGTCGAGCGCGAAAGCTTCGACGACGGCTGGACGCCCGAAGAGAAGGAAGCGGTCGAGCTCGAAACCACCGTGACCGAGGAGCGCGCCCGCTCCATCGTCTCGCACAACGACTCGCCCGACATCGGCTTCGACAGCTCGATCAACCCGTATCGAGGATGCGAGCATGGTTGCATTTACTGCTACTCGCGGCCGAGCCACGCGTACCTCGAGCTTTCTCCCGGTCTGGACTTTGAGACCAAGCTGTTCGCCAAGACCAACGCCGCCGAACTGTTGCGCGAAACGCTGGCGAAGCGCGGCTACGTCCCGAGCCCGATCGCGCTCGGAGCGAATACCGACTGCTACCAGCCGATCGAGCGCAAATACAAGATCACCCGACAGATTCTCGAGGTGTTGGCGGAAT
>WNGH01030240.1_pt1 | contig 10193 bp, 6 predicted proteins | sample 5400631 | NCBI WGS metagenome assembly WNGH01 (sample SAMN13153373, study PRJNA577476) | soil metagenome | isolation source: 115 cm soil or saprolite under Garry oak tree replicate 1 | place: USA:California | collected 2016-06-15 | reverse complement strand
GTTCTGGAGCCAGGCAAAATAGTGGTTCCCTTGTGGCGGATCAGGGACGTTTTGCACTTCGATATGCAACATATCGTTCTTCCCAAGCGCATCATCCTGGAAAAAGACGTGTCCAACTACGCCGTTCGTTGAAGGAGTTGAAGCAGAACGGAATAAGAGACTGACCCCAAGCGAACCGACGACGACCAGCAGGAGGAGCGAACCGATAATTGCCAGCGCCACCGGCGATAGGAAATTTCTAGAGCGCAATTTCAAATCACCTGCTGCTATTGCTGACGACACCACAGAGGTCGCAGGAACCTTCATCGAAGGCGTCGCTAACCTGCCCCCGTTCTGCGTTTGCTGCTGAGGTAAGTCAACGCGCTGAGCGGCGGTGGTTCCAGGGATGGGTGCAGGTGTTTTCGGGTTCAATGCCAGGGGGACAGTTGTGGGACGCGTGTTTTCTCCTATTGTTTGTTTGCCCGGGTTCCCTTGCCCCGGCAGCGCAACATGTTCCGAGGAGATATCCGAGAGAGGTTGTGATACTCCCAGGAACGATGACATGCCATTGGCCGACCGGCGCACCTGGCGGCTGGGATCGCGCAAAGGCCCACTGTTCCTATAGAAAAGTGGCTCCTCGGATTTATTCAATGTCATTTGCGGTAAACGCTCTATGGAGCAAGCTTCGGCGACGGCTCTAGCCAGCAATGTTGCCGTGGCAAAGCGAGTCTTAGGATCTTTCGCCATGGCGCGCAGGATCACTTCTGAAAGTGGAAGGGGAATATTGGGGTTAATGAGCATGGGAGAGGTGGGTAGCGTATTGAGGTGATGCATCATGATAGCCATGCTGCTCTCACCTTGAAAGGGCAGTACTCCGGTACATACTTCGTAGAGAATTACTCCCAGTGCATAAATATCACTGCGCGGATTCGCTTCCTCCCCTTTCACCTGTTCCGGGGAAATATAGAGGGTGGAAACATTATTGTTATTTCCGGGGAGATGTGCAATACCGAAATCGGTGAGCATTGGTTCACCAGCGGGTAAATGCGTCGTGTTTTTTATGTCGAGCAGGATATTGGATGGCTTGATGTTGTTATGAACGATTCCCTGTTCGTGCGCATAATCAACGGTGGCACCAACGCGTGTAAAGAGATTCACAATCTCGGCGACAGGCGGGAACATTCCCATATGCGAGGTACGCTGGATACTCTTCACGAGCGTGGTTTGCCCCTCGATGTAGTCCATGACTATATAAGGGGTGGTCTCGTTGCTGGATTCCGATGGACGGGAAATATTGGCCTCGCGTACTTGCACAATGTTGGGATGGTGCAATGCCGTTATGCCTTGCCATTCTTTCATGAAGAAGGTAATGAAATTGGGGTCATTCTGAAGCAGATCGGGATGAAGCATTTTCACGGCAACATCCTGCCGGGATTGTCTATCAACACCTTTCCAGACCTCGCCCGTGCTCCCGTATCCAAGCAGTTCCTGCAACTCGTATTTTCCAAGGCGTCGTGGGGTTGCGTTCATGGTTCTTTTCCTTAACCGCAACAAAATTAACAAAATATTACTACAATCCCATCACTACCATACAACTTTTTAGACATGCGTTCAAGTGCCTGAGACTTTTTTCCCATGCTTTCGCCAGCAATGGAGGCTTCGCGACTTGTCGCAAAGTCAGGCAATTGATAGCGCGAACCAGGTTGCTCGTGGCTGCGTCATGAGCAATCTGAATAAAGCGTGAATACAAACGCGGGAAATATCACCGCAGAAATTATTTGAGTTATCCGCAACAATCACGTCAATATATTTAGGATAAATTGAAGCTTGTATATCAAAGTTATGGCATTCAAGTGTAAGGTGAAAGATGATGATGCTCGACTACTTGACATTCACAACGATATGCACGCTCTTGCTATTGTGGTGGGTAGCGCATCGTATTAGCCATCCATTCAAATGCACCTGTGGGTTCGAGACACGCTTCGTTTATAGATTCAAGAAGCATGTGCTACAAACTCATAAATGGGCCTGAGTGCTGCTCACACAAGAAGAAGTGATGCACGCAGCACAAACGCATGATTTGTCGTGTAGCCAGAAACGGCTTATCCCAAAAGAAATAGGTGAAGGAGAGCCATGCAAAAACATGGTATGAAGATACTTTCTTTTCCGCTATAATAGAGGCTACACGTAACAAGTAAAGGGGAAACAGGTGCGTTTCAGTCTGCAGGACATCAAAAAACAGGTATATCGACGTGGGGGAGAACTCTATGTCGGGTTGCACTTTCTCCGGCCAGGCGAGCTGCGGCTAGAGATAGAACGCTTGATTGCTTATCATGAGCAATTGATGGGGCAACCACGGCAGCAGTTCTCCCAGGACGAGGCCCGCGCATGTGTAGGCGATTACCGGCTGGCCCATTGTCTCATAGCTGCACTGAGCGCCTGGTATCACTGGCAGCAGCGCTCCTGGTCAGAGGTGTTCCAACGCATCGGCAGCGAACCCCCGCACAGGAACGCACTGCCACTTTGCAGAAGTTCTCGGCCACATACCAGCTCGGCGCTTCAGACCTGGAGTACCTGCTAGCGCTGGACAGCGACGATGAAGAGGTGCTGACGCGCGAGACGCCGCGTCCCCCGTCCGCGCAGGACGTGGCGACATTGTATAACCAGTGGGCTTTTGAGTCGGCGCTCTTCAATGCCTCGAACGTGCGCTTTATCATCGACTGTAACGCTTTTGAACATGCGCAGAGTGGAATTGATCTCTCCGCCGGCGCGGCCGGGCAGATCGGTACTGGTATCGGCACAGTCGTCAAACGCCTCTGTTACCTGGCTCGCCGGCTCGGCGTCTATTATGATCTCACCTATGACCCTTCCAGCGCCAACACGGCACCGCTGTTGCATCTTACGCTCTACGGCCCTCAAGAGATGACCGGTGCGCCACAGCAGTACGGCATGCGCTTAGCCAGGCTTTGTCGCTTACTTTTAGGCTATGGCTCCTCCCCACGCCACGTTGCTACCATTGCACACGAGCGGAACAAGCAGAAACGGAGTAAAACCCTTACGAACGCCATCGTTGAGGCAGAGGCGACCGTGCATTTTTTGCAACGATCGTATTGCTTCGCTATGGATCAAACGCTGCTCTCGCTGCTGCCACCTGTTGAGGCAGCGCCCGATAGTAACGTGGAAGAACTGCCCGCGTATGCTCAACGGGGAACAACGGATGCGCCATCCATCTTTGATAGCAACATCGAACAATCCTTCACCGAGGCATTTATTGCCTTGCAAAACAGCAACGCCGTAGAAGGTTGGCAACTTTTGCGCGAGCCTGAGCCTCTCATGCTCGAGCACGGTATTTTCATCCCGGACTTCGCGCTTACACGCGAGCAGAAGCGCATTTACGTTGAAATACTTGGTTTCTGGACACCATCTTACCGGGAGCGCAAGCTTCAGAAGTTGCAACAACTGCGCAATCGCGGAGACATTGTGCTGGCTATTCCAGTAGAAGCGAGAGAGGCTTTCGCAAGTATCACACAGATGTTCCCCATTGCCTGGTATGCCGGTCAATTATCAGCTACCGAACTCATCAAGCTGTTGCGCAATCGCTACGACGACTTCGCGGCCCGCCTGGCATTGATCGACAGCGCCGCTGTGCGACAGCGCGTACAGGCGGAGGGTTTCTTGCCGGAACGTCTCTGCTATGAACTCTTGCACGCGTACCGCCGCTCAGAACTGCCGCAGGCGGCGGAACGTGTGAGCGGGCAGGGCATTGCTTTCTCCGCTGGGATAGGACTCTACAAGCTCGATTGGATGGAACAACTGCGAACCTCGTTCGTATTATTGATAGAGAATCTTGCTGCGCCCTCTCTGTCGGACGTTCTGCGCGAGGCCAGAGCGCGCTGGTCGTCTCTAGCCGATTGCGGAGACTCGACCATTGAAGCGATACTGGGCCGCTGGCCGGAGGTGCGCGTGAGCCGATCCTCGATTTTTGAAGCGACTGTGGAGGTCGTCAAAGATGGAGAAGGGCAACTTTATACGATCAATAACGAGGAAACCACGGTTAGCGCGCCCGCAAAGAAATCAGGGCGCGAAAAGCGTACAATACCAAAGAAACGTGTTGTGAAAGAGGCCGCCCAGGGCGATTTATGGAATTAAAATTGTATACACTCGAATGTTAAAGAAGTTTGATGGACCGATTACTCTATGGACGTTAAAGAATTGATAGGTGTCACGCTTGGCACATGTACCTTTGAGCGCATCATTGGACACGGCGGCATGGGTGCAGTGTACCTGGCGCAGCAATCTCGCCCGGTGCGCACCGTGGCGGTAAAGGTGCTCATCCCTGGCAACAACACCGAAGTCGAACAGAAGGACGTTTTCCTGGCACGGTTCCGCCGCGAGGCTGACACCATCGCAAAGCTCGAACACAAAAATATCTTACCTATTTATGAATATGACGAGGCGGTGGTAGAGCAGGAGCGGGTCGCATACCTGGTGATGCCGTTTATCCGCGGCGGAACGCTGCGCGAGCGCATTGACGACACGAACCGTTCCGGCTCACACTTCGATCTCAAACTCGTTGTCAGCTACATAAGCCAGGTGGCTGATGCCCTCGACTACGCGTGCGTTTGAAAGCCATGCCCGGACTGACCAGCGTAGGCATCTTCCTGGGAACGGCGGAATACGCCTCACCTGAACAGATCAGCACCAATGAAATAGATTTTCGCTCGGATATTTACTCGCTTGGTATCATCCTATTTGAGTTACTCACGGGAAGTGTACCCTATGCAGGCCCTAATGCTTTCGCGGTGATGGCTAAGAAGATGCATGATCCGCTGCCCTCCATCAAAGACTCTCGCCCTGATCTCTCACCCGCCATTGAAGCGGTCGTGGTGAAAGCGCTGGCAAAGAATCCCGCGGACCGTTACCAGAGTGCTTCGGAGATGGCGGCTGAGCTGCGGGCTGCCGTAGAGTCAGGGCACTCACTGCGTCTCACTGGCGATGGCAACAATATTGACCTGACTGTAGCCGAGCGGCCCTGGGGCGCGGTCTCATCAATGGTTGCCACCGTACCTGCTCCCAGCATTCCGCCGGCACAACCAGCGAGGCCGGTTCCACCCGGCGGTGTAGCCAGCCCTCTGCAACAGCAGCAGGGTCAATGGCAGTGGCCTTCGCAGGCACAGGCGCAAAGTCCGGTTGGCGTGCTTCGATGCGAAACAGTATCGCGAGGGGAAACGCTTATTCTATGGCATTACGGCATTGATTGCGCTGCTCACACAATTTATTATCTTCATCTTTCTGCTATCAAAAGATAACACTGTATTGGTTGTCTTATTGGGAATGCTGCTAGGCTGCGGCCTCAATTTCTTGATCCTGGGGGCAATGGGCTTTACCGCTGTGGTGCGCAACCGCCCTGTGCGTAAATTCGTCATGCGCGCTGTCATCATTGCTATCATCACGCCCGTGCTAAGCGGCGCCTTCATTGCTTATGGTGTGGTATCCCCTGGCTCACCTCATCTTATCGCTTATATTGTCCTGTTGGTGAGCAACCTCTATCTCATGCGCCAGCTTGGCCGTATCGATGCCAAAGAACAGGTAGAGGTGGCGCCAATACTCTGGCGGCCGGCCGTGGCAGGAGCCATGACAGGGTTGTTGCCACTGACAATCATGATGATTTTCGCCTTGCCGGCTTTTTTCGTGTACCCACGCAACAGCCTCCCCTGGCTGGATGTGCTAGGTGTGTTGTTCATTATCTTCATAGGCATTCCTACGCCTGGTGCCATGATGGCAGTCTGGCTCTCAGCGAAGATGAGTTTTGCCACGCTGTCGCGCAGTAGCGCTATCGCAGGCATGCTCATGTTCGTTGGAGCATTTCTACTGGGGATCTTATGGAACGTGATCTTTTCATCACACTCAGCCATTTTCAGCCATTTGAACCAGTCATGGATAGCGCTGCTGATCATCGCGAGTGTCTTAAGCCTGGTTGGCGCCCTGCGCGGTATGCTAGATGCATGGATATGCCGCCGCTTCCTCAAGAAAAAATAGAAGAGGTAGAATAGTTGGCCCGTTGTTTGAATACACGTCCAGGTGGAGGACATGAGAACCCTGCCAATGCCGTCGTCTGTCCTCGCTGTGACTTTCTCGTGCAGGGTGCGCATATCGGCGGCTACGAAGTCCTCTCCTTCATTGGCGCAGGCAGCTATGGTCATGTCTACAAGGTACGTGAGCCGGCGCCGCTCGGCCGCATTATGGCCCTTAAAGTGCTGCGCTTCGACCAGTTCAACGAGAAGGCGCTGGGAAACTTTTTTGACGAGGCACGGCGCATTGCAGACCTGCAACATCCAAATATCCTGCCAGTCTACAACTTCGGCAAGCTGGAGGATGAACGCCCCTACCTGGTGATGGAGTACGCGCCCCAGACAATCTATGACCTCTTCCGTCGTGATGATGGCAGTAGAAGAGTCGCTTACGCGGAGGAGTTGGTACCTTACATGCGGCAGGCTGCTGATGCGCTGAGCTTTGTGCATCAAAATGGGCTGATTCACCAGGATGTCAAGCCGGGAAATCTGCTCATCGGGCGCAGTGGTCAACTTCTACTTTCGGATTTTGGCACAACGTTTTACCTGGGAATGCAGACACACGCTTCCCTTGGCGAAGCGACAGGAACAGCGGCCTATATGCCTCCCGAACAATGGCAGGGCAATCCGCGCCGCGATTCCGACCAGTATGCGCTAGCCGTAAGCTGTTATGAATTGCTCAGTGGCCGTACCCCCTTTGTGTATAGACGCGTCGAAGAGATGTGGAACGCGCATTTTAATGAGCTACCTTCCTCTCCGCAGCAGTGGAATCGGCGCATTCCGGTAGAGGTAGCAGCGGTGATACTGCGGGCGCTGGCGAAGGATTATCGCCAGCGTTACCCCAATATCCTGGAATTCGCACAAAAATATGCCGACGCAGTGCAGACGGCTCAGCAGCGCTATGTATGCCAGGTCTGCAAACACCAGAATCGTACTGGCGCGCAGCGCTGCAGCGCTTGTGGCGCCGAGCAGGATAACCGGCACTGCCCCTACTGTGATGAGCCACTCCGCTTCGGACAACGCTGTTGCTCCGTCTGTGGCCGGCTGACCATACCACCCGGTATCTTGCTCAATAGCCCGTTATCTGGGGTCAGCGCGCGGCAGGGGCGCTATGTCATTAAGCGTGTCTTGAAGCACAACGAAGAGACCAGGTTGATGGTCGCCGTAGCCTACGATACCCAGGCCAACGATGCCCAGGTAGTACTGAAACGCTGGGAGTGCACCGACTTGCCACTGACTCGCCGCGCAAAAGAACTGGTCTATTACGAGAAGGCCACAGAACCCCTGATGCGCCTGCGTCACCCATTGCTGCCGCGCGTGCTTGATCGTTTCGTCGAGGGCAAACACTATTATATCGTGCTGACCTATGCCGATGGCGAAAGCCTGGAAGAACGGATGCAGAAATTGCTCAGGCCGCTGGCGGAGCGCGATGTGATTGGTTATATGAATTCGCTGCTGAATGTCTTGATGGCCCTGGAGCGAGAACATCCTCCTCTGCGCCACTATGACATCACTCCCAGCAACATCATCATCGAGAGATGGCGAGGAAGACCCATCCTGACGGGTTTCCAGGTTTCACCGCCGCCCTCGTCAGTTGAAACGATGGGTAATGGGAGCCAGCATCGCACGACACGGAAACTGGTGATTTCTCCTTATCTACCCGTGCAGGATAAGCCTTACGACCAGCGCACCTGCATCTACTCGCTGGCGGCATGTATGCACTATGCGCTGACAAACTATGCGCCGCCGCACTATCCCGCTTTCCCGCCCGTGCGTATGCTGAATCCAAATGTTTCTGTTGCGCTCGAAACCATACTGAGCCGCGCCTTGATGGAGGACAACCGGGAGCGATATCAGAGCTACGGAGAGATCCAGAGGGATTTGAAAAGTTTGCTGTCATGAACCCCATGCATGAATGCAGGGGCTTGTCCCTGGCTTCTAACCCATCTCGCTGACAGTATACAGCGAGACATTCAGACCGAGACGATAGGCACCATGACCGATGCCCCTTCCAAGATGGCCCAACATTTTTACGTGGCAAGGCCATTGGTTGCCACAACCCGTATGTTGCTAAGGTGCAAGCCGTTTCACCGCTCTTGAACGGTGTGCCTAAGCATGTAGCTATTCTACCACAAGGAAGGAAAACCGGAAATGGAGCAAAACCCCGATGCCCAACCCCCAAAGAAGGACTCGGCATTCCTCCCCGCGCATGAATGCGGGGGCCTCCTGCCTCGGTTTGGTGAAACTTTCCTCAATGAAGCAGAAACGGGACCATGGGCAGAAATGTCCACAACCCCGACAACGGTTATCCCCGCTGTTCGATTGGAACGTATTGAGTCACTTTCGGGCCGACGTATTCGGCCCGAGGGCGAATCAGGCGGTTATTGGCGTACTGTTCAAGGACGTGGGCCGTATAGCCAGCGATGCGACTACAAGCGAAAATGGGCGTATCCAAGTCAATGGGAAAGCCCAACATGTAGTAAACGGAGGCGGAATAGAAATCGACATTACAATAAAGGCCCTTTTGTTCTTTGATATAGTCCTCGATAATCCGCGACATCTTGAACCAGCGGCTATCACCGGTGCGTTTCCCCAGTTCTTCGGACATAGCCCGTAAATGGGTAGCGCGCGGGTCTTCCGTTTTGTATACGCGGTGCCCAAAGCCCATGATGCGCTCTTTGTGCTCGACGGCATTGCGAATGTAGGGTTCGGTATTACTCACCTCGCCAATGCGCAGGAGCATGCGCATCACCTGTTCGTTGGCTCCGCCGTGCAGCGGGCCAGATAGAGCGCCGATGGCCGAGGTAATAGAGGCATACATATCAGCGAGGGTGCCAGCCGTTACACGAGCGGCAAAGGTAGAAGCATTCAGTTCATGATCGGCGTGGAGTACCAGGGCAGTGTCCAGGGCGTGAGCGGTGTAATCATCGGGCATCTCACCATTGAGCATATAGAGAAAGTTTGTCGCGGTATTATGATCAGGCAAAGGAGCAACTGGCTTCATGCCATTGCGAATATGTTCCCAGCTTGTCACAATCGTCCCCAGCGCCGCTGTAAGACGTATCGCGCGGCCATAGTTCGCCCCGGGAGACCTGTCTTCAGGGTTGGGATCAAAAGAAGAGAGGGTGGAAACGATGGTACGAAGTACTTCCATGGGAGAGGATGACCTGGGCAGCAGGTGCATTATCTCGATCACGCGTCCTGGCAACTCGCGATTGGCCTGTAATTGAGCTGTCACTTCTTCAAGCTGGGCTCGTGTCGGTAAGATACCGTGCCAGAGCAGGTAGGCGGTCTCTTCAAAAGAGGAGTAACGCGCCAGGTCGTGGATATCGACCCCATAGTAGGTGAGTTTTCCAAGTTTACCATCGAGGTCGCAAATACGTGAATTGGTTGCTACGATATCTTCAAGGCCATCTGTGGTCGGCATATGGGCTTCCTCCAGAGCGGGGGCAGGCTTCGGTTCGGTGAATGCAACTGGCACCCGGTAAGTGAGCATCTGCTGCTTCCACGATGAAGCAGTGAACTTTCAACACAACAAACCATATGGCTTGTGTAAAGTAATTATATTCTCATTCATTCAGTCATGTCAACGCGAGGCTTTTTGAAGAGCATAGTCTCCAACCATAAAATATGTTACACTAGCGCCAGCAAAAAAGACAAAAGTGAGGCGCTGCAATGGCAAAACAAATGCGAGACGATGAGGAACAACTTATCGCCCGCAGCCAGCGTGGAGATGTCAACGCATTCAACGAGCTGATCCTGCATTACCAGCAAACAACCTATGGCGTCGTCTACCGCATGGTAGGCAACGCCGATACTGCCGCGGATATCACACAGGATGCTTTTATCGCCGCTTTCCGCGCCATTCGATCCTTTCGCGGCGGCTCCTCATTTCGTGCCTGGCTCCTGCGCATCGCCTCAAACATGGCCTGTGACCACTGGCGTCGCACACAGCGACACCCCGAAGAATCGTTAGATGTACTCGCCGATGAAGATGAGCCACATGCGGCCAGCGATCTAAGTTCCCTGGTGGAAAGCGGGCAAGAAGCAAACCCTGAAGAATATTTACTCAGTCAAGAATTACAGGGCATTATTCAACGCGGCCTGCAAGCACTTCCCCTCGATCAACGAATAGCTGTGGTT
>WNGH01021087.1_pt1 | contig 10194 bp, 7 predicted proteins | sample 5400631 | NCBI WGS metagenome assembly WNGH01 (sample SAMN13153373, study PRJNA577476) | soil metagenome | isolation source: 115 cm soil or saprolite under Garry oak tree replicate 1 | place: USA:California | collected 2016-06-15 | reverse complement strand
AGTCTCATTTGTGGCTCCTTAAGATAATTCCTTACCGCTCGAGCCCATGTTATTCGAGACCCTAAAACCCAACACACCCCACCCACACAAAATCGCGCATCCGACTTCGCGCTGAAATCCTCTCTGTCGATCATACTAGGACGACCTTGGATGTCAAGCTCTTTTCTTCAGGACGCTGTGATTCAGACGGTCATCACAGTAAAGCCAATGAAAGTGACTCAAGCGTTCCCGCTACTCTGTCCTGGCGGGAACCCCCGGTATTGTCGCTCCGCATTTGTTCGGAACCGCGCCGGGACCCAACACGCGCTCCAGGTGCGGTAGTCCGAAGAAATCGAAATAGTTCGACGAAACCTGCATTACGCCGAAAAAGACGTGCCGCAGCCGCAGGCCTTCTTCGCGTTAGGATTGTCGAAGACGAACCCGGACTGCATGAGCGATTCCTGGTAATCGAGGACCATGCCGTTCAGGTAGAGCAGGCTCTTGGGGTCGACAAAAATCTTCACGCCATCGTAATCGAAGACCTTATCGGTCGAGCGCTGCCTGGTGTCGAACTTGAACTGATAGCTCAACCCCGAGCAGCCTCCCCCCAGAACACCCAGGCGCAGACCTCCGTCGACCCCTTCCTTGGCGAAGGTTTTCTTGATCTTGTCAATGGCCTTCGGAGTTACTTGAATCATATGCTTACCCTTGGCAACTTCAAGCGACAGTTTGCGCTGCAGGCTGGCGTGCCGCCTGCTTCTTCTTGTAATCGCCGATGGCGGCTTTGATGGCGTCCTCGGCCAGCACGGAGCAGTGAATCTTCACCGGCGGCAGGCTGAGCTCGTTGACGATCTCGGTGTTCTTGATCGCCAGGGCTTCGTCCACGGTCTTGCCCTTGACCCACTCGGTGGCCAGCGACGAGCTGGCGATGGCGCTGCCACAGCCGAAAGTCTTGAACTTGGCGTCTTCGATGATGCCTGTGGATTGGTTCACTTTGAGCTGCAGCTTCATGACGTCGCCGCACTCCGGCGCGCCAACCATGCCGGTGCCGACATTCGGATCGCTTTTGTCGAGAGAGCCCACGTTCCGCGGATTGTTGTAGTGATCGAGAACTTTTTCTGAATATGCCATTTCAATCTCCTCTTATTAGCTGTCAGCTATCAGCTGTCAGCTATCAGCTAAAACCTCTTTCGCGCTCCCAGCAATGGCTCTCAGCTAAACAAGCTGATAGCTGACGGCTGAGAGCTGACAGCTTCTTCAGTGCGTGTTCAGTGCGTGGGCTCTGCGGCCCAGGCTACCTGACTCAAATCGATTCCTTCCTTGGCCATCTCGTACAGCGGAGACAGCTCCCGCAATTTCCTTACGGTTTCGACGACGCGCGCAGCCACGTAGTCGACCTCTTCTTCGGTGTTGAAGCGGCCGAGGCCGAAGCGGATCGAAGTGTGCGCCAGGTCATCGCCGACGCCGAGCGCCTTCAGCACGTAGCTGGGCTCGAGCGTGGCCGAGGTGCAGGCCGATCCGCTCGACACCGCGATATCGTTGATACCCATGAGCAGGCTCTCACCCTCCACGTAAGCGAAGCTCATGTTGAGGTTGTTGGGTAGCCGGCTGTCCATGGTTCCGTTTATGAAAACTTCATCCAGCTCCCTTTGCAGCGTGTCTTTTAACTTGTCACGAAGGTGGGAGAGGCGCTTCGATTCCTCAGCCATCTCACGCTGGCAGATCGCCGCCGCTTCGCCGAATCCGACGATGCCGGCCGTATTCAACGTGCCGGAGCGCATACCGCGCTCGTGGCCGCCGCCATCCATCTGGGCGGTAAGCTGCACGCGCGGATTGCGCCGCCGCACGTACAACGCGCCGACGCCCTTGGGCCCGTAAATTTTGTGCGCCGTGATGGACATCATGTCGATATTGTCCTTGATCACGTTGACCGGCACTTTGCCGAACGCCTGCACGCCGTCGGTGTGGAACAGGACGCCGCGCTCGTGGCAGATCTTGCCGATCTCAGATATAGGCTGGATCACGCCGATCTCGTTGTTGGCATACATCACGGTGACCAGGATGGTCTTGTCGGTAATGGAGTCGCGAAGCTGATCGAGATCGACCAGACCGTCCGCTTTCAACGGCAGATAGGTGACGCGAAAACCATGTTTCTCGAGCTTCTTGCAAGTGTCCAGAATCGCCTTGTGCTCGGTGGCCGGCGCGATGATGTGATTGCCCTTTTCGGCGTACATCTCGGCCACGCCCTTGATCGCCAGGTTGTCCGACTCGGTGGCGCCGCTGGTGAACACGATCTCTTTGGGATTGGCGCCGATGACGTCGGCGATCTGCTTGCGGGCGCGATCGACGGCTTTCTCCGACTCCCATCCGAATGCGTGGTTGCGGCTGGCCGCATTGCCGAATTTCTGCGTGAAGTAAGGCAGCATCGCCTCGAGGACCCGAGGATCCATGGGCGTGGTGGCGTGGTTATCGAAATAAATAGGTGTTTTCATGAAATCCTTAAGAGCGTCTCCACGGGCTCGTTTTTGGACATGTCCGATATGGTGATGGTATTCAGCAGGTTCAGAATCCCCTCGTGGACCTTGCGCAGCGGTTCGCGGACGGTGCATTTTTCCGATTGGTCGCATTCGCCATGCGCCGTGAAGCAGGCGGTCAAAATAATAGGACCGTCGATCGCGCGGATAACTTCGAGCGCCGTAATCTTATTCGCCTCGCGGGCCAGCCGATAGCCGCCGTTGGTTCCAGGCAGCGATTGCAGCAACCCGATCTTGGTGAGCTTCTGCAGAATCTTGGCCAGCAAAGGCAGCGGAATCCCGTAGCACTCGGCAATGGCCTTAGCGCTGGACGAGACGCCTCCGGAGTTGACCGCAAGGTGCTTCAAGGCGATCAGCCCGTAGTCCGCTTTCTTGGTCAGCTTCAACATGGAACTATCTACGACTATTCTAGTCCTAGTTTCAGACGATGGCAAGAGGGGGTGCTAATGGGCTCAGTGAGTTAAATTACGACCGAACACATCGTAGATCTATTGTAGACCTGCCCCGTCGGACTTTTCAATCCGGACAGTCGGTTTCAGGACGACAATCGGGTCAAGCACGGCAGAACGAGAAAACCAGGAAAACCGTAGGAGGATATCGAAAGGCTCGAAAACTCCGACGCGACGCTGGTCTTCCGAAATAAGCACGGAGAAAGGACCGCTGTTTACGAGGGAACTGTAGTTGGCAAACCATGGCGGTTATTCTTTGGCTCGTTTTTCGTCGAGCGTCCAGGTCTGCCCAATGCCCCTGAACGGTCCGAGGCTCACTCATTTTCCACATCGATGCTCAAACGCCTGACTTCCGGAGTTCGGAGGCTAATCTAATTGGGCGCCGCTGGCTGGCTCTCGTTTGACCGTAATGCCGGTCCGCTGCGTTGGTTGTCCGGCGTTGACTCGACCTGCTGTTTCCGGAGTTGGGCGGCTCGCTCCGCATGCTTCCTGGCCGTTCTGGAATCGCCGAGCTTTGCATAGATCCGGCTGAGCAGAAGATGGGCGCCGGCGTGGGCAGGATTGAGATTGATCGCACGTTCCAATTCCGCCCGCGCTTCGGTGATCTGTCCGAGCCTCAAGAGCGTCTTGCCCAACTCGAAATGGCTTTCGGATACGCGTGGATTGATTTCGTTGGCGCGTGCCAACGCACGAACTGCCTCGGGGTCCTGATCCAGACGGACCATGACGAGCCCGTAATAATACTCCAGCAGAAAGTCCGCCGGCAGTCTCTCTCTCGCTTCCCGAAGGACTGTTTCCGCCTCCGAGTTACGGCCGTTCTTCACGAGCGCCTTCGCCAGCGCCACATAGCCCAGCGGGATCTCCGGATGCATCGCAATGGCGTTACGAAACGACGTTTCCGACTGATCGGGATTGCCCTTCATCAACTCGGTCGCGCCCAGACGGAGATATAAAGCGTAGCTGTACTGCGTCTTTCGGAGACCTTCCTGGACTACCTTGATCGATTCGTCATAACGGTCCAGATCCAACAGCAGGCGAGTGTAATCCAGATAACGATCCGGGTTGGAAGGATCGAGCCGCACCGCCCGCTCGTAGTTTTCCAAAGCCTTTGGCAGGTCCCCCGAATGCTCATACGCTTCGGCGAGCAAACCCGCCATTTGCGCATCCGTTGGCCGCTTCCGTGCGATTGGCTCCAATTCTGCAACAGCTTCCCGGAACCGCTGCGCTCTCATTAGCAGCACGGCCAGCTCGTATTGATTGGCCTGATCCAATTCGCCGTGCTTCGCAATTTCATCGAGAGCCGCCAGAGCTCTCGCGGTTGAGCCGGCCTTGAAGTATGCACGGATCAAGCCCAACCAGAGCGGCGCATCGCGGGCCACCAGGGACTTGGCTCGTTCCAAGTGTGGAATCGCCTCTGCATCGCGCCCCTGCGACAGGTACAGCGATCCCAGGGCGTAATGAACGAATTCGTCGTCGGGGACCAGTTTCAACGCCTGCTGGAAGGACTCTTCGGCCTCCGCACTCTGGCCTGAGGTCCAGTAGTTGAAGCCGAGGTTCTTGCGGGCGTCGGCGAACTTGGGATCGGCTTCGATGGCTTTTCGATAATGGGCATTGGCTTCCGGGATACGTTTGAGTTTCGTGAGCGTAATACCGAGAAGGTTCGAGATTCGAGCATCGAGCGGGAAGGTGTGGCTGGCTTCCTCCAAGGCGGGCAGCGCCTCCTGATACCGCTCGAGCCGCAGCAACTCCATACCGCGCTGAAGCGCCGCTCGCGCTTCCTTCGAATCGCCAGGCGAGGCGACGCATGCCAACGCGCTGCACACGGCCATTACGATCAGAGCCGGCGCCCTGAAAGAGATGCTATTTCCCTTGTTCCCGAGCCATTTCGCGGTCAAGCTGCTGTATCCTTTCAGCCCGTACTTCAGCCCGCTTCAGACTCGCCGATTTGAGTTGAGTGACGAGCCCGAACGCCCGTTCCGCGTCGCGCGTGCGCCCAAGCTGCCGGTAGGTCTTGGCGAGTAAATAGTGTATGGAGCCGTCTTCATCCGTGGCCGCCGCCTGCTCGAGGACTGCAGCGGCCTTCTGGTACTGTCGTACGGCAAAGTAGGCCTTGCCCAGGCGCCGGCGCGCCTCGGAGAAGCCGGGACGAATCTCAAGCGCCCGCTCCAGCAGCGGTATCGCCTCTTCGGCTTGATTCCCATTGACATAAATGCCGCCCAGATCGGCATTGGCATCTGCGTCGAACGGATTGATCTCCAGCTCCTTTTGAAACTCGGCCGCCGCTTCCTCGAGCCGAAGACTCTTCAGGTGGATCCTCCCGATGCGAAGGTGCAAACCGGCCAGGTGCGGCCGTATTTCGAGCGCGGCGCGAAACTCCGCGATCGCCTTTTCATCTTGCCTTTGGGCCTCGTAAGCTTCCGCCGCTAACTGGTGCGTCCTGTAGGAATCGGGCTGGAGGGCGACCAGTCGCTCGAAGGTTATCAGGGCCAGGTCCCGGTAAGACTTGCTCAACCAGAGGCGCCCTCCGCTGTGCTTCGGATCAGTCTCCAGGACTTGCCGTAGTTCCCGTGCCGCTGCCGCGGGTTCGCCCGTCAGTAAGTAGCTCTTCGCAAGGACGAATCGAGCTTCGATGTCCAGCGGGCGAACTTTCACATACCTGCGCAGAGCACCGATGACCCCTTCGTACTCGCGTCTCCGAAATGACTCAAAGGCCGCGTCTCGCGAAGACGGTTCCGGTAGGAGTGAGCGTGGGGAGAGCGTGGCGGTCACTTTGTGAAACTCCTTCTGCGCACCATCGTTTTCCCGAAGCCTGCCATAAGCCAGGCCCAGGCCGAGCATCACGGCAGGATCAGAACTTGTCTCCGCCGTACCCCACCTATCGGCGGCGGCCTGAAAGCGAAGCCGAAAATGATCCGGCGTCTGAGCGGGGGACTCTGTGGGCGCCTGCACGGCCGCCAACGCCTGGTCCGGCCGGACTCTCAAGGCGCTACGGAGGTTTTCCAGCGCGTCTGCAAGATTGCCTTCCAGAACAAGCGCTTCCGCGAGCGCGCAATAGCCCGTGCCGGCGGGCGGCAATTTCTGTTCCAGGAGCTTCCGGTAGTAAACCTCGGCAGCCATCCATTCGTCCAGCGCTGCCAGGCTATCGGCGAGAAGCAGGCGGCGTTCCTGCGATTCCGGAGCCGTGGCTTTCAGTTTGTCGGACTCAGCCCGTGCCGCGCTTTGGTACGCTTCGCCCAGCAATTGAAGGATATCGAGGTCATCGGGCAGCTTCCGCGAAGCATTTTCTAACTCGACTACGGCCTCACGGTGGCGGCCAGCCCCGAGCAGCGCATTACCGAGCCAGAAGCATGCCTGTTTATTAGACGGTTGCTCGGCAACAGCCTTGGCCAGCAGTACCGCCGCCTCCGCCGTGCGACCCAATTTGCAGAAGTTGATTCCCTGGAACAGACCGGCCGCGAATGCTCCAGGGCTCAGCCGCAGACTCCTGTCCAGGGCTGCGACGGATTCGTCGTACTTGTTCTGCGCATGCAAGACAAGACCGAGATTCATGTGCATCTCGGCGAAATCCGGCTTCAGGGCGAGGATGGCCCGATATTCGCGTGCCGCCGTATCGAGGTCCCCGGCACGCTGCGCACTCTGTGCAGCGGCGAAGTGCTCCCGGATTTGGGATTCAACCTGCGCCGGCTGGGCCGCGGCGATGCACAAATAGCCTCCGAACACCAACAGACCCCGCCGGAATGTCACCAGATTTAGCAAAGGATTCTGTCTTAAAGGTAGCGGGTCGGTTTCGACGAGGACGTGACGCGGCCTCTTCTGGCTGCCGCGCCACGTCCGGCCGAAAGGTTACAAACCGATCTCCTCAAAGTGCCCCGCTACCGTCTTCAAAACTCCAGTTTCGCTCCTACCTGAATGCGCCTGGGCGGATAATACGTGTTGCTGATTATGCCGAACGCAGCCGGGTTTGAAACATCAAAAGACGGCACCGAAAAGATAGTGCGGTTGAAGATGTTGAAAAACTCGCCGCGCAGCATGAAATTTACTTTCTCGGTAATCGCGGTCCGCTTGCTGAGCGTGAAGCTTTCGTCGTTTCGCGCCTGTGTGCGAACTCCGGGAAGTGCAATGGGCGCGGAACCAAAGCTGAAATTCGCCGGTTTGGCGAACGCGGCCGGATTCAGGAACTTGTTCACGCTGGGATCGAAATGCCCGCTGAAGCCCTTCAGTTGCTGGCCGGGAACGAGGTTGGCGCGAATGGCGCCGTACCATTCGTCCTTTCCATAAAGACCGGTGTTCACGCCTGTCGCCAGAACGCCAACCGGGATGCCGCTTTGGTAGCGCTGAACCCCGGCGATGCTCCAACCGCCCACGATCTTGCCTGCGGCGCCCCCTATCTTCAGCAGGTCTTTGCCAGGTCCGATGGGCAGCTCGTACGTATAGCTCAACACCACGGCTTGCGGAGTGTCCAATTGGCTGAGCGTCTTTTCCACTTTGCGGTTGTAATTATCCTGCGCCAGGAAGTTGCCGGTGCCGAAGAAGCCTGAACCGCCGAGGGCATCTGTCTCCGAATTGGTCAGGTTCTTGGACCAGGTATAACTGACCAGGAATGTCAGTCCCGCGGAGAATCGCTTCTCCAGTTTGGTTTGCAGCGAATGATATGTGAACGAACCGGATTTGTCCGGCGTGAACGAGTAATCGTTGAGGTCGAAATGACCCACCTGCGGATATGGGCGTAACGCCCGGCCCACCGTAGCATCCGATTCCCAGAGGCCCACAAACGCCGGAAACGGACTCGCGACGGAGGGCTTGCCCGCACACCGCGAGTCTGTCGCCTCTTCTGTGACCAGCACAGATAGGCACGCTCCATAGTTTAGATACTTCGGATCGGTCTGGTTCGGGTGCTGTAACGTAGAGATCAGGTGATCGCCCTTAGAGGCAACGTAGCCGATATCCCACAACATGTCTTTCGTCAATTGCCGCTGAATGTCCAGCGTCCAGTTCTGGACCATTCCGGGCCGTCCTCCACTGCGGTCGATAAAGGCGAGATGGGCGTTGCCATTCTGGCCGGAGGGGTCATAGCTGACGCCCAGGTTGCCAGGAAAACCATTGTCCCAATTGAAGAACGATGGGGAAGCCTGACCGGTAATGCCGAACTGATCTCCTCCCGCGTAGCCGGTGGATTTCAGTGGAGTGTACGCGATGCCATATCCACCCCTGATCACCGTCTTTGGATTCATTTGATAAGCGAACCCGAACCGCGGGCCGAACGACTTCATGTAGGTGTCCTGCGGGCTACGCCGTCCGTTCCGTCCGGCGCCGCTGCCGAAAAACGTGTAGGCGCCTAGCCGGCCGCCTGCTCCCGGATTGGGGAGGCTGCTATCGAATCCCGACAACCGGTCTCTCGCCTCGACAACCGGATAAGGAATCTCGTATCGCAACCCGTAATTCAGCGTCAGCTTTGGCGAGAGCTTGAAATCGTCCTGGGCGTACATTCCGTAATAATTCCACTGGTTTCTCAAAATCAGCCCGACCCGGACATTGGAACTGTAAACCTCGCCGAGCAGAAAGCTGGCCCAGGCGTGCCCGCCGTTGCCGGTCACCGGGTCCGCTGTCGTGCGCGGGTCAAACGAGAACAGACCGGAGCCGTTCTCCCGGCGCGCTACGTTGAACTGCTGGCGCCGCGTGTCGAAACCGAATTTCATTCTATGCCGGCCATGGATCCAACTCACGTCGTCATTTACTTCGGACGTCTGGTTCACAAAACGGGAGTATTCCGAGCCTACCGAAAGGTAGTTTGCTCCCGCCCAGCCGATTCCGGGGAACGTGAGGTCCGGGACGTTCGCCAAGCCGAGCGCGCTCGGCTGATATTGAGCCACGCCCGCGGTGTCAACGTTGCGCGTATCGGGACTCCTCGAAAGGCCATAATTGAAGTGGTTCAGCAGGTTTGGTTTGAAGATGTAGTCGTGGCTGAATCGGACATAAGTAGTTCCCGTGCCGCCCTCGTTGGAATAGATCGGCCCCAAGCTGCTGTCCGTGGGACTGCTCTTCGTTCCGCGCGTGATGCTGCCCGAATATTTCTGCTTGTTCGACCAGTTGACGTCACCCTTGATGGTATAGAAATGCGCGTCGATCGGGCTCCGCGTGATGTTCTGCAGATTGTTCACCAGCGCGTCGGTCCCTTTCGGGAGCAGAGGGATGACTTTCTTGGATACCCGGCTGATCCGCGCGTCCGGAATCATGTTGCGGGCGAATGGCTGGCATGCGCCGCTCTTACAGGTCAGCGGGTCGTAGATGATAGTGGTCGGCAGCAGCGCCGAGAGGTCGCCCCGCTTGAAAGCTTCGGTCGCCATCGTGGCCTGAGCGAAACCGGACGATGGGAACTTGTAACCTTCGAACGACGACATCCAGAAAACCTTATTGCGTCCGTTGAAGATCTTCGGGACATACACCGGTCCGGAAGCCACGAACCCATAATCGTTCTGATTCTTCGACCGGCTGTCGATTCCCGCCCTATTGGAGAAAAAGTCATTCGAGTCGAATACCCGATTGCGGAAGAACTCATACACGCTCCCGTGTGGCGAGTTGGCGCCGGATTTCATCACTAGGTTGACGATCCCCGACGACGTCCTTCCATATTCCGCCGAGAAGTTGTTGGTCTGAACCCGGAACTCCTGGACCGCCTCCACGGATACTCCGTAGTTGAAGGACGGGATGCTAGGACGGGTCATGGCCGCCGTTCAACTTGTTCGCCCAAAACCCGCCGCCCGCGGTTTCCCCTGAATAGCCCGGTACGAGCGAGAGGAAATACACCGGATTGCGGACGGTACCATCCACGCTCAGCGGCAGGTCGAGAATATAATCGGACTTGACGACCGTCGAGATCTCCGAAGTGTCGGATTGAAGCTGCGGCGGCTGCCCGGTAACTTCGACTCTATCCGACGTTGGACCCACCTGCAACGCCACATTCATCGTAACGGTGGCTCCTACAGTCACCCCGATTCCCTTTTGCAGGTGCTCCCGGAAGCCGGCGGTGGACACATCGATCTCATAATTTCCCGGCGCCAGGTTGGGAAAATAATAGTTGCCGTCGGCCCCGCTAACGCCGCTTGTCTTCACGCCTGTTTCCGTATGCGTAATGGAAATGGCGGCATTCGGGATTGCAGCGCCGCTAGGATCCGAGACGGTCCCGGTTAACGTTCCGCGTCCGATTTGCGCCAGCAAGGGGTTCGCTAAAAACA
>WNGH01026518.1_pt1 | contig 10196 bp, 9 predicted proteins | sample 5400631 | NCBI WGS metagenome assembly WNGH01 (sample SAMN13153373, study PRJNA577476) | soil metagenome | isolation source: 115 cm soil or saprolite under Garry oak tree replicate 1 | place: USA:California | collected 2016-06-15 | reverse complement strand
CGCCGTATTCCAGCCCGCCCACCGCCGCGTCCAAGGCACCGTCGACCGGCGCTTCAACCGCCGCCGCTACGACGCCACCCAGACCATCGCCGCCTTCAGCGGCCGCCTGCGCGAGCAGGTCGACCTGGACACCCTGACCGCCGAGCTGCTGGCGGTCGTCGACCAGACCATGCAGCCCACCAGGGCGTCGCTGACGCTGCTCAGCCCGCGGCCACCGTCCGTTTGACCGTCTCGGTGAGGCGGTCCACCGAGGGGATGACCACGTCCTCGAGGTTGGCGGCGAACGGCAGCGGGACGCATTCCGCGGCCACGCGCCGGATGGGGGCGTCGAGGTCGTAGAAGCCCTCCTCGGCGACGATCGAGGCCAGGGTGCCGCCCCAGCCCCCCTGGTAGGGGTTCTCCTCGACGATCACCAGGCGGCTGGTGCTCGCGACGCTGTCGAGCACGGTCCGCGCATCCAGCGGGATCAGGCACCGCAGGTCGATGACCTCGGCGGAGACGCCCTCGGTGGCGAGGCGGTCGGCCGCGTCCAGCGCGGTCTGCACGGTGGACGCCAGCGCCACGATGGTGACGTCGTCGCCCCGCCGGCGCACCGCCGCGCTGCCGAGCGGCACCAGGTGCCCGTCGGCGGGCGGCTCGCCCTTGGTGGCCAGCAGGCCCTTGTGCTCGAAGACGATCACCGGGTCGTCGCTGCGGATGGCGCTGGCCATCAGGCCGACCACGTCGGCGGGCGTGGAGGGGGCGGCGATCTTCAGTCCGGGGATGGCCAGCGGCCAGTTCTCGACCGCCTGCGAGTGCTGCGCGCCGAAGCCGAGCCCGCCGCCGTTGGCGGTGCGGATCACCAGCGGCACGGTGACCTGCCCGCCGGTCATGTAGCGCATCTTGGGGATCTCGTTGGCCACGTAGTCAGGCCGGTCATGGCGGCGCCCATGGCCGCGCCGGCGATCGCCTGCTCGCTGATGGGCGTGTCCCATACCCGCCCGGGGCCGAACTCGGAGAACAGCCCCACGGTCGTCTTGAAGACCCCCTCGGCGGCGCCGATGTCCTCGCCGAGGCACACCACGGTCGGGTCCCTGCGCATCTCCCGCGCGATGCCGATCGCGACCGCATCCCTGTAGGTGATCAAGTCCGCCACTGCGCACCTCCGTCCGCCCAGACGTCGGTGAGGGCGGTGGACTCGTCAGCGGGGGGCGCCGCCTTGGCCGCCTCCACCGCCGCGGCGACCAGCTCGTCCGCACGGCCGCGGCGCTCCTCGATCGTCTGCTCCGTCGCCCCGCCAGCCCGCAGCCTGTCGGCCAGGACGGTGAGCGGGTCGCGCTGCATCCAGGCGTCGACCTCCTCCTTCGGCCGGTACTTGGCGGGATCGGCGCGGGAGTGGCCGTACTGGCGGTAGGTGAGCGCCTCGATGACCGTGGGGCCGTCGCCGGCGCGGGCGCGGTCCGCCGCGCGGGCGGTGGCGTGCAGCACCGCCACCGCGTCGTTGCCGTCCACCACCTCGGCGGGCAGCCCGTAGGAGGGGGCGCGACCGGCGGCCGGCTGGGCCACCGCCGTCACCGAGCTGATCGGCGTGTACTCCATGTAGAGGTTGTTCTCGCAGACGAACAGCACCGGCAGCCGCCAGACGGCCGCCAGGTTGAGGGCCTCGTGAAAGGCGCCGATGTTGGTGGCGCCGTCGCCGAAGAAGGCGACCGCCACCTGGCCGGTGTTCCGCAGCTTGGCGGACCAGGCGGCGCCACAGGCGATCGGGAGGTGGGCGCCGACGATCGCGTAGGAGCCGAGCATGTTCCTGGACGCCACGGTGAGGTGCATGGAGCCGCCCTTGGCGCCGTTCAGCCCGGTGGCACGGCTCATCAGCTCGGCCAGGCAGGCCTCGGGGGTCGCGCCGCGGGCGATGGCGTGGTGGTGGCCGCGGTAGGTGGCGAACACGTAGTCGTCGGGGCGCAGCGCGGCGCTGGCGCCGACGGCGACCGCCTCGTGCCCTGCCGCAAGGTGGGTGGTGCCCTTGACGAGGCCGCTCATGAACAGGTCGTAGGCGGCCTTCTCGGTGGCGCGGATGGGTACAGCGTGATCACCTGGGCGCCGTCGGCGGTGACGACCACCTCCTCCTCGATGCGCGCCGCCGAGAAGCCGTCCGAGGCCGGGCAGTAGGTCTCCAGCGCGAAGACCATGCCCTCCTTGATCTCCGCGGGATGCTCCAGGGAGTTGAGCCGGCTGATGATCGGCCGCTCGTGCAGGCCGAGGCCGAGGCCGTGGCCGAACTGCAGGCCGAACGCCTCCATCTCGTCATCGAAGCCGAACTCCTCCGCACGGGGCCACAGCCGCGCGATCTGGTCCGTGCTCACCCCAGGTTTCACCATCTGGATGGCCGCGTCCATCCACTCGCGCGCCCGGGTGTAGGCGTCGCGCTGCTCGGGGGTGGCGCGGCCCACGTTGAAGGTCCGGTAGTAGCAGGTCCGGTAGCCGTTGTAGGCCTGGATGATGTCGAAGAACGCCTGGTCGCCGGGACGGATGAGGCGGTCGGAGAAGTTGTGCGGGTGCGGGCTGCAGCGCTCCCCGGAGATGGCGTTGATCGCCTCGACGTCGTCGGAGCCGAGCTCGTACAGCGCCTTGGTCGCCAGTGCGACGATCTCGTTCTCGCGCACGCCCGGCTTGAGCGCCTCGGCGATGCGCTGGTAGACGCCGTCGACCATGGAGCAGGCGATGGTCAGCAGCATGATCTCGTCGGGGGACTTGCGCTCCCTTGCGTCCAGCATCACCTGCTGGCCGTCGCGCACCTCGATGCCCAGCGCCTGGAGCTCGAACAGCATCGGCATCTCGGTCACGTCCACGCCCAGCGGCTCGTCGCCGACACCGGCCTCGTCCAGCGCCGCCTTGACGTCCAGCGCGGTGCGCCGGAACAGGCCGGCGTCGGGCTCGACCGCGCCGCGGAGCCCGTTCAGGCCGGCGCGCGAGTTGGTGGGCTCCAGCCAGGGGCAGTACAGGCGGTGGTGCTTCGCGGCCGACCCGAAGTCCCAGATGACCGGCTGGCCGTCGCGGGTCAGCAGCGCGAAGGTGATCAACTTGTCGCGCGCCCATTCGCCGATGTGCGTGCTGGTCAGGTAGCGCACGTTGTTCATGTCGAAGACCAGCAGCGCGCCCAGCTCGGAGGCCTCCAGCGCCGCCCTGGCGCGGCCGAGGCGCCAGGCGCGCAGCCGGGCGAAGTCGAAGCGCTCCTCCCAGTCAACCTGCATCGGCCCGGGGGCCGCGAGCCTGGCCTGTGTCACCACGCCCCTCCTTTGCGCTATCGCTCGATGCCCGCCAGCCGCGCGAGCGTGTGGTAGATGACGGCGAAATCCTCCTTGTCGACGCCCTGGCCGCGGCATGCCGACAGCAGCTCGCTGGCGGCCGCCGTGGCCAGCATGGGCACCCCCGCCGCCCGCCCGGACTCCAGGGCCAGCAGCAGGTCCTTCTGCATCATGTTGACATCGAACCAGGCCTCTTCGGGCAGCTCGAACACGAACGGCGCCCGGTAGGCCAGCGAGGGCGAGGCGATCACGCTGGCCAGCATCGCCTCGACCGCCACCTCGCGGGGGATGCCGCCCTTCTCGGCGATCAGCAGGCCCTCGCTGAAGGCGGTGATCTGCACGGCGAGGTTGAGGTTGATGGCGGTCTTCATCAGCACGGCCTGGCCGTTGCCGCCGACGTGGATGACCTTGGGGCCGATCGCCTCCAGGATCGGGCGGACCCGGTCGAGCACCTCCGCCTCGCCGCCGACCATGATCGAGAGCTGGCCGCGCTCCAGCGTGGACACGCTGCCGGAGACCGGACCGTCCAGCATGGCGGCGCCGGTGTCGGCGACCTTGGCCGCCAGCTCCCTGGTCACCCTGGGGCTCACGGTGCTCATGTCCACGTAGACCTTGCCAGGGCCGAGGCCGGCCAGGATCCCGTCGTCCCCCTCGGTCACGGCCACCAGCGCGGCCGTGTCGGTCACCATCGTGAACACGACCTCGGCCGCCGCGGCCACCTCACGGGGCGTGTCGAGCAGCTTCAGCCCCTGCTCGACCAGCCAGGTCGCTTTGGATTTCGTGCGGTTGTAGCCGGAGACGTGATGGCCCGCGTCGAGCAGCCTGCTGGTGATCCGACCGCCCATGACCCCGAGCCCGACGAATCCGAGGTTGGCCATGCCGCCTCCCCGCCGGTCCTCATGCAATCGTTTGCAGCAAAACCTAGCGCCGCGGTCGCGGCCCTGTCAATGGTTGCCGTCGCCTCCGGATGGGGGCAACGGGGTCCGGGGCGGTGGGATCGGCCGCGGCGGCGGGCGACGGCGAGGAGGTGGCCAACCCGCCCAGCGAATTTGCCGGGCGCTGGCCCCGCGGTGTTCGCGGCGTTGTCACAGGCGATCCGTAAACTTGTCCGCGGACCGGTCAGCCGATGGTGGCGACCTGCCGGGATTGGCGCCTATACTGCTCCACTTTGCCGTCGAGACCGGTTCCGCGGACGACGGAGCTCATTCGGGGGACTTCCATGACGACGACCTCACGTCCGCCCGCTCAGCGCGCCCCTGGGCAGGCGCGCCGCGGCACCCACCCAGGGATCGCGCTGGCGGTCATCGCGGGCGCGCAGCTCATGGTGGTGCTGGACGCGACCATCGTGAACATCGCCCTTCCGCACATCCAGGGCGCGCTCCACTTCTCCACGACCGGCCTCTCATGGGTCCTGAACGCCTACACGCTCACCTTCGGCGGGCTGCTGCTGCTCGGCGGCCGCGCCGGTGACATCCTCGGCCGCCGCCGCGTGTTCATCACCGGGATCCTGCTGTTCAGCCTGGCCTCGCTGCTGGGCGGCCTGGCCACCTCGTCGGCCTGGCTGCTCGCCTGCCGAGCGCTCCAGGGCGTCGGCGGCGCGATCGCCTCGCCGACCGCGCTGGCGCTGATCACCACCAACTTCTCCGAGGGCCGTGACCGCAACCGCGCGTTCGGCGTGTTCGCGGCGGTCTCCGGCTCCGGGGCGGCCATCGGGCTGCTGGCCGGCGGGATGCTGACCTCGTGGCTGTCATGGCGGTGGGTGCTGTTCGTGAACGTGCCGATCGGCATCCTGATCGCGCTGGCGGCACCCCTCTACATCACCGAGTCCGAACGCCACCCCGGGCGCTTCGACGTGGGTGGCGCGCTGACCTCCACCCTGGGCATGACGTCGCTGGTGTACGGGTTCATCCGGGCGGCCCAGGAGGGCTGGAGCGACGTCGTGACGATCGCCGCGTTCGTCGCCGCCGCGGTGCTGCTCTCGATCTTCCTGTCGATCGAGACCAGGACACGCCAGCCGATCACGCCGCTGCACATGTTCCGCAACCGCAACCGGGCCGGCACCTACGCCATCATGCTCGGCCTCGCCGCCGCGCTGTTCGGCATGTTCTTCTTCCTGACCCTGTTCGTACAGGAGGTGCTCGGCTACAGCCCGCTGAGGGCGGGGCTGGCGTTCCTGCCGGTCAGCGCGGTCATCATCGTCGCGGCGCAGGTGGTCGCCCGGCTGCTGCCGGTGGTCGGGGCGAAACGGTTCATGATGGCCGGATCGCTGCTGGCCACCATCGGGCTCGCCTGGCTGTCCAGGATCACGGTGACCACCGGGTATCTCGACGGGCTGCTCGGCCCGATGCTGGTGTTCGGGCTCGGCATGGGCTTCCTGTTCGTGCCGCTGACGCTCACGGCGGTCTCGGGGGTCTCCCGGGGGGAGACGGGCGCGGCCTCCAGCCTGCTGAACGCGATGCAGCAGGTCGGCGGATCGCTGGGCCTCTCGATCCTGGTCACCGTGTTCGGGACCGCCAGCCGCAACGAGGCCACCGCACAGGTCGGGCGGTTCCTCTCCAGCGCGACGCCGGCCGCGCGCGCCCAGTTCCAGCGGACCGGCCAGCTGCCCCAGTCGGTCGCCCACCAGGTGCTCTCGCACGGGATCTCGGTCGCGTTCGAGTTCGCGGTCCTGTTCGCGCTCGTCGCCTTCGTCGTCAGCGTGGTGGTCATCCGCGCCCCGTCCTTGCAGACAGGCGGCGGCGCCACCCAGCCCACCGCCGACACCGCCGCCGAGGCGGGGTAGGCCCGGCCCAGGCAGGCGAGGCCGGGCGCTCGGCGGCCGGGGCGGCGGAGCTGGGGTGGGGATCAGGAACCCAGGGTGGCGTCAGCGAAGGCGGTCACGGCTTGTACCCACTGGGCCGGCTGGTCGCGGTGCAGGCAGTGGCTTCCGTCGAGGACGACGAAACGGTCGGCGGGCACCAATGTCTGGACGGCCTCGCGGTCGGCCCCCCGCAGGGCTGTCCCCCCGTCGGTGCTGAAACTGCGCGGCGGCGCGTCGCTGTCAGCCTCGCGCGGCCAGTGCCGGGCCGATGCGCCACCAGGTGGCGGCCTGGGAGGTCATCCCTTCACCCCGCTTGTAGAAGTACTCAAGTTGTTCGAACGCGGCCCGCTCCGCATCCGACAGCTCAGACGGCGCCGGATCGCCACTGGTGACAGCCTTCACGACGTCCGCTGGCACGGTCCCGGGCATGTTGATGTGGATGCCCAGCAGTCCCGCCGGCGCCTGAACCGCTATCACCTCCGAGACGATCGCGCCCCAGTCGCCGCCTTGCGCCACATAGCGCTGGTAGCCCAGACGCCCCATCAGCTCGTGCCAGGCGCTTCCCATGCGGATGGGACCCCAGCCCGTGTCCTGCGGCCTGGCCGAGAAGCCGTAGCCGGGCAGCGAGGGCAGCACCAGATCGAAGGCGTCCTCCGCGCGTCCTCCATGGGCCGTCGGATCGGTGAGCGGACCAATGACCTTCAGCAGTTCGAAGATCGAGCCGGGCCAGCCATGGGTCATGAGCAGCGGCACGGCGTTCGGATGAGGAGAGCGGACGTGCACGAAGTGGATGTCGACCCCGTCGATCTCGGTGATGAACTGCGGCAGGGCATTCAGCTTCGCCTCTGCCTTGCGGCAGTCGTGGTCCGTTCCCCAGTAGCGGACGACCTCCTGGATCTTGGCCAGCTGCACGCCCTGGGACTGGTCGGTTACGGTCTCTCGGTCGGGCCACCGTATCGCCGCGACGCGTCGGCGGAGGTCGACGAGGTCTTCTTCCGGAACGTTGACGGAGAAGGGGCGGACCGCAATTTCGTTGGACATAGGATCCCACTCCTTGGAGACGGTGGTTGCGCCGGTGAAGCCGTCGCGGTAGGCGTCCATGGGCAGTCGAACCGCATGAGCGTGAATGTCCCCCCTCGTGTCTCGGCCGGCTCCGGACGGAACACGAGGGGGGCCACCGGGACCGCGCCGTACGGCCGCGCCGGCTATTCAGCCCCCCCGCGCTGATCGGGTCGGGCGTCGCCACCCCTATGATCGGGTCGGGCGTCGCCACCCCTGAGCGGTCGACCCGACGGCTCGCCCTGGTGCTTCAGGTTCTCACCACCAGGACGAGGGAGCCGACCACCACCAGGGTGGCGCCGAGGAGGATGCGCGAGGTCACCGGCTCCTCGTGGCGGCCGGCCAGCGTCGGGGCGACCAGGATGACGGTCGGCACCGACAGCAGGCCGAGGGCCAGCACGACCGCCACCGGGGTCAGCGCCAGCGCCTCCCAGCGGGTCCAGGTGGACAGCCCGACCAGCACGCCGGCCGCCAGCTTGAGGCCCAGCGCGTCCCACATCGGCGGCTCCCCCAGCCCGCGCCGGCGCCGCATCGCCACCACCACGCCGTGCGGGATGGTGGCCGCGACCATGCTGATGGTCACGCCCAGCCCCGGGGACGGCACCTGCTGGAGGCCTTCGCGGATCAGCAGCGGGCTGATCGCCCAGCAGGCGGCCGTGCCGAGCCCGAGCAGCGAGCCGCGCAGGCTCGCCGTGGCGGCCGTGGAAGAACCCGCAGGGGAGGAGCCGGGCCGGGAGGAGGCCGGCGGGGAGGCGGCCGTGGACGAGCCCGGCGAGGTGGTGCCCGCCGGGGAGGAGCCCGGCGGGGAGGAGGCCGGCGCCCCGGTCGCGACGGTGACGTACACGCCGGCCAGGATCAGCGCCATGCCGAGGACGGTGACCGCTCCGGGGATCTCGCCGAGGGTCACCGCCGCCAGGATGGTGCCGAACAGCGGCGTGGCCGCCAGCAGCGGGCTGGTGCGGGCCGCGCCGATGCGCTTCTGGCTGGCGTTCAGCAGCGTCCAGCCGACCGAGAAGTGCACCAGCCCGGCGCCGAGGAACGCGGCCAGCGCCAGCGGCGTGACCGCCCGCAGCTCGCCCAGGTCCTCGGTGGCCAGCGTGCCGGCCAGCAGCACCACGCTGGACACGGCGAGCTGCAGGAAGGTCGACTGCCACACGTCCGTGCCGCGCACGGCCTGACGGTTGACGCTCTGGAACAACCCGAACCCGACTCCCGCGACGGTCGCCCAAACGGCGCCGCTCATACCCCGGTGCGCGTGATGGTCCCGCCCAGGTAGAGGTCGGCGATCTCGGGGTTGTCGAGGACCTCCCGCGGCGGGCCGGCCAGGCGCACCCGCCCGCTCTCCATCACCACCGCCCAGGTGGCGGCGCCGAGCCCGAGGCGGACGTTCTGCTCGACCAGCAGGATGGTCACGCCCTGCTGGTTCAGCAGCCTCACCAGGTCGTAGACCTGCCGCAGGCTGGCTGGGTCCAGGCCGAGCGACGGCTCGTCCAGCAGCACCACGGTCGGCTCCACCATCAACGAGCGCGCGAACTCCACCAGACGGCGCTGACCGCCGGAGAGGTTGCCGGCCTTCCGGTCGGCCCATTCGGCCAGCACCGGCAGGGTCTCGACGACCTGCTGGTAGCGGCGCCGCACCAGCGACCGGTCGCGGCGCAGCACCCAGGCGCCCATCAGCACGTTCTCGCGCACGCTCAGGCTCGGGAACAGCCCGCCGTGCTGGGGAACCTGCACGACGCCGTGCTCCAGCACGCCGGCGGGGTCAAGGCCGCCGATCGCCCGGCCGTCCAGCGTGATCGTGCCCTTGCGCGGCGGCAGCAGCCCGCTGACGGTTCGCAGCACCGTGGACTTGCCGGCGCCGTTGGGCCCGACGATGCAGGTGATCGAACCGGGCTCGACCTCCAGGTCGACGCCCTGCAGCACGTCGCCGCCGCCGTAGCCGGCCACGACCCCCTGGAGCTCGAGCACGCCGCTGGTCACCGCTTCCCGGCTCACCGGGGCACGCCCCTGGGGTTCCCCGGACCCCTGCGGCCGACCGGGGCGCCGCCCTGGCGCGCGCCCGATCCCTCCGGGAGGCCCTGGGTCGCGGACCCGTCGCCACCGAGGTAGGCGCCGAGCACCTCGGGATCGCGCTGGATCGCCTGCGGCGGGCCCTGCGCGATGCAGCGCCCTGCCGCCAGCACCACCACCGGGTCGCACAGCTCCAGCACCAGCGGCATGTTGTGCTCGACCACCAGGAAGCTGATGCCGTCGCGGTTGAGCTGGCGGATCAGGTCGGCGAGGTGCTCGATCAGGCTGGGGTTGACGCCGCCGGCCGGCTCGTCGAGCAGGATCAGCTTGGGCTCCAGCATCAGCACCTGGGCCAGCTCCACCAGCTTCTGCTGGCCGAAGGAGAGCGTCCCTGCGGTGCGGTCGCCGAAGGCGCCGAGGCCGACCAGGTCGAGCAGCTCGCGGGCGCGGGCGGCCTCCGCCCCGCTGGTGCCGCCGGAGGCCAGATGGCGCAGGGAGAAGTGGCTGAGCGGCGCCACCACGTTCTCCAGCACGGTGAGCTGCTTGAACAGCCGGGTGATCTGGAAGGTCCGGCCGATGCCGAGCGCCGGCCGCTCCCACGGGCGGAGCTGGTCGATGCGGCGGCTGTCGAAGCGCACGTGGCCGCCGGCCCCTGGCACGGTGCCGCTGACCAGGTTGAACACGGTGGTCTTGCCGGAGCCGTTGGGGCCGATCAGCCCGGTGATGGTCCCCTCGCGGACCGAGAAGCTGCAGCCGTCCAGTGCGGTGAGCCCCCCGAAACGCTTGGAGAGCCCCTGGATCTCCAGGAGCGGCGGGCGCTCGGCGACCGGCTCGCGGTCGGGCTCGGACACCCGCACCGCCCGCGCCGGAACCAAGGGCTCCTCCGGCGGCGCGGCCGCCGCCGGCTCCGCCGCCTTGGCCCGCCGTGCGGGCTGCTCGATGAAGGGCACCGCGCTCCCCCGCTCGCGCCAGCGCCGCACGGCGGTCCGGATCGTGGGGATGATGCCGTTGGGCATGAGCATCACGACCAGGGCGAGCAGGCC
>WNGH01009911.1_pt1 | contig 10197 bp, 13 predicted proteins | sample 5400631 | NCBI WGS metagenome assembly WNGH01 (sample SAMN13153373, study PRJNA577476) | soil metagenome | isolation source: 115 cm soil or saprolite under Garry oak tree replicate 1 | place: USA:California | collected 2016-06-15 | reverse complement strand
GCGGCGGGAAACGCCGGAGGCTGCTCGCGAGCCGGTAGCGGTGGCGGCGGAGGTCGTGCCGCTACCCGAGCTGCGAAGCAGGCAGTTCGGCGAACCTATCGAGTAGATGACCAATAGGCCCGTTTTGCGCAAAACGGACCCGTCATGGCGCCGCGATGCGGCCACTTTGCGCATAACGCCCACTTAGTCGGTGGCGGGCCGCCAGGCCTACATCTGGTACCCTCCCCGCACACTCTTGTTCCTCAAGTCCCTGCAATTGCTGGGCTTCAAGACCTTTGCCCGGCAGACCGAGATCCAGTTCGACGGCGGAGTGACCGCCATCGTCGGCCCCAACGGTTCGGGCAAGACGAACATCGTCGACTCCGTCAAGTGGGTTCTCGGCTCGGGCCAGGCCCGCGACCTCCGCGGCAAGAAGATGGAGGAGGTCATCTACGCCGGCGGCGAGCGCCGGCCCAAAGCCTCCTACGCCGAGGTCACCATGGTCTTCGACAACAGCGCGGGAAGGCTGCCTGTCGACTACCACGAGGTCGCCATCAAGCGAAGGATCGAACGCGACGGCGAGAGCGACTACTTCCTCAACGGCACCCGCGTAAGACGCAGAGACCTGCTCCATCTCCTGAGCAGCACCGGCCTCACCGTCGACTCCTACGCCATCATCGACCAGCACGACATCGAGCACATCGTCGTCTGCTCGCCGGCTGAACGCCGCCAGCTCCTCGAAGAGGCCGCCCAGGTCAGAGGCGTCAAGCAGCGCAGGCAGGAAGCGCTGCAGAAGCTCCAGGAGCTCGCCGCCAACCTGCTCCGGCTCGAGGACCTGCGCACCGAGCTCACCCCAAGACTCGAGGCCCTCAGGATCCAGGCCGCCGCCGCCACGGAGGCGGCGGAAGCACACGCCCGCCTCGAGCTCCTCAAGGGCAGCATCGTCTGGGAGGAGTGGCGCGAGGCCCGCGACGCCCACCGCAAGGCCTCGTCGCAGCAGCAGTCACTCGAGCGCCGGCTGATCGAGGCGAAGGAGCAGGCTCGGATCGCCGAGGACGAGTTCCAGGCCGGCAGGGCGGCGATGCAGTCGGCCCAGGACCAGCGCCTGGCGCGCCAGCGCACGCTTGGCCAGCTGAGGCTCGAGGCCTCCGACGCCGACCACAAGCTCCAGCTCGCCGAAGAGCGCGTCGAAAACCGCAAGGCGCAGCTGGCGGCTGACCTGACCGAAGCCGGGAGTCCAGCCGAGCCGGAGCCTCCCCTCCAGGAACCCGACCAGCGAGAGGCTCGCTCCGCCCGAGAAGCCGCGGAACGCGCCCGGCACGCCGCCACCGCCGCGGCGTCATCCCTGGCCGCGGCCCGCATGCGCAGGGAGTTCCTCGAGGACCAGGCCGCCCATGACGCCGCCGCCGCCGATGCGGCCGCCGAGCTTCCCCGGGCCGAGTCCGACCTCGAATCGCTGACCAGGCTCGAGACCGAGCTCAAAGCCATCGACGCGCTGCGCCGTCACGAGGGCAAGAAGCTGCGCGACGTCATCACCGCGAAGCCTGGCTTCGAGGAAATCCTCCAGGCGATGCTCGGTCCGCTCCTGGACGCTGCCGCCGCCATCCCGATCGAATCGTTCGATCCCCTACCCGGATCGCTTTACGAGCACGTCACGGTGCGCGACGGCTATGACGCCCTGGCCCGCAGGCTGTTGGGCGCAATCGTCGTCGACGCGGACAGCGCATCCCACCTCGAGGCACGCGGCGCCGAGCTGAAGCAACGTCTGACGAACGTCGAGGATGCCCGCGCCCGGCTTGCGAAACTCCGCGCGACCGCCGCCACCGCGGGCCGCAAAGACGAGACCGAGCGGCTCCTGCAGGTCGCGCGCGAAACCGAACAGGCACACGCGGCGAAGGTCGCGGAGCTGGAAGTCGCCGCGATGGAAGCCGAGGAGCGCGCCACCACCCTCAGCCGCGATTTCGAAGAGCGATTGCGTGAGCTTGCCGAGCAGCGCGCCGCCCACAAGCAGCGTGAGCTCTGGCGCCAACGGCTCGGCTCCCTGCGACGCCAGCACGCCCTCGTCGACGAAGACATCGCGCGACTGACAACCGCCTGCGAACACCGCAAGCTTCAGGTCGACGAGGCCGAGAGGGCCGCCCAGCTCGCGATCGAATCCGTGCCCCCACTGCGCGCAGCCGCCGCCCTTGCACTTGAGGCGCTCGCCACCGCGGAGCACGACGCCCCCGAGGACGAGGCCGAGATGGCCGAGACCGCCCGCACGCTCGTCGCCCTCGAGGAGGCGCGCATCGACGCCCGCCTGCGCGAGGGCAACCTCCACGGGAACCTCGAGCTCGTGGTCCGCGAGGCCGAGCTCCTGCAGGCGAGGATGGAGGAGATTCGCGCGCGCATGCCCGACGGCGTCGCGCCCGAGGAGATTCCCGGCGGCAAGGCGCGCGAGCGCGAGATGCGCACCCTCGAGCGCAGGCTCGAGGAGATCGGTCCGACCAACGCCCTCGCCGAGACGGAGTGCCGCGAGCTCGAGGAGCGCTACCAGAACCTCGCCGAGCAGCTCGAGGACATCACCGCCGCGCGGACCGACCTCGAGGACCTGATCGCCAGGCTCCGCCAGGAGGAGGAGTCGCGGTACGAGGCGGTGTTCGGCGCGGTGGCCGCCAACTTCCACGAGTACTTCTCCGAGCTCAACCCCGGCGGCCGGGCAACGCTGCGTCACGCCGAAGGTGACGACGGCCCGCGCACCGGCGTCGAGATCCTCGTCCAGCCGCCGCGCAAGCGGCAGCAGAACGTCACGCTTCTCTCCTCAGGCGAGAGGTCGCTGGCGGCGCTGGCGCTGGTGCTCGCCCTCGACGAGGTGAACCCGAGCCCGTTCACGATCCTCGACGAGGTCGACGCCGCCCTCGACGACGCCAACGTCGACCGCTTCGGCCGGATGGTGGCGCGCCTCGGCGCGCAGCGCCAGTTCCTCGTCATCACCCACAACCACGTGACGATGTCGTACGCGTCGACGCTTTACGGCATCCACCTCGACGAGAGCGGCTCCTCGCACCTCGTGTCCGTTCGTCTCGACGACATCCGCAGGCCCGCGGCGAGGTCGGCCACCACGCTTCAGGCCGGCTGAGCACCTTCTGGTCGCGCGTCGGCGAGCGCACCCGCGGCGCGCTGCGGGCGCTGAGCCCGCCCCTCGCGCAGGGCTACTACGACGAGCTCGAGGAGGTCCTCATCGCGGCCGACCTGGGGCCGCAGATGGCCGCGCGCCTGGTCGAAGGCGTGCGCAAGCGCGCCCCGCGCACGCGTGAGGAGGCGGTCGCGGCGCTCGTGAGCGTCGCCACCTCTGTGATGTCGAAGAAGCCGCGCGAGCTGCAGCTGACCGGCAATCCCGCCTGCGTTCTCCTTTACGGCGTCAACGGCGCAGGCAAGACCACTACCGCGGGCAAGCTCGCCCACCGCTTGAAGAGCGAAGGACGTAAACCGCTGGTCGTCGCCGCGGACACCTACCGCGCCGCCGGCATCGAGCAGATAGTCGCGTGGGCGGAGCGAGCAGGCGTCGATCATCTCGAAGGCGCGAGCGGCGCCGACCCCGCAAGCGTCGTCTTCGAAGGCGTCCAGCTCGCGCGCCGGCGCGGACACGATGTGGTGATCGCCGACACCGCCGGCCGGCTGCAGACGCAGCGCAACCTGCTGGAGGAGCTGGCCAAGATCGGCCGCGTCACGAGCAAGGCGCTCGACGGCGCGCCCTATGAGTCGCTGCTCGTGCTCGACTCGGTGCTCGGCCTGACCAACCTGGTCCAGGCGCGCGAGTTCCACAAGGCGATCCCCATCACCGGCATCGCCCTCGCCAAGCTCGACAGCACGGCCAAAGGCGGCGCGGTGATCGCGATCGAGTCGGAGATCGACGTGCCGGTCAAGCTCGCTGGAGTGGGGGAGGGCATCGACGACCTCGCGCCCTTCGACCCCGAGGGCTTCATCCGTGCGATGTTCGAGGGGTGAAGGCCGACCCTCACTGCCACACGTTCGCCTCGGACGGCATGGTCACCGCGAAGGAGCTGGTGGAGGCTGCCGTTGCCGCGGGCCTGGACCTCATCGCCATCACCGACCACGACACCATGGCCTCGGTCCGCGACGCCGAGCATCCGGGCCTGACCGTCATTCGCGGCGAGGAGATCACGACCGCCTGGCCGGGGCAGGCACACATCCTCGGCTGGTTCCTCGAGAAACCCGTGCGCCGCGGCATGTCGGTCGAGGACACGGTGGCCGCGATCCACGACCAGGGCGGGCTGGCGATCGTCCCGCATCCGTTCATGCCCACCTACTTCGGCTCGATCCAGCCTGCCGCGTTGAGCCGGCTCATCGAGAAACATCCCGTGGACGGTATCGAGATGATGTCGACGGTGCCGATGGGCAACGGCCGTCGGAAGCTGCTTGCCGATTTCTACGCGCAGCACGGCGAGCGGCTCGGCGCCGCCGTCGGCTCCAGCGACTGCCACTTCGGTCGGTACGACATCGCGTCGATCGTGACCACGTACGAGGGCGCTTTCCGGACCGCGGTCGAGGAGCGGACGACGAAGCCGGCTCGGCTGCGCAAGCGCGAGGTGCCGGCGCGGGTGGCGCTTCGCCAGCAGTGGCGATCCCTGGTCGACCTACCCCTGCGCAGGCTGCGCGGCGATCTCTAGCAGCGCCTCATGGACGGCGGGCGCCGCCGCGAGGATGTTGCCCGTCTCGATCCAGGTGTCCCCACCGGACCAGTCGGTCACGCACCCGCCCGCCTCGAGCACGAGCAGCGCGCCCGCGGCGACGTCCCACGTGTTGAGGCCGAGCTCGAAGAAGCCGTCGAAGGTGCTCGCCGCCGTCCACGCAAGGTCGAGCGCGGCGGCGCCCGCGCGGCGCAGGTCCTCGAACCGCTCGAGCGCCTGACGCATGACGGGGAAGTAGCGCGCGAGAAGGGCCTTGTTGCGGAAGGGAAAGCCGGTGGCGACGACGGCGCCGGCCGGATCGACCGCGCGATGCAGCGGCAGGCGCTCGCCGTTGCGAAACGCGCCGCCGCCTCGGGTGGCGGTGAACTCCAGCTGCAGAAACGGCGCGAGCACGACGCCGGTGACGGGCAGGCCGCCGTCGAGCAAAGCAACCGAGACGCCGACGGACGGAAACCCGCGGGTGAAGTTGGTCGTGCCGTCGAGAGGGTCGACCGTCCACATGGGCGACGCCCGGATCCCGCCGCCTTCTTCCGCCAGCACCGCCACGCCAGGCGAGTCACGCGCGAGCACCTCGAGGATCGCCGCTTCCGACCTCCGGTCGGTCGCGGTCACGTAGTCCCCGCGGCCCTTCAGCTCAGCGGCGACCCCCGGGCGGGGCAAGCCGCTCTCGAGCAGCACCGCCGCGCCCGCGCGCGCGGCGCGCAGGGCAACCGGTAGAAGGTCTTCGCTCAGCTGGTGCGGTCTTCGAGGCCGAGGCCGAACATGGCCTCGAGGTCGTGCGCCGAGAACTGCTGGAACGCGACCATCGTCTGCGTCTTCTCGATGCCTTCGAGCCTGGTCAGGTGCTGGGTCACGACCTTGGCGAGGTCGTCGTGCTCGCGCACGCGCACGATGGCGACGAAGTCCCAGTCGCCGGTGACGGTGTAGACCTCGGCCACGCCATCGACGTCCGCGAGCGCAGGCCCGAGCCGGGTGAGCCCTTCGCGCGTCGACCTGACGAGGATGAATGCGGTCAGCACTGAGCGAAGTCCATCCAGTACCTCGCTAGCGTCGGGCTTCCGCCCCGGACAGCAACCTGTAGCCCCAGACGTCGATCTCCTCGAACGGAATCCCATGGCTCCCGAGGATGGTGTAGATGTGCGTCCGGTGGTCGTTGCCGTGGTGGATCGCCTGGACGACGACGAGCGACTGCCGAAGCGTGATCATCTCGCCGTCGTCGTACTCGGCCACTGAGGTGTCCTCAGGCTTGAGCGCCGCCGCCGCCTCCAGCAGCTTGTCTGCGGCACGCCGAAAGGGCTCCCTGATCGCCTGCACGCCCGGAAACGATCCCTCGTCCGTCTGAGGCCTTGGAGCGCCTTGCAGCCGTCGGATGTAGGCCTCTTCGGCCCGAAGGAGATGCTGCAGCGTTGCCGCGATCGTCCCGTACGTTCCCGGAGAAGTCAGCTGCAGCTGCTCGTCGCTCAGGTTGGCGCACGCGTCCAGGACTTTCATGTTCGCCCACTTGTGGAAGAGAAGGGCGTCTCGCCAGATGTCGTCCATCTCGGCACCAGTCTAATTCTTGGTAGACTGTCAAGGCATGGCCCTTGACACCCTCCAGGCTCGTGGGCGCACCCTTGCGCTCTACGAGCGCTACGGCCCGCTGCTCACCGTGCACCAGCGCGAGGTCGTCGACCTCTACTTTCGGAGCGACTGGTCGCTCGCTGAGATCGCCGCGCACCAGAAGACCTCGCGCGCGGCGGTCCACGACATCGTTCGCCGCTCGACGCTCTCGCTCCAGGATTACGAGAAGCGGTTGGGGTTGCTGGCGGAGTCGGCCCGCCGGCGGCGCGAGATCACTGCCCTCAAGCGTCAGATCGCGCGCCTGGAGGGGACTGTCTAGATGTTCGAGGCGCTCGGAGAAAGGCTCGCCGCCGCCCTCAAGAAGATCAGCGGCCGCGGAGTCCTCCGCCCCGAGGACGTGGACGCCGGGCTGCGTGAGGTGCGGCTCGCGCTGCTCGAGGCGGACGTCAACTTCAAGGTCGTCAAGGAGTTCATCGAGCGCGTGCGCGCGCGACTCGCCGGCGCCGAGATCTCGCCCGGGCTGACCGCCCCGCAGACCGTCGTCAAGGCGGTGAGCGGCGAGCTCGTCGAGCTGCTGGGCGGCAACGCCGAGGGCTTGCGCTATGCGTCGCAGCCGCCGACCGTGCTGATGCTCGTCGGCCTGCAGGGCTCCGGCAAGACGACGACTGCGGTCAAGCTCGCGCTTCTGGCACGACGGGACGGTCACCGTCCGCTCGTCGCCGGGCTCGACTTCCGCCGCCCCGCCGCGGTCGAGCAGCTGAAGATCCTCGCCGAGACGGAGAAGGTGGCATTCGGACGCGGCGAAGAGGCGATCGCCGAGGCCGCGCGGCTCAACTGCGACGTCGTCATCCTCGACACCGCCGGGCGGCTCCACGTCGATGGGGAGCTGATGGACGAGTTGAAGCAGCTCAAGTCGCGGGTCAAGGTCACCGAGACGCTGCTCGTGGCCGATTCGATGACGGGCCAGGAGGCGGTCAAGGTGGGGGAGGCCTTCGGCAGGGCAGTCGGAGTCGATGGCGTCATCCTCACGAAGCTCGACGGCGACGCCCGCGGCGGCGCGGCGCTTTCGTTCCGCGTCGCGACCGGGGAGCGGATCCGCTTCGCCGGCACCGGCGAGAAGCCCGCCGACCTCGAGGTCTTCCACGCCGAGCGGATGGCGTCACGCATTCTCGGCATGGGCGACATGCTCAGCCTGATCGAGAAAGCCGAGCGCGCGGTCGACAAGGAGAAGGCGGCCGAGGTCGAAAAGCATCTCCGCGCCGGTCAGCTCAGCTTCGACGACTTCCTCTCCCAGATCCGGCAGCTGCGCGGCATGGGCTCACTCGAGTCCATGCTCGAGATGGTTCCGGGCGGCGGCGCGCTCAAGGGCCAGCTCGCGGCCGCACGTCCGATCGACACGGAAAAAGAGATGAAGAGAATGGAGGCGATCATCCTGTCGATGACGCCCCGTGAGCGGGCTCATCCCGAGCTCATCGACGGCGCGCGCAAGCGCCGGATCGCCCGCGGCAGCGGCGTGCAGCCCGCCGACATCAACCGGCTGCTCAAGGCTCGCGATGCGATGCAGAAGCTGGCCAAACAGTTCGGCGCGGTCAACCGGAAAGGAAGGTTGGCCGGCCTGCCCGGTATTCAAAAAGGAGGCGCAGGTTGGTAAAGATCAGGTTGAGGCGGATGGGGGCGAAGAAACACCCCTTCTACCGCCTCGTGGTCGCGGACGCGCGCTCGCCGCGCGACGGCCGCTTTATCGAGCACCTCGGGTACTACGACCCGATGACCGAGCCGGTCCAGGTCAAGATCGACGTGGACAAAGTGATGAAGTGGCTGCAGCAGGGCGCGCAGCCAAGCGAAGCCGCGCGCAGCCTCTTGAAGCGGGAGGGAATCCTTGAGCGACGTGCAGAGAAATCGTCCACCCCGGCGTGACTTTCGGCGTGGAGGCGGAAGCGGAGGCTTCAACCGCGGCGGCGGCGGCTACCGGCGCGATCGGCCCATGGGGCCGAGCGGACCGAGCATCGACTATCGGGCTCTGGTCGAGTTCGTGGCCAAGAGCCTGGCCGAGAAGCCGGACGAGGTGACCGTCGAAGCGTTCGAGCGCGGCGGCGCAACCGTCGCGATCAAGGTGAAGCTCGCCGACGAGGACGTCGGCAGGTTCATCGGCAAGGCCGGCCGCAACATAGAGGCCATCCGCACGCTCGTGCGCGTGGCGTCGTCGCGCGACCGCGGTAAGCGGGTCTTCGTCGACCTCGCCAACCCATCCCTTTCCTCGGGCCACATGTCGCCGCGAGACCGGCGGTCGAGTGGCGAGGTCAGGGCATGATCCGAGTCGGGCAGGTCACGGGGGCGTATGGATTGGATGGAGCTGTAAAGGTGTTGCCCTTGACAGACTTCCAGGATCGGTTCGACGTGGGCGCGAGCCTTGTCCTCGACGGCTGCGCGCACCAGGTGGAGTGGAGCCGCGAGGGATACCCGGGCCTCGTGGTCAAGCTCCACGGCATCGACAACCGCACGCTGGCGGAGCTGTTCCGCGGCCGGTACCTCGAGGTGCCGGAAGGCGAGATGCGAGAGCTGGAGCCGGGCCGGTTCTACCACCACCAGGTGGTGGGCCTGGCGGTCGTCACCGAGTCGGGCGAATCCATCGGCGTGGTCGAGGAGGTCCTCGAGCGGCCCGCCAACGACGTCTGGGTCAGCCGGCAAGGCTCGATCGAGCACCTGATCCCGGCGACGAAGGATGCGGTCATCGCGGTCGATGTCACGAACGGGCGCGTCGTCGTCGCCGACTGGGTCTTCAAGTTCGAGGACGCCGGATGAGATTCGACGTCGTCACCATCTTCCCGGCGATGTTCAGCCCTGTCTTCGGACAGGGCGTGATCGGCCGCGGCATCGAGCGCGGCGTGATCGGGCTGGCGGCGCACGACCTTCGGCAGTACACGCGCGACCGCCACCGGCAGGTTGACGACATGCCGTTCGGCGGCGGGCCGGGGATGGTGATGAAGCCGGAGCCCGTGATCGAGGCGGTGGAGTCGCTCCGAGCTTCCAATCCGGGTCCGGTGATCTTGATGGAGCCGTGGGGCGAGATGCTCGACCAGAACATCGCGGCCGAGCTCGCCACGGAGCCTGGACTGATAATCGTTTGCGGCCGCTACGAAGGCATCGACGACCGCGTACGCACCGCATTGCAAGCCCGTGAGATCTCGATCGGCGATTACGTGCTGAGCGGCGGAGAGATCCCGGCGATGGTCCTGATCGACGCGGTGGCGCGGCTGGTGCCCGGCGTGGTTGGGGACCCCCAGTCGCTGGCCCAGGACAGCTTTGCCGACCAGATGACGGGCTGGCCGCAGTTCACTCGGCCGGCCGAGTACAGAGGAATGACAGTGCCGGAGGTGCTGCTGTCCGGCGACCACGCGCGCATCAAGCAGTGGCGGCGCCAGCAGGCGGCGCAGAGACGCGGCGCGCATACGAAGGAGTTGAAGAAGACATGAACGTGATCCAGCAGCTCGAGAAGGAGCAGCAGAAAAAGAAGACGCCTGCGCTGCGTGCAGGCGACACCGTGCGGGTGCACGCCAAGGTCGTCGAGGGCACGCGTGAGCGCATCCAGGTGTTCGAGGGCACCGTCATCCGGGTCACCGGCGGCGGGCTGCGCCGCAACTTCACGGTGCGGCGGGTGACGCACGGCGTTGGCGTGGAGAGGACGTTCCTGGTCCACTCGCCGCGCATCGACAAGATCGACGTGCTCCGCCACGGCGACGTGCGCCAGGGACGCCTGTACTACCTGCGCGGCAAGGTCGGGCGCGAGGCGAGAATCCGCGAGCGCCGGCGCCTGGTGGCCGAGGAGGCTGAGGAGCCGGAAGAGACCGAGGCTGCGGTTGAGGAAGCCGCCGAGGGGGCGGAACCGGAGACTCTCTAGCGGTCAGCGAGGGCCAGCTTCGCGGCCAGTCCCGTGAACGCGAGTGCGAACGTCCGGCGCATCCACGTC